>Ga0180009_10000085_pt1 | contig 168821 bp, 130 predicted proteins | sample OS_PC_MetaG_FD_123537 | JGI IMG/M metagenome (GOLD analysis project Ga0180009, IMG submission 123537) | Groundwater microbial communities from the Aspo Hard Rock Laboratory (HRL) deep subsurface site, Sweden - OS_PC_MetaG | ecosystem: Environmental > Aquatic > Deep subsurface > Groundwater...
ATGGCAAAGCTTTATACCATTGTTAATAAAACGGTCGGGGCATCGAGCCCCTCCGTTTTAACCCAACAAAACTCAAACGCAGCATTACCCATTATTAATAACAGATGAATCAAACAATGAATTTTTAACCTAAAAACTGTAAACAAATTTCAGGACGAGTCAACTGAATCGCTCCGTTCTCGGGATTTAAGGGATTCAAAGATTCAAGGGTTTATGGGTTGTTTTTTAGTTTGTTTAGCCATGTGCGGCGGGGCTCCCCTACCGTTGTTCCTAAGTGATTGGGGGCTGGGGGGCATATGGAGCTGTTTTAAAAAAAAATATACGTACACCGATAGCATCCCGGATGGCCAACAGGCGCCAGCAGGGGTCTGTTCAAAAAAATTGATTCAAATGGAACCTATACTCAAAAGATGTCGCAAATTTCCAATTTTAGCAAGTCGCGCGAAAATACTTTTGCATTGTAATTTGATTTCAAACTAAAAAGTAGTAGCAATGACAAAATTAATTTCATGGGTAGAAATCCCGGCAACAGATTTTGAACGGGCAGTAAGCTTTTATAAGTCAGTATTAAAGCTTGACTTGCAAGTGCTTGATTTTGGTTCCGAGAAAATGGCTTGTTTTCCAAATGGTGAAGGTGCAATTTCTTATGCACCTGGTTTTAAACCAGGCAAAGATGGCGCTTTAGTAAGCTTCAATGTAGAGCAGGATTTGGAAGCTGCCATTGAAAGAATTAAAGCAAACAAAGGAACAATTGTACAGCCCAAAACCAAGATTGAAGCGGAAGGCAGGGGCTACTTTGCGCTGTTTATTGATAGTGAAGGTAACAAGCTTGGACTTTATGGCGATGAATAATTGAATGGAAAAAACTATGGTTTGGCAGCGGCCAAACCATAGTTTTTATTTCGATTCACTATATTTGTATCCTGTACTGAATAAAAATGACGTATTGTATTGCTAAACCCTCTTTGCCGTTGTCGAAGTTCATAAAAAATTACTGGACTATCGAAGACTGCATTCCCGCTTCTCGACATCATACACAACGAATCGTACCAAGTGGATTATTAGAGCTTATCTTTTACCTGGGCGATAAACCCGTTTCAAAAAATCATACCAGGTCGATCAGCGAAAATACTGTAATAACAGGCCATTTAAGCGATTATTACGATATTGACGTTTCCGGAAAACTTTCTCTGTTTTCCATTCTGTTTAAACCGCATGGCTTGAGTATGTTTTTTGACATTCCCCTCAATGAGCTTTACAATCAAAATGTTCCACTAAAGCACTTATTCAAACATGATACTGTTGAACTTGAAAACAAATTATTTGAAGCACACTCATTTGCTGAGAGAATAAAACTTGTCGAGCGCTTTTTCCTAATGCTTCTCAATAAAAGCATGAGTAAAGATAATTTCAACAGGATTGAGCAGTGCATCGATATAATCAATCAAACACGGGGAGTGGTTGATATTAGTTTTCTGGCATCAAAAGCATGTTATAGCCGAAAGCAATTTGAAAGAGTTTTTACACAATACGTTGGTTCCTCTCCCAAACAATTTTTAAAGACAATCCGATTTCAAAACACCGTTGATGAAAAAGCCAAGCATAAGTCTGCAAATTTGACAGACCTAACTTATCGTTGCGGATATTTTGACCAATCGCACATGATAAACGACTTCAAAAAATTGACCGGTCTTACGCCGAAACAGTATTTTGACACATGTGAACCCTACTCAGACTATTTTAACGGATATTAAAATGTTGTCCGGTTTATCTTACCCAGAGCTGCTGCGCTGATCCTTTCGCTTGGCAAATAACTCAAAATAGGTAGTTTTCTTTTGCAGGATAATTAGCCGATTGGGTTTTGGATCGAGCGATTAGCCGAGTTGATGGGTTTACTGTGCGGTGGGGCTCCCCTCCCGTTGTTCTTACGGGATTGGGGGCCGGGGGGCAAATGGGGCTGGACTGTAGTCCCGAATCGCTGCGCTTTTGGGATAGAGGATTAGCTTTTTATTTTTCTTCTAATAATGAGTAAGTAGCCAAAGCGTAATTAAAAGTGAATTATGAAATACTTTCCACGAGCGAAGGTCTTCGAGCGAAGCCGAGAAGCCGACATTTAAGGTGCTCTCGACTCCGCTCGATCACCTTTGGTTTCGCTTAACATTTTTTTTCTAATAACGAAAAGTAGCCAAAGCGTAATTCAGTGTGAATTATGAAGTACTTTCCACGAGCGAAGGTCTTCGAGCGAAGGTCTTCGAGCGAGAAGCCGACATTTACGGTGCTTTCGGCTTCGCTCGATTACCTTTGGTTTTCCCAAAAAAATCATTTTCTCAATAAATAAACATTTAAACAAAACGATAGTTGTAGTGACCTATGAAAGTCTTTCCATGATCAGAGATCTTCGCGCGAAGCGGTGCATTGAGGGACGAATCGAGATGTCAAGAAGCCGATGTGTATGATTTAATGGGTTTACCGTGCGGTGGGGCTCCCCTCCCGCTGTTCTCACGGGATTGTGGGCCGGGGGGCAAATGGGGCTGGACTGTAGTCCCGAATCGCTGCGCTTTTGGGATAGAGGATTAGCTTTTTATTTTTCTTCTAATAATGAGTAAGTAGCCAAAGCGTAATTCAGTGTGAATTATGAAATACTTTCCACGAGCGAAGGTCTTCGAGCGAAGCCGAGAAGCCGATGTGTATGATTTAATGGGTTTACCCGTGCCGTGGGGCTCCCCCTCTGACAACAATAGCGTTTAGGAATAGAATACAGGAATTCAATGCTTTAGCTATTTAAAAAAAACTCACGAGCGCTTGCATTTTATAACTTTTTTCTTATTTTTGATAATTATTAACCAAAGCCCCCCGATTCATGAGCCAATTTTTATGGCCAAAATTCTCAGTGAAAAGTTTCCGGACTGGCTCTTTTTGGAATGGAAGTTTAGACTCTTACAGTTGTGAGACTCGCTATGCTTCTGTGTTGGCTGTTTATATGCAGCTTACGAGTATGACTAATGAAACACGATAAACTTTGTAAAATAATTTACAATGACCAAACTAAACCAAATGATAAGCTTAACACCAAAACCTTTTATCATTTCAATGCTAACTGCCCAATTGACAAGTTTATTACAGTTACAATGTTTTAATGAAGTGCTCCAAATCGCTGGAGAGGACTATTTTAAACTGTCTGCCTAATCTGAATGACTATGAAAAATTCTATGCACACTGGCACTGTTTTACTTGTTGATGACAAATCAGAGCATATCCATTTGCTTTCTGAAATTCTATCGCAGCATGGCTATACAGTCGCTGCTGTAAAAACAGGAAATGAAGTTTTAGCATCCATTAAATCAGCCTAGCCCGATTTGGTGTTGCTCAACACAGCACTTCCTGATAGAGATAGTAATGAAATTTGCTATACACTAAAAAGTCAGGATGCGACCAAAGATATCCCTGTAATTTTTATCAGTGCCCGGCATAAAGTTTCTGATAAAATAAAAGCTTTTGCTGCAGGAGGAGTGGGCTATCTTACTCAACCGTTAATAGCAGAAGAGGTTTTGGCAATCGTAGAAACGCATTTAAAATCAATGCGTATGTGGAAAGAGCTGGAACAGAAGTTGACTGAATTACAAACAAACAATATTAAACTTTCAGATGAGATAGCCGAACGCGAAAAGGTTGAAAAGGAAATCAAAGAAGCCAAAGTACAAGCCGAAGAAAGCGAAGAAAAATACCGGACAATGTATAATAATGCTCCATTATCTTATCAATCGCTGGATGAAAACGGGTGCTTTCTGGATATTAATCCCATGTGGTTAAAAACGCTTGGCTATGAAAGAGATGAAGTAATTGGTAAATGGTACGGTGATTTTTTACATCCCGATTATGTTGAGCACTTCAAAATAAATTTCCCGGCCTTCAAAAAACGCGGCTATATTTCTGACGTTCAGTTTAAACTAAGACGAAAAGATAAAACTTTTATTTATGTTTCGTTTGAAGGCTGTGTTGGCTATACCCCCGAAGGAAAATTCAAACAAACTTATTGTGTTTTTAAAGATATTACAGAACAAAAAGCACTTGAAAAAGATTTAATCAAAGCCAAAGAAAAAGCCGAAGAAAGCGAATTGTTTTACCGCCAAACATTCGAAAAATCAGCAGTGGGTGTAGCACACGTTAAGCCCGATGGACATTTTATTAAACTCAATGAATCATTTTGTGAATTATTAGGGTACACGCAAGAAGAATTACTTGCAATGAATTTCGCGGACCTAACATTTCCAGATGATTTAAAGAAAGAAGAGTTGTTTATCGAAAAAATAATAAATAATGAAATCAACACCTATAACATCGAAAAAAGATACATCCATAAAGAGGGACATACTATTTGGATAAGCCTTTATTCCAGTGCGGTAAGAGACAATAATAATCAGTTGCTATTTGCCATTGCCTCCATTTTTGATATTTCAGACCAAATAAAACTGCAAACCGAAGTAATTGCCGCCAAAGAACAAGCCGAAGAAAGCGAAGAAAGATTTAATCTGGCAATGCAAGCATCAAGTGATGGCATTTTCGACTGGAACCTTGAAACCAATGAGATCTATTACTCTCCCGGGTGGAAAAAAATGCTGGGATATGAGGAGTATGAGCTTCCGAATGATTTTTCGATTTGGGAAAATACTACCGACCCGGAGGATGTGAAAAAATCATGGGAACTCCAGCAGAAGGTCATTACAAAGCAAATCGATCGATTTGTAATGGAGTTTAAAATGAAACATAAAGATGGACATTGGGTTGATATCCTATCAAGGGCAGAAGCTATTTTTAATGAGGATGGAAAAGCAGTTAGATTTATTGGAACCCACACCGATATCACTGAACGCAAGCGGGCGGGAGAAAAATTGAGAAACTTATCAGAAATGCAATCGATTATTTTGAGAATTGCCTCAGAATATATCAATATGCCTCAAGAACTTGTAGATAAATCCATCAATTATTCCTTAAAAGAAATTGGAGAATTTGTTCGGGTTGACAGAGCATATATTTTTGAATATGATTGGGTAAAAAATGTGTGTAATAACACCTTTGAGTGGTGTAATGAAGGTATAAGTCCTGAGATAGATAATTTACAGAATGTCCCGAACGAAGCTATTGATTACTGGGTTGAATCCCATAAAAATGGCAAGGTAATGAGTATTGAGGATGTAATGCAATTGCCACCGGATGACGGAGTAAGGCAAATCCTCGAACCGCAAGGCGTAAAAAGTGTTCTTGCACTTCCGATGATGGAACAGGATAAATGTATTGGGTTTATCGGATTTGATGCTGTAAGAAAAATTCATAAATATTCAGAGCAAGAAAAGACATTACTGAAAATTTTTTCTGAAATGTTGGTCAATATCGGCATCAGAAAAGAGCTTGAAAAAAACCTGGTTCAAGCCAAAGAAAAAGCCGAAGCAAGCGAAAATCGCTTCAGACAGGTAAGCGAAACAGCACAGGAATTGATTTGGGAGGTGGATTACAAAGGCCTCTATACTTATGTAAGCTCGGTAATAGAATCTTTAATAGGTTATACGCCTGATGAAGTTGTTGGCAAGAAATATTTTTACGATTTATTTATCCCTGAAAAAAGGGAAGAATACAAGCAAGCGGCTTTTGAAATCTTTGCACAGAGAGAAGCTGTTAGAAATTTTGAAAATACGATGATACACAAGAATGGGCAAGTGGTGATTGTTAAAACCGCCGGAAGCCCCATTTTTGATGATGAAGGAAATTTCATAGGCTATCGCGGGATTGATGAAGATATTACAGAACGCAAGCAAGCAGAGAAAGCATTGCAAAAAAGCAATCAGCAACTCGAATCTTTGCTTTCGATAAGCCAAAAAATCACATCAACCATTGATCACGACATAATCATGCAAATGATTGTGGACAATGCCATCAGGCTCGTGGGGCTCGACACTGGCGCAGTTTACCTGAAAAACGATGATGAAACCGTCAGACTTTCAGTTACAACACCGGATCTACCCATTAATTTCCCTGATGATTTAAGAAATGCTCATCTAAAGCATCATCCCCATTTGAAAAAAGCATTGCGAACCGGCAAGCATGTATTGATTAAGGATGCATTATTAGCTAAATTGACAGCTGAGGAGAAGACAATTGTTGACCTGAGAAAGCTCAGAACAATTCTTTACCAGCCAATTATGTTAAGGGGAAAACCCATTGGGGCATTGATTTTATCTTCCATTGAAACACCCCGGAATTCTACAACTGATGACCTCAAAATGCTTCAGGCATTTGCGAATCAGGCAGCACATATCATCGACAATGTCACTAATTATACAAGTTTAAAGAAATATACACATGAACTGGAACAGCAGATAAAACAAAGGGAAAAAGCAGAGCAGGAACTTATCCATGCCAAAGAAAAAGCCGAAGAAAGCGAAAAAAAATTGATTGAGGCTCAGAAATTATCACATGTTGGTAGTTGGGAGTATTTTATTGATAATGATACCGTTAACTGGTCAAAAGAATTGTTTAATATTTTTGAACGACCTACTGATTTAGCTGTGCCAAAATATTCGGAACAACAATCATTTTACACAAAAGAAAGTTTTGCAAAACTTGATAAAGCAGTTCAGAATTGTATCCGGCATGAAATTCCTTATGAGATAGAATTGGATATTATAACATCAAGTGGTTCTGTAAAGCAAATAATTTCAAAAGGAAATGTTATAAAAGAAAAGAATAAAATAATCGGTTGTCACGGAACAGCTCAGGATATTACAGAAAGAAAAAATATTGAAAGAGCATTGATTAAAGCCAAAGAAAAAGCCGAAGAAAGCGACCGGCTAAAGACTGCTTTCCTTGCCAATATGAGCCACGAAATTCGCACCCCCATGAATGGAATAATGGGGTTTACGGAACTGTTGCTTGAACCCGATTTGAGCAGCGAGGAAAAAGTAGAATACATTAGCATTGTACACCAGAGCGGGCAGCGCATGCTGAACACCGTGAACGACCTTGTGGAAATTTCAAAAATTGAAGCCGGAATAGTTGCCGTGGAACTAGAAGAGGTGGATGTTCAGCGGCGTCTTGATGAGCTTATCCGTTTTTTTAATCCCGAAGCCGCGAAAAAGGGGTTGAAAATAACTTTGAAAAATAAAGCATTAAATACGGCTACAATAATTAAAACCGATCAAATTAAACTGGATTCCATTTTTACCAACCTTATAAAAAATGCGATAAAATACACCAGTTCGGGAGGCATACAAGTGGGATGGCTGCAAAAAGAACACTTTTTTGAGTTTTATGTAAAAGATACAGGAATCGGGATTCCAAAACACAGGCAGGAAGCTATTTTTGAGCGGTTTGTGCAGGCTGATATTGCCGATAAAATGGCATACCAGGGCACAGGTTTAGGCTTGTCAATCTCCAAAGCCTATATAGAGATGCTGGGTGGTAAAATCTGGGTTGAAAGCGATCCCGATGGAATATCGGGAGGGAAAGGCGCTGTATTTTATTTTACTTTGCCTACAGAAGCAATAAGCCCTAAAAAGGTTGAACAAATCATGGAGCCGATTATTGAGAAAGATGCCACAAAGGATAAAAGATTAAAAATTCTAGTTGCCGAAGATGATGAAGCCAGTTATATGCACCTCTCCATTATTTTAGAGAAGGTTTCCAGCGAAATCCTGCACGCTTCCAACGGAACAGAAGCTGTTGAGCTTGTGCAGTCAAATCCGGATATCGATGTCATTCTTATGGACATTAGAATGCCTGGTATTGATGGCTATGAAGCAAGTCGTAAAATCAGGGAATTTAATAAAGAAGTGGTCATTATTGCACAAACAGCCTATGCCCTTTCGGGCGACAGAGAAAAAACGCTGGCTGCAGGATGCAACGATTATATTGCCAAACCAGTGAAAAAACAAGATTTGCTGGCATTGATAAGAAAACATACAGTTCATAAAACCACAAACCTATACAGCGGATGATCAAGCCTGAAAAAAACACAAAAGACGACATAAAAAAACCATTCGTCCCCCTGAATGTAAAACAGATTAAATTCTCTAAAGACCAAATCAAGGCTGCTAATTGGGTGCACTATTTGCTGGTTGTGCTGCTACTTGTTATTGTTTCATTTTCTATTGTCAGTATTGTATGGCCGAATTTATTCTGGCATCAATTTGAAGTTATCGATTATCCAATGCATTCAACCATGGAAGCGCTAGGTGCAATTGCTGCCATACTGGTTGCATTTATGCCGCTGCAGGTTTTGTTCGGAAAATACAAGCCCTCTTTTGTGTTTCTTTCCACTGGTTTTCTGGTGATGGGTTTGTTGGATTTGTTTCATTCTTTTTACAAAATGGGCCACGGATTTGTTTTTACCCATTCCCTTGCATTGCTGGCAGGTGGTTTCTTTTTTGCCCTCTTTGTTTTTCCGTGGAAAATAAATGCGGAAAAACTAAAAAAATACCTGATGCCTGTTGCAGGCATCATTACCATTTTGCTGGCTTTATTTATTTCGCTGAACCGGGAGCTATTTACCGAGATGGTGAACGGTGGCGCGTTTACTCCAACGGCTGACAACATAAATATAGCAGCCGGCCTTCTCTTTTTAATAAGCGCTGTTAAGTTGATAGCCATTTACACCAAAGATAAAAACCCGGGAGTGCTTATTTTAGTGTTTGTTGCTGTTTCTTCTGCCGTTGTGGGCTTAACTTTTCATTATTCAACTGCCTGGTCCGATAGCTGGTGGCTGTGGCACATCATCCGGTTAATTGCATTCATAGCTGTGTTGAGTTATATGTTATGGCGTATTCAAACAATCAGTAAAGAAAGAAATGAAGCGCTCCAAAACATCAAAGAAAACCACGAGCTTTTAATGGAAAGCGAAGAACGCTTCAGGCTGGTGAACGAAGCCACCAGCCATGGATTGTGGGACTGGGATGTGATTAATAATGTGGTTTATTTTTCGCCCGTCTGGAAAATGCAGGTAGGTTACAAAGACGATGAGCTGGAAAATGATTTTGATAACTGGGTAAAACTCCTTCATCCTGAAGACAAAGAGCACATGCTAAAAGCAGTGGACGATTACCTGAAAAACCCCAGTGAAAAATTTATCGTCGAATTCCGGTTCAGGCATAAAAAAGGCCATTACGTTTGGATTCACAATGAAGCCGCATCGGTAAAAGATGAAAAGGAAAAGGTAATCCGCATGTTTGGTGCGCATTCCGATATTACAGCGCAAAAAATGGCAGATGAACGAATTAAACAAAGTGAGAAAAAATTCAAAGGCTTGTTCGAAAGCGACCCGAGCGCAATTTTCATCGCTGATCCTATAACCGGACTGGTGCACGATGTAAACCCTGCTGCCGAACGATTGATGGAGATGAGCCGAGATGAACTGATTGGATTGCATCAATCAAAACTGCATCCTGAAGATATCATGCAGGAGCAGGTCGAAAAATTTAAAAAACTACAGGGCCAACCCAATGTTTCAGTAAATTCTGAAGTACTGACCAAATCGGGCAATCGAAAACCGGTGGAAATTAAAGTTTCGATGGTCGAAATTGAGAGCAAACCATACATACTTGGGATTTTTCATGATATTTCGAAACTGGTTGAAGTGCAGAAAGAAATCCAGAAGAGCGAAGAAAAATTCCGCAACCTCTTTAATTCTGTATCTATCCCGCTTTGTCATGTCAAGGAAGATGGCAAAATGGAATCTATCAATAACCGATTTAAAGAGCATCTGGGCTATACACTCGAAGATATCCCTACAATCGATGATTGGTGGAAAAAAGCCTATCCTGATAAAAAGTACCGCGAGTGGGTCATGAAAAACTGGGGTGAGGCAGTTCAGTATTCCATCGAAAATGGAATCGACATTAAATCGGATATTTACCATGTAACTTGCAAAAACGGAGAAGTCAGGCAAATAATTATTGCCGGTATTACATTTGGAAAGGATGTTCTGGCCACATTTATCGATGTTACCGAACAACGAAAAGCAGAAGAAGCCATTATCCGCGAAAAAGAGTTTAGCGAATCGGTTATCAATGCACTGCCCGGGATATTTTACCTGTTCAACGACCAGGGAAAATACATCAAATGGAATAATATGTTGGAGGAACTTTCAGGGTTCACTCCTCAAGAAATCGCTGAAAGATCACCCTTGGATTATTTCGCTGATTACCACAAAGAAAAAATCACCAATTCCATTGAGGCTGCTTTTAAAGAAGGAGAATCTTCCGTTGAAGCAGATTTTATGGTGAAAGGCAAAATCCCCACCCCATTCTACTTTACCGGGCGTACCATTGAAATTGTAGGGAAGCCTCATTTATTGGGAGTTGGCCTCGATATTTCACGGCGTAAAAAAGCCGAAATAGAAAAAGAAAAAGCTCTCTATGACCTCAATGAGCGAATGAAGGAAATCACCTGCCTTTTTGAAGTCAATGAGACCATAAAAAATCCAGACATTAACATCCCTGATGTTATGCAAAAGAACACCAACATCATCCCCAAAGGCTGGCAATATCCTGAAAAAACATCAGTGGAAATTGTATTGGATCAAGCTATCTATCACAACGAGGGGTACAGGGAGAGCAAAGTTTTTCTACTTGAAAATATTTTGGTAAGCAACATCCCAAGGGGCTATATTAAGGTAACTGTTTCCGATCCGGACAGCCAACAGTCTGTTATCCCATTTATCAGTGAAGAAAAAGAACTGTTGAAAAACATTGCCACCAATATATCCATATATGTGCACCGTGTTGAAAGCGAACAGGCCATCCATGAGAGTGAGGAAAGATTTCGTAATGTGTTTTCAAAATCCCCCGTTTCGATTTGGCAGGAAGACTGGACAGAAATCATAAAAATGATTTATAATTTGAAAAAGGAAGGAGTAACAGACTTTAAAAAATACTTCAACGAAAACAGGCAGTTTATAAATGAAGCACTTACAAAGGTAATCATCAATGATGTAAACCAAGCAACACTTGAAATGTTTGAAGCGGAAAGCAAGGACGATCTGGTGAAATCGCTCGAAGTTGTTTTTGCCACCGAAGACACACTGCCCGGATTTATTGGGGAACTGATTGCATTGGCCGAAGGAAAGCAGGTGTACGAAACAGAGATGAAACTCAATACAGCCAAAGGCAATTTGATCAATACGATGTTACGGATGTCATTCCCCTTGCAGGAAATGCAGGATGGACAGGTGCTAGTGAGTATTATGGATATCTCTGAATTGAAAAAGGCACAGGACCAACTAAAAGTTTCGATAGAAAACCTCCAGCGCTCCAACGAAGAACTGGAACGGTTTGCCTATGTGGCATCGCACGACTTGCAGGAACCTTTACGCATGGTGTCGAGCTACACCCAATTGCTCGAGCGCCGCTACAAAGGCCAACTGGACGAGCGCGCCGACAAATACATCTATTATGCAGTGGACGGCGCCAACCGTATGCAAAACCTGATTAACGACCTGCTCGACTTTTCGCGCATCTCCACCCGTGGCGATAAATTTACCCAAACCGATACCAATGAGGTGATAAAAAATGCCTTAAACAACCTTCAAACGCGGATTGATGAAACCGATGCTCAGATTACAATTGGAGAATTACCGCTTATTAGGGCCGATTCGGGGCAAATTGAGCGTTTATTCCTGAATCTTATCGGCAATGCCATTAAATTCCATAAAAAAGGGGAGAAACCACTTATTGAAATTAATGCCCAAAAGCAAAAAGATAATTACTTATTCAGCATTAAAGATAACGGGATTGGTATCGATGAAAAATTCAAAGAAAAAGTATTTGTGATTTTTCAGCGCTTACATGGCACTGCTCAATACAAAGGAACAGGAATTGGCCTGGCCATCTGCAAACGCATTGTTCAGCGCCATGAAGGCAAAATCTGGTTTGAATCGGAAGAAAACAAGGGCACAACATTTTATTTTACTTTAAAAAAGCAAAAGCTTAATTCAGCATAATAACCTTAAAATTTAACATTATGAATAGAGAAGAAAAAATGGAAGACCTAAAATCAATTGACATCTTGCTGGCCGAAGACAGCCCCGGTGATGCTGATTTGGCAATGGAGGCACTGGAAGAAAGCAAACTAAAAAACAAGTTGTACGTTGTTGTTGACGGACAGGAAGCACTGGATTTTCTCTTCAAAAAAGGAAAATATATAGACGTTCCCCGTCCCGATTTAATCCTGCTCGACTTAAATATGCCTAAAGTAGATGGGCGCGAAGTGCTGAAAATTGTAAAGGAAGATAAAAACCTCAGGAGCATTCCAGTAGTTATCTTAACCACTTCGAGAGCAGAAGAAGATATTCTGAAAACCTATGATTTACATGCGAACTGTTACATTGCCAAGCCACTCAACCTCGAAAAATTCATGGAAGTGGTTGCTGCCATCGAAAACTTTTGGATAAGCATTGTGGCGCTGCCAAAAAAAGAGAGCTGATGGAAGTTATACCCAGCTGTAATAAATATAAATCACGAAACCGACATCAATAAAAGGATCAAAAAATGAATGAAGAAAAATTAGAAAAGCTAAAATCAATTGATATCCTGTTGGCTGAAGACAGCCCCGGTGATGCGGATTTGGCTAAAGAGGCACTGGAAGAAAGCAAACTGAAAAACCGGTTGTATACTGTGGTTGACGGACAGGAAGCGCTGGATTTTCTCTACAAAAAAGGAAAATATATAGACGTTCCCCGTCCCGATTTAATCCTGCTCGACTTAAATATGCCTAAAGTGGATGGTCGCGAAGTGCTGAAAATTGTAAAAGAAGACGAAAACCTTAGAAGTATCCCGATAGTGGTGCTCACAACATCCAGAGCGGAAGAGGATATTTTAAAATCGTATAACCTGCATGCCAATTGTTATATTTCCAAACCCCTTAATCTCGATAAATTTATAGAAGTAGTAAACAGCATAGAAAACTTTTGGATAAGCATTGTAACGCTGCCCCAAAAATAAACTGGGGATTAGGGCATTTCTTCAAAAAAAAGATTCTTAATTTTTAAAACCAAGTGACAAAAATAGACTAATGATACAGCATCTTAACATTTTACTGGTAGAGGATAATCCCGGCGATGCCATGCTGATTGAAGAGCTTTTACTGGATAGCAACCAATTTGATTTTAACATTACCCATGCAGAAACATTAAAGGCTGGTTTAGAACTGGCAGAAAAGGATGAATACGATATTATTCTGTTAGATCTTGGTCTGCCCGATAGCCAAGGACTGGAGGCACTGGAAACAATGCTTAAAAAAGCGTATCATCTTCCCGTTGTGGTTATTACCGGGCTAGACGATAATGAAACAGGCCGGAAAGCAATTAATATGGGTGCACAAAGTTATATTATCAAAGGGTTAAACAATGCCCGTGCATTAACTAACACCATTATGCATGCCATTGAGCGCAACAAAATCCTGCTGGAATTAAAGGCCAAAGATGCCGAGATGAATAAAATAAACGCACGATTGCAGGAGGCCAACTATGCCAAGGAACGTTTAATTGCATTGCTTTCGCACGATTTAAGGGGGCCGGTAAAAAATATTGTTTCCTTACTGGAATTGCTACTAGATGACTTTAATGAATTTGATGATGAAAAGAAAAAAAAGATACTGAGGACTTGCGTGAAAAGTGGGCAAAGCACGGAGGAACTATTGGAAACCTTGCTGGATTGGGCCCGGCTGCAATCGGATGAAAAAAAAATACATCCACAACAGACCGCACTAAAAACTTTTATTGATGAATCAATCCAACCTGTATTAGCAATGGCAGTCCAAAAAAATATAAACATCAGCAATCAAACTACAGATGATCAAACGTTTTATGCCGACACAGCTATGATTGCAACAGTAGTAAGGAATCTGCTTACCAATGCCATAAAATTTACACCCCAAAACGGATCCATTGCTATAAAATCTGAAAGACCGATTAATGGAGGAGTAAAAATCGCTGTTGAAGATACAGGAGTAGGAATAAAAGAAGAGGACATCCATAAAATTTTTGACATCACCGAAGGATTCACCACCCCCGGAACTGACAAAGAAAAAGGCAGCGGATTTGGCATGATCCTTTGCAAGGAGTTTGTGGAGAAGAATAACGGGAAATTGTACATTGAAAGTAAAAAAGGTAAAGGAACAACAGTAAGTTTTGTTCTTCCGATGTTCCCCAAAAAAACGATAGGATAAGATAAATTGCAAAAGGTTTGCAGACGACCTATTTGAAAATTTACGCAACTGTTAATTTTAAACTTTTGTGCTATGCAAAATCAATTTAAAAACATCCCCACTAACTTTTTAGAAAAGTGGCAAAATATTGCCGACTTATTGGCAAAAATTATTGGTATTCCTGCGGCGCTGATTATGAAGACGGAAAATGAATTTATGGAAGTGTTTATTTCCAGCGATTCAGCCAATAACCCCTATTCTCCCGGCGATAAGGAGCATTGGCATGGTTTATACTGCAAAACAGTAATAAAATCGCAAAAAGAATTGCTTGTCGCCAATGCATTGAAAGATACAAACTGGGATAAAAATCCTGATATAAAACTGGGCATGATTGCCTACCTTGGCATACCCCTGAACTTTCCGGACAAACATCCTTTTGGGACAATATGTGTGCTCGACAACAAGGAAAACAAGTTTAGCACTGAAAATAAAGCCTTGCTTTACCAGTTCAAAAACGTTATTGAATTGGATTTGGCATTAATACAATCACTGGACTGGAATAAGGATAACGAGGATTTTGATATTATTCATAAGCTAAACGAACAAAACGAGGAGTATGTAGCCATTAATGAAGAATTAAAACAATCCAATGATCAATTAATTGAAGAACAGCTCAGGCTGAAAGTAAGTGAAAAACAGTTCAGATTATTGGTCGAAAACGCCCCGGATGCTATTTATATTCAAACCGATTGGAAATTTGCATACATCAACCAAAAAGGATTGGATTTGTTTGCTGCCCGGTCTGCGGAACAACTGATCGGGATGGAGGTATTGGATAGGGTTCATCCAGACAATAAAATCGATGCAGGCCAACGGATTAGCAGGTTGAATGCCAGGAAAGAAATACAAACTGTTTACGAACAGATATTTATCAGGCTTGATGGCACGCATGTTCATGTGGAAACCTCGGGCATTCCTTTCAATTATAATGGGAAGCATGGAGCACTGGTCTTTGTAAGGGATATTACCGATCGCAAAAAGGCCGAACTGAAGTTGCAAGAACAAGCAGAAGAGCATTATGCCTTGTACGAAGAGTACAAAGTGCAAAATGAAGAAATTTATGAGGCGAAAGAAAGGGTTGAAAAGAGTGAAGAAAAATTCCGAAAAGCAATTTTAACAAGTCCTGATGCAATAACAATCAACCGTTTGGATGATGGCGTGTATGTTTCTGCAAATGAGGGCTTTTATAAAACATTTGAATATACTGAAAAAGAAATTTTGGGTGTTAGCTCCATTAGCATTGCTATTTGGCATAATCCTGCACAACGAGAAGAATACAAAAATCTTTTAGAACGACATGGAAAGATAGAGAACTTTGAAGCCCTATTTATTACAAAAACAGGTAAAATTTTAGATTGTATCGTTTCGTCTGCGATCATCCTGGTTGATGGCGAAAAACACACAATAAACATTACCAAGGACATTAGTTCAATTAATAAAATCAAGAACGAATTGGTGGTTTCCAAAGAAATAGCTGAAGCAAACGAAGCAAAATTCAGGTCATTATTTAATCGTGTCGCAGATGCTATTTTTATTTTCGACCCCAAGACTTTTGAAATTATCGAAGCAAACGAAGCTACCTCAAAAATATATGGTTACGACAGGGATGAGTTAATCGGCATGTCGTGTTTAAAGTTTAGCGCTGAGGTCGAAAAATCAAAAGCTGTTGTCAAGAACATACAGGAGAAGGGAAAAGAGATTGTAAATTTAAGGCATCACAAAAAGAAAGACGGGACAGACCTCTTTTTGCAATTGCAAGTTTATAATATGGTTGCAAACAATCAGCCGATAACATTTTCGGTTTGCCACGATATTACGGAAGCTATAAAATCGGAGCAAGCTTTAAAAGCAGCCAAAGAAAAAGCTGAAGAAGGCGAAAGAGCAGTAAAACATTCTCACGATTTGATGCAATACATCATCGAACATAATCGCAGTGCGGTAGCGGTGCACGACAAGAATTATAAATACATTTATGTCAGTAAAAAATATCTGGAGGATTATCAAATAAAAGAAAAAGACATCTTAGGAAAACACCACTATGATGTATTTCCTGATTTACCGCAAAAATGGAGAGATGTTCATAAAAAAGCATTGGCAGGCGAAGTTTCGAGCGCTGAAGACGACCCCTATTACAAAGATGATGGCACAGTGGTATGGACGCGTTGGGAATGTCGCCCATGGTACGAAAAAACTGATGAGATTGGCGGTTTTATTGTTTATACTGAAGTAATTACAGAGCGTAAACTGCTGGAATTAGAACTCAAGGCTTCCAAGGAAAAAGCCGAAGAAGCCAACCAGTTAAAAACGGAATTTCTTAATAATATGTCGCACGAAATTCGGACGCCCATGAACGGTATTATTGGTTTTTCCGAATTATTGAATGAACCCGATTTGAGTGACGAAAAAAGAAATTATTTTGCTAAAATAGTGCAAAACAGTAGCCATCAGCTATTAAGGATTATTGATGATATTTTGGAAATATCAACTTTAGAAACCAAACAGGAAAAACTCAATGAAACAGAATTCTACCTGAATGATTTAATAATGGAGCTTTTTTCAATATTCAACTTGAAGTCAACAGAACGGAATATTCCAATATATCTAAAAAAAGGTCTGGCCGATAGTCAGAGTCACATTATTGCAGACAAATCAAGATTGCATAAAATACTGAGCAATTTACTCGAAAATGCAATCAAGTTTACGAGTGAAGGATTCATTGAGCTTGGCTATTATGTCGAAAAAACAAATTTAATTTTATATGTTAAAGACACCGGAATTGGCATAGCACCCGCAAACCATGCAATGATTTTTGAACGTTTTTCACAAGAAGATAAAGAGCTATCGCGCAAACGTGGTGGATTGGGATTAGGATTATCCATATCAAAAGAAAATGCGCAATTGTTAGGAGGAAAAATTACCCTGGAATCAACAAAAGGTAAAGGATCAACCTTTTATGCAACAATACCTTACAAACCTGTTCAAGGTATCAATGATTTAACTTCTGCTACTAATTCCGAAGCATCTAAGAAGCACACCATCCTTGTAGCTGAAGATGAAGAAGTCAATTTCTTATACCTTGAAATATTATTGACTCAGGAATCCGACAATAATTATATCCTGATCCATGCCAAAGACGGAAAGGAAGCCTTGGAAATCTGTTTGGAAAACAAAAATATCGACCTTGTTTTAATGGATATTAAAATGCCAATAATGAACGGCCATGAAGCAGCCGAAAAAATAAAATTAAAATTTCCGAACCTGCCAATTATAGCCCAAACAGCCTATTCTACAGAGCTGGATAAAAAATTAGCCTTAGAACATGGCTGCGACGACTTTATTTCGAAACCTATTGGCAAGGAAAAATTATTTGGATTAATGAGTAGCTATTTGAAGGTAAATTAAATAATACCCCTATGTCAGATATCTGCTTTGAATGAAGCTGTTTTAAAAATAATTGTACGAACACCGATTGCATCCCGGATAGCCGGAGGCGCCAACCTTTAGTTTTGGCAAAATGCGGAGTTGATGGGTTTACCGTGCGGTGGGGCTTCCCAAAAAAATGAGGCAGGAAAGCGTATCGGTTTAGTTTTACTTTTTCGTCCTTTGACCTGTCAAAGGACCAGAGCCCTCCCTCTTTTTTGTCGGGAGGTAACCTTTGCCGGATCTGCCTGCCTTCAGCAGGTAAACCTTGCCGGCGCAGTCAGGCAGGAAGGATTGCCTTCGATGAGAAAGTTTCGAGCAGTAGGGGAAAGATAAAGCTTGTGTTTTAACCCCTGTAAATGAGGACGATGTTTATATTAATACTGAAATGATAACGCGCATTAAACAGAGCATCAAACAGCTTGAAGAAGGGAAATCGAAACGAGTCACAACTTCGGAAGAGAGAAGCTAATTATTAGGCTTATGAGAACCGTTTTAGCGTTTACCATTCTTCATTTTGCTTTTTAGAAATACTCATTCCTTAAAATGCTTTATGTAAAAACTATTTTGTAATTCTGCATTTTGCAAATAACATCACATGGAAAATCTGAGCGGAAGTCTGAAGAATAGGTTTACAATAAGGCCACACGAAAGGATTGCCTTCGATGAGTATAGTTCGTGCATCAGCACAATGGCCAAAAACACAAATCTGAAGTTAAAAGCTTATCCGCCTATTAATTAATGGTATAAATAAAAAAGGTAGCCATTATGCTGATAAATCAGAACAATGGCTACCTTTTGTTTAAGCTAAGCTTTTACTAAAACAGGGTAAGTTTCGAAAGAAATCGCCTGTTTGCTGAAACAAACTCCACAATAACAATGCCTCTGGGCAAAGCCTGCACGGATACAGTTTTGTTTTCCAATGCATAAATTTCATCTCTCCTCAATATCTTACCAGAGATATCATAGAAAGTTAAGATACCCGTTTCTTCAAACTCACCATTAAACTGCAATTGATTAGTGGCAGGATTAGGATATACATTTAGCCTTTCCGTTCCGGGAACAGCAGACAGCCCTGTGTAGAAATCAGTTGAATCTACAACCACAAACTGGTGCATCATACTTGTATCTTCATGTGTAAGTATATGACAGTGATACATATAACCCTGATTAGGTGCAAGAGGTCCCGGAAAACTATCAAAGCGGGCTTCAAAGGTTAAAGTGGCTCCCGAACGTATTAATTGCACATCTTTATATCCAATAAGCTCATCAGGTAAATCAGGGAAAGTATAAGTAGCAACAGTATCTACCATGCCTAATTTTCCGGTATATTCGACTACCTGAAATTGAACTTTATGAATATGAAAAGGATGTGACTTATTTGTAAGATTATGTATTACCCAACGCTCTTTGGTATTCACCAAAACAGTGTCATTTATAACCATCATATCCATCGGTGTGCCATCAATAGTCCACACATTTCCACTTCCTCCCGAACCCATCAGGTTTTTCTCTCGTGTCTTAAAAACAGGTCCCGGATCCAATTCGTAATCAACCAGCGAACTGGGTAAAGTAGTTACAGGATTTGTAGAAACAAGGCTATAATCAACAATAAAAGCCATCAAAGCCTTACCCTTGGTAGCACCATAATTTGCATCTGCAGGGACTGCCAAATTTGTCATATAAACAGTATCACCATCGCTAAACTGGGTAAAGTCGATTAAGAACTCCCTTCTGTCGCCAACCGACATTAAAGTGGAATCTGTAGGTCGTGGAACATCAATATAACCTCCTCCGGTTGCTACCATCCACATAGTAGCGAAGCTAGCTGGTGAATTCAATTCAGTTGACAAGCCTATATGAAACATTTTACGCGGACTACCATTTAATATTCTCAGGCGCACTACTTCAGCCGGGACTTTCAAATAACCGCCGACAACACCGTTTATCAATGTATAAGGACCATTTCCGGGTTTTTCGCCGGCCTTAATGGCAACTGCCGTAGGAGGTGTGGTGGTTGAGTCGAGCACAAAACCCTTTTCCTGAATAACAAGGGGGAAGTCGTTTTCGCCATAGTTCTTTGGTAAAGTTTGATAAAGCGGATCGTTTGCAGGATCTTCAACGATTATCATCCCGGCCAAACCTCTAATAACCTGATCAGTAGTTAGGTCCATCAGATGCGTATGATACCAGCATGTTTGAACCTCATCAATCATATTAAAATATGGCGTCCAGTTTGAGCCATTCTCGATTACCTGATGCGGCCCTCCATCCATCGGGGCCGGTATATTTAGGCCATGCCAGTGAACTGTTGTATTTGCCCCATCGGGAAGAGAATTTGAAATATCAAACGTTAATTCATGGTCTTTAGTAAAAATCAAAGTGGGTCCTAAATACGACATCTTTTCATCAGTGGGCTGTCCCAATTTATTATAACAATAAGTGGCCAGAGGTACATTTAAATTAAAATCAGTAACAAACCCATTGGGATCGAAATTATGTTGCCCTTCCGAAATGTTAATCTCGAAATGATCGCCAGGCATAATGTATGGAACCGGGATTTCATTTTTAAAGGTTTGAGCATTTATAATTTGTGAGAACGAAAACAGTATAATCAACTGTATTAGAAACTTGTACATAAAACTAGTCTTCATAATTTTATAGTTTAATTAGTAGAAAATATTGAATGAAATACTTGTTTATTTCTATTGTTAATTTTTAACAATTCCGGTAAAACTAGATAAACGATCTGATAATCAATAATTCTTAACAAGAGTTTAACAAAAAACCCTGCCATGGATGATCAAAGAAAATGTCCGGAGCTCCTTTAGGTTTACCTCAAGCCTGGAATGGGAAACTTGGGTGTTTGCTTTCCGTTTTTCTCGTACAGACCCCATGACGGCCCAACACCATTTGGTTCATTAGTTTTCCAGGGTTCATCAAACATAGAAAACCAAAAGCTATTATAGGCCTGATTTTTGAAATTGTTTCCATTTACCCAATCCAATGTAGTTTTGAAGTTCGTTGCTGCGAATTGCACATTTTCACGTGCTGTTGCTGTCCCATTATTGCCAACGCCTGTAGGCCAGCCTATTTCACCTATAATAACTCCCAGTCCAAAATTATTTTCGGCATTCGCCATGCCATGCTGGTACGACCATTCCATATTTCCATGGATATTATCCGGCTGGCCATTGCAATAATAGGGATAGACTGTCATCAGGATCACCCTGTTTTCAGTGGTGTTAAGGTCTTTGCATTGTTGCAGAATGGGACCGCAATAGGCTTCGTTGGGGTAGGTGTTTCCGTTGTCGGCACCCACGCCGGTGATGCAAGATGTAATAGGCAGTTCTATTCCTTCGGCACTCAACTTTTCGTGAGCGAATTTCATATAATTGGCAACAGTAGCCGGCTCTACAAAGTTTGGCCCCCGAAGATTGGTTTCATTGCCCACTACAAGACCTAAAACAGTATTTGGAAAAGATTTTATCTGCTGGATTGCATTTTGAATATCCGCTTTGGTTTGAGTTTCATTGTTTGGATAACAAGGAACACCGAGTGCAACTTCAAGACCCTTTGAAGCGGCTACGCCAACAATCTGATCCATACCATCGGCTACAGTATAAGTGCGTAAAAAGGTAAAATTCTTAGCGATCAAACTAAGGTCTTCTTCTAATTGTGTTTTGCTGACAGGAGTTCCTGGTGCCTGGCCGTCAAAATGATAGGGGCCATAGCATACGCCTAAATATTCCTGTGCAGCCACGATATCTTTATGTGCTTCTAGAATGGTCTGCGCTTCGGAATTGGTATCATTCTTTTTTGAACAGGAAATGTTAAAAAACAGAAAACTGAAAAGGAAAATATTAACTGACAATTGGATGGATTTGCTCATGACTTAGGTATTTTTTAAGATCGCTGATGCAGTTTTTAGGTCAATGCATTGTAATAAATCACACTTAAAAAACTCCATTTTTAGCGCATTCTTTTCTAATCTTATTTTATTTGTGCAGACAAATAACGGTTAAAATATTTTTCGAAAAATGAAAAGTGAGATATATCAATGTATTGATAATCTATCTTTTAACCTGCTATGGTGGGACAATAACAGGGACAGGCAAATAGGGCGGAAGTCTGAAGATTAGGTTTAAAATACGGCCACACGAAAGGATTACCTTCGGTGAGATAGTTCGTGTGCTAGCGTGGGGATATTCAGGCTTTTCTTTCGCTTAGCCATGCTTGAGTGCGGGTTTTCATTTCATCCTGTGGAACAGTCCGGCCATATTTGATGTCCTTTTCGCTCATTTCCAGCATTAATTCTTGTTCTTCGGTTAATGGATAGGGTTGCTTATCGGTTGTTCCGACAGCAATTAGATTATTTAATGCCACAAGATATTCCTTGTTGTTGATGGCAAGAATCTTATCAATCAAATCATTACGTATGCTGTCAACGGTTGCCATAATGAGATATTTTGTTACAAAGATAAGCAAAATGAACAGCAGACTTTTTCGGGCACACACAACAAATCATTTTTTAATGAGTTTTCAAACTCTCATTTATCTATTTTTCAGTTAGGCGTAAATTAACTTGATTTTTTCTTGATATCGTTTCCTTCTTTTGTTATTTTTGTTGGTACGTTGCCCTCAAAGCGATTATGCTACAATAAAAACACTTAGGTTCATTGCTATGAAACACCTACAAACAAGCGTATCACAAAGGGTTTTTCTGCCTGCGCTTATACTAACAACCATTTTTTTACTTACATCATGTCGCGTTCAATTGCTACCGGCCTATGATGCAAAACAAGTTGAATTGATAGAGCAAACTTCCCGAGAATGTGATCTGCTTTATATCCTGATGCTGGAATCCGATGACAGGCAATACGAAAAATGGATGGAGCCCTATGCTGAAATCGAAGCAAACCTGGGTCTGTTGTTGCTCAAAAGTGCTAACAAACCTTTGAACAAGCATTCGGTAAGAATAGCTGAAATTACATTGGAAATCTGGCAAAAATACAAGACCCAACACAAACAAAACGCCCCCCTTTCCGATGCCACCATCACTTTAAATCGTATGTATATGGCCGACTTGTTCAACGCCATGCTGGTTGCCGAAAAAGCAAAGGAATTGCTTGGCAGCTTGCCCGAATAATCCAATTTAAACACCTATATTATGAAATTTGACACAGAACAAGTATTCAAAGACATGCTCGCTGCCATCAGCGGCGCACTAAAGCAGGACGCACCAAATGCCCGCAAAACAATTGATGAGTTTTTAAAACGGCGAAAAAGGCGACTGGAAACTGTAATCAACTTCCGCCTGCAAAACCAAATCAGCGAGGCTGAATTTTCCTCCCGCCTACAGGATGAAAAGCTAATGCTTGAAGCCGAAATGGAAGCCATGAAAGCGGTATCCAAGGCCATGGCCCAAAAAGCTGCCAATGCAGCTATTGAGGTATTGGAAAAGGCGGTGCGGCTGGCAGTTGGTGGACTACTATAGTTTCAATTTGAAACATTCAATCTCAACAAAGATGAAACATATGGCAAAAAGTTGTCAGGCTTTTATTTACTTAAAACTACTATAAATATGCCCTACTCCTTTAATTTTTATGTTAAAATTTGGATTCGTTTGCCGAAAGGCTTATTTTCGACTCTCATTTCTTGCTATGAACAACACCAATCCTAAATACAATATAAAATGAGCAATAAGAAACCAAAACCATTTTTTAATGCCAAGAATATTATAGCCATTAGCATTGCAGGGCTGGCTGTATTTACAATACTTTTCATTACTGTAAAAGTATTGGGTTCCGACCTTGATGAGGGACTAGATTTTGTGGCAAAATCCGTTTTACCTTTGGTTGCCACCTGGATGGGAGCTATCATTGCCTATTATTTTGCAAAGGACAATTTTGATGCAACCACAGAACAATCCGACAAAATGATTGATAAGTTAACTATGGAGAAAAGGTTGGAATCTGTGAAGGTTACAGACGCCATGATCCCATTATCCAAAATTCAGCATTTTCAATTGGCTGACTTTCTCGAAAAGAAAATCATGTCAGAGATCCTTGATAATGAATCAATGAAAGGCTTAAACCGCTTTCTTTTCTTTGATGGAAAAAAATGCAAATTTATTATCCACAGGAGTATTTTCGACCGTTTTATCACTGTTAGATTGAGTAAGGAGGAAGAAGGTGTTCAAGAGTTGAAGCTTAAAGATCTTATCGCTGAGAAGGACAAGGCCATCCATGATTATGTGCACAATGGCATTTCATATATCAGCCAGGCAGGGTGTCTCTTGGATGCGAAAAAACTAATTGACGACAACAAGTCCAGCGAAGATATTATTGTTACCCGCACCAGCAAGGAAAATGAAGATGTGCTTGGATGGATACCTGATACTTTGTTGGCGGAGTATGCAAAAGTTTGAAGTAGAATTCCTTTTGCAGAAACCCAATGAAAACCTGCCTGCTGACTTGTTCTTGCGGGCAACAAAAAAATTGTAAATTGCAGTTTTTATTAACGTTTGCTGTTTATTCTAAAACCTAGTTCTGCTCATGCCACTTAGCACATTAAACACCCCACCCGTGAAACCAGCAATTGTCTTTAAACAAACAATCTTTGGCACGGGGGTTTGCTTCAATATGGTATTTATCCATGGTGGGGTTTTTGATATGGGAGGTGAAAGCTGGAATAAATCTTCACTTCCTATTCATAAAGTGCAATTAAGTGATTTTTGGATGGCCGAGCATCCCGTAACACAGGAATTATGGGTGTCAGTAATGGGAACAGAAAAAAATAAATCTAATTTTAAAGGCAAAAGAAAGCCTGTGGAAAGTGTTTCATGGATGGATATTAATGATGAATTTTTACCTGCATTGAATAAACTTACTGAAGGAAAGCGGCCTGACGGAACTATATATCATTTGCCAACGGAAGCACAATGGGAGTTTGCAGCACGTGGAGGAAAATCGAGCAAAGGGTTTGATTTCTCCGGAGGGAATAAATTGGATGATTTAGGTTGGAATGATAAGAACAGCCACAATGAGACAAAACCTGTTGGATTGAAACTGCCCAATGAACTGGGTTTGTATGATATGAGCGGTAATGTTTGGGAGTGGTGTAATGACTGGTATAGAGCGGACTATTACGCAAAATGTAAAACAGAAGGTATTAAGATTGACCCGCCTGGACCAGAAGAGGGCGACTACCGCGTTCTTCGCGGCGGCAGTTGGATCTTCAATCCGCAGTTCTGCCGGGTGTCGTACCGCTTCAACTACCACCCTGCGCTCCGCTACGACTTCTTCGTTTTCCGCCTGGTGTTGGTCCCCCTTCCAGTTTAGTGAAGCTTTTCCGGTTCTTCCGTGAGCAAAAGAGCGACAGCCGGGAGCACTGTGGAGCAGGCGAAGTGGAGCGAAGCCGCAACACAGGGCGAAAGGCTGGAGCGGCGGCATCTGCTGGAAAAACTATCTATGCTAAACATATTTATTCCAATATTTGCTTTAATGAATCCTGAAACTGTTGCCATGCAATCCTTTATCCAAACCCTGCTCAACTCAAGCATCCGCTTTAAAATGATTAAGGTTGAAGGTGGAGTTTTTGAAATGGGCGGCAAATCTTCACTACCCGTTCATAAAGTGCAATTAAGAGATTTCTGGATTGGCGAGCTTCCTGTAACTCAGGAACTATGGGAAGCAGTAATGGGGAAAGGAAAAAATGAATCCAATTTTAAAGGTAAAAGAAGACCTGTGGAAAATGTCTCGTGGGTAAAAATTAGCGAAGAATTTTTACCTGCATTGAATAGATTTACTGAGTCAATGAGACCTGTTGGGACTATTTATAGTCTGCCAACTGAAGCACAATGGGAGTATGCCGCCCGTGGAGGAAAATTAAGCAAAGGATTTGAATATGCCGGCAGCTATAAATTGGATGATGTAGGTTTGTATGATAAGAACAGCCACATGGAAACCAAGCCTGTTGGGTTAAAGCTGCCTAATGAGCTGGTCTTGTATGATATGAGTGGAAATGTGTGGGAGTGGTGTTGTGATTGGTATGATAGTTATTATTATGAGTTTTGCAAAGTACGAGGAATTGCTTTGGATCCATCTGGCCCCAAAGATGGTAAAGATCGAATTCTGCGTGGTGGTAGTTGGGCTAACTATGCTCAATACTGCCAGTTACCGCATCGCAACTTCGACCTGCCTGCGAGCTGCAATGATTACTTTGGCTTCCGCCTGGTGTTGGTCCCCAAACCAGCTCACGAAAGTCCAGTTTGCTTCCAATGAATAGGTAAATGCCCTTATCCCATCGGTGAACGGGACAAAATGATGTACAACAATTTGGGTGACAATATTTGTAATCAACTTATAAAGAATTTATTGCTCGTTTTTTTTAAATTTGCTCAACTATTTATATGCCAATTAACCAACAAACCATGAAAGAAGCAACAAACATCATCGCCCTCTTGAAAGGATTGACCAAACTGAATAGCGTTGACGAAGTAAGGCGCGAAAACAATTGCTATGCATTGACCGGAGACGGAAAGGTAGAAGCAATCAGCATTTCAGGCGAAAATACCAATACAAAAAACTTGCGTCGGCTTATGCTGGGTGATGAAGCCATCTTTTTAAAGTACCTCAACCTGTCAGGCCTGAGTGCCCTGCGTGAAATCGTATTTAAACAAGCCCTACCCGAACTGCTTTATGCTGACCTCAGCCGCTGTGCCCTGGTAAATGTGAGTTTACCTATTGGTTTCCAAAAACTTGAACAGCTTTACCTGCACAACAACAAACTTCAAACGTTTCATGCCGGGGGGCCTTGCCCGAAACTTTTACTGCTTGACCTCGCAAATAACCAACTAACTGATTTTTCATTGCCTCCCGGTTTTACAGAGCTGGCCTATCTCTATTTGCCCGACAACAAGCTGAACAGCCTGCAATTGCCTGAGGATGCAACGCAGTTAAATATTATTCATTTAGAAAACAATCGACTTAAATCAATCCCGGGAAATATTCAAAACTACCTGAAGCTAGAAACGATTTACCTTGGCAATAACCCTCTGGAAGGGATTCCAAAAGAGATTGTATCTGGCGATAAAAGTGGAAACGCTATAACGACTTTAATTGGGTGGCTGCAAACTGAATCTGATATAAAGTTATACCTGCATCAGGCAAAGATGATTTTGGTTGGGAATGGCATGGTTGGTAAAACTTCGATTGCTCTAAGGCTATTGGATAGAAAAGCCAAATTGCCAATGGAAGAAGATCGTACACCCTGCCTCGTAATCAATGACTACATAGTAAGGGATATTCCGTCAAATGTAACTGGTCTGGAAAATAGCATTGATTTCAATTTCAAGATTTGGGATTTTGGCGGACAGGGGAAATACCGTGAAATTCAGCAACTTTTTTGTAGCCGCAAGTCCTTGTATATTTTTGTTACATCGCCTGACGATCAACCACTCAATGACGATTATATCGGTTATGAATACTGGCTTTCCATGGTGAATACATATAGCCACGAAATGGATCAGGACAGATATAGCCCAGTACTCTATGTGCTCAATAAGATTGATTTGGAAGGCGGTCTAATAGATGAAATAAAGATTAAGAGCCAATTTCCAAACGTTGAACAGTTTGTAAAAATAAGTGCCGATAAATTGCAGAATTTTGATGCCTTTGAGAACATTATTCGCAATACGGTTTCTCTTATTAGCCCTGATATTTTTACCGATAGTTATAGTGAACGCTGGTTCGAAGTGATTGAGAAGCTTAAAAATAATGAAAAGGAAACTGTTCACTATGCTGCCTATAAAGACTTGTGCAACGATTTTGAGATGAGCGATGAGCAGCAATATGCCTGGATATGGGTTCTGGATAGAATTGGGGAAGTAATTTATTTTGGCGATAACCCCGAATTAAAAGATACCATAGTTTTAGACCCTGAGTGGGTGAAGAATGCTTTTGTAAATGTGGTTGATAGCCCATTGGTACAGGCTGAAGGTTACCTAAAGAAAGAATTCCACAACATTATATGGAATGGTATTAATGAAGAAAGCCATGATAAACTGATTAAACTTCTCGTAGCCTATAAACTTGCCTATCCGGTTTTAATAAGAGGAAATAATGCCTATGTAGTGCCTTCTGCATTGTTTAATCGGAGAAAACCCATGCTTGACGATTACCCCCATCTAAAAGCTAAACCCGATTACCAGTTCAAACTCATTTTTGATCCATTTATTCCTGCTGGTACAGTTAATAAATTGATGGTTGTTATGTACCGTAATATTTACAATGATATTAAATGGTACAATGGATGTATTTTACATGATCCATCAAGCAATACCTATGCTGAAATAGAAGAAGATTGGAAAACACATGGCATTAGCATGAAAATGTTCGGAAAAGACAGCGAAGGTTTTTACAATGCCATTATTACTGCGTTATATGGCCTTATTGAAGAATTGAAAGCTACAAAATACCTGGATAAACTATATATAAAGAGTTTGGTGCATAGAAAAGGTACTTTCAAGAACTATAATGACTTGGTTGATGAGGGGGTTGAAATCTGGAATAGTGGAAAAATAATCGCACAACAACAAAGAACACTAAAAACCAAAGTATCATCTGACAATAAAGTATCCAGCGGAAAAGCATCCCCAGAAATATTCTTTTCATACGCTTGGGGCGATAAGGAAGAAAAAGGAGAAAGCCGGGAAGCAGTTGTTAATGAGGTATATGAAGCGCTTAAAAAAGAAGGCTATATAGTAATTCGCGATAAAATGGATTTGGGATACAGAGGCTTTATAAGTGAATTTATTGATAGAATCGGGAAAGGGGATTTAATCGTTGTAGTTACAAGTGACAAATACTTCCGATCACCTTACTGTATGTATGAATTGTATAAGATTGCTCTTGATAGTAAACTTGATAAGCATCATTTTACTGACCGTATTTTGCCCATAGCTGTAGAATTCATTGATTTTGCCGATCCTGTTGTTTTTGAACTATACGATGATTATTGGGAAAGCAAGTATAATGAAATGGATGATTTGTTTAAAAGAAAAACAAAACGTATGCAGCAACCGCAATTTGATTTGTTTAAAAAGATCAGAACGATTAACGAGAATTTTGGGAATCTGAGCGGATGGATTTCTGATATGAATTGTTTGAATCTGGACATATTATCAAAAAGCAATTTCGAAATCATTCGTTATGCAATTGAAGATGGTTTAAGAAAAAATAAAGAAAAACAGTCTCCAAATTAATAGCTTACATCATCATTTAATCATGAACGATAATACCCTCTGCATCACACTACCGGATGAAACCTTCTTCGAAATGGTAAATATCCCTTTAGGCTCGTTCATCATGGGTAGCAATGGTAATTACAAATTTGGTGATGATTATCAGCGGATAATAACTATTAATTATAACTTCCTGATAGGCAAATATTCCGTTACACAAGCATTGTGGTTGAGTGTGATGGGCGGGGAAAATCCATCTTACTTTAAAGGAATGAACCGGCCGGTGGAGCAGGTTTCTTGGTATGATGCCGTAGTGTTCTGCAACTGCCTGAGTGAATTATGTGGCCTGCATCCGGTTTATTTCAGTGACAGCAAGTATCAAAATCCATTTGGCAAAAAGGATGATAAATATGTCTTTCCGAATACTGGCAAAGTATTTGTTAAACAGCAGAACAAAGGCTTTAGGCTACCAAATGAAGCTGAATGGGAGTATGCTGCAAAAGGGATTGCTGGTAAAGAAGAAAGCTTGGAAACAACTACAGGGCAGTATCTGAAATATGCAGGAGCCAATAAACTAAATGATGTAGGTTGGTATAGCGCAAACAGCCATAATGAAACAAAACCGGTTGGGCTGAAATTCCCAAACATGATGGGTTTGCATGATATGAGTGGGAATGTCTGGGAATGGTGTAACGATCACTGGCACAATAGCTATAAAGATGCACCATCAGATGGTTCCGCTTGGTATGATAAAATGGGCCGCTACCGCGTGCAGCGCGGAGGCAGTTGTTCCAGTATACCACGAAGCTGTCGTGTGACAGATCGTGACATGCCTAACCCTGGCGATCGGAGCTTCAATATTGGTTTCCGTTTGGTCTTAGTTTCCGCGCAGGTATAGGTAATTTAAATTGGGTTCCTAATATTCTAAAAACCACAAAAAAGATAAGGTAAAGATATTAAGGTAGTTGTTTAATTGTATCGATTGTAGAAAATATATGCTCAACACCACCCACACTCCACACCGCATCACCCTCCCGGATAATTCATTCTTCGAAATGCACCCTATCCCTAACGGTTCCTTCATTATGGGCAGCGAGGATGAAGATGCATTCGATGACGAAAAGCACCTGCGAAAGGTAACTTTTGATTACAGCTTCTTAATGGGTAAATATCCCGTTACCCAAGCCTTATGGCTGGCGGTGATGGACGGCGAAAACCCATCTTATTTTAAAGGCATGAACCGCCCAGTGTAGCAGGTTTTTTGGTACGATGCAGCAGTTTTCTGCAACCGCCTGAGCGAATTGTGCGGACTGCCACCGGTTTATTTCAGCGACAAGCACCATAAAAAGCCCTATGGCAATAAAGGTGATGAGTATTTTTTAATCAATGAAGGGGACGTTTTTATTAACCAAAATGCAAATGGTTTTCGCCTGCCCAGCGAAGCTGAATGGGAGTACGCTGCAAAAGGGGTTTGTAGTACCGAAGAAACCCTGGAGGCCGACACAACGAAATACCTGAAATATGCCGGAGCCAATAAGCTGGATGATGTAGGATGGTATGCTCAAAACAGCCATAAAGTAACAAAACCGGTTGGTTTGAAAATGTCCAATTTGTTGGGCCTGCATGATTTGAGCGGTAATGTTTGGGAGTGGTGCAACGATCACTGGCACAATAACTACAAAGGCGCACCTGATGATGGGTCTGCATGGATTGATAAAAAGGGCGGCTACCGCGTTCGTCGCGGCGGCGGTTGGACCAGCGATCCGCAGAGCTGCCGGGTGTCGAGCCGTAACGGCGGCTCCCCTGCGGACCGCGACGACGACCTCGGCTTCCGCCTGGTGTTGGTCCCCATTCCAGTTCAGTGAAGCTTGTCCGGTCTTCCCGTGAGCTACAGGCGCGACAGCCTGGAGGGCTGTGGAACAGGCGCAGCAGAGCGGAGCCGTGAAACAGACCAACAGGCTGGAGCGGGCGGCTGCTTTTGCATGGGTAGTAAATGGCTGCTCATCAGTAGCAAGATTAGAACGCAATTACTAAATTCTTAAATCAATTCTCAACCATCCCATTGCCAATCACTAACAAATTGTTTACTTTTGTCAAAGCAGATAAACCACAAGCATGCCCGAAAAAACACCTTACCATGAAAACCAATTGCGCGACTATTCTTCGCTTTTTTCAAGAGGGATGGTACAGGATTGGTTGAAAGGTGTTTTAACCTCAATCGCCTTCAAAATCGAACGCTATGACAGCAACCGATTTAAATCGGGCAAGCAGACTTATCTCGATTACTTAAAGTATGTATACGCGTTAATGGAAACGCACTACCGCACGGAATACATTCTAAAGAATGAATTCCTAAACCACCAGCTTATTAAGGAAGTAAAAACTACAGATGCCCAAGTGTTTAGTGAGTTTAGGGTGGGTAATGCCATTGCTGATCTGGCCCTTTTCAATGGCCATTCAACAGCCTTTGAAATCAAAACTGAACTGGATAGTGACCGCCGCCTTTTCGGGCAGATTGAGAACTACAAAAAGGTTTTTAACCGGATTTTCCTGATTGTACCGGCTTCCAAATTGTCTTTATACGAAAAAACTGATCGCAGCACAGGCTTGATTGTGTTCCACTTTGACAAGGACAGGAATAAGCACTTTGAAGTGCATCGCAAAGCTGATGTTTGTTGGGATATTGAACCTGAAACAATGATGGCTTCCCTTCACACCAATGAATACAAAGCAATTGTAAATAAGCACTTTGGGGTGGTGATGGGTTTAACTGCATTTAACCAATATGAACGCTGCCTTGGTCTGATACGGCAGATTCCTGTACAAACCTTTAACACGCTTTTCATTGAACAAATTAAGGAAAGAAACCAAAGAGTAACCTTAACCACACGATATTTTAAAGAATTCAACCAGTTGAGTTTAGCGCTCAAAATGAGTAAAAATGAGCATAAGCGATTAATTCAAGTCCTGAAAACACCAATAAAAGCATGAAATATGTATTACCCCTATTTGAGAGCAAGGCAATTTGAGCTGATCGCTTTGCGGGAGTTGGCAATTGAAAAACAAACCCAGGGCTTTGTTTTTCCCATTCTGGAACCGGTTAAGAACACTTTTAACAGCCTGACCTTAGCTAATCAGGTGTTTGCAGAGAATGATCAGGAGGCATATTTAGTGTTAAACCCCCTTTTAGGTGAAGTAACAGAGGACAATTCACTCTTATTGGAATATTTCAAGGGATTGGTCAACTGTTCATTTCGCCCTGCATTCCATTATAGGCAAAACGCATCAATTATCCGAAATCAAATCGAGGAATCAAGCCTTCAAGATTGCATGCTTATATGTCAAAACGATATAAGCCTTGATGAATCAGGGCTCAGGGAATTGTTTGATATGGAGCAAGTGAAGGCTATTATCGTGGCAGATCCGGATAAAAACAGGGTTTTACGACGTTTTCTTGCCAATCTCGGAAAGGACTTTATCAGATTAGATGACCTTTTTGAGAAACAGTCACGCAATTTAGATTTTTTAGATATTTCAGCACACAGGTTTTCAGAAGAACATTTACATTTTTCCAATGAAGGCTATAATGGCTTTGCTGATTATACGGTCCTTCCGAGTGAGTATATTGAAGGCGGCAGCACTCCTCGTGCGGTTGTAATCCATTTTACCTATCAGCATAAGGATGAAATATGGATTAGGCATTTTACATCTGACACCAATGATTCGATTGCCAATGTTCAGGGTAAATTTGCAGAAGCGGCTGAGAAAGCAGTCAATTACTGCAGGCTTAATGGGCTAAAAAATTCAGCAATAAGCGAATTGGAAGATTACTTTGATCAGCAACACTACCCCGGCCTTGGTACTGTCAAGAAGATTTCGATTAAGAACCACTTGTTGGTTGTAAGTAGTTGTTTACGTAATAAGTAGTTGCTTATGATTGTTTGCCATAATTGTTTTGCTGATAAAGAACTTAAATCATTTGTTATAGCGTCTGCATCAAGTGTCGGAGATTGTGAAGTGTGTGGTTCTTCAAATGTTCATCTAATTGAACTGAAGGAGCTTTATGATTTTCTTCAAGAACTTGGAGCTTGTTTCAAGGTAGTAAACCAGGGTGTTTCACTTACCACAAAAATTCAGGAGAAATGGGACTTGTTTACATCAGATCATATTGCTGAAATAATTCTAAATTTTGCGTTGCCGAAATTTTCAAACAAAGACTCAAATGAATTGTCACTAGTTGATTATGCAGATGATATTGTTGAGAATTATTCCTATTGGGAAACACTCAAGGAAGAATTGAAATGGTCAAGAAGGTTTTTTGTAGATATTGGTAAACTGGAAGAACTTGGTTGGGATGGTTTTTTCAATATGCAATATAAAATATCACATGATACAAAATTGTACCGTGCAAGGGTGCATCATCAGAGTGGACAGCCAGCCTACCCTTCCAATGAAATGATGCCGCCGCCATCAGATATAGCGCACGGAGGCAGAGCCAATCCCGTGGGCATACCCTATCTGTACTTAAGCGATAATCCTGAAACCGTCCTTTACGAAGTAAGGGCTGCTTATCTGGATGAGTTGAGTGTTGGTGTTTTTCAGTTAAATAATGAAGGTTCAGACATCAGGATTGTTGATTTCACAGTAGTTCCAAGTCTTTTTAATGTCGGAAAGATTAAGGAAACGATTAAAGCACAATTACTTAGAGAAATGATCAGTACTGACCTTTCAAAACCAATGAGAAGGTATGATAGTGAGATCGAATACATCCCTACTCAATTCATTTGTGAATATATCAGGGTATTCACAGGAGCGGATGGTATTCGGTTCAAGAGTTCGCTTCATCCCCTCGGGAATAACATTGTAATTTTTGATAAACAATTTATGAATTGTAAAGAGGTGAAGCTTAATACAGTAAGTGCTATTAAAATTAAAGCAGATTTGATAGTTGGAAAAACCATTGATTATTAACAAGACGAATTTAACTCTTATTATATGGATATAAATTAATATAGTTGCATCTTAAACAAAACCACTATCAAACGCATAAAACTCAATGGCCTTAAAAGCCTGAAAAATACATAAAGACTCCAGCTGGTGAGGATTTCTAATCCGTATCCGGCAATTTTAAAACCAAGGGCGAAAAGCTAAAAACTATCTATGACAATCCTGCGGTATAAGTACTTGTATTCTGTCTTGCAGATTAGGTTTAAAATAAGACCACACGAAAGGATTACCTTCGGTGAGTATAGTTCTTGCAGTAGTGTGGGTTATTCAATAATCACACCACGGGCATCTACCGTATATTTCCATTCAGGTTTGCTGATGGCATCAATTTCTTCCTGCGAACGACCTGCATCCCTGGCATAATGCTTCAGCATTTCTACGGGTATTAATTCACGAACCGCCACACCTTCAACCCAAACACTTTTGCCGGCTGCATCTTTAGGCACTTCGTAGGCATGGTCGAGCATGTTTACCATTAGCGTTTCTCCATTTCCCATATCCATGGTTATCCAGCAGCCACTGTGCTGACACACTTCCACAATTTCACCTTTTATCTTCAGGTCGTTGGTTGTATCAGCCGTAATCTGCGCAATTGCGTCAGCTACATCTATTGCGTCATCTTTGGATATCTCTTCGCCAAAGTTTCCGGTAGCAGCCACTTCCATTGTTGCATGGTCATGACCGGAATGATCATCATGATCCTGTTTTTCTGCATTACCACAGGAGTTAAGCACCAGCAATGCACCAAATAAGATTGTAAAATATTGAGTCCTCATTATTATTCTCTTGGAGCGATTACAACATCTTTTACTTCTTCCAATGTTACTGTGCCACCATCATTACCCCATGCATTGAGTACATAATTGATAACTGCAACAGCTTCCTTCTTGGTGTTAACCTGCTGTGGCATAGGCGCAGTGTAAGTTACCCCGTTTACTACAATAGCTTCGTTTGAGCCATTGAGTACCTGAGCTACAGCACGTACCTTATCCGCCAATAGGTAATCCGAATTTTTTAAAGGAGGAAATGCTCCGGGAATTCCTTCGCCGCTGGCCTGATGGCAAACGATACATTTTTCCATATAAATTTTCTCGCCCAGGGCCATTTGATTGTCTTCAACAACAACTTTGTCTTCCTTCACCTCTTTTTTGGGGCTTTCTGGTGCTTTGGAAGTGGATTCAGAATTTGCCTCGCCTCCGCAGCTTTGCAAAGTAAAAGTGAGGCTCAAGGCCATTGCGATTGATAAAACCGATCTCGAAATCTTCATTATATTAAAATTATTTCTGTTAATCATAGTATTTTAAAAAACATAAAAAAACGAATCCTCATCTAGCTAAAATGAGTTTAAAGATTAAACAAAGATAGCCTGATAAAGTTGGCGGGTTCTTCTAAAAAACTCAACTTAGTTCATTTTGAACTCCGTTGTTTTCTTGGGGCTGCAGCAACTGTCCTTCACTTTCATTTCTTTATCAGGCGTAAGCATTTGCGATTTGGGTGAGATATAAGGGATGCCCAGCGATAACCCTCTCAAAATAAACACGATACCCAGAACTACAATAAAAACTGGTATTACATGATTCATTTGCTTTCTAAATCGCTGGCTGATAATATTTCCAAGCAAAGTAACACTCATCATTACGGGAATAGTTCCTAGCCCAAAAACAAACATAAAGGCTATGCCATTTGCTACGCTATTGGTGTTGATGGCGCCGGCCACTGCCACATACACCAATCCGCAGGGCAGCAATCCATTGAGCAGGCCGATAATAAGTAAATTTTTATAGGAAGACTTTCCAAAAAGCTTGCGAAAATTGGCAATCAGTCTGCCGGCATAACCCGTAAGCAGCTGATCAATACGCAGCTTTCCATGAAACAGAAAAGGAAACAGCACAGTACTGATCATCACAACGCCCAAAAGGATGGAAGCCCATTGCTGAAAACCAGCCATTTCGATGCCTTTCCCAAGTAAACCGAAAAGGGCTCCCAAAATCCCGTAGGTTACCGACCTGCCTAAATTGTACAACAATACGCCGTTGAACTTCCCGAAAGTTGTTTTATTGCCAACCGGCAGCGCTACAGCAATGGGGCCACACATGCCAATGCAATGAAAACTGCCAATTAATCCAATCGTCAGTGCGGTGTAAAGGTCGATCATCTTAAGGTAAATTTAATTTCAGTTCCGTGTAATAATCAATCTCCAGGTATTTCCAATCTATTTTAACAAGATATCTTCCACTCAACCCCACTAAGTCAAGCATCATCATACTTGTCTCATTTACCCTGATTTCAGCATATTTATCTAGTTTGTCATCCATAACATGGTAAAGATGCACATTGCCGCTTATTAATTCAGGGTCAAGATCCAAAGGGAACTGTATTTCAAGAACGCCCTTGTTATTCACAACGGTAATCTGATCCGTTAAACTTTTGGCATTTTGTTTTTTTTCAATCAATTCCTGATGCGTTTGTCCTTTGGGATAATAGTCAACTTCAACCAGACTAATTTCTTCATTAATCATTAGCACGGCAAAAATGACCAGCATTGTCATAAAGGCGGCCATCCAAACCACCAGTTTCGTTCCCCAGTTCCATTTCATAGTATCATTTTTTTAGTTATTTTTTATCCAGGCTATTGGGCCCGATAAAGGTTGTTTTGTAGGATGAGAGTAGTCTGTCTTCAGAAAAAATATCAATTACGATGCGGTTATTACTGGCTGTTAAATCACTTTTATTCATGACCACCAGAAAGTTTGCTTCAGCAATCTCACCACCTTCAACAACGAGTGAGTCGCCCATAATTTGGATTTGTCCCTGGTGCGATTTTAGTTCGAGGCGCACAGGCAAATCTTTTCTGGTTTTATTCACCAATTGTATTTTATAAACATTGGAATATTGGGTGGGGCCATATTCCTGAAACAAGGTTGCAGGAACGCGCAAAATGGTTGCTTCCACATCCGATCGTAAGGTAAATAGTGTACCAACGACGAGTAACAAAATCGTTAGAACTGCCGAGTAAGCAATGGTGCGCCCATTAAAAATTGAGCGCTTGCCTTCAGAAATACCTTTTTCGGAGTCGTACCTGATCAATCCCTTGGGCAAACCCACCCTTTCCATAATACTATCACAGGCATCGATGCAGGCGGTGCAGTTGATGCACTCGAGTTGGGTGCCATTACGGATGTCGATACCTGTGGGACAAACCGTTATACAACTTTTACAGTCGATACAATCGCCTTTTCCGGACAGCGCTCTGTTTTCGAGCGGATTGTGTTTTCCTTTGGGTTCCCCTCTGTTGTAATCATAGGCAACAACGATAGATTTGCTATCGAGCAAAACGCCCTGTAGTCTGCCATAAGGACACGCAATCAGACAAACCTGTTCGCGAAAAAACGCAAAAATAAAATAGAATACGCCGGAGAAGATAATTATAGCGACAAAGCTGGTAATGTTTGCCATAGGACCATATTCTACCAGCTCTTTAAGTCTTTCGATGCCCACCAGATAAGCTAAAAAAGTATTTGATATAAGAAAAGCGATACCAAAAAAGACAAAATGCTTCAGCGACTTTTTCCAAATTTTCTCAAAATTCCAGGGCTGACGGTCCAGTTTTCTCTGTTTGTGGAAATCTCCTTCAATAAGGTATTCTATCTGCCGGAACGCAAACTCCATAAAAATGGTCTGCGGACAAACCCAGCCACAAAAAAGCCGGCCAAATATTACCGTAAACAGGATAATAAAAACTATAAACGTGATCAGCGCAAGCACCACCAGATGAAAATCCTGTGGCCAAAATAGCTGACCAAAAAGGATAAATTTCCTTTCAAAAATATTGAAGAGCATAAAAGGCTCCCCTTTGTATTGAATAAATGGCGTAATAAACAACACTGCCAACAGAACTATGGCAGCAATCCAACGGGATTTGTAAAATTTTCCTTTGGGCTTTTTAGGGTAGATCCATGCCCGTTTTCCGTCTTCCCCAACTGTATTTATTCTATCCCGAAAACTTCCGTGTTGTTCTTCTTCCTGTTCCTGATTCAATTTGGTTTGGCTCATTGGTATTTATCTTAAAGCATAAAAACTAAACAATAAACCACCTTTGCCCGGTTCTTAAAAAAACGTAGGCAAAAGTGGTTTATAAATCAGCAGTTAACCATACTTCTCGTCAAAATATAACTATTCATAAAGTTCACCCTGAGGTTCTTTTGGATTAGCAGGTGTTGATCCAACTATTTCAAGTTTAATAAAGCTAATTACCTCGAGGCGCTGCTGCTTGGAAAGCTGGTCCTTATAAGAAATCATTCCCTTTTCCAAAACACCATTTTCGACCACAGCCCACATATCTTCGAGCTTATTGCCATGTATCCAGTAATTATCTGTCATATTAGGTCCAACAAGGCCTCCCCCATCCGCCAAATGGCAAACAGCGCAGATCTTATCCCAGGTTTCTTTTCCACTTGCTAAAGAGCCGGCATCTTCGAGCAAAACCAACTCAAAATCTGCTTCACCGGCATTATTTTCGGCCTGTCGTGCGCTGGCATCAGCCATTTCGGTCTGGAACTCTTTGGCCTGCATCAGGTCATCAGCCCTGAATACCCAGAGCCGGATCATATAAACTGCCGCAAAAACGATGGAGAGGATAAACAACCATTTCCACCAGGAAGGCAGCTCATTGTCAAGTTCCTGAATACCATCATATTCGTGTCCTTTGATCAATTTGTCATTGGTCAGGGTGTCAATTTCATAATGGTCTTCGTTCAATTTATTATTTTCATTTTCTGTTGTCATAATCTATTGTTTTTCTATGGTTAATTCAGATTGATGATTGGTAGAATTGTGCTCATAAATCTCGTCATCTTCCAATGGAAGGCGACTAATTTCATCCACTTCCTTTGGGTCGAGTTGCATCACCCGGTATATCATGATAATAAAGAATCCCAGAAAAATGATCAACCCTATTATTGGAAATATTTGAATATTGGCGATATTTTCAAGTGCATTTGTGACGATTTTCATAAGGCTACCCTCCTACTTATCAGAAAATATTGATTCATTGGATTCGCGGTAAATATCTGTTCCAAGCCGCTGAATATAAGCTATCAACGCAATAACTTCTTTTTGATCTTCAACGTCAATACCCCCATCGCGCAATCCTTGTGCAATCTGATTGGCCTGTTTTTTCAGATGATCAAGCGCACGCTCATCAAATCCTTCGGGATAAGGCACACCCATACTTTGCATTACCCTGATTTTGGCCGCGGTATTGCTGGTGTTCAAATCATTGTTGATCAGCCATGGATAAGGTGGCATAATGGATTCGGCAACCATTTTTTGCGGACTCATAAAATGGTTATAATGCCATGAATCGGGCTTATAATTGCGTAATGTTTTAACGCCTTCGCGGGCCAGATCGGGGCCGGTACGTTTAGATCCAAACTGGAACGGATGATCATAAACCGTTTCGCCCGCTTTGGTGTAATCACCATAGCGTTCAACTTCACTTCTGAATGGCCGGATCATCTGGCTGTGGCAGGTATAACAACCTTCGCGCACATAAATATCGCGGCCTTCAAGTTCGAGCGGAGTGTAAGGCTGCACGCTTGAAATGGTAGGCACATTGGATTTGACCATAAACATGGGAATAAACTCAACCAGGCCACCAATCAAAATGGCGACCAACGCCAGAACGGTAAATATAAGTGGCTTCCCTTCGATCCAACGGTGTCCTTTGTCCTTATTGGGTTTTTTATGATCCAGTGCAGGAGCTTCGTCTCCTTCTGTTGGCACAAAAGTTCCTTGCTTAATGGTTTTCACCATATTGTATATCATCAGAATAACTCCGGTAATATAGAGTGATCCGCCCAAAACACGAATCCAGTACATCGGAATAATCTGCGTTACTGTTTCGATAAAGTTGGGATATTTCAGGAAACCTTCTTCTGTAAATTCTTTCCACATCAAACTTTGGGTAAAGCCGGCAAAATAGAGCGGAATGGCGAAAAACAGCATCCCCGTGGTAGCCAGCCAGAAATGTGCGTTGGCTAATTTCACACTGAAAAGTTTGGTTTTGTATAGCCGTGGCAACATCCAGTAAATCATCCCAAAGGTGAGCATCCCATTCCATCCAAGGGCTCCAATATGCACATGGGCAATTGTCCAGTCAGTAAAATGGCTGATGGCATTAACACTTTTCAGTGAGAGCATCGGCCCTTCAAAAGTGGCCATACCATAAGCGGTAACTCCCACAACGAACATTTTCAAAACAGGATCTTCTCTTACTTTATCCCAGGCTCCACGCAAGGTTAATAATCCATTGATCATACCACCCCACGAAGGCGCTATCAGCATAATCGAAAACACAACGCCAAGTGCCTGAGCCCAATCGGGAAGCGCAGAATACAACAAATGGTGAGGGCCTGCCCAGATATAAAGGAAAATCAAAGCCCAGAAGTGAATGATGGACAGCTTGTAGGAATAAATCGGACGGTTAGCGGCTTTGGGGATAAAATAATACATCAGCCCAAGATAAGGCGTAGTAAGGAAAAATGCCACAGCATTATGGCCATACCACCATTGTACCAAGGCATCCTGAATTCCGGCATAGATCGGGTAACTCTTTACAAGACTTACCGGAATACTTATGGAGTTTACAATATGCAATACGGCTACTGTAATAAAGGTAGCTATATAAAACCAAATGGCAACGTAAATATGCTTTATCCTCCTTTTGACCATTGTCATGATCAGGTTTAAGCCAAATACAACCCACACAATGGTGATGGCAATATCAATAGGCCATTCAAGCTCTGCATATTCCTTGCTTACGGTGATACCAAGTGGTAGCGTTATCGCGGCGGCCACAATGATCAACTGCCATCCCCAGAAGTGAATTTTCCCAAGAATATCGCTGTACATCGAAGTCTTGAGCAAGCGGGGGGTGGAATAATAAATTCCTGTGAACATGCCATTGCCAACGAAGGCAAAAATCACTGCATTGGTATGCAATGGGCGCAACCTGCCAAATGAAAGCCAGGAAACGCCATTGGTCATGGTAGGCCAAATCAACTCAATGGCAATTGTAAGCCCAACCAGCATCCCAATAAGCCCCCAAAAAATGGTGGCAAGCATAAAAAGCCTGGAAATGCGGTTGTCATAGGTAAACTTCTGTAGGTCCATAAAATTTGTTTTTGGTTATTGTTTTGGATCTGGATTATCTTTTTCCTGCTTATCGCTGGGTTCTTCACTTTCAGCAGGTTTACTTTGCTTATTCTCAAACAACATTCTCACCGATGGGGAATAATCGTCGTCATACTGCCCACTTTTAACCGCCCAAACAAAGGCAATTAAAAAGCCTCCTGCTACGATAATCCCTATAACGATAAGAAAAATGATTGCACTCATTTCGGTAATAAAGTTCCTGTTTACTGTAAGCAGCAAAAATAAGGAAGTACTCCTTAAGTTTGTTACCTAATTCTTTATTTATAAACAATCTAAATAAGTTGCTGCCAACCCATTAGCGGACTGCTAATTTATAAATTTTTCAGCAGAACCAATCCGAAAAACCAAAGTAGATTTACTTCAACTTTCTTGCAGCCAGCCACCTGGTGGCTACTGTAGCAAAAATAACTACAGAAACAGAGCTTACAGGCATTAGAATTGCGGCAATTAGTGGAGAAAGTAAAGCTGAAACGGCAAAGCTTAACCCGATGAGGTTATAAAGGAAAGAAATAACAAAGCTGATCCTGACAACCAAAAAGCTGGTGCGTGTAAATCCAATAAAGCTGTTAAGCTGATCAAATTTTGCTGATTCGAGGATGGCATCACAGGCCGGCGAAAAGCTAAAAACATCATCGGCAATGCTGATACCTGTATCACTTGAAGCCAAAGCTCCGGCATCATTTAATCCATCACCGATCATCAAAACATGCTTTCTGGCCTTTCTCAGGTTTTCGACATAGGTTTTTTTATCCGAAGGGCTTTGGTTAAAATGCAGTGTGGCCTGCGGACCAAAAACCTGTTGCAAATGATCCCGCTCCGCTTCATTGTCGCCCGAAAGCAAATGCAGGTCGTATTTTGTACCTAAATCTTTGATTACACTTTGTAAGCCTTCGCGGTACACATTTTTTATACTGAAATAACCGATCTGCTCACCAGCAATACTCACATAAACACGACTCTCTTTGCTGCTGTCGGCTTCACCGCTACCTGTTACAAATTGCTTTGAACCCACATTAATCCGGGTTTTACCAATAAGTCCTGTTATTCCTAAACCGGGGATTTCTTCATAGCTGTCAGGCTCAAAGCCCGCTTCGCTTTCAAGCTTATGATAAAGTGCTGCACTTAGTGGATGGCTGGAATGCCGTACCATTGAGCGAATCATGGCTAACTCATCCTTACTGATTTCATCCCCCTTGAACTCAACCGACATCTGCCGGCTTAGTGTGAGGGTGCCTGTTTTGTCGAATACAATGGTGGTGGTTTTGTGCAACTGCTCAATAACATCAGTCTTTTTGATATAAAACCCTTTGCGGCCAAAAACCCGCATGGTATTGCCAAAAGTGAAAGGAATAGTAAGCGCCAACGCACAGGGACAGGCTATTATTAACACCGAAGTGAAAACAAAAACAGCCGTTTCAAGGCTTTCGCTAAGCCAATAGCCAAAGGCAGAAAAAGCAATTACCAGCACGGCAATTGTAAAATATTGACTGATCTTGTTGATATGATTATCAAGCGTATTTACACGTGTTGATGTTTCTTTTTGATTCCACAATTGTGTCAAATAGCTTTGCTCCACCTCTTTCACTACTTCCAGTTCGATCGAGCTTCCCACCTGACGGCCGCCGGCGTAGATGAAATCATCTTTTTGCTTGGGAACCGGCACTGATTCTCCGGTAACAAAAGCATAGTCGATATTGCCTTTCCCTTTAACCAAACGGGAATCGGTGGGCACCAGTTCCTGATTACGCACAAGGATCAGATCGCCTTTTTTGAGTGTTTTGATTTGTACAATTTCCTCTACACCATTGAGCAGTCGTGTGATGGCAACCGGGAAGTAGGATTTGTAATCACGTTCGAATGACAGGGCTTCATAAGTTTTTCCCTGATACCATTTCCCGATTAAAAGAAAAAATACCAGTCCGGCCAGCGAATCCATATAGCCGATACCATGCCCGCTAAATACTGCGTAACTGCTTTGAAAGAACAAGGCCATAATACCCAGCGTAATAGGAATATCTATGCTTATTATGTTGTGCCTTAAGCCTTTGTAGGCTGTTAAAAAGTAATCACTTGCACTGTAGAAAACAACGGGTAAAATCAGCAAAAAACTCAGCCAGCCGAAAACATCTTTAAAATCCTGCTCCAACAAATCGCCCCCCGGCAGATACTCCGGAAAGCTATACATCATAATATTCAAAAAGCTAAAAGCAGCGATCCCGATTTTTACCAGCAGGTTTCTCCCTGTTTTACTACTGCCTTTTTTTTCGAGCTGATCCAGGGTGATCTCCGGCACATAATGAATGGCGGCTAACATTTCGGCCAATTGTCGCAAGCTCACCTGATCATTTCTGAAGGTGATATAGACCTCTTTGCGGGGGAAATTTACCGCAGAATAATTTACTGCAGGGTTTAGTGTATCCAGGTGTTCCAGCAGCCAGATGCAGGAAGCGCAATGGATGGAGGGAACAAAAAACTTCACTTTTGAGATCGTGCCATCTGTAAAATCGAGTAGCTGCGCTTTGATATCTTCATTGTCGAGAAAAGCAAATTTATTGCTGCTGCTTTCTGTTTCGACCCGAATGCCCGACATGGGCTGAATCTGATAATACTCGCCCATCTCTTTCTCGTGCAGAATCTGATAAACAGTTTTACATCCATGACAACAAAACGCTTTGTTGTCCCATATTACCGGACTTTTTCCACAATCTGCTCCACAATGTACGCAAGCTTGTCCTGCCATTATTCAGCTGGGTTTTCGCTAAAACGAACACGCCAGATTCCGCGTAAATCACCCACTTGATATCCAGTAGCTAAATCGTTGGGGTAGAGAGACTTTATGAGTTCATAATTTGTTTTTCCAATTTGTGTTTCCACGTCGCCATGGCATTGTAAACAATTGTCGGCTACAACGATAGGCTGCACAAAAACGGGGTTTTCGTCCTGATCCCTCACAACCATAGTCAAGCCATCATAGCTGGCAACGGCAAGTTTATCAATAGATTGCAGCAGGCTTTTCTCCATAGCAGTAGGCGCATTGTCGGGATTTCTATTGCGGAGCGACACGCGCTTGATATCCACCTGATACAGTTTTGCCAGGGAATCAGTTATGGGCAAAGCTGCGACATTACAAAAGGACAGGGCAAACGGAACACCTTCCTGTTGCAATGCTGACTTAAGCTGTGCGCTCAATGCCTTGAAAGCTGCTTTAACAATAGTTTTACCCTGCTCCCGATACACTTCGAGCGTTGTATCCTGCGTGGGTTGAATCATCAGGGAACTTTCGTCAGCTGATTGCTGGCTATTTTCATTTTTTTCTGTGACAGCCCGTTGATTGCAGGAGGTAGTGGCAACAATCATCAGCAAAAAAATCACCATCGGGAAAAATCGAAACTTGCTATTACTATTCATAGTACGGGTATTTTATTGTTCGACAGGAGGAATTTCGTCCGGTTCGGCTGCTCTTATTGACACAACAGCCCCTTCAAAAATCAAGTCTTTGCCAGCCATAGGATGGTTGAAATCCATGGTGACACGGTCTTTCATTTTGCGGATAATTTTACCATAATGCCTATTGCCTTCTTTATCTGCCATTGGAAAAACATGGCCTACCTGCACAACTTCCTCATCAATTTCTCCGTTTTCCTCGGCAAAAGTCTCCAGTGGTAAATCAAAAATTGCGCTCGGATCTACGGGTCCATAAGCGTTTTCCTTAGCCGCCTCGAAGCGAAATTCGTCACCGGCTGCTTTGCCAAGTAGTTGCTGTTCAAAAACTTCTATCAGCAACTCGTGGCCAAATAAAAACTCTTCCGGCTTCTCATCAGAGATTTGCTGCAGCACTTTTCCCGTTTGCTTATCCTTCACGGTATAATAGATCAAGGCTATACTATTCTTTGCAATACGCATAATTACAGATAATTAAAGCCTCCTGTTTAATAACAGAAGGCTTTTACAAAATTAAATAATAATTTTTTATTCTTATTTGGCCAGACTTCTGACATAGTTAATAATCATCCATCTTTTGTTTGGTCGGATCTGGCTTCCATGTGCTCCCATTAGGCCTGAAAGTGAACCCATTGTTATTACATGATAGATTTCGCCATCGGGCTTACTTTGGACAAAATCTTCTATCAGCGAACGAGGTTTAGCAGGAAACAGGCCGCTGGTATACAGATGTCCATCACCCGCACCGGCTGCGCCATGACAGCTAAGGCAGAAAATTTCATACTGCCGCTTTCCTTCATCCAAAACAGTTTCATCGTTCGCATAAGGATTAACCAATTCCAGACCTGCCTTTACCTGATCATCAAACGATTTTGCTTTGTAAGGGTAAGGCATATACCCTCTGGGAATAGTTCCTTCGGGGGGCGCACTATTGGTGAAGCCGTCAGCAAAAACCGGATTTGTGGTATAGGTCTCATAGGCCTGAGAGTATTGCATATCAGGGAAAAAGCTATACCCGGGGTTATTCTGATCCTTATTGCAAGCTGTTAACATGATTGCAATAAATCCTATTATAAAAAGTTTGCCTAAATTTTTCATCTTAATTAATAGTTTGTGTGGTAGTGAAGGCTTTCTTCGTAGAAAGGATGATTTTTGGGCACAAGTGGTGCTTTAGATAATCCGTAAAATGTTACCAGCATAAAGAGGCCAATGAATCCGATTGTAAGTCCAATTTCGAGAAAGCCGATTCCGGCCGCTTCGTGACCAACAGCACCCGGCATAATAAGCTGGTACAAATCAATCCAGTGTCCGATGAAGATTATAACGGCTACGGGGACAACCACCCAGAAAACACGTTTTGAATTTCTGGTCATCAGCAAGAGGAAAGGAATGGCGAAATTGACAATCAAATTCATATAAAAGATGGTATCAAAATACTTCAGCCGTTCATAAAAATAAATCGTTTCTTCAGGGATGTTGGCGTACCAAATAAGCATATACTGCGAAAACCACAGGTAAGCCCAAAAGATACTCAACCCAAACATATACTTGGCCATATCGTGAATATGCTCATCATTAACATGTTGCATATAACCCATTTTTTTTAGCACAAAAGTGAATATCACAATAACCGAAAAGCCAGTTACCAGCATACTGCTAAAGACATACCAGCCATAGAGTGTGCTAAACCAATGTGCATCGATCGACATCAGCCAGTCCCAGGATGAAATCACACTTGTAATTGCCAAAAAAACCACATAAAAAGCACTGTATTTACGCAGTTTGTTAAAATACTTTTTATCGCCGTTGATATCAAGCTCCCTCGAAGTTTTCCGTATCATCCATGCCAACAATATCCATCCGGCGAAAAACACCGCAAATCGAATATAGAAAAAGGGCTGATTAAGGTAGGCCACCTTTCCGAGTAAAATTCTATCGAGGTGGGCTTCATCTGTCCATTCAAAAAGATGATGCATCCCCCCAAACAGAAAAACCAGCAGCATGATAATGCCCCCGACAGGAATAAAATAACTCATGGCCTCGCCAACTCTTTGCATGCTGACCTGCCAGCCCGACTCGGCAATGGCATGCACGGCGACAAAAAACATACCTATCAGCCCAAGGCTCATAAAGTAAAATCCATTCAAATGCAGGTTAGCAATGATACGGTCGCCACCTAAACCTGCAATAAAACCATAAGCGAGTGCCAGCAAGCCAATAGCAACCATCGCAAAACCAATGGTTTGTAATTTCTTTGTAAGCTTAAACATATTATTTTCCATGGCTAGTAATTTCTATGCTTTATGTTTTATTCCTTCAGCACCGGCTTGCGACAATGCCTTTTCAATATTTTTTGTTTCGTCAGCATCCCCTGCTTTCACGATGAGCAAAAAGCGATCATCAGTAGAGCGTTCATCGTAGATAATGGGTTTAGCACCAGGGCCTAATTTAAAATAAATTAGGAAAGCCAGCACCATGGAGAAGGCTGAAAATAGCACTGCCATCTCGAAAGTTACAGGCATAAATGATGGAACCGCGAAGAATGGTTTACCACCAAAGTTGATCACATAAGCTTGTGTAAAGACCCAGGCCTGAAACAAAAATCCTATCAAAGCACCTATTGTTCCGCCCCAAAACGCTACACGGGTAAGTCGTGAGCGACGCAATCCAATGGCTTTATCAAGTCCATGAACTGGAAAAGGAGTCATCACATCAAGTATTTCTACCCCTTTCTCTTTTATTTGACGAATGCCTTCGAGTAATTCTTCTTCGTCGTAGTAATACGCAGTAATATAGCTGTTATTCATGATGGGCTGTTTTTTTATGATCACCTGATGATTTCAACACACTCTTAACCTCTGCGATTGCGATTACAGGGAATACCCTGATAAACAACAAGAACAGCGTAAAGAATAACCCCAATGTTCCAACATACAAACCAACTTCCACCAGTGAAGGGCTGTACATTACCCAACTTGACGGAAGGTAATCGCGGTGCAATGAAGTTACAACAATTACAAAACGCTCGAACCACATGCCGATATTCACAAAAATGGAAATGATAAAGGTGGCCACCAAACTGGTGCGAATCTTTTTAAACCAGAAAAGCTGAGGTGTTACCACATTACAGGTCATCATAATCCAGTATGCCCAGGCATAAGGGCCGAAAGCACGATTCAAAAAGGCATATTGTTCGTATTCAACACCTGAGTACCAAGCCATAAAGAACTCTGTGATATAGGCTATTCCAACAATAGATCCGGTTAGGATAATTACCTTATTCATCGATTCGATATGATTGACTGTAATATATTCTTCCAGATTCAACGCTTTACGCGCTACAATCAGCAAGGTGAGCACCATGGCAAAACCTGAAAATACCGCCCCCGAAACGAAATAAGGCGGGAATATAGTGGTATGCCAGCCCGGGATCACAGAGGTAGCGAAGTCGAAACTTACTATGGTATGAACCGAAAGCACCAATGGAGCTGCCAAACCAGCTAAGATAAGACTTACCGTTTCGTGACGCGACCATTGTTTAACGGAGCCTGTCCAGCCAAAGCTAAGGAAACCATAAATGGCTTTACGAATTTTCGTTTTTGCTTTGTCGCGCACGGTTCCCAAATCAGGGATCAATCCTACATACCAGAAGATGAGCGAAACCAGAAAATAAGTAGAGATAGCAAAAACGTCCCACAATAGTGGTGAGTTAAAGTTTACCCACAGCTCACGTGTATTTGGATAAGGAAAAATAAAAAATCCCAGCAGCAAGCGCCCCATATGAATCAATGGAAAAAACCCCGCACAGGCAATGGCAATAAGCGTCATAGCCTCAGCAGAGCGGTTGATACTGGTCCGCCATTTTTGCCGAAAAAGCAATAAGATAGCTGAGATAAAAGTACCGGCATGGCCTATACCTACCCACCAGACAAAGTTGGTGATGCCCCAGCCCCATCCTACTGTTTTATTTAATCCCCATGTCCCAATGCCATAATATATGGTCATAAATGTTGCCCAGGCGCCAAATACAAGTGCCGCAGAGGACAAGGTCATTCCCATATACCAGTACTTGGAGGGCTTCCCCGCCATGGGAGCCAGGATGTCTTTGGTAACCTGACTGTAGTTTTTCTCACCTCTGATGAGTGGTTCTCTGATCGGAGATACGTACATTCCTGATAAGTTTTAGTTATACGGTTGTGTTTTTAACTTTGGTCAAATATCCTACTGAAGGCAAAGTATGTAGCTCTTCGAGCAGATGATAATTGCGATCATCGGCAAAATATTTGGCAATCTTACTGTTTTTGTCATTCAAATTACCAAATACGATTGCTTCGGATGGACACGCCTGTGCACAGGCAGGAACAACCTCACCATCTCGCAGTTGCCGGTTTTCATTTTTCGCCTGTAGCTTTTTGTCCTGAATGCGTTGTACACAGAAAGAACACTTCTCAATTACACCTTTAGCTCTTACAGTTACATCCGGATTCAATACCATACGGCGCAGATCTGTGGTCATTTCTGCCGGATCTTTTCTGTTTCCTTTAAAAGTATCAGCTCCATTGTAATCATAGAAATTGAAACGACGTACTTTGTAAGGACAGTTGTTGTTGCAGTAACGTGTTCCAATACAACGGTTATAAGCCATCTGGTTGAGTCCTTCGTTGCTGTGCGTTGTAGCAGCTACGGGACAAACATTTTCACAGGGTGCATTGTCGCAATGCTGGCATGTAACAGGCTGACGAACCACTTCCGGATTGTTTTCGTCTCCCTTATAGTAGCGGTCAATTCTGATCCAGTGCATTTCTCTGGCCATCAACACCTGTTCTTTTCCAACCACGGGCACATTATTCTCGGCCGAACAAGCTACAACGCAGGCATTGCAACCGGTACAGCTATTCAAATCGACTGCCATTCCCCAGTGGAAACCATCATAAACCTGCTTAGGATAGAGGGTCTTGAGGTGTTTCTTAATTTCCTCTCTGATCTCATTGCCCGAGATTGGATTCTCTTTGTAATCAGCCAGGGTGGTTTCTCTTACTATTGCCCTGCCTTCCATGGAGTGATGGCTCTGTGTACGGGCCACTTCATAGGTTCCGCCTAACTTTTCCAGGGCGACATCAAACTTAACAAACTGTCTGTTTCCATTGGCAAATCCAAGCTGGCCAAAAACATTTTTCCCAACTCCGGTTGCCGGAATGCCGGCTTTCTCGCGCCCATAGCCCATGGCAACAGCCAGTGTTTTGTATTCTTGTCCCGGCTGAATCAGTATTGGCAGTTCGCCGATTCCGGCAACATCTACCGTATCATTATCCTCAAGCCCCAGCTCGCCGGCTAACCTGGGCGAAATGGAAATATAATTGTCCCAGCAAGCTTTACTCACCGGATCAGGAAGCTCTTGCAGCCAGGGATTATTGGCGTGTTTTCCGGTTCCAACAGCTACATTGGGATAAACAACCAAACTGATTTGATCGGCACTTCCTGCTTGTACTGTTTGTTGCACCGCTAGAGCAGCCTGCGCATCAAAACTGCCATCCATAGCTTCTTTGCTTCCTGAATCAAAAATACCATCATGAACCTTTTTATTCCAGAAAGATGTGAATAACAGGTTTTCTGACATCTCATAAAGATTCTCTTCCCAATAAGCCTGAATATACGTTCTGAAATCCGTTTCTTTTCCAAGCCATTTCAATAAACTGCTTTGCACAGCGCGGGTATTGAAAATTGGGCGGATAGCTGGCTGAGCGAGCGAATAATAGCCGGTTTTTACTTCAGCATCGTTCCAGGCTTCCAGGTAGTGATGATCGGGACAGATAAAATCGGCCAAAGCCGCTGTTTCCTCTTCATACACCGGCATAGCAACCTTTAGAGCAACCTTTTGCAGTCCGCTTAAGAACTTGTCTTTTTGGGGATAATCATAGGCGGGATTAACGTCATAAAGCAGCAAGGCATCCACTTTGCCGGCATTCATTTCTTCTACCAATCTTTCCATGGCAGCATCGTCACCATTTCTAAGTTTAAGGTGCACCTCCGTGATGATGGTATTGCCGTAGCTTCCCAGTATTTCGTTGATGGCATTAACCATCAGCTGCGATTCCGCGTCATTTGTACCAACAACAACAAGGGCCTTACCTTTTTTGCTATAAAGCTCACGGGCAATTTTTTTCACGTCAACAGGGCTGCTAACAGGCTTGCCTGAGCTGCGGCCATCAAGTTGTCCGAGCTCATACAAGAGTGCTGCAATAGTTTCCTTTTCCTGTGCCGGATGAAGCTGGATACGCTCGTCAGCATTGGAACCTGTTAGCGACATGGCGCCTTCCAGGTGAATATGACGCGACATTTTTTGCTGTCCGTCTGTAAGTTTTCTGTTTTTGCTATACTGCTTGGTAAACGCAACAGGAGAAAGCCAGCTTCCGAGGAAATCAGTGTCAAAGGCAACAATAACTTCAGCTTTATCAAAGCGATAATCAGGAACAAAGGCCTTGCCAAAAGTTTTGAGGTTTGCCTGGCGCATGGCCGAAGCCGAAAGCACGTCGTAAGTAATGTGTTCGCCGGGAAATTCAGCAAAAAACTCATCAATAAGTTGAAGCGTTGAAGGGCTAATGATGCTTCCGCTGAGCAGCACAATTTTTCCGCCCTTTTGCTTGATAGCATTAAGTTGATCAACAATAGCCTCATCCACTTCCTGCCAGCTGGCAGCGTTGCCTTTTATGGCAGGTTCTTTATAGCGTGCATTGTCGTACAAGCCAAGCACCGATGCCTGCGTACGGGCGTTTGTTCCGCCCTGCGTAATACTTGAAAGCTTGTTTCCTTCGATTTTTATCGGGCGGCCATCTCTAACTTTAACTACCACCGGGCAATAATCAATGCCATCGAAAAAGGTAGAAGCATAATAGCTGGCTTTACCGGGCACCGTTTCCTCGGGTTGAATCAATAGTGGAATGGCTTTGCGCACAGGCTGTTCGCAGCTTGATGCAATGGCTGCCGATGCAACGGTAAATCCGAACACCTTAAGAAAATCGCGACGCGAAGCTGTTGTTGTTTTCTTGAGCTCCTGCTGCATCTCAAAAATAAACTGTCGGTCACCGGCAGGTTTTTCAATAGATGTTGCTCTGGTATCGATTTTAAGTTCTTCGAGACTTCTGAAATATTTTGGTTCCATAGGGACTTGCTTATCTGATTAGACTAATAATGGCACTTCATACAATCGCCACCACCTAGCATATCGGCGGTTACTTTCTTCACTTCTCCATTTTTGAATTGCTCATGCATTCTTTCGTATGACTTGAAGAATTCGTTCTCGGCAAACTGCACTTCGGTGGTCCGGTGACAGTTGAGGCACCAGCCCATGCTCAAATCCTCAACCTGCATTACCACATCCATTTTTTCAACTTCGCCATGGCATTGGGCACAATCCAATTTCCCGGAATTCACATGTTGAGAGTGATTAAAATAAACATGATCAGGCAAATTATGTACCCTGATCCACTCCACAGGATTACCCGAATTCCATGCTTCATGAATTTTGTTTATCTCGGTGGTGCCTGTTATTTTTCCTTCACGCACCTGATTGTGACAGTTCATACATACATTCGTAGAAGGAATACCGGCACTTTTGCTATCCTCAGCTGAGGAATGACAATAGAGGCAGTCGATACCATTTTGAGTTGCATGAATTTCGTGTGAGAACCAGATCGGTTGTTCCGGTTGGTAATATTGTTGACGGCCAAGTGCCGATGCTTCTTTGTAAACTACCTCGCCAATAACAACAAGGGCGATCAACACAACCGTTTTATGCACAAAAGTTGCTTTGATGACTTTGGTAACAAATAAGTCGAACAAGGTGACCAGAAAAATAATCAGCACAATGATAAAGGTCGTTCCGAAATTTCTGTTGGCGTCTCTTTCCAGCTCGGCAAGTTTTAAGTCGCGCTCTTTAAGCTCAGCCTGACGCTTAGCGACTAATTCGGCATCCTGATCCGCTGCTTCATCCATCTGTGCAAGGTATTCATCGGCAACTTTACCTCCATTATCAATGTAGGCGAGAATATCAATAATCTGCTCATCGGTGAGGTCGTGCGGCGGCATAGGAATATTATTGTATTCCTTAAATAAGGCTACAGCATACTCATCGCCAGACTGAATCACTTCGGTGCTATTGCGAATAAACTTGATCAGCCATGCGGTGTCGCGGCGTTCTGTAATACCAGCCAAATTTGGTCCGATGAGTTTTGGCCCGTCAATATTGTGACAGGCTTTACATTGTTGAAAGTTTTTCTCAGCTTCAGGTGTTTGCGCCCGGAGGCTCATAAAAGGCAATAATAACAAAGCCATCAAGCCAAGAACCACCATTTTTCGTGGGTTTCCCTGCAAGTTAATTAAAGTACGCGTCATAATATGTTTCTGATGGTTGTTGATTCAAAACGTAATTCTATGTTGTAAAATTTGGTTTCTATTCACGCCAGGCGTAAAATCAGGACAAAATTATCAAAATTTTGTTTTAATCCATGAATTTATGCATTTCATTACCAAAATATTTTTAGCTTTTTTTAACAGTTCATTTTTCTGCCTTTCTTTTTGAGGTTAAAACTTATTCCTTTTTACTTCGTATTCCACTTAAACGGATTTGAAATTGTATGGTATCACTTACGATATAGCTTTCTTCTCCGGCCCCATAAGTTTTCGACATCGCAAAAATTCCCCAATTTGTCCGGTCTATATATATAGTGTCAGAATTTATAATTAAAGAATCACCGCTTCGACTCAAATAGGTTTTAAACCGGATGCAGTTATTAATTTCTTTAATTTCAAGATCACCAGCAATCAAAAGGCTGTCGTTTCCCAGTTGTTCTGCACAACACAAGGTGAAATTGCTAAATGGAAACCTGCTGGTATGGAAAATCTCTTTTGATTTCATGGTGTTTTCAAACACAACACGCATCAATTCGTAATCAATATCTGTATTACGCAAACTGTCCATGCACACCCTAAAACGGGCATCAACGAGCTTTTTTTCAAAAAAAACAAGCTTGCCCTCACACAAAGGAATCACACCACGATGCGCATCAGCTCTCCAAAAAACACGGCCTTGCTTGCTTTCAACAATATATTCGTCTTGCTGCTCTGAGTGATCAACAGTAGCAATACCTGCGGCAAAACTATGCAGCACCAATAATGCAGCAATACCTACAACGAGTACAATACTAAAGCTATACGAGCTGCCAAAAACTTTCATTCCTTTTTATTTTTAAAAAACACAACGCCTGTTGCCATCCCCTGCTCATCCATAAAGGGTAAAATGTCTTCCGGGATATTAATAGCTCCTGAAAAATCTGTTTCGGCCAATTCCGCTGCAAAAAAGTTGGCGTCTTTTAGATCGGCATTTCTAAAGCTGGCTTCCTGCAAGTGAGCCCCTTTGAAAGAGGCATGGTGCAGCCGTGCAAAATCAAAACTGCAAGTCTCCAAACCTGCACCTGTAAAGTCGGAATAACTGTAATCGGCTGAATCAAAGCGTGATCCGGCAAATACAGTAATGATAAACTGCACTTTAATCGCTTTGCTATTCGAAAAATCGGCATCAGTAAGTTCCGACTCCTTCATCAACGCATTGCTAAAATCGGCATAACGAAATGACGACCGGTGTCCTTTTATGCCAAACATATTTGAACCCCTAAAATTACTGGAATCAAGTACTGCATCGTTCATTGCGGTGCGAAACAAAACGGCTTGCGAAAAATTGCAATGCTTCATTTGCGTTTTGTTAAATGCTGACCAACGCAAATCTGCCAGCCTGAAATCGGAGTTCGAAAAGCTACCTCCATTGGCAATAGCCGTTCGCAGGCTTGTTCCGCGAAAATCGCCATACTGAACGGACGCATTTTGCCATTGCACACCGTCCAGGTTTTGAAATCGGAAATCGTCAAAATCCTGCGGGATGGTCTCGATTCCCCGGTGGCGTTTCTTACCTTCCGGCAATAAATTTTCTTGATTAATAAGTTGTTGACGGTATTCAGGTGTGGTTGAGGTTGGTAAAGCAGGCAGGTTACTGGTGTCGGCAGTTTCAGCAAAAAATCGTGCGTGATCAGCAGATTTATTTTGCCAGCCACAAGCCTGTAACAGTGCTATAAAGAGCAAAAACGACCCAATTTTATAAAAATTTAGTTTCATCGGTATTTAATTTATTTTTCATCGGTCATATCTGTTGAGAGGCAGACAGATGGAATCGTCATATAATGTCTTTAGTTTTAAAAAAGTAATTGCCCATCCAGCCAAATAAGCCTCCCAAAGCAATGGGATAAGTTATGGCAAAGAAGATAAACAGTTCGCGGCTTACCGTATCCAGGATAAAATAGGAAGCAGCACCCATAACGGTTAATTCCGGATCGAAAAGCACCAGCACAGCTGTACGAAAAACCTGCAAGGGATTAATCATACCAAGGCCTATTACTGTTCCGGCATCGAGCCGCATCTTCAATAACAATCCCATCAAAATCAGATCGAGAAAAGCCACAAGCAACAGCCATAGCACGAAAGCGGTGCTTATGGCCAAATCCTGGGAATGGGCTACTGATGAAATAAACATGCTGATTCCAAGAAAACAAAAAATCATTGCCGCCAATAGCGCGCTGTATAGCATGAATAAATCCCAGGGAACATCCAGATTTGTGAAACTACCCCAAACAGCAGCGCCCAAAAGTGCTATAAAAACAGGAATATAAGTCAACAGAAATTTTGACAGGAATTTTCCCCAGAAATATCCGGTAAATGAAACAGGCAACGAAAGCATGTATTCCATCACATTTGATTCGCGATCGCCCACCACTGAGCGCACTGTTGTAATGAGGACATAGATTGGTAAAATAACCATACTTACCTGCATAAAGGTCACCATCAGGCGACTGAGACCGACAAATCCAATAATTTGCGACTCAGTGATACCGGTCGCAAACATTACAGCTACAAATCCTCCAAACAACAGGCTGTAAGTCCAAAACCATTTGGAGCGCAAACTTTGAAAAATATCTGTATTCATAATCTGAAACAGACTTGAGTGTGTTAGTTTTTGTAATTGCATGATTCAGTGTTTCTATTGAATAGCTGTAAGGTTAAATTTAGTCGTGATGCAGCATTTTTTTCTTTTTGAGGAAATCCTCGCGCATGCTTTTACCATCTCTTATCCGCTGCGCTGTTGTAGCAAAATCAAAAGCACCTTCACGATAATCTTTGTAGGCTGCATAGCCATATCCCATAGGTGTATTAATTCCATAAACATACCAGGCCTCTTCAACACGCAGCCATTCGCCGGTGGAGGCATCAGCGATATAGGAAACAGCCTCATCACCTCCAAATTTTTCCCAATCGGGGCTGTCCATATACTGAATCAAACAACCCAGATCGTCATACCATACAACTTCATTGCGCATATTGATTGACTGAGCAGAAAATTTTTGATCGGCCAAACCCATCAGGCAATTGATGCAAATGTCTCTGTCAAAATTAATATCGCGTGGATTTTGATCCACTTTACGCGTGCACATCGAAAGGGCAAAAACTGCCACCATAAAAATCATTATTTTTTTCATAATTCCTTATTTTTCAGTTACTATATTATCTAAAACTATTTTACCCAAATCCATCTCAATCACGCGATTCACAAGGTCTTTAATCTCGTCCATGCGGTGACTACTCAGGATCATCAGGGTGTTTGGCGCATAGGCCTTTAGGTGCGAAAATAATATCTCACGTGCCTGTGGGTCAAGGTTTGCCGAGGGTTCGTCAAGCAATAAGACCTTCACCTTGCGCCCGAGAGCAAAACTTATCAGGAGTTTCTGTTTCATTCCGCCCGATAGCTTATAAAATGGCTTCCCAAAATTCTGTTTGATATCGAGTCCCAAGTCGTTGCTGATTTTGTAAAATTCATCAGCAGGTGTTTTCGTAATCTTTTCGAAAAAATTGATCAATTCACGCACGGTTAATTTGATAGGCGGCGGAGTTTGCGGCACAAATCCAATCTCCTGCAAAATCAACTTTCGTGATTTCCGCGGATTCATCCCCATGACTTCAAGCACGCCCTCATAATTATATTGACCTAAAATACAACGGATTAAAGTAGTTTTACCGGCACCATTTTGTCCAATCAATGCAATGCGATCATCGCTGTTAAAGTCAACAGATAACTGGTCAATTACACATTGCTGCTTGAATGTTTTCGACAACTGACGAATATGTATCACTGCTCTATTTTCTGATTCTGTCATGATATTGGTATAAGTTTTTAGAGTATTGAAGAAGCGCCTTTAACGGCGAAAGTAAGTGCATGGCCCGGACAAACATCAACACACAATCCACAGCGTGTGCAGTCAGAATCCACAAAATGAGTAACCTGAGTGGCCTTACCGCGTTTTACAAACCACAGCTCATGAGGCACCAGACAAACTTTTTGGCATTCGAGGCAATAGCCGCATTTGTCGTAATCAAATTTTACGGCAAGCGGCGAATACTTGCCCACCATGCTATAAGTGGCTCCAATGGGACATACATAGCGACACCAAAACCTGCGGCTTACAAACACCTCGAACAGGATGATAGCAAGCAACCACAACAAGAGCAAACTTGGGCCGTAAATCATTCCTTTAGAGATGATTCCAACTAAGTTAAGATTTTCAAATACCAGATTTTTGGTTAAAACCGCCAATAAAACAAAGCCCACCAAAAACACGAAACGCAATCCAATATGATACTGGTGTTCTTTGATTTTCTTTTTATTTACAAGATAATTATGGACTTTCTCGGCCCATTCGGCCAGGATATGGTATGGACACATCCAGGAACAAAAAGACCTGCCGCCCAGGATGAACCAGAAGATTAATATCGTGAACAAGCCAATCCAGAAATTCATCGTAAGCATGGCCATATACCCTGTGGTGGAAGAGATAGCAAGTAATTGGAGCGAATTGAAGGGATCCATGAGGTAAAACCCCAGCAGTCGTGAGCCGCTTAATGAACCTTCGAGCACAGATAAATCGAGCCAAAAGGAAAACACAAATAACAGATTCATAAAAAGTAAAACTGCCCAGCGAATATTTCGCATTTTGTGGTTTTTCTTTCTGGAGTCGCGCCATGCTTTAAAACTCAAGCCAGCCAGACTATGCGGCATTTGCTCGACTGTTTTGGAAGTGAGCGGGCTTTTTTTCTTTGCGTTGGAAAAATAATCAGATGCCATGTCATTAAGGATTAGATGGGTTCAACAACAATACTGGGTTCAGCTGTGGGGCAAACCATTTGGCAGACACCACATCCTGTGCAACCGTCGAGCACATGCGGGATAAGTTTTTTGCCGCTTCTACTGCGCCTCTGAATGATGGCTTTTTCTCCTATCGGACATTCTATGATACAAAGATCACAGATTTCACGATCATAATCACGCGCTTTCAGGGGGCTTGCCGAAGCAGCGTTTTTATATGGTGACCGAAGCAGGCCTTCAAAATCATCTCCCCGCGGATTGCCCTTGAAGCCTTCTTTTTTATGAGCCAGACAAGTATTACGATTCACATGAGCTTTGCCCATTAAAACGGCTTCTTTCATAGCTACCTTTTGCACTTCAAAGGGATTTACTGTAGAAAGATCAGCCCCGGGTTCGGCTGCTGCCTTTTCAACAGCACGCACACCTTCTTCTTTAAACGGCCTGAAATCCAGTACTGCTGTAGGACATGTTTCAACGCATTGCAGAGCATCACACGAAAAATCGCATGCCTGAATCCGCGGCGCAATGTAGGGTGTTCCATAGCCAAGGCCTTCGTCAGCACCAGCCAGCTTAATGGCATCAACAGGACAAATTTGCACGCACAGGCCACACTTGATGCAGCCATAAAGAAAGTCTTCTTCATCGATAGCCCCCGGAGGCCGGAGAAAATCTTCGCGCGGCATAGCTTCGGCAGCGTTTTTGTCGAGCACAAAAGTTCCGGCACCAACCACTGCCAATGCTCCTACAGCTATGGATCCTGCTTTGAGGAAGTCCCGGCGATTCATTTCATTTGGATTTGATTTCATGATTATCGTTTTAGAGCTATAAAAATAAACTTAATTCTGTATAACAGATTTACTCTCAAAGTCATATTGTTTTCGTGCATAAACAGAGGCTCCAATTGCAGTTGTAAACTGTGGATGTGGTTGTACAATTACTTTTCGCATCAGTTCATTTTCAATGGCATCGACCATTCCACTATTGAGGGCCGGACCTCCATCGAACAGAATGTCATCATTCAACTGAATTCTGGTAGCCAGACGGGCGATTCTTTTGGCGATAGAATAATGTATTCCACATGCTATTTCACTGGTATTGTGACCAGCAGCCAAAAGGGATATTATCTCAGATTCAGCAAAAACAGCACATGTGCTATTAATTGATAAGGGTTTGTCGAGTGCCTTGAAATGTAGCTCTTTCAATTCGTCCACATCAACTTCAAGATTTCTTGCAGCAATATCTAAAAACCGACCGGTTCCGGCAGCACATTTATCATTCATGATAAAATTTGTCATTTGATTGTGCTGATCAAGCTGTATGATTTTTGTGTCCTGACCCCCAATGTTAATAATCGTACGGATGTTTGAACCCGCCGGCGCCATAAAAATTGCGCCCTCAACATTTGCTGTAAGTTCATTAATGTTTTCGTCTCCTGTTTTAAAAAGTTTTCGTCCATAACCAGTCGTAACAGTGTATGAAATCAATGAGCTGTCCAATTGATTTTCAGCAAACAACCTATCAAGGGTATCTGATGTGTTCTGGTTGAAACGGCTTCCTGTAGGCGATTGACCCAATGCACAGATATTCTTGTCATCGTTGAGCACGGCAATTTTTATCGCTGTTGAACCAATATCAATTCCGACGAAATATTTCATATGAGCTGTTTTTTTCTGTTATGTTTTAGTGAATGCAGGAATGCTTCAACTCTTGTAGTTAATTGTCCAATATCTTCGGGGCTATAATCCGTCTCGACAAACAAGGTTTGAATACCTGCCTGTTCCATAGCCTTTGCTATTATACGTGTTTCCATATCGTATAGTTGACAGCCTGTAAACGTTTGACATACAACACCATCAATTTTATACTCTTCGATTGCTGACAATAATTTCCGTATTCGATCTGTATTTGGCGAAAAATTGGGGCAGGTGCTTGGCTTGAGATAACGGTCAGCAAGGGCAGGTATCATATCGTATAAATGCCATTCGTCAACAGCTACAGTATCCCAAAGCATACGAGAGCTGGAACAAAACTCTTCGGAAACAATAAATCCTCCTAATTCTTCAACAAGCAATGGCATTTTCATATTAGGGAATACAGAAGGAGAGCCTGTTAATAAAATACGTGGTGCTCTTTCGTTAACAACCCGAAATCCAGTTTTCATCCTGTTTTCTAATTCTTCGTTCAAAAGATTGAGATGAAATGACCAGCTCTCCAAATCATCGAAGAAAAAAGCATTTGTCACCAAAAGCGCATCTTTTCCGAGGATAACGGGAGCTGATGTGCGGATGTGATTGAATTTTCGATAAAGCCTTTGTGCATGCGCAACTTCTTGAATGGCGCGTTTAAGCGATTTGGCTGTAAGTTTATTACCTGTGACCGATTCAAGTTTCCTGATTAGCTTGAAAACAGTTTGCAGCCAATATTCGCGGCTTTCTTCAGAATCTTTGGTTGACGGCATTTCGAGCAGATAAAACTTCTCGCTAATTTCTTCGTTAATCTCACCTAATTTTTTTTTCTGGTCGCAGGTTGCCGGATTAATAATAAGATCGGGCTGAACTTTTCCATGTAGTAGATTGTAGGAGATAGCCCCAAGTGTCGACTTAACCATCGGACAGCTTTTAGCAGGCAAAAATTCGGCACCAAGCTGTTCTGTAGTAAAAGCTCCAGCACACGATCTAACCGGAATAGCACCAACGGCAAGGATGAGTTCAACCGGAACATGGATACACAGCGTTGCAATTGTTTTCTTCGAAGGCAACTTCCCATTACTATCATTTCGGATCAGATTTCTATGCTTTTCATAAAAATACTTCATCGCTGCCGGATTGTCTGGAAAATCATCTGTTATGGCAGCCATGGTCTTTCCAATCTCCATATCGTAATGAATAGAAGCAGCTTTTACTACCCTTTGAAAACGGTCAGTTTGCTGATTATCTTTCATCATTTTTTTCATTTTTTAGGGAAAGCTCGTTTGGTTGAATATAGCGCTTAAAAAATCCTTCCTGAGTTGAACTAAATATCTTTGCATTGAACACCCTAACATCAAGGCAGTTATCTTCCGGACAGGCTTCTACACACTTAAAACACATCATGCAGTCGTCTTTTACAATGTATTTGCTGGTTATATCTTCTGCAATACCAATAATTCCTACATCACAAACACGGTTGCAGTTGCCACACCTGGTGCAGTTGCTACCATTTTTGGTGAGTCTCAAAATGCCAATCCGCGAAAACAGAAATTGTAAAGCGCTCATTGGGCAGAAAAAACAGAAGAATCTTTTTTTCGCAAATGCACCCACAAAAAACAAAGCTGTAATTAAAATCCCTAGTGTTGACATAACCAAGGTTGTTTTATTTGTGAAGTCGATAAATATTTGAGACGTATCGGCACTTGCGAGTGGTAAGATTGTTCTACCTGGACAAACCTGACAAAAAGGCGATTGCATATCATGGTTAATAGGAGCAAGACCAAAAAAAGAGTTGCTCATTCCCAGCGGTATAGCTATGAGAAGCACCAATATCACGTATTTGATTTTTTTTAACTTTTGAAAGCTAGCACTGTCATACCGCGAAAACCTGATGCCTATTTTATAACGAAGCTTTGTAATCCAGTCTTGAAGCGTTCCGAGTGGGCAAATAAAACCACACCAGGCTTTGTTAAAGACAATAAAGAAGCCAATAAAGGTAAGAAAGCCGGTAAAAAATGCCAGCCCCCGATAACTGACCAATTCACTCCAGGTGAGATGGAGTCCGTGTTGCATGGCGATTAAATAGCAGGTTCCCGGGCTCCCCTGATTATAAGGACAGGCAAAAGTTGGCACCTGAGAGCCTATGTGAATAAAAAAGTAGCCTCCGTAAACAATGAGTAAAAAGGTAAACAACTGAATCCAAAATCTAAGTCTGGAAACATTGGCACGATCCGCCTTATGTTTAATATTTTGAAGGTAGTTCATAGTTATGTTTCTTGAGTACATTTCGCCTGTTTCGATAAACATAAACAGCAATAGAAGAGGCTATGACCGTAATAAAAAATACGATAAGCCCCCAAACAAATGACATGTAATTCGTTTTAGCTGGAAGATACGCTTCAGAATAAGTTGTGACATATTTTATATGCGTAAAAGCTTTTTGCTGATGAATTCCCGTTTCAGTAAATGTTTTCTCCGCAATAAGTAAGTAGTTGTGGATTTTTTTTACGTCAAACACATTCCAGTTTGTAAAATAATCCTGAATAATTTCGAAGGAAGCAATCCCTTCATCATCTGTAAAAAGAACTTTTTTCCAGCCTTTTTGCGACACAAGCGTCATTTTCACGCCTTCGGCAGGTTTCCCATCATACAATGCACGAAAAGTGACAAACTCGCCTGAAGTAACAAAGTAATGCAGGTCGTCAGCTTTAGTTCGTTCTCTTACAATCTGCATAGGAATAGCATCCGCAAAAGTTTTATAAGGGATGTACTTCAGCTCTTTGGCATGTCCGTTTCTGCAGCTATGATTTAATATTTCGCGGGAAGCACAAGCTATCAGCAAAGTATCGTTATGAACCTTTTCGGTCAGGTAGAACAGGTTGTAGAACCCTTCATCGGTATTGTTGAAAACAAAAGCTGAAGAATAATGATCAGCTATTGTTTCAACAGCAACCTTTTGTTTCTGCGGATCGAAAAGTAATAATACGGCCGAGCTATCAGCCTGGCTGAAAAGCGATTCCTCGACAGAGGAACCGCTTCTGAGCCATTGAATCACTTTTGTGCTTCCTCTTTTTCCTCTCAAAGTGCTTAATTTATGCATACCAGTAAGCGCAACCTTTGAGGAGCTTTCTTTTGGTGCACTATTTGATATCCAAATTTGAGCTCCCGTCTGAAGCGAAAACATCATCAGGATACAAAATGCAAGTACCGCACGTAGTAAGAGTTTCATAGTTAAACTTTAAAAACGATACCCTAACGAAAGGGTGTAATTTGTCGGCCAACCAGCATAATACATTTTCTCCCAGCTTGTTCTATGGGTTTGGGGATTATAAGATTCTGAGGCATAAGCCCAGGTGGCGTAGTTAACATTTGTCAGATTTTCGACCCCAAAACCAAGATTCCAGCCTTTGCGCTGATACTGCAGTTTTGCGTTAAGCAAGGCGTATCCCTCATACTCGTTTACGTTGTCGTTGTCCATAAAATATTTGCCAACGTAAACATAATCCATCGAAGCAGTTACCCCAAAGTTGAAAGTATAGCTAACGCCGGCATTAGCCTTATTGTGAGGAGTTTTAGATAGCTGATTTCCGGTATAATCTGTATAGTCGATAAATTTGGCGTCGAGATAGGAATAGCTAATAAAAGCGCGCCATTGGCTGTTAATCCGATATTTACCGGCCACTTCAATCCCCTGATGACGTGTTTTTCCAATATTTTTATAAACAGGAGTCCGCATGCTTATCAGGGTGTCTATTTCTGTTGCAATCTGATCGTTGAAATCCATGACAAACAAACTAAGCTGGTAACTGAATTTTGAAGCGATTTCGCCACGCACGCCAATCTCATAATTTGTGAGGTACTCAGGCTTCAGATCTGAATTGGCCAATCCACTGTAGCTGCTTCCAATAAATAACTGGGTAATTAAAGGTGGATTAAATCCTTTAGAAACATTCCCAAAAACAGTAAGCGTTTTTGTTGGATTAAAAGCCAATCCAAGTTTGGGGCTGATTGCAGTAATATCTTTACTTTCCGAAGTATTGTCGTCTCCGGTATTAAATTGATCTTTCCAATCGTATGAAACCTGATCGAAACGCAGACCCAGTGTGAGGCTTAGATTATCGAGCAGCATCAACTCATTTTCTGCGTACAAGCCAAACATTTGGTACATGCTTTCGCCTTTATCGTTCATTTCACCGATTTCACCAGTGTCCTCATCGCGAAAGAATTCTTCGTTTGTGCCTGTTTCGTTGTCAAAGCTGCTGCCAACAACCACTACATTGGGTTTTCCAAAAAGTGTGTAAGCGTGCTTTAACCTGGCTTCACCACCCAAAAGATTAATGAAATCTTCGGACCAACGGGTATCAAGATAATGGCCTTTATCGTGTCTTCCTCTGTTATATGCATTAACCTGGAAATCAGTTGATGCATTGAATGATTTATTGTAGATCAAATTGATACGGTGAAGATTTTTATCGCTTCCCGTAAAATTATTCGTAGAAAGCCTTGAACGGTCTGCAAAAAGCGTACTATCAAGGGGACCGGCACTTTCGCCTGAAGTTTGGATATAATCAGCTGTAAAGGAAAGCTTCCCTGCCGCATGAAAATTATTTGAAACTTTCACACCAAATCTTCCCGAACTATAAGTGCTTCTGTCCTGATAGCCTTTCGAATAATAATAACCACCTTTGAACATGTATTTTAGATCATCTGTCCCCCCATTAATATTACCAGCTATTTTTTGCGTGTTATAAGATCCAATACTGCCTCTGAAGCCACCATGAAAGCCCTTTTTTGGTTCTGCCTCTTTGATGTTGATCACACCTGTGATGCCATTTGGTCCATACATTGCAGAAACAGGCCCTTTTAACACTTCAATGCTTTCAGCATTCTCCATATCAATTCCTTCAAATGAGGTTCTTCCATCGGCTTCATTCACAGGCACACCATCAACAAGCACCAGAATACCCCTTGTTACGTGCGTATGCAAACCAATCCCCCTGAATGATACAACATTTGCTTCACCATGATGCCGATCTTCGGTAAAAACACCAGGAACTGTGGTAAGCGATTCCTCAATATTCCTGCGCTCGGTTTCATCAATCACGCTTTTGGGAATAAGATAAACCGGCGATCCTATTTTATTAATAGTTGTTGAAAGTTTTGTCGCCGAAATCGTTATTTCATTAAAAGTTACGGGTGTGATTTCGATTTCAAATGTTATGTTAGTGGTTTTACCAGAAGTAATACTGATAGTTTTACTAATAGCGGAGTATCCAAGTGCTTTTATTTCCAATGTGTAACTGCCTGTAGGAATGTCAGCAATGTCAAAGGAACCGTCGTCAAATGTAACTGCACCCCTATGAATCTCTTTAACAAGTATTTGCGCATCTCTTATGGCTTGACCGGTTTCGGCATCTACTACCTTTCCTTTTAATGAGCCATTATTTTGTGCGAATGAACCCAAAGAAAGCGCTAGCAGAATTATCAGGCTTAAAAATATTTTTTTCATGACTTTAGAATTTATATTTTAAACCAATATTAAAACTGCGTCCCGGCTCAAAAAACAAGCTTTGGATATCCATTCCCTTGTAGGCACGACTGAGATGTTCTACATAATTTTTGTTGAAGATATTCTTCACGCTTGCCATAATCTCCAGGGATCCAAAAGCAGTGTAATCGGCATAAAAATCAAAAACAGCAAAGCCGGGCGTTTGAGATTCGTTAAAAGAGGCAGCTACCCTATCCTGCTCATCAACAATACGTCCGTGAATTTCAGCATTAAATAGGTTGGAGCGATAGGCCAGGGCAGTTTGAAAAGTTAATGGCGTAATTTCTGCCAAAGGCTCATCCCAGCTTATATTCTGCCCATAAGTGTATGAAGCAGACAGCTTATAATGCCAATAGCCGGCAAATTTCCAGTCGAATCCTGCCTCAAATCCGGTCAGGAAAACTTCATCAGCATTTCTGAATTGTTTGGTGAATTTTGGATCCTGACAAGCCATATAAAGCCTTGGAATTGTAGTATCAACAGCTGCTGTGATATAATCCTGCACATAGGAATAGAAAACATCCGTAAATAGGGTCATTCCTTTGATGTTCTTCTCCACGCGGGCATCAATTTCATAATTCACCTCCGATTTCAGGCTTGGATTACCAAGGTACTCATAAGCATCCATTCCTACACTCAGGTGATTGATAAACAACTCCGTAAGATCAGGAGAACGTGTTGATCGGGCAGCGGCCAGAAACAGATTGTAGCCTTTTGGCAAAAACCAGGTGAGTGAGGTGGTTGCTGAAATATCAAAACGATCATCGGGCTGAATGTCATTGTTGTATTGCTCCAGAAAACCAGCTGCAGGATCATTGATGCTGTAGGAGATATAATCTGATCGCAGACCCAGCGTCCAGACAAGGTTTTCATTGATATCGCGTTTATTTTCGAGGAATAATCCCAAATCGTCATGATTGGAATCCTGCCAGGTTTTGTCGAAGAAAGGCTTTGCAGGATCAAACTCCTGTCCTGTACACGCGTTCTTAAATACCAGTCGGTCGCGATGGCCGTCTTTACCAATGTGCTTATAATCAAGACCCGCATACAAGAGATTATTCTCAGAAGTTTGCAGTCCTACTTCAGTGCGCCCCCCTATTACCTGGGCGTTAACGGGCGAAACAGCATGCACCATCTTATAGGCCGGCCTGCGGGTATTGCTCATCTCATGATCCACATAACTTCCATAAGCTTTGATTTTAAACGATTTCAGCAAAGGACTGATATTTGTATAGGCGTAATCCATTGAAAGAATACTGCTATTGTCTTTGTCGGCATCCATTGGCAAACCTGCATAAAGCACATCCTTGGCCATACTCTGGCGCCAGGTGAGCTGAAATCTTTGATTTTGCGCAAACTGAACGCCCATTTTCATGGCATAGCCAAAGCGCGAAAAGGAAGAAGCAATCTCCTGTCCCGAGCCACTTTCGTAGTTGCCATAGTCCTTGTAGCCCGCATTGAGCGAAAAGTCGAACTTATTTAAAACAGTCTGAACAAACAGATTGCTGTAATAATTTCCGCCATTGGATTGATATCCTGCCTCAACGCTTCCAGCAACTTTCTGATCTATTGAGCGATCGGGTTTGCGATTTACAATATTGATGATGCCGCCCAGTGAGGCACCATATCGAACGCTGAAAGGGCCTTTGATGACTTCTATTTTTTCTATTTCCTCCGGGGCGACCTGTGCAATGGTGGGATCCATGCGATTTGGGCAAGCATTTGTACTGTGTACGCCTCCGTCAATCAACACATTGAGCTGGCTGTATTTAAAACCCCTCAATACAGGTTCCATCCCGTAATTGCCGCGCTTTTCAACGCCAAATCCAGCCTGATTGATAAACATCGCGCCACCATCGTGCGGATTTTCGATTTGTATAGTTCGGCCTTCAATATTTGATTTATTTAAGTTAAGCGGGCTCTTGGCAGTGATTAGTATTTCTTCCAAAACCAGTGTATCTGATTGTGCAAGAGTAACGGTTGCCATGGCCAATAAGGCTGCCAGAAATATTATTTTTGATACAATATTCAATGTTTTCATAAACACACTTTTTACATTATTACTGATATGCTGCATTAGCATATTTTGGCACTAACAGCATTCGGGTTAGATCAATCAAACCCAAATGCCTGTTTGTTTAGCAAAAAGTGATTCGGGGAGGAGGAGAAAGCACCCTGCTGATTCCACAGCGCGGATTTTTGGTATAAGCAGTAAAGTTGTTGACTGACTTACAATTCAACAATTTATTAAATTCTTCAGCAAAAGGCAGGTAAACTAGACCTGTATGACTGACTGTCGTTTCTGGAATTTTGTTTTGTTGTTTGGCATCTGCTGATTCTTTGGAACGATCAATCAAGGCTTTTAAATAGGTAATATCGCCGGTTAATGGAGACTTACTGTCGTTGTTAAAAGAAATTTCGTTTGAAGTTTGTTGCTGCGATAGCAAGGCGATGTATTGCCATACCTGCACTTCCGGCAAAAGAATAAATGCCAGATGTAATAAGCAAAGTAAAGCAGCAATCGCAGGGCGTTTCATAATTTCTCGTTAAGTTTTTCATCCAATTCTTCATTCCATTGAAAAATTGGGGTTTTATCTCTCAACACAAGCTTGGGCTCCGAAAACGGCGCCAAACGTTCCAGAAAATCAAGCACTAACAATAAGGGTGAGCCGTAAAAAAACTTCAGGTCTCTATCAAAAGTCCATAAATGTTCCACATAGGCAAACAAGGTATAAGGTGTGTCACCCTCATTGTCGCCGTCTTTATCAAACCCCTGGTAATCATCAAAATAATTATTCTGCCAGCGATTCATATTGGCGGTTTTACCTTCGGCTTCCACCTGCACCAAGTTGTTATGAAAATAATTAAACTTGTACAAATTGCCTTCCTGATTGGTATGAAATTTTATTCCGGTACCACAAAAAGCGATTTCATTATACATAACCGTATTGATTTTTTCGGGCACAAAAGGTGAAACATCCACATGAATGCCTTCGGCAGAATAAATAAAGCGATTGTGTAAAATCTGATTGGAAGATGTTTCTTTCATGCCCAGGCACATGCCACTAATTCCATTTGAATGCATGATGGTATTTCCGGTCATTACGGTTTCCTCACTGTACATCAGGAAAACCCCTACCGAGTTTTCGTAAAAATAATTGTCTTTGATACGGTTGTTGTGTGCATACATAAAATGAATGCTGTAGCGGTTGCCAACGCCTTTATTGGCTTCAAAGGTGTTTTCAGAAGAATACCATACAACCATATCGCGCACATCATACCAGTAGTTTCCTTTGATCAGGTTGTTCTTTGAATACCACAAGCGTATAGCATCGCCTTTGAGTGCCATACCGCGCCTTGACAGGGAGGTGATTTCGTTTTTACTAATTCGGTTATTATCAGCCTGAAATATATCGATTCCGAAAAGACATTCTTCAATTATACAATTCTCAACCACATTGTAATTACCGGTAATCTTTACTCCGCAGTCAATTTTATCGTGCGAGCCTCCTGATTCAACAAGGTGTAATCCGGTAAGTTTAACTGTATTGGCTTCGATATAAATTATGGATTCTTTGCCAAGGCCCGAAATCGTAACCTGCCCGCCCCCATCCAGGGTTATTGCATCTTTTTTTATTACAGCAGGGCCTGTATAATAGCCTGGTTCGAGTTTGACGTATTTTCCTGGTGGTGCCTGATCAATTACTTTCTGCAGCGGAATTGGATTGGTACGATCAGCAAATCCGACGACAGCAATATCAGGACCATAATGCCCCTCTTCCTGCGACTTCAGGCTTATGCTGAGCAGTAAACAAACCAGTATAATAAAAATATTTAAGTTTTTCATATCACTATATAAGTGCCGGAGCTTTGTGTTCCGACACTTATTAATTAGAAATTATCAGCGTAAGGATTTTCTCTTCAAGAGTATGGCTAATATCATAAAAACAAAGGCAGCCAATGCAATAAAAAAACCATAATAGGGATAGGATTCGGTGGTAAACTGAGCCACTTTTCCTTCGCCAAAAACGGTTGGCATAAAAGGTTTTATGCCTGCAAAAGCACCGCCGCCATGTAATCCTAAATTATGTCCGTACCAATAAAGAAAATACATATACATGAACAAGAAATAAAAAGGTACCAGCGCAGGAATTAGTCCCGCAACCAGATTTAACTTTTTAGGTGTAAACATGAAATACAGGCCCACTAAAATGAAAAACACAAAAATGTAAGGAGAATAGATCATCACCGTGTTGAGAAATTTCAAAGCAGTGGGAGTAACATTTACCTTCACTTTTTGACCTGTTTCAGGATCAAACACTTCATTCCCTTCTGCATCTTTTTCGGTATCATACACATAAAAACTGGGCTCATCCATGTCCTTAGGATTATTGCGTCCCTGAACGATAGGGTACATGCCGATATAATGGTTGATTGCATTCATCTCCATAAGGCAGTCTGCACCTACATTGGTAGCGAGTTCTTCTCTTTCCTTCACGCCTTCGCAACCATTATATACACCATCAAACTTGAAATTAATGCGAATTCCCTTAGGATACATAGATTTAGGGTATTGGATGCTCTGCAATGCAACACCCCAAATGGGCACAAAATACGTTGTGCCAACTAAAATTAATCCGATAATCGCAAAAATGATGTATGTTTTTGATTTCATAATAATAAATCTTGTTCTTAGAAAAATTAGTTTGCAGGTTTCACGGCAGCTTTATCCATCATAAAGCTTATGGCATCAAAAAGATCCTGCTCTGTGCAGTCCATGCATGTCCCTTTTTCGGGCATTACGCCATATTTTCCGGTGTAGCCTTTTACAGCATGGTCCAATAAAGTTGTCATTCCTTTAGCAGCAATTTCTTCCCAACGGGCTTTGTCATCCAGCGCGGCAGCACCTGCAACACCTTTTAAATGACAGGCAATGCAAGCTTTGTTGTAAATAGTTTCACCATTGGCCAAATCAGCTTGCCTTTCGCTGCTGCCTCCGCAACTGCTGAGCGTTCCAATCAGAAGCAATCCTCCAATCAAGGTTAAGAGTCTTTTTTTCATCGTTTTCAAATAGGTTATAGATTAAATAATTACTGCCAAATTTAAGAAAATTATCCGGGAGATTGTATGGTAATCTCCCGGATAATTTTAGTTAGTTATTGTTCATTTATAAATTGTGTTGTTCTGAGTTTGAGGTAGGTTATAATCTTTGCTACATCCTCCTCAGAAACGTTTTGGTCAGGCATTGCAAGTTTGTAGCGCTGTCTCATCGCTTCAATATCAGCTTCATTCATGTGTTCTTCAGGATTCATAATCCATGACTTGAGCCAATCTTCAGTACGCCGTTTATCAACCATGAGCAGATCAGGTCCATTAAAATCTTCTCCAAATCTGTGACAGGCATTACAGCCATAGTTAAGAAATTCCATCTCACCTTCAAGCAGGTTTTTCATTTCAATAGCAGAAGGCTGAAAAGACTGCATTTGCATATCAGTTTGAACACGTTTTGAGTAGGCTAATAGGCGTTCATTTTCGGCTGCTTCATTATGTCTCACGCTAAGGTAGCCTTGCAGGCTGCGGCCTTCAGGGCTGTGATAGTTATCTAAAAGCAATGGATACATGCCTGCTCGCTCGGCTTTAAACGCAAGAGTAGCAGTTTCGCCAGGTCTCCAACGATACATCTGATCATAAGCAGAAATTTCATACACATAATGATCCAGCTTGGTCTGACCATGATTGGTAATGTGTATTTCAACTTCCTGTCCCTGTTCCAGATTAATATTCCCAGGTTTCATCACACCCTCATTTATCGTAGCAAAAACATGTACCTTTTTGCCTTGGGTTTCCATGCGCTCTGAACCAAGCTCTGTATAGTAGGGCGATTTCTCCATGGTGTAGATATTTGTTCCAACAGGATAAGTTTCGATGGACTCAAAATCATTGACAGAGATAAGGGCTGTGTAGTGAGGCTCGCCCATGGGCAGAGGCATATCATAGATGATTGACATTTTATCGCCTTCAATATCAATCAGCTGGTGATTTTGAGGATGCAATGGACCTACCGGATTAAAACGGTCGATAGACAATTTATTCAAAGAAATCAAATATTTTCCATGAGGGTTAATTACATCACCATGCGCTGCAACAAGGTGCCCAACATTGTAGTGAGACGACACAAAGTCGAGCACTTTTAGATTGACATAGTCCCATTTGGTAATTCGCGAATCCACATAAATGGATGTATAAACAACACCGGGCTCTTTGTCGTACTGATTATGCAACGGGCCCAACCCTACCTCAACACTGCCGTGTAATGCGGTTTCGAGCGAAATGACCGGAATTCCAAAATGATCCGTGCTTTCAAAGTTTTTGTCGGCAATAGCTTTGGTAATTTTATCCCAGCTATACACCCAGGCATGGGAGTCGAGTTTCCCGGCTACAATTATATATTTTCCATCAGGACTAACATCCACGCCATGCGGTGATTTAGGTTCAGGGATAAGGAAAAGTATGTTGTTGGCAACAGCAACATCAATAGGAATCACTTTATGACCATTGATAATTTTGTAGTTATTTCTGTTTTTTATCAACTCAGCGGCTTTCTTCCAATTCACAACATGCAGGTAATCTACATCGCGCGATGAACATCCGGCCTCAAAAGGCGGGCGGCCACTTTCGATGCCACCATAATACATTTCGGTGCAGAATGAGTTGGTAAACGACCAGCCATCACTTACAAGTTTACCCATATCGGTTAAATCTTGAGTATAGGGTGGAAACTCCATGGTGAAAGATTTATCTTCGTCAATTTTTCCTATTTCGTTATCAAATTTCCAATAGGTTAATCCACCTCGCCAGTACTTTTTAAAGTTACTTTCGGTAAGTGGATAGTATTTACGATCGAGCGGTGCTGGATATTGGGATGCTTCGCCAATATAATCGGAATTTGGTGTAAAGAAACATCCTCCGTGGTTACTTCTGAAAATGGGATTATTCACTGTTTGTTTCAGTTCCCAGTCTTTTAAAGATACCACAAAAACACGTGGATTGGCTTTATCGTTCACAACCGCCCATTTCCCATCATAATTTCCATTTGTTTCCGAGAATCCGGGGTGGTGGGTATCACCCCAATCGATCACCTGTCCATCTATGTATCCTGATTTTAACACCGCTTCACTTTCCACACTGTAGCCAAAACCATTCACAGGCTGACGCGAAGAAGTTGGGACGTATTTTGTCATGCGCATAGAGGGTACGGTATACATAATCATATTACCGGCCTGGCCGCCAGAGTTCAAGGCGATATACTCGTCTTTGAGTTTATCAGGCGTATACGTTTTGGCTGCTGCAAGCACATCATCGGCGTTTAAGCCTCTGCGTTTTACAACTTCTCCAAATGATTCCTCTCCATAGGGAGCTCCTGTAGCACCCGCTTTTTTATCTCCTTTGGTGTCGCAGGCTGTCATCAAAGCCAGGGCAGCAACAACTATAACCGTTAGAAGAAGATCAGGGCTGTATTTAAAACTATATTTTTTCATAACACAATTTTTCTTCATTTATAAATAATGGATTACTTGTTGATTTGCTCACTTAACAGCTTTTTAGCTCTCAAGCCAACGTCGGCAGTTTTAACCTGATACTGCCAGTATTGCTCTGCCCACAGGAATGCATCTTTCCATTTACCTTCGGCTGCATAGCGCTCGTAGTTTGCCTTGGCGGTTTTTGCGAGTTCCATTTGGTCGAGTGCGTCCACTACCAGGGCTTCAACATAGGGATACTTGGCATAATCATTCTCTTTGAGGAAAGTAACAACGCTATTGATAACATCTTGTGTTTCGTTGATTACCTGTATTTTGTCCTCGTAGTTTTTCTTGTACTCGGCCAATTGTTCGGCTGTTAAAACTTCTTCCTTCAAATCTTCTTCAGTAACTACATATCCCTTAGGGCGTATCAACAAAATACCTTCCATCTCGAGGTGGAGTGCGGAGCAGAATTCTGTGCAATAATAGGGGAAAACACCTGCCCTGTCGGCCGTAAAGGTGAGTGAGGCTGTTTTTCCGGGCTCAAAACTACCATGAACACCATAAGTAGATACAGTGAATCCATGGGTCTCATCTTCAGCTCTTTCAAGGTTTGTTAAGTGAAAAGTAACCACATCGCCCTCTTCAACCTCAACAATTTCCGGTGTGATATGCGAGCGGATAAGTGTACCAAAAATATGAACCCTGTTGCCTTCACGTTCAATCTTTTCTTGTCCGGCAACCGTTTTAAATCTTGAGATTTCTCCTGTTCTGGTATTGGTACCCAAAGGATAACGAATTATTGGCTTAATAGTGGTACGCAGCACGCTTACCGACCCATAAATATTCGCTTGTGGAATGCTCATCGTATAAATATCCCTCATTTTATCCGATGAAATATCTATTAAATGCTGATAACCGGGGCGCGTTGGCCCGGTATTGATGGCATTTTCGTACACACCTTCCTTATTCACAACGGTGAGGTAATTGGAATGGGGCTCGATTGAATTTCCCTGCGGCGTCATCAGGTGTCCGGGCTTAAAACTCAGGTCAAGACTTTGTTCAACCGCTAAGGTTTCGTAATTCCAGCGCACAAGCTTCTGATCATCATAAACAGAAGCATAAACCACATTGGGCCGATAATCAAAAGCCAGGTCAATTACCTTGCTACCTAAGTTAAGCTCACCGTGCAATACATCTGCCGGGTTTATTTGTGGAGCTCCAAGGACATTTGAAAAGGAAAATGTTTTTTGAGCAAGTGCATTCTTAACTTTTACAAAATCGAAAACCTGTGCTGTATTCGCTGCGGTGATAAAGTATTTTCCGGATGGATCAACTTTTACGCTTTTGGCAGCCTGATCTAACGGAATTAATGCAATGGCTCCTGCATTAACGGCTTCCTTAAAGGGAACAACTGCAAAATCGTTTTCCGTGTACATTTGGAGGTTTTGCGCCTTCAGATAGTCGTACACATAAACATAATTCTGGTTTTGGTAAGATGCCAATCCAATCAGTAAGCCATTACTTTCCAATTTTCCTGCGTCGAAAAAATCGAGCACAAAAGGAGGAAGTTCAAGGGTAAAAGACGCTTCCTTAATCATACGCCCAATATGATGCCCTGAGCCAGCAGCTTCATCGGTGTCCTCAAATTTCCAGGCTGTGATTCCGGATTTGAATTTGGTTTCATAATCAGCTATAACATTGGCTTCGCGATGATCCCATGGCGTTGGAAACTCACTGGTTTGAAAAACGAATTCTGTTCCCTGCGAAACAGCAACGCCGGGAAATGCGTTTATAAACAGTGGATGCATCAAAACTTGCTTTGTTTCAAAATCATCCAGACCTAACAAGGCGATTCTGGAATTGGCGCCATCAGAATAAAACAGGTATTTCCCATCGTACTTTCCGCCTGTTTCGCTAAGTGCAGGAAATCGCATATCACCATACTTAAGCAAGGTGTTGTCCAGCGATCCTTTTTTCAGCATCAGGGTGCTTTCGTCATCAAAGCCATAGCCCTGCCAGGGTTCAGGCGAGAAAACACCTACATACTTATAGATACGCATCGATGGCAATCCATAAACGATCATCGTTCCTGAATTGCCCGAACCTACAAAGGCAAAATACTCATCTCTGCCCCCGCGTGGCATAAAAGTTTTGGCGGCAGCCAGCACATCCTCGTCATTCAAACCGCGGTTTTTCTTAACGTCAGACAGTGTTTGCTGCGCCATTGCATCCGACATCACCACACACGTCAATAACAGACTTATCAAAGCAACTGTTAAAGCTTTAAAAAAATGCTTCATGATTTTGGTTTTTGATTTAACTGGTTTATTAATTCGTTTATTGATGGGAAACTTTTTGCTGCATCAGCCAAAATATATCCCTTTTTGCACAAACAAATTTAGACTGCTTAACCTGCCTAAAAAAATGAAAGTTGTTCTATATCATGAATACGAACATTTTTCCCTGTTTTGAAACAAAGAAAAAGCCTTGACATCAATGCCTTATTCGGAATTTCAATACCTATTTTCGTTATTTATTTTACTTATCTTCAATGTTTTAAATAAATCATTTTAATAAGTAATGTTTTAAAACAGGAATTTAATACTATATTTGTTGTGTTTTAGGAAAGAAGGAAACCAAGAAACAAAATACGTGAACCAGGGACTGTTTTTATAAGGCAAAATTGCTAACCATAAAAACAATATCCTCATAGCTGCTCAAGAAAAATGGAGGTATTAAATCATTCATTGTGGTTGATGTTAGGTTATCAGTCTCTGGGATTTTTTTTCTATTCCTTATACCTCTATTTTCAGGACAAAAGTGCGTCACGTCTGCTTTTTGGATTTTTTATGCTTTCATTTGGTATTGCAAGCTTTCTGGTTCATATTCACCTTTTTAAGCACAGCGCAACACTTTTTGTACTTTTTCCGTTGGCATTTTGCTTTGGATTAACCCTGATCCCATTATTTTATTTACACCACAAATCCTTACTTAGCAAGGACTTTCAGCTCAAAAGCATAGATCTTAAGCATTTTGTGCCTTTCATTGTCATGCTCTTGCTTTTGACTCCTTTTTGGGTATTGATAACAACGAATCATGCAGAATACCTGGATTCAGTTTATGGACTGTTTCTTTTAAAAGGCATGCCCGGCCGGCAAACATGGCTAATTGAAATCATCGTTAAATCTGCCATCGTACTTCAACTTTCTATTTACCTGTATTATGGTATAAAACTTCATGTTAATTTCCGCACACAAATACGCACTGAACTCTGCAATGATTTGCGAGTCTATATTAGTGGCATTCAGATTTTTGCCCTAAGTTTCATTATTCTGATGGCGTTATTGCTAAGTCATCGCTTTATGCATGTATCCGGAGACAGTCTGAGCAGTACGCTTTTCATTTCATCCCTCTTAGTTCTCAATATCGGATTGTCCTATTTTGGTATTCGTTTCGATGACAATTATCTATATGATTGTTACACCAATACTTTACCTTCAATACAATCAGAAGAGCATTCAGTGAAAAAGAAAAAAAATGAACCGGATACCGAAAACAAAAAATATAAAGCCTCCTGTTTGTGCAAAGATTTAAAAGAAGAGCTGTTAGCCGGTTTATTGCTGCTGATGAAAGAAAAAGAACCTTTCGTCAATTCAAAAATACGCATTGATGATGTGGCTGACATGATGGGAACAAACACGAAATATTTATCGCAATTAATTAACGAGCATTTTGGCAAAAATTTCCATGCCTTTCTGAACGACTATCGCTGCGCCAAAGTAATTGAGTTATTCCATGATCCGGCTTACGATGACTACAGCATTGAAGGAATTGCTGAAACTTGTGGCTTTAATTCGCGCTCAACTTTTGTAACTTCGTTTAAAAGATTTAGTGGTAAACTCCCCTCTGTTTACCGCAGTGCAATCAATGGAAAAGTAAATAAAAAGTAGAAGTTCCTGGTTGGACAAATCAGCGTCTGCCTATAAAGTCCAGTGGCTGATTCATGTATTTAAAAAGACTATTCTTGATGAAAGGTAAACCCAGCTAATTTACCAGCTGCCGCCGGCTCCGCCACCTCCAAAACTCCCACCACCAAAGCCGCCAAATCCGCCGCCACCAAAACCACCGGAGCTTCCGGAGAAATTATTCCAGCTGCCAGAATGCGAACGACCGGCCTGACTGGCAAGCAAAATAGCAGTCCAGAAAGGCAATCTGCTCTTGCTGCTACCTATCTGATTTGAGGATCTGCTGGCACGCATTATAAAAAACACTATAAACAACACCAACAAAGGAATAAACCAGGCTGCAAGTGGCTCGTTATCATATTGTTCAGCAGTGAATTCGCCGGACACCAAACCAATAATGGCATCGGTTCCACGCCATAATCCTTCTATATAATTATCATTCTTAAAATAAGGAATCATATCCTTTTCTACAATGCGCTTAGCTAATGCATCAGGAACAGACCCCTCGAGGCCATAACCGGTAGCAATATAGGCCTTGCCCCTTTCGCGCTCAGTTTTAGGCTTCACCAAAATTACGGCACCATTGTTATGCTTTTGCTGACCAACACCCCATTTCTCGCCTATCCTAAAGGCAAAATCTGCAACATCATAGCCCGCCAAATCACTCACCAAAACCACCAATAACTGTGTGGATGTGGTGTCGTTATAGTTTACAAGCTTGCGCTCTAACTGTTCCAGTTCATTGGCAGATAAAACATTGGCAAAATCGTTGACAAGACGGGGAGGATTTGGCTGATCAGGAATCTGGGCAAATAATAAAGCATTCCAGAAGATCAGTAAAACTAAAAAAAGTAAAGGATTCGGGTTTGATTTAAGTTTTTTCATCATCCAAAAGATATTTCATCACTCAATTCGTTGATGTCATCGCTGTGATATGGAAAATGCTTTTTAAGCTTCAAACCGGCCCGTTCAATGCCCTTTTCCAACCCTACAACAAAATCTCCTTTTTTAAAGTGTGTTTCCATGATTGATTTAACCTCTTGCCAGAAATGTTCCTCAACAACTAAATTGATACCGCTATCGCCTACGATGGCAAATTTTCTGTCTTTAATCGCCAGATAAATCAGTACGCCATTGTGCTGTTCCGTTTGGTTCATTCGCATTTCATCAAATAAATACGACGCATGATCGAGCACATCTTCTTTGCAATGATTTTCGATATGCACCCTAATCTCTCCCGAGGTATCCAACTCAGCTTTTAGAACAGCTGATTTGATGCGGTCTTTTTCTTCCTGTGTGAAAAATGATTGTGCATTAGGCATAGTATCTTTTATTTATACATATTGCTAAAACTCAACCTGCGGAACCTGTTCTGCCCCCTCTGCCGCTTCAAAATAAGGCTTTTCTTCAAAGCCATACATGCCCGCAAGCATGGTTTGCGGAAACGATTTAATGTAGGTGTTGTAGGTTCGCGTGGTCTCATTAAATTTCATACGCTCAACAGTAATTCTGTTTTCGGTGCCCTCAAGTTGGGCCTGAAGCTCCAAAAAATTCTGATTGGATTTTAATTCCGGATAGCGCTCAACCACAACCATCAAACGCGAAAGCGCGCCCGAAAGACCTTCTTGTGCTTTCTGAAAAGCCTGCAGATTGGCCTCGGTCAGATTGTCAGCATTAACATTTACAGAGGTGGCTTTGGCCCGGGCTTCTACAACTCCGGTAAGCACTTCCTGCTCCTGTGTGGCAAATCCTTTTACCGTATTCACCAAATTGGGAATAAGGTCGGCACGACGCTGATACACATTTTCGACCTGCGCCCATTGGGCATCAACTTGTTCGCTATTCATTACCATCGTGTTATAGGTGTTTTTAAAAAAGCTATAAAACACAATAACAACCAAAACGATGATGCCAATAATAATTAAGGTTTTCTTCATGATGTTTAAAAATAAGGTTGTTTAAGGGTCAAATTTCGTAAAATTTACTGCAACACAACACAATTAAACTCGATTTTTTAATCAAACGGTTCAACAAACATCTTATATACCTCATCTACTGATATTTAAAAATATTTAATATTATCAGCATGAAAGCCTTTAGCTCCAAAATTTTCGCAACCCAGATACCCAACAATTTTTGTAATTTTGCATTCAGAAACAATCTAAATAATAAAATCTCAGCAAATGAAATATGATATGATCGTTATAGGCAGCGGCCCTGGTGGTTATGTAGCTGCCATCCGTGCCTCTCAATTGGGTAAAAAAGTAGCCGTTGTTGAAAAAGCTGAAATAGGTGGTATCTGCCTCAACTGGGGCTGCATCCCAACAAAGGCGCTGCTGAAAAGTGCGCAGGTTTTCAATTATATGAAACATGCTGCAGATTATGGCATAAGTTTGGAAAGTGAACCCAAGCCAGATTTTGAAAACATCGTAAAACGCAGCAGATCAGTTGCTGATGGCATGAGTAAAGGCGTACAGTTTCTTTTCAAAAAGAATAAAATCGAAATAATTAACGGCTTTGGTAAGCTGGTAGCCGGCAAGAAAGTTGCTGTAACAGGCGACGACAAAAAGGAAACCACTTACGAAGCAGACCACATCATTTTAGCAACCGGTGCCCGTTCGCGTGAATTGCCAAACCTGCCTATCGATGGCGAAAAAATTATTGGCTACCGCAAAGCCATGGTTTTGCCAAAAATGCCCAAATCAATGGTTGTTGTGGGCTCGGGTGCAATCGGTTCCGAGTTTGCTTTCTTTTACAATAGCATGGGTGTTGAGGTGACATTAGTTGAGTTTTTGCCGAATATATTACCAATTGAGGATGAAGAAGTTTCAAAACAACTGGAGCGCTCTTTCAAAAAAGCCAAGATGAAAGTGATGACCAATTCTTCGGTTGAAAAAGTTGATACTTCTGGCAAGCTTTGTAAAGTGACCGTAAAAACAAAAAAAGGCGAAGAAGTTATTGAAGCAGAAATCGTACTCTCAGCTGTTGGAATCGCTACAAACCTCGAAGGCCTTGGGCTTGAAGAAACGGGCGTGAAAACAGAAAAAGGCAAAGTGTTGGTTGATGAATATTATCGCACGAACGTAGAAGGCGTTTATGCCATTGGCGATATCGTGCACGGTCCAGCCCTGGCGCACACAGCTTCGCACGAAGGCATCACCTGCGTGGAAGCCATTGCCGGCCTCAATCCCGAACCTATTGATTACGGCAATATACCATCCTGCACTTATACCAACCCCGAAGTAGCTTCTGTTGGGTTCACAGAAAAACAAGCCAAAGAAGCAGGCTATGAAATTAAAGTGGGCAAATTCCCTTTCTCAGCCTCGGGAAAAGCGAGTGCTGCAGGAAATAAAGACGGTTTTGTAAAAGTTATTTTTGATGCCAAATACGGCGAATGGCTCGGATGTCATATGATTGGTGATAATGTTACCGAAATGATTGCCGAAGCGGTAGCAGCGCGTAAGCTGGAGACCACAGGACATGAAATCATTAAGACTATTCACCCGCATCCCACTATGTCTGAAGCCATTATGGAAGCCGCAGCTGCTGCTTATGATGAGGTAATTCATTTGTAAAAGGTTGAAGGGTTCAAGGGTTCAAGGGTTCAAGGGTTAATGAGTTGAAGGGTTGAAGTGTTGATGTTGATAAGGTCAAAAATTGATAAAATATCTGAAAATACTCAATTGCAGAAATATTGTGCTATTTTCAGTCGTCTGAAACTATTGAATCCTTGACATTGATAAGGTCAAAACTGATAAAATTGATAAAATACCTAAAACGCTTAATTAATAGTTACCCCAAAAAACGCATAAACCCTTAAACCCATAAACTCATCAACCCATAAACCCATAAACCCATAAACCCATAAACCCATAAACTCATCAACCCATAAACTCATAAACTCATCAACCCTCCAACAAATGGCTACGCATAAAGAACTTGAAATCTGGCAATTGTCGATTGATTTTGTAGTTGATATATATAAAATCACAAATACCTTTCCCGACGATGAAAAGTATGGATTAATAAGTCAGATGCGTCGTGCCGCCGTTTCAATTCCTTCAAACATAGCCGAAGGATCAGCAAGAAATAGTAATCCTCAGTTTCTTCAGTTCCTAAATATTGCTTTAGGATCTGTTTCAGAACTGGAAACTCAACTAATCATTGCAGAAAAATTAAACTTTTTTCAGTCGTCTGAAACTATTGAATCCTTGACATTGATAAGGTCAAAACTGATAAAATTGATAAAATACCTAAAAACGCTTAATTAATAGTTACCCCAAAAAACGCATAAACTCATGAACTCTTAAACCCATAAACTCATCAACCCTTAAACTCATCAACCCTTAAACTCTTAAACCCATAAACTCATAAACCCATCAACCCATAAACTCTTGAACTCATAAACCCTCAAACAATCAAACCATGGAAATTATCAACACCAAAATCCCCGATCTACTCATCGTAAAGCCCGCTGTGTTTGAAGATAAGCGTGGCTATTTTTTTGAATCTTATAATAAAGAGAAATTTCTTAGCCAGGGAGTTGATCAAAACTTTGTGCAGGACAACGAATCAAAGTCGATGAAGGGTGTATTGCGTGGGTTGCATTTTCAGGCTCCTCCATTTGCACAAGGCAAGCTGGTGCGTGTAATGAAAGGTGCGGTTTTGGATGTTGCGGTTGATATCAGAAAAAATTCGCCAACATACGGGCAATGGGCCTCTATAGAACTTACCGAATCCAATAAAATGATGTATTGGGTGCCACCCGGTTTTGCTCATGGGTTTGTAACACTGGAAGACAATACTGTTTTCTTCTACAAATGCACCAATATGTACAACAAAGCTTCGGAAGGAAGTATTCGTTGGAACGATCCCGATCTCAATATTGATTGGGGCATTTCAAATCCTATCCTTTCTGATAAAGATCAGACTTCACCCCTTTTTAAAGATTTTGTTAGTCCATTTTAGTAAAACCCACAGCGAAGCATACGCTTCCGGATTTTTTTTAAAATGAGATAAAAAAACGCTCAACATGTTACGCAATCTATTTCTGGCATTTCTGTTTGTATTGTTGGCCGGAACTTCCGGCTGGCTATTCTTTTACCTTGCAGCGCCAAAAACCGCTAGTTTGGAGCCTGGCACAGCAAGTGAGCAAAACTACCGTATTGTAAGCTTTGACATGCCTGATGAAGTTTTTTTTGCGGGCGAAAAAATTCCGGTAGAGCTCTTTATCACCCGCGAAAGTCTTGAACGCGAACTTATTGTAAACACCTATTGGCATAGCTCCACACTTTTACATCTCAAGCGCGCCAACAGATGGTTTCCGGTTATTGAGCCCATTCTTGCCCAGTATGGCGTTCCCGACGACTTTAAATACCTCAGCATGATCGAAAGCGGACTCACCAACGCACAATCGCCTGCCGGTGCGGTTGGTTTCTGGCAGTTTTTAAAAGGAACTGCCAAAGATTATGACCTGGAAATAAGTGGCGATGTGGACATGCGTTATCATGTAGAACTGTCAACGGCGGCAGCCTGTCGGTATCTTTTAAAATCTTATAGAAATTACGGCAGCTGGTCATTGGTAGCCGCTTCCTTCAATGCCGGAAAAAGAAGGATTGACAATTTTCTTTCCGATCAAAAAGCCAGCTCCTATTTCGATTTACTAATGGCAGAAGAAACCGAGCGTTACCTATTCAGGATGATTGCCCTGAAAATGATTGTGGAAAACCCCGAAAGATTTGGATTTTTTCCCGAAACTGAACGGCTCTATCCGCCTTTAGAATTTGAGCTGGTCGATATTACAAACGACATCGACAGCTGGGCCGATTATGCCCGCGAGCATAACATTAGTTATAAACTACTCAAATATTTTAATCCCTGGCTTCGCAGCAATAAACTCAAGGTAAAACGCGGACAGATCTACACCATAAAAATGCCTCTGCCACCTTTCGACCTCACACATTATGAACTTGATCGGCTTTATCTTCAACAATAATTCCGTACTTTGCATCCTCGTTTTTGAAACAAACACATGAAGGATAGTTTTTCGCAGGATGAATACCTGGAGATATATGGTGCCAGGGTGCATAACTTAAAAAATATTGACTTAAAAATACCACGTAATCAGCTTGTTGTAATAACAGGCCTAAGCGGTAGTGGTAAGTCATCGCTGGCATTCGATACTTTATATGCTGAAGGACAACGCCGCTATATGGAATCGTTTTCGGCTTATGCGCGGCAATTTATTGGCAATATGGAGCGCCCCGATGTGGATAAGATTACCGGGCTGAGTCCTGTTATTTCTATCGAACAAAAATCCGTTAACCGTAACCCCCGTTCAACAGTTGGAACCATCACAGAAATCTATGACTTTTTAAGACTGTTGTTTGCCAGAGCCTCAGATGCCTATTCCTACAACACGGGCGAGAAAATGATCCGCTATTCGGAAGATCAGATCACGCAACTGATTATGGATCAATACGCCAATAAACGCATCAATGTATTAGCCCCTGTTGTGAGAGCCCGAAAGGGACATTATCGCGAGCTTTTTGAAAATATCCGACAGGCAGGGTTTTTGCGCGTAAGGGTTGATGGAGAGCTTCGCGAAATAACTTTCGGCATGCAACTCGATCGCTACAAAACCCACGATATAGAAATCGTGATCGACCGCATTGAAGTGAATGAAAAAAGCAAGAAAAGGGTCAGTCAAACCGTGCAAACCACCCTTAAGCACGGCAAAGGATTGATGCAGGTGCTGGAGCAAGATGCACCTGAGGTACGCTATTTCAGCCGCTTGCTGATGTGTCCGACAAGCGGGCTTTCTTATGACGAGCCCGAACCTAACACCTTCTCGTTCAACTCGCCCTATGGCGCCTGTCCTAAATGCAACGGATTGGGTCAGATTGCCGAGGTTGATCTGAAAAAGATAATTCCTGATGCCAGTAAAAACATCCGCAAAGGAGGCCTTGCCCCTATTGGAGAATATAAAAATAACTGGATTTTCAATCAGCTTGAAGCCATTGGAATTCAGTATGGTTTTAACCTCAACACTCCGCTCAACGACATACCGGAGGAGGCAATAGATGTGATACTATATGGCGCCAACCGCAGCTTTGATGTTAAAAAAGAATACCTGGGCGTGATGACAACTTACACCCTCAATTTCGAAGGTATCATCAACTTTATCGAAGCACAGAACAACGAAAACGCCTCCCCTTCCATCAGGCGCTGGGCTGGTAGTTTTATGAACCATGTAAGCTGTCCTCAATGCGAAGGAACACGACTAAAAAAAGAGGCACGCTTTTTTAAAATCGATGAAAAAAATATTGCCGAGCTGGCAGAAATGGACATCACCGGATTGGCCGCATGGGTAAAGCAGCTACCCGAAAAACTAAGCGAGAAACAGCTGCTCATAGGTAAGGAAGTGCTGCGGGAAATAGAAAAGCGTATCCATTTTCTGCTCGACGTAGGCATCGACTACCTCAACCTGAACAGGCCTGCCAACACGCTTTCCGGAGGTGAATCACAGCGTATCCGACTGGCTACTCAGATTGGCTCTCAGCTTACAGGTGTGCTCTATATTTTGGACGAACCCAGCATCGGACTGCATCAGCGCGATAATCACCGGCTGATTGAATCGCTCAAGCAACTTCGCGATATTGGCAATTCGGTGATCGTGGTAGAACACGACAAAGACACTATTCTGGCCGCTGATTATGTGGTGGATATAGGCCCAGGAGCCGGTATTCATGGCGGAAATATTGTTGGACAAGGCAAGCCTGGCGAACTGCTGAACTGCAAGAGCATCACCTGTGAATACCTGAGTGGAAAGAAAAAGATTGAAGTTCCTTCCAAACGTCGCGAAGGCCACAAAAATAAATACATTGAATTGAAAGGTGCGTCCGGACACAATCTAAAAAATGTTACCCTGAAATTGCCGCTGGGCAAAATGGTATGCGTAACCGGCGTTTCGGGAAGCGGGAAATCGAGCCTGATCAATGAGACACTGTATCCTGTTTTAAGTCAACATTTTTACCGCTCTGTCAAATCTCCACTGCCCTATCAATCGCTTAAAGGTCTCGAAAATATTGACAAGGTAATTGAGATCGACCAGTCGCCCATTGGCCGCACGCCACGCTCCAATCCAGCTACTTACACCAAAGTTTTCGACGATATCCGTAAGCTTTATGGTGAGCTTCCCGAATCAAAAATCAGAGGTTACAAACCCGGACGGTTTTCCTTTAATGTGAAAGGAGGTCGTTGCGAAGACTGCAAAGGCGCAGGCATCCGGATCATCGAGATGAATTTTCTGCCTGATGTTTCTGTCTTGTGCGAAACTTGCCAGGGAAAACGCTATAATCGGGAAACGCTTGAAGTAAGGTACCGTGGAAAATCTATCAACGACATCCTGAACCTCACTATCAATCAGGCGGTAGAATTTTTCGAGAACATGCCCTCTATTGTGCATAAAATCAAAACGCTGAAGGATGTTGGCTTGGGTTATCTGAACCTTGGTCAAGCTTCTACCACCATTTCGGGCGGTGAAGCACAACGCGTTAAACTGGCCTCCGAGCTTTCAAAAAAAGATACCGGTCACACCTTATACATTCTTGACGAACCGACTACAGGGCTGCATTTTGAAGATGTTAAAGTGCTGCTCGACGTGCTGAATAAACTAGTGGATAAAGGCAATACCGTGCTAATTATCGAACACAATATGGAGGTTATCAAAGTTGCCGATCACCTCATCGACATGGGCCCTGAAGGAGGTGAACGCGGTGGCTATATCATCTGCGAAGGCACTCCTGAGGAAGTTGTGCATTGCAAGAAAAGTCATACAGCTTATTATTTAAAAAATGAACTATAAAAACAACTTCAGCTAACAAAATTCTAAATAATAATCTGTTTTTTTGTGGGTTAACCCAAATTGTTTCCCTAATTTCGCATACAGCTTTTGCAAAAACAAGTTAATCACATTATACACCGATGCTGATCAGCCAAGCTTTCATACAAATTCTTAGCAAAAGATTACTTACCCTGCTGCTCACAATCGGTTTCACTGCGCTATACGCACAACCCAATTACCGCTTTGAACACATCTCGAAAAACGATGGGCTAAGTCAGGGCGCCATCAATGCAATTTTTGAAGACAATAATGGGCTGATGTGGTTTGGCACAAAGGACGGACTCAACCGATATGATGGCAACGAAATTAAGATTTACAGACGAAATTTTGAAGATCCGCTCAGTTTACCAAACAACCACATTCTCACTATTAATCAGGACAAGGCTGGACGATTGTGGATAGGCACTTCCGGAAATGATTTGTGTTACCTTGATCCAGTAACAGAAAAGTTTTATCCATTCCAACACCTTGTTAATGAGAATGATTCTAAGGATATTGGTGAGCATATTTATTGCATCGATATCGATCATCAAAACAACAGACTCCTGGCAGGAAGCGATAAGGGAGTTCTAATTATTGATCTGGATAGCAGGGAAATGAGCTTTTTGGATATGCAGCAGTTCAAAATTGACTCCATCACTGTTGGTAATATTTACAGCCTGCTTTCGGATGGAGCAAATTTCTGGATAGGCACAGATCGTGGTGGTTTACTCTATTATAACGCTGAAAATGAAAAAATTACACCTATTGGTTTTGATCATAAAAGAACAAATGTGGCGGCAGCCATAAACAGAGGGACAATCTTCAGTATCATCCGCGATAAAGAAGGAAATATCTGGATTGCAACTTATGGAGATAATGTCCTTAAACTGGATCCCAACAAAGATTTACTTTCCAGGCCTGAATTTGAAAGTTATGATGCTGATCTCCGGCAACAGGCCTACACCCGTCAGATTGCTCTGGTTGGTGACACAGCAATTTGGGCTACTACTGAAGATGGATTTCAGGTTTTTGACTTGAAGCGCGAAACATTACTAACTGTTCCCCACCATCCCGATAACCCCACGGGGGTGAGTTCATCAAGTTTAAAATCGATCTATAGTGACTCAAATGGAGGTGTTTGGATTGGTGGAAACGGCTATGGAGTTAATTATTATTTCCCCATTAACAAAGGATTTAATCATCTCCGGTTTCAGCCAAATCACAATAAAAGCCTCACCTTTAAAAGTATTCGAAGCATTTATACTGATGATCTCGACAATCTTTATGTGGGAGGTTATGGAGGCATGAATGCTTTTGACAAAAATGGTAACAGAAAATGGACGAATAGTCAACTCCAAGTGGCCTATGTGATGTCCCCTGATATGCAAAACGAACACTTGTTGTGGGTGGGTAGCGAAGGCGAAGGCCTGGTTTTGTTGAATAATAAAAATGGAAAAATCATTCAGGATCTTACGAAATACAAACAGAAAGAAGCTCACAAAATATCAGGCTTTATGATTATGAGCCTGCTTCCTAAAAGCAAAAATGAATTGTGGGTAGGTACCGAAACAGGACTAAATCTTTTTAATACAGATACCTACAAAGCTATATACTTTCAGCATGATCCTGATAATGAAATGTCGATACCTGCAGGTAGAATAAGAGATATTTTCAAAGATTCGAAAGGACGCACCTGGTTAGCCAGCATTGGCGGTGGACTGGCTTATATGAAAGATGATGATATGCTATTCAGGAAGTTTAAAAACGACCCCAGAGATCCCCTGAGCCTGAGCTCAAATAATGTATACTGTGTGCACGAAAGTCTGTCAGGTACTATTTATATTGGGACTGAAAGCGGCCTGAACCGGTTTGATGAAACCTCACAAACCTTCTCCAATTTAAACACTTCCAATGGATTAATCAATGATGTGGTTTACCGAATTGAAAGCGATTCACTTGGCCGTTTATGGATAAGCACAAATGAAGGATTAAGCTGTTTTAATCCGGAAAAAAACATCTTTAGGAATTACGATCGTGAAGACGGGCTTCAGGAAAACGAGTTTAATAGTGGTGCCTCTTATATGGATGAAAATGGAACCATGTACTTTGGAGGAATAAACGGTGTAACATTCTTTAATCCTTTATCCCTGAAAGACAACACACAACCCCCAAAAGTAATCTTTACCAATCTGACAGTAGGTAATGAGAAAGCCATCATTGATCCACCCATTGCACAAGCCAAAGAAGTAAAATTAAACTATGATAATCAAGCTTTCATGCTTGAATTTGCTGCTTTAAACTATTACAAACCCCGTAAAAATCAATACGCCTACCGCATCAGAGAGATCAGCGATGAATGGCAATCGCTGGGAAATACCAACAGCATCGAAATTGTAAGGCTGGGTTTTGGAACTTTCACTATAGAGGTAATGGCATCCAATAACGATGGCTACTGGAATACTGAACCAGCTAAACTGATCATCAGTATTGCACCACCCTTCTGGGCTAGCAGCTGGTTTATTGCTGTGTTAGGATTAATTACAATACTATTCTTTTACGCGGTTTATCTGCTCAGGATCAGATCGTTAAAAAACAAAAAAATTACCCTGGAAAAAGAAATAAAGATCCGCACAAAAGAGCTTCTATCCTCAAATATTTCTCTGGAAAAAGAGGTTGCAATCCGTAAGAAAACAGAAGAAGAACTGCAGGAAGCCAATAATACGAAAGACAAATTTTTCTCGATTATTGCACATGATCTCAAAAACCCTTTCAACGTACTTTTGGGTCTCTCTGAAATTTTAGATCAGGAATTTGATCAGCTGGACTATGACGAGAAAAAAGAAATCATCGTTGCCTTACGCAAAAGCACCGATGATCTGTATAAACTGCTCGAAAACCTGCTAAGCTGGTCCAGAACACAGCAAGGTAAGCTGAAAATGAATCCACAAACCATCAACCTGGCCGAGCTTGTTTCCGAAAACATTGATTTACTCCGGCAACAGGCAATAGCAAAAAACATTCAAATCGTTCCACTAGTTAATCAAGAACTCGAGACTACAGCCGATTATAATGCCATCACCACCGTTATCAGGAATTTATTATCCAATGCGATCAAATTCACCCACCAGGGTGGCACCATCACCATACGAACAGAAAAAGCAAACGATCAGGTGAAAATTTCGGTAGAGGATAACGGCATGGGAATCGCCAAAGAAAACCAGGCCAAACTATTCCGTATTGATGAGCAGTTCAAGCTGCCGGGCACTATGCTGGAAAAGGGAACGGGTCTGGGACTTATTCTGTGTAGAGAATTTGCAGAAGCTAACAGTGGTACACTCACCCTAAGCAGCACCTTGGGGGAAGGCAGCATATTTACACTGACATTGCCTTTGGCTAATAAATCACAAAATTAACCTACTGACAAAGACAAACTATTCCTGTTTTCAGTGTATCAAGTCGATCGCGATTTAACGCCCACGTTAACTGGCAGATTATTCTTCTTCTGCAAAGAAAATCGTCTTTCCCGGGAGTAATTCCCGGCAACAAACATCAGGGCTTCTATTAGCCGCCGGCAAGCGCTACTTATTGCAAAGCAATCGCTATCTCAGTTTTATTGCTGTTCCGGCAACAGGTTTAGCCCCTTCATCAAGATCATTCATCTTATAAACACGCTTGAGCCGAATACCATACAATTGCGAAACATCCCACAGATTTTCTCCCGGGCGAAGGTTATGATAGTGGTACTCCTTCGATTTGCGTTTCTTTTTTTGCAGATAAATCAGCTGGCCTTCCTCAAATACGGCGTCCTTGTCGATGTCGTTATATTTCGCAAATTGCCAGCTATACATATTAAATTCTTTGGCAAGGCTGCTCATGTCATCCCCTTTTTTGGCAAAAATAAGTTTCACCCTATTATTTTCATGAATAAAACGGCCACTTTCTGATTTATCAACAACAGCAAATTCATTGGTTTGCGGAGGGGTCTCTGTTACAACAACAGCGGGCTTTTTTGACTTTTTAGGAGCTGCTTTGCCCGAAAGCGCCTGCTTGTCGTATTTTGCCAGATCGTAACGTTCAATAATTCGGATCAACAGCTCGGGATAGCGCGGATTGGTAGCGTATCCGGCCTTACTCAATCCTTTGGCCCAGCCTTTATAATCCGTAATTTTTAGCTTGAACAGGTCTGCATAACGGGTTCTCTGCGTAAGGAAGAGGGAGTGGTCATGAAACGACTCCTCAGCTTTGCGATACGATCGGAAACATTCGTTTTTTTCGTCATCATCCACCCTGATCGTTTTGCCTGTCCATCCTTTGTGGCATTTTATTCCAAAATGATTGTTGGCCTTTTGTGCCAGCCTGCTGTTGCCGCTCCCCGATTCCAAAATACCCTGCGCCAATGTGATCGATGCCGGGATTTTATACTCCCGCATCTTTTTCATTGCGATGCCTTTATAGGTTTCGATATAGGCTTCGGTACTTATTTTGTTTTGCGCCATCGATGGCAAAACAAAAAGCAACAAGCTGCTCAACAGGAAATAAAAACTGATCTGATTTAAAATTTGCCTCAACTTATCCTAACTTTGTTGCAAAATTAGCCTTGATATCAATGTAAACTACCGCAGTAAAACGCATTTTTCCACAAAAGATTGTTATTAACGCAAGCTGAAAACTTTACTTTTGCAAGCCTATACCAAAAAACAGTCCCGCTATGGATGTTGAACAAATTTTTGAGTTTTTCCCGAGACTATCGACACCTCAACAGACGAAAATTCGCGCCCTTAAGCCACTTTATGAGGCCTGGAATGCCCAAATCAATTTGATTTCGCGCAAGGACATGGATCATTTTTATGAAAAGCATGTGTTGCATAGCCTTGCCATCGCCAATTTTATGCATTTTAAACCAGGAACCCGGGTATTAGATGTTGGCACGGGAGGTGGATTTCCGGGTATTCCCTTGGCAATACGATTTCCTCAGGTTCAGTTTTTGTTGATCGACAGCATCGGAAAAAAGATTAAAGTGGTTCAGGATATCGCTGAAAGCTTGGAATTATCCAACGTAGAAGTGCAGCAAATACGTGCTGAACAGCTAGACCAAAGCTTCGATTTTATTGTAAGCCGGGCAGTGGCAAAGCTCGATACTTTCGTGCAGTGGACCCAAAACAGCATCCATCAAAAGCAGATTAACACCAAAAAAAATGGCATCCTCTATTTAAAAGGCGGCGAACTGGAAGAAGAGTTGTCGCCCTTAAAAAAACGGTATCACATACAGCTCACTTCACTTTCAAAGTATTATCCCGGAGAATTTTTTGAAACAAAGAAGCTTGTTTACCTCTATCCACGTAAGTGATTTGGTCTGTAATGATTTTTAGTTAATTTAGCCAATCTTAAAAATTCAAACACTATGACAGCAGCTTTAACGCAATCTCTGAGAGAAAACAAAGCCGCCCGGTGGGGCGCGCTGGCCGTGGTATCATTTACCATGCTTACGGGCTATTACATCAACTATGTAATTTCGCCGCTCAAGCCTTTACTTGAGCAACATATGGAATGGACAAGCCGCGATTTCGGCATCTGGAACTCGGCCTATGGCTGGTTCAATGTGTTTTTCCTGATGCTTATCCTTGGTGGTCTGATTCTGGATAAAATGGGTGTACGCTTTACAGGTATTGGCGCAAGTATTACAATGATCATCGGTACCGCCCTACAGTATGCCGCCATTGAAAACCTGATTCCTTCTGATGCTTATATTTTCGGACTGAAAGCACAGATTGCCATTGGCGCTTTAGGTTTTGGTGTGTTTGGTGTTGGTGTTGAAGTTGCGGGAATTACCGTTTCTAAGGTTATTGTAAAGTGGTTTAAAGGCAAAGAGCTGGCACTGGCCATGGGACTTGAGATGGCTACTGCACGTATGGGAACCGCTCTGGCGCTTTCGCTGCCGATACCAATGGCTACTGTATGGTTTGGCACCCAGGAAAGCCCTGCCCTTTCGGCGCCTGTAATGCTTGGCTTAGGGCTTCTGGTAGCTGGTTTAGTGGCCTTTATATGGTACACTTTTATGGATCGTAAACTTGAAGTTTCGGAAGGTATTACTGACGAAACCGATCCCGAAGAGGAATTCAAAGTCAGAGATATTCTCTATATCATGCAGAATAAAGGTTTCTGGCTGATTGCTATTCTTTGTGTATTGTTCTACTCTGGCGTTTTCCCCTTCCTGTATTATGCAACTGACCTGATGATTAATAAATATGGCGTTGACCCGCAGTTTGCTGGTGCTATTCCAAGTCTGCTTCCATTTGGAACCATCTTGCTAACCCCATTATTTGGTAATCTTTACGATCGAAAAGGCCGCGGAGCTACCATTATGTTATTGGGATCGATCTTCCTGTTGGTTGTTCATTCTTTCTTTGCCATCCCGGCTTTCAACCATTATTTTGTAGCCATCGTGCTGATTCTTTTCTTAGGCGTAACCTTCTCACTGGTTCCTTCTGCCATGTGGCCTTCCGTGCCTAAAATCATTCCTGAGAAACGTCTCGGAACGGCTTATGCCCTTATTTTCTGGGTACAAAACTGGGGATTGATGGGTATGCCATTGCTCATTGGCTGGATTTTAGATAAGTACAGTATCATAGGCACCAATGACGCAGGAAAACCGATTTACGATTATACCATTCCTATGATGGTTTTTGCCGCAACAGGTTTTCTGGCTATCATAGTAGCACTGATGCTTAAAGCCGAAGACAAGAAAAAAGGTTACGGACTGGAACTTCCGAATATGGAAAAAAAGGTAGAAGCTTTAAAAGCCCAAGCTGAAAACTAAGATTTCCTGTTCTTTTATTAACAAATACAAACCGCTCTGCATTGGAGCGGTTTTTTTTGTAGCGGTCATTAGTGTGCTGTGCCGATTTTCCGGGCAAGTCAGGGCGCGACTCAAAGTCGCACCCTGACTGCCATAGTTTACGCACCTGACTTCAAAAAAATATAAATAGTTTAATTTATTTACCCCGCGAGAGGACTCGCGCGATAGCTCTGAGCAGAATACGTTGAGAAAAGTTCGCGCGCTAACTCTGACGAAACAGTCATACTTTTAGGTGTAACTAATCAGGAAATTTTTATCACTGACAATAGCGCTTGATAACAGCATAAGCCTCACTCAGCCCAAGCTCGCCGGCTTTACTCAAATCGTTGCAAGCCAGTTCATTTTCGCCCAAAAACAGCAAAGTAAGTGCCCTGTTATAATACGCCTCGGCCAGTGTGGGCTCATAGTTGATGGCCTCACTGTAGGCATCGATGGCGGGGTGGAAATTTTGCATTTGCAAATGGATATTCCCCATATTATACCAGGCAAAACCATTTTTTAGCGCAGTGGGAAGCAGTTGCTGTAGCATTTCTTTTGCCGGCTGGTAATCGGGCGCTTTATCTTCGGTAACAACTGGAACTTGTGTGCTTTTGCGGCGCGTTATCATTATCGCATTGTCGTAGCTATCGGCCGAAAGTACAAGCTCTGCGCGTTCTGCTAAAACAACAGAGAGGTTCAGGGCGGCATAAAATCCCCAATCCTGATTTCCGATAAGCTTTTCGTAGGCTTCTATAGCCTTTTGGTAGTTTCCTTTGATCTGCTGATTTAAAGCCTCGGCAAAGTCAGTAGGCAAGCGTTCATCCGATAAAGCAGAAAGCCTCTCTGCTGAGGTCATAAAGTGATGAGCAGGTGCTGTGGTCAATAAAAAATTTAACGGAGAGGCCAGCTCACTATTCAGCTGACTCACAAACAGGTCGCTATACATAAAATAATCAGGCTTAGGATCTGTTTTTGCCTTTTCCGGAAAAGGCATCAAACTAATTAACCCAAACGGCACGATATCTATTTCCCGAAACTGCACCCTTGTTTTACGTGATTCGCCGCTAATAAAATCAGACTCTAACTCAAAAATTTGATCAAAATAGGTCGAATCCGCATAGCGGGCATACAACGAATCGGGATTACCTTCTTTGTTATTCAATGCTTTGATAATGGCCATTGCCTGCTCGTAATCTGCCCTGCTTCCCTTGTTATCGTTCATTTTATCCCTGGCAACGGACCTGTTTATCCAGGCTCCTGCAAAATCAGGGAAAAGCTCAATTGCTTTCGAAAAATCTTCCACTGCCTCCGGATACTCCTTCAGCTGAAAGTAGGTGACCCCACGATTAAACCACGCATAAACATTCTGTGGATTAATAGCAGTTACCAGATCGTAAAGCGGGAGTGCCAGCTCATACTCTTCGCGCATGCTGCGCAACAAAGCACGGTTGTAATAGGTGAGTGCGTTGCGCCTATCCAGCACATTTACCTGCTCATAATCTTGAAGCGCGGCCAGGGTATCTCCTGATTGCAGAAAAGCTAATGCACGCTGAAAATATACCAGGGGATTCTGATTATCCAACTCCAGCGCCTGATTAAAATCTTCCATGGCTGCTTTGTAATTATCCAGCTCCAGCCTTACCATTCCTCTGCGCAGCCAGGCTTCCGTGCTGAAATAATCCAGATAAACGGCCTTGTCAAGATCCTCAAGGGCTTCATCAAGCTGGTCAAGAAAACGTTTTGCTATCCCCCTGTTTAAATAAGCTGTTGAAAGCCTGGGATTGATAAGCAACGCCATATTATAGGATTCTATTGCTGCCTCAAATTCATTCAAATGCATACTTGTCGCGCCATTGGCGATATGCAGATCAGCATTGTAAGGATCAATTTCCAAGGCTCGGGCAAAATCAGCCTTAGCATCGAAATAATTCGACATACGGTCGTGGGTGATTCCCCGGTAATGCCAGGCCCTGACATAAAGCGGATGGATTTCAAGGGTTTTACTAAAATCGTCCAAAGCACCCTGATAATCGCTGAGGTTAAACTTTGCAACTCCTCGCAGAAAATACGCTTCGAAATTGTCCCCATTATAGCGCAAAGCTGTATTAAAATTCCTGATGGATTCAAAAAAACGCTCTTCCGATAAATCAATACGTCCGGCTAGCACAAAATGCCGGTAATTGACCTGTGCCTGCAATAGATTGTATGCCAGCAGAAAAGCCGACAACATAATGACCCTGATCCAACCAACTGAACTTAAACTTTTCAATCTTTTATCTTGTTAATTTTGCGTTGTGGTAATCTGCTTTATGTTTTACACCATCTCTTTCTTCACGAATTTACTGGTTTCAAGTACCGGAAAATTCTTTTCTGTTTGCGAGTTCACTAGTATTTCCACCCCAGCATTCTTATCACTAAACGACAAAAATAAGGCTATTGTATGCTGATAAGCAGCAACCGATGTTAAAAGTTCAAAATTAGTGCCTGAAAGTGATTTATAGTTCATAAAAAGGCAGGACTAAGGCCCTTATATGTGGTGTGATTCATGAACCACGGCCTGAAAACCTTTTTACTGGTTAGTATCTTTTAAAAAAAGAGTTTGTCAAAAAAAGTCAAGTGGCTGTTCTGGTCTTTCGGCATTAAGATGCATAAAATCGCCTGTCTGAAGGCCGTATTTAACGGAAGTTAGTCTTCCCACACCAAAGCAAATCAAAGTCCTCATTGATCAGCTTGAAATAGTATAAACCCGCTTGCTTTACTTCAAAAGATGCAGCCCGGGCGGTTGTTTCAACTTCTTCGAGCAAAATGCCTTCATTATTGTATAACTCGAAAATTAGCACGCCTTCAGCATTCCAGCTAAAATGGAGGGAATCCATTTTTGAATCTACCTGAACTGCGGCATGGCCAGCATTTCTCATTTCGGTTTGGTATCGTTCGGTTAAACGCTCCATTTCAGGATTTGGTGCAAAGGCTGCCAGCGCCAATTGCTCATCATTATTTAGGGTGGGTTGCCCATTTCCTTCTTTGGCAAATTCGTCATTTTCTACAACTTTAGCATTGGCTGTTTCATCTGCCGGCTCAAGCTGCTGCGTAATCAGCTCCGGAGGCAGGCTTTGCTCCGGGCTGTTGTTCATTGTCCACCATACGCCAACGGCCAAAAGCACCAAAATCATTGCTGCTGCAGCAAACCAAACACCAGATTTTCGTTGCAAAATCACAGTTTTATGATCAAGGTTCCCTTCCTGCAGTTCGATTAAAGTCATAAGTTCATATTTACAGGAATCACACTTATCCAAGTGGTTACGGACAGCTTCCGGTAAGTTTTTTTGGCGGACAGTTTGCTCTGCAGCCAAGGCCAGTTCTTCGGGGCTCAGGTGTATCTTCAAATTATTCATAACAGCATCATTAAAGGTAATAATGTCAGAAAAACCATCCTGTTCCGCTTTTGAGTTCCGACATCTGGAGTTTCTGTCTGAGCAGTATCTCTGAGTTCGAAAAGCAATTTTAAGGTTTCGCGGTTATGTCCTGACTGATCGTTTTGATTCAAAAATTCTATCAGCAGATCCATATATTTATAGATACGCATCCTAAGGGCATCAGGCTTCAATGCTTTGTTTTCAACGGCTGACACAAGTGCCGCAATCGTTCTGTAACGATCTGTTTTCGAATGGTTTTTAATCCTCACTAACCATTCCTCCATTTGTTGATCGCTAAAGCCTGACCACGCCATAAAACTGTTTGTTTGCGGTCTGAGCTCGAAATAGAGCGTCAGCAAGACCTCCATAGCTGGCGCAACCGGCCGAAAATGCTCAAATGCATTTTGCAATCGGCTCAGCTCCAGTTTAATAAGCAGGCGATGATCTGTGCGATCGTCCGAAACGCTGTATGTTTCCGGCAGGCCTTGCGGCAAATCGTGATCGGTAGCTCGCCAATGGCGGTACTCTTTGCGTATCACCGCGCAACACATCCTGTTGATCACAGCTGTGCAATAAGTTGAAGCCTGAGATTTGCCTTGAAATGTACTCACAATCTGGTTTTTCTGTTTAATAAACTCTTCTATCACAGCCATTTCCACATCCTGCCGCTCGCGCACCGGGATAGCCCGACGATTGACGTAGCGTTGCACTGTCTTCTGAACTGTGCGGGTCAGAAAATCTGTTTCAAGTAAGTCTATCAATTGGTTGCGCAAAACCATTCTTTTTGAAAAATTTAATGCAAAAATGATCAAAATGACCAAGCAAAGTACTAATTCTGGAAAAAGTCATTAACTTTTTAGTGTGCACAAACAAAATCTGTTGTTTTTAAAAAACATTAAAAAGCACAGACAACACCTGTCTATTGCCGTTTTATTAACCTTATTCATTAACTTTGCAACTGGGATCGCTTGTAAACTACCCAACTTAATTGTCATTGTTTTCTGAACGCAGCAAGGTGTTTTTAGATCATTAATCTGCTATAAATAAACTTTATAGCATGGATGATTATGAAAAACATTTGTGTCTGAAAATAGACAAACAATAACTAATGCTAACTGAACGAGGTGATTCATGGTCAATATTGACAACACTGGAGAGAATTTTAGAAAGGTTCAACGGTCTCTGAAAGGAATCATACTACTGGTAGTTCTATTGATTTCGGGTATGACAGCAAAATCCCAGTATGGCCCTTTGTATTGGGATTTGAGAAATTACGACAGTCTGCCTGACTACCGCAAAGCCCTCACTGCCTTTCAGCAACAAGACACGACGCTGGCTTATCAGGTTCTTGATTCGGTTGCTGAGGCATGTCTCAACCGGGGTGAAATCAGAAAGCATTATCAGGCAGTAAATGAACTGGCTGCCATGAATTTTATCAGCGGAAACTTCAACAGGTCGAATCAATTGTTCGAGCAAAATTTATCGACCATGATTTCCAATTCAGATAGTTTGCATTATGAATTCGCAATTAATCTGCGTTTTTTGAATTATCTGGCACATTACGGCATAAACAAAACTGCCGACAGATTACACTTTACGCAGCGACAATATGCTGTCCTGAAAGCTATGAACGACAGCTCGATCATCATGGTGGATTGTCTGGGAGACTTGGGCTTCAGTTATCTGACAAATGGCGACTTCTCGCAAGCCATCAATTATCTGTATCAGGCCCGAAAGGCTTCCATCCAGGCCGGCCTTAAAGAGCAGCTGATCAGGCTTGAACATACGCTCGTAAACCAACTGGCTAATAATGAGCCACAGCTGGCTTTTGAGACCTTTGAGCAACAGTATCTAAATGCAGACAGAAAGTATTACAGGGATTCTGTGGTTTTGGTCACCCTGGCCTATACCCTGGCCGAAAAAAGCCGTTTGCTTCAGCAGGATCAAAAGGCACTAACCTATATCAAAGAAGCTGAAGCTATTGAACAGGCTATCCGGCAACAAAATCCCAAGCTTGAGGTTGCCATTCCTTTGTCAGTGGCGGGGATTTATAGCGATTTAGGTCAACAAACTAATTTCGAGGATTATGTGGCTATTGCTCAGGCGCAATACCGCAAACAAGCGGATAGAAACACCATCCCCGCATTGAAATTATATTTGGAGATTGCCGAGGGATTTCTACCATTTGATGCCGATAGCAGCTTGAAATACTGTGAAAAAGCCAGCTTGCTGTACCAAGACGATATGGTATCGACAGCCAGAATCAAACTCACCGCACTCGACGCTCATGTCACGAAAAAAGCTTACGAACCAGCTCTTGATCTTGCCCTTGAATTAAACCGTCTTGACAGTGTATTGGATGATTCGGATCATTTGAAGCTCATGCGTTTAAGCATCACGGCGCAAAGTGAAATGTACAAGGAGCTTCGGTCTCCTGAAATGGCCGAAGCCCTTAGTGAAAATCTGAAATTAGCCGAGCAAATAATCCGGCGATTGGCCGTGCAGATGACCGATCCAAAAAGCCTGCTGAGGCTTGCTGCGGATTACAAAAAAATAGCTGCAGCAGCTTTTCTGCTGGCTGAAGACGGGCAGGATGAGTCCGTTCTCCGGGCTTGGCATTACCTGAATCAGGTCAAGACTTTTCAGCTGAAGATACAGCTGCTAAAATCGCAGCAGGCCGCACAGCTCATTGATACAGCCGATTTTTGGCAGCAGAAGTTAACCCTCGAAGATCAGATTAGTACGCTACAGGCAGAAAGAGCCACAGCTTTGTTTCAGACAAATAAACCCAAAGCCGACAGCCTGCATACTGCACTGCAGGATAGCCGTATAGCATTGCTGATGCTGCATCATCAGTTTGCCGAAGGTATTGAAAGCAGTTCTCAAAAACTGTTTGCCAATATGCCTGTTGAGCAGATCCAGCAACAACTTACAAACAAAACCTGTCTGATCGAAGCACTAATCACTGACAGCAGTTATTACCTGCTTTGCCTGCAAAACAACACTATTAAACTGCATTATAGCCATGATTTGCCAGCATTAAGTAAAGTCTGGAAATCCTACTACCGCGACTTAAAAACAGGCAATCACACCGAGCGCTCTGCGCGCGCCCTGGCAGATAAGTTGTTGCTTCCTTTTTCAGCAGAGATTATTGCTTCGGATCATTTGGTTTTTCTGCCGGATGATTTTTTATACAAGACACCGATAGCGTTACTGCCTTATTCAGCATCTTCGGATTATTTGCTGGAACATTTGTCCGTCAGTTATCACTATTCCGCTTATTTGTATTATCAATCCGCTATTCATAAAACAGAATCGCGTAAGCGCTGGCTGGCTTTTGCGCCGTCCTTTGATTTTTTGGCAGCAGCTGAAACCACTGAATTGCGAAACCTGAACGCCTTGTCCAAAAACATTGCGGCTTTGCCTCACAGCCGGGATGAAGTTGTTTCAATTGCCAAACTTTTTGAACAATCCAATCATCCTTATCAGCTCTTCACCGATGATCAGGCTACGAAGGAGGCCTTTATCAGTCACCTTGAGGGAGCCGACATTATCCATATTGCCACGCACAGCTACACCATGAATGAGCCCTCTGGCCTGCAAGGATTTATACTCTCACCCGATTCAGCTTTTAAAACAAAAGGCTTGCAGAGCAGTTTTCTACACGAAGCCGAACTTGCCACCATCAGCACCCATGCGGATCTTGTCGTATTAAGTGCGTGCAGCTCAGGCATAGGCGAGCTTGCCGAAGGCGAAGGTATAATGGCACTTCCCCGAGCGCTTTTTCAAGCTGGCGTGCCTCAGGTTGTAGCCAGTTTGTGGCCTGTGAATGATCTGGCTACTGCCCGCCTGATGAAACATTTTTATGCCCGGCTGCTCCGTAACGAATCAGCTGCAGAGGCACTGCGGGCTGCACAACTGGATTGCGCCGCAGAAGGAATGCCTGCCATCGATTGGGCCGCTTTTATCCTGCTGGGTTCATAAAGCTTACTACTTCTAAAATTCTACCAGGTGAATATTTGCTCCAATTTCCTGAAGATAGTGATATAGCTCCAGCTCCTTTTTTAGCCTGGCTTTGATATGAAAATCTGATCGCCCTTCGAAAAGCTCCGCTGCTGCCGGGTAGTTACCCATCAATTCATAACACAAGCCCAGACAAACAGCTGCTTCATCCCTGCCCTCTGCTTCGTAGATCCGTTTGAAAAGCTGACCAAGTTTCACCAATTCATGATCCTTTATCCAGGATCTGGCTTGTTTGTAATCATCTTTTAGCTGTTTGTCCTTCACTTTTACACTGGGGAAGTCAATCCAGCGATTATCAAATTCAATGAAATTGAACTGATAATAATATGCATTTTGAAATGCTTTGGCGCAATTTTCTTCCAGCTCCTTGAGGGGCATCGGTTTTTTGCCTGGCTTCTGTTCCGACTCTTTCCGAATACCAACACTATCAAACGCAACAGTGCCATCAGGATAGGTAAAGCCGAGCGCTACATCCAACGAAGCCCGATTTGTGATCCGCCATTCAAAATAGGGAATCGGGCTGCCAATATGGGTTCCTGACTCAACAAAAGCCACTTCATCGCGCGCGCTGACACTTTCGGCAGTGTAGTAGCCGCTCACAATCACATCAGCCGAAAGCGGATCGGGCACAGCCTGAAACAGGCCTCCATATATCAACTGATTCAGGTTTGGATTATCAGTGGGGGCTTGAGTCCTTTTTGTAAACAGCTCCTGAAGTCTTCCGTTGACATCAACAAAATCCTTCGTGCCTCTGTTTTCGAGTGGTTCAAAAAAAATAGACGACCCTTTCAGCAAGGTGGTATTTTTCAGCGAATACACGCTAAACTCTTCCTTTTGGGCAAATAAAATGCCGGAAAGAAGAACGAGCAGACTAAAAATCGGGATTATTTTTTTATACATTTTTATACTGTTTTTATTGCTTTTTATAAAACATGAACCAGTTTCCAACGGGAAGCATCCTGAAAATGTTCAACAGGAACTATATCACCTTCTTCATTTACAGCAACATATGCCTTAGTGGCTGCATTCTGAAAAACGACATAGGAGCCGTCGACCATCACGATCCATTTGGTGCGTGCGTTATTAACCACAAAACGGGAGCGCGCAAAAAACACATCATTTTCCTGCGCATTGTCTTCGAGCAGCCATTCGTAATCACTTTCCGGCTCGTAGCTGTATATATCCATCACCCGCTGAGTCAGGCTCAGCTTATCCTGCACAAAATAGATCATCGGATGATTCGCACCATCACCTAATGGAACGATTTCGCGTCCCAATACAAATCCATGATGGCTGTCGATAGCCATAAAGGGCTTGATTTTTTTATCCAGTGGATTAAGCACTTCGGAGCTGATATTGCGTATCTGAGCGCTGGCTGTAAGGCCAATCAGCAGAAATACCATTCCTAAAATTCTTTTCATATTTGAAGGTTTTGTAAGATTCTGTCTCAAAAGTTTTCAGTCAGAGGACCGTTGAGACAGAACCTTTGGTTTTTATTCCATCAATACTTTAAGGTACGGCTAGCTGTGTATGGTCCTACCTGCATTTCGGTCCAGTTGCCTTCATCATCATATTTAAAAGCACAATCCCAAAGCTGTTCGGCTTCAAACTCAAAAGTGTCTTCGCTCATATCTCCGCGTGGAACGCCTCCCTGAGCATATGATTCAACAAACCATTGCTTAAAATTGAGCTTTTGTTCGACCTTAACATTGCCTTTCATCCTGAAATTATAATCCACCTGAAGCGGATTGCCATGTGCATCAATTTCACGGAAGTTAATCTCACGTACCATTTCTTCGGCTGATATTTGCTGAACACGTGATGAAAAGAAAGCACCGAAATTATTCTCAACCTCGCCGGTCCATTTCCAATTCGTAAGCACGCCCTTTTCGTTGATCGTCGCTTTTGTTTCAAACACTGTCTCGGTTCTGTTTCTTTTAGGTTCGATGCCATTAGAAGCCAGCACATCCTTAAAAATAGCGTTGGCTTTACCAAAATTAGAGGTTCCTGTGAAATAAAGTGTCCCCTCCAGATCCACTTTCAGCTGCACAACTTCATTCGATTCGAACTTACGAGTGATATCAGATGCTTCGCCCCTTGTTTGAGCCCTTAAAGGATCATAGGTGTAATTGATATCTGTGGCAGGCTTATTCGAATTCATAAAGCCATCTGCTTTTGGTGTGGAGATTAACAGGTGGCGGCCGCTTTCGTCGTGATAGGCCGGCTCAAGCTGTCGGGTGATCACCTTTTCTTTGCTGCCATCTTCCATTACAGTTACCTGATCAGCAGTAACTTCCTTGATCCGTCTTTTGCTGTCAAACTTGATTTTATATTCAATCGGTTCCATACCTTCACGCATAACTACCCCTTCAATCGCTTTGGGGCTGCCATCAAAATCGTTGAGCGGAAAAAACTGAAACGGATAATCCAACTCAAAAAGCTGGCAAAGGATATCGTTGTGGGCATAATAATCCACAAATTTTTTCAAATCGCGGTTGATGGTATAAAACAGCTTTTCATAGCGCTTTGCAGCCACGGGATAAGTATGCACAAAGCTTTTGATCTCGTTATAATTCTGAAATTTCTTCTGGTCTTTCATGCCGATTATCAGACCTTTGCGATCAGCTTTAGGCAGTTCGCCACGCAACAACAGATTCCACTTCTCCATTTCGTCCAGGGTTTCCCTGATTTCATGGGTATAATCCTGATAAGCTTTGGCTGCTTTTTCGGGCTCCTCGAGCCAGGCATAGCAAAGGGACAAATTGTGTAAGGCCACCCAGCGCGACTTTTCAGATGTTGAACCTAAATCGTTCTCCAGTAGATTTACATATTCCTGAACAAAAGCTTTTTCATCAGCATTCAATAACAGTCCTTGTTTATTTACAAACACATCAAGCACATCGTCCATCATCTTGGTGGCATCTTTGGCTTCTTTTACCTTTCCCAACTTCATGGGTGTGGCAAACTGGCCAAAACCATAAAGCGAAAACACATCCTGCCGAACCCTATTATACGCCACATTGATACCGGCCTTTTCGGAGGCTGTTAGCTCCTCGTCTACCACAGTTACGCTTCCAATTCCTCCGGCGGCAGGCGGAGCGACATAATCCTTGCGTTTTTGCGTTCCGGTAATCACTCCCATATTGTTTTCGGCAATGAGTTCGCCCCGGGGAGTTGTAATTTTGTAACGACAATTCACAGCATAAGGCACATCAAAATAACCGTTTTTATCCGCTTTCAGTGGCTGATTGTCACTCATCACCGACATGCTACCCTGCGCCGGGTCATCATTGAGGACATAGATCTCAACAATTACATTTTGCTGATGTTCCGGCTCAGCGATGATATATTCCGGGATAAAAGTCCAGGCGGCAAATCTGCCTTTATCGTCCTTTATGGCATTGATTGCCTTGTTGGCTTTGGCTACCATATCAGAAGCACTGTTAACTGTATTGGCCACTGCATCGCCGAATGCCCCGAATTTACTCCCTAAAGCACTGGTTTTTTCTGCCTGGGCTTCATTTCGGGCATCAATTAATTGTTGGTCGGTAGCTAAATAAACATCAGCACCGGTAAATTGGATACCCTCAGCCGGAGCCTGAAAATAGCTAATCTCATCCGGCCCTTTCATTTTTTGCGCATTCAGAGAAATACTTAGGGAAATCAAACAAAAGAGTACACTTAACTTTTTCATTGTTATAGGTTTGGTTTTTGTTAAAAGAATTCATTGCAATAATCAGATAAGTCCCCCCGGACTAACTTTATAAGTTAGTTGCATTAATCACCCAAAAATGAAAAATAAACTCAAAAAAAACTGTTGGTCTTTTGAAAAGGTTTTACAAGGGGAAAAAAATTGGCGATAACCTCAGAAAAAATTGCGTTCCCTCATGATATCATTACGCTAAATCTATTGTCACTACCCATCACCATAGAAAAAAAAGGTGTACATTTCTTGAAAATTAGCAATAATGCTAACGCAATGAAGCCAGCTGCTTCAGGAATCACCAGGAAAGGAATTTATAAAGTTACTGCTTTTTAGATTTGCTCCTTGGTTTTTTGAAGCAAGCGGATGCCGTGCATTTCCATCTTTTTATCTACGGCTTTACACATATCATAAATGGTTAACAAAGCCACATTCACGGCCGTAAGTGCTTCCATTTCAACGCCTGTCCGGCCCACACACCTCACCTCCGAACTCACATAAACACCCTGTTCATCCAATTGTGCAACAAGCTTAATTTTATCCAGCAGTAAAGGGTGACAGAGTGGAATCAGCTGCGCCGTTTGCTTGGCAGCCTGCACACCGGCAATTTCGGCAATGGTGAGCACATCGCCCTTTTTCATCAGGTTATCCTGAATCAGCTTTCGTGTGCCGGCTTCCAGGCGGATAAAACCTTCGGCTATTGCAGTGCGCACTGAGCTGGCTTTGTCACCAACATCAACCATACGCGCATTCCCCTGGTCATCGAGATGTGTAAGTTCTTCCATGTGTTTGTCTAAAACCATCTAGCCACAAAAATAGTGGTAATATGTCATACTTAACCCAAAGTCTTGCCAAAACTTAAAAACATATTAATGCAGAATTAATTGATTCTTTCCATCGGTACGATCTATAGTTAGGAGAAAATGTTGCAACAAATCACTTCCCACTTCCATACCAACCGGCAAACTCGAATTCGTAGAGCGATTGATAGTACCAACACGCGGATATACCATTTCAAAACGATGGTTCTCAAATTGAATTGCAATGGTATCAGCATAAAACCGGCCACTTTTATCACTCACAATTTGCGAGGGATCAACAAGATCAAGATTTATCTGTGAGTGGCTTTTACCAGTATCAAAGTACACCAAAACATCCTGACCGGCAACTTCCGCCTCAAAATAAACCCCATACGGATGGTTATCGAATACTTGAATGGGAAATATTGAGGCCCTTTCGCTGATCAAACCATCAGGAAGCGGTGTGTTAGAAATGCCCAGTAGACGACTGCGATAGCTTAAGGTAAAACGCTTCTGTTGAAAATACTTCAGCCCAACAATTCCATTGGTAGGCGAAGTAGAAAACACTGACCAATCTGCGAGGGTGGAAGGCTCGAAATGGAATAAACTATCCAGCAATTGAAACTCCGGCAAAACTATTGAATAAACAATAGCACGCACCTGACCATCAGGAGTATAAGTAGGAATAGTGTCCTGAATAATAAAAGGAACACTATCACTAATTGCATTAGTTATCAATATATTACCATTATTTCCAAAATCAAAAAAAAGTGGTGTTTGAAAGCTGCCAAAGATCACATTAATCTCAGGTATACCAAACTCAGGATGCAAACTGATGGAAACCAGCTCATCGGTTGCATAACCTTTACTTATGGCTTTTTCATTTGTAGGATATAAAGAATCGTAAAAAAGCAATCGCGTTTGATCCCTAAAATATTGGGCATTCATTATTCCAGGCACGAAACTCAGCACAAGGATTAGCGATAAATAAATCAGAATATTTGGTTTTGCCATCATTTAAAATTGAAGTTTTCGTCATCCAAATTATATGCCAAACTTGTAATCTCAATTTCACACCACTTCCATTGGCCTTCATCCAAATGCCAGATAGCTTCGCACTTTGAAGGCACAGTAATGCCGTTAAAAGTACTGTCTTCCAGCACCCTGATTTCCCAAAGATACTTTTTTGCATCAGCTTTGTTGCCCATATAACGCATGGCTTCAAAACGCTCAAAATGACCGTCTTTACCAAAATAAAATGTCCCGGAGCCAGAAGTTCCCCGATAATTCATAACTGCTTTAGACGTTTGAATATCAATTGCCTCCCAAGTAATGAATTCGCTTGTTGCTGCCGATGGAAACCACACAATCTCGCCCAAAAACCTTTGCAAGGTGCCTTCATCCATTTTCGGGCCGGTTTCGTTGCCCAACGGAATAAACCCATTCATGCGCATCTCCATGGCGCCTTTTCCATCATAAAACTTATCGCGCCCACTGACCTGTATAAGCGGATTCATCTTCAGGTCGACAGTCCAGATGAAGCCCGGATGCTCAACATTATAAAACTGCCTGGCTTGGGCATTGTACCAATTCTCTTGTTCGGGTTTGAGCTTCATTTTAAAATCCTGACTGATTGTTACAGTCGAGGCCCGTTGGCGGCCCACAGCTCCTGTGGAAATCAGCCAGCTGCGCACGTTTTCCGGTAAGTTTCGGATGTCGGATTCCTGAAGAATTTCCGGTGCCACCAAACGGGTATCACCGGCTACTAAGTTCATTTCTTTTCTCACTTTTCGCTCAAACTGCTGATTACCAATAGCCACAATTGCAGCAATTAAAATCAAGAAATTCGCAATCATGCCAAAGCGCGCTTCCTGCCAGGCTGCAATAATCAGCACCGCAGAAATTACAGTGGCGACTAATGCAATGGATGCCCATCCTGATTTCCCTAATAAAAATAAGATACCAGAAAACAGAAACAACAGGGTGGTAATCAACCAGAAAACAGCAGCAGTGCTACTTACAATAAAACTTAGCTTGGGCAGGGCAGCAGGAAAAAACCCTTTTACAAAACCTATCAGGTGAATTAGCCCGTGAAAAAAGAGGAAGATCAGAAGAAGTAGTCTCATAAAATGTCAGCTTTTATTATTATCACTTAGCATTTTAAGTCTCAACAAGTTAATCAGCGTCTGTCCATTTTGAATCAGCCCCCTGATTTTTAATGACAAACACTAATTATTGCAAAGCTAAGAATCTAAGCTTTAGCACACAACGATGGGCTTCTAAAAAGTTGATTAAAACTCCCTTGATCTGTCAGAATATAATTTTACAGTATATCACTGTTTACGAATAAGATAATTCTATTTTTTTCACAAGTATAAACCCAAAAGTTTTTAAAAATAGCAAAAAAAAATCCTGCCGGTTGATTCCGGCAGGAAGTTACACTTATAGTGGAACTAAAGTTCCTAAATATCTATTTTAGCATATTTAGCATTGGCTTCGATAAATTCGCGGCGCGGAGCGACTTCGTCACCCATCAACATCGAAAATACATGGTCAGCTTCAAGACTATTTTCTATTGTCACCTGGCGCAGCGTACGGGTAGCAGGATCCATGGTAGTAGTCCAAAGCTGCTCAGCATTCATCTCTCCCAAACCTTTATAGCGCTGAATGTGCATCCCGCGTTCGGTGCCATCAACCGACCATTCTTGTGTGATTCGGGCACGTTCGTCTTCGCTCCAGGCATACAATTCAGTCTTGCCCTTGCGCAACAGGTATAGTGGTGGTGTGGCAATATACACATAGCCTCTTTCGATGAGGTCGTGCATATAGCGGAAAAAGAAAGTAAGGATGAGCGTTGCGATATGACTTCCATCGATATCAGCATCCGTCATGATAATAATTTTATGATAGCGAAGTTTTTCTATATTGAGTGCTTTACTATCTTCATCTGTGCCAATGGTCACGCCCAAAGCAGTGAACATATTCTTGATTTCATCACTATCAAAAATCTTATGAGGCATGGCTTTCTCAACGTTAAGGATTTTTCCCCTGAGCGGGAGAATTGCCTGAAAGCGCCTATCGCGACCTTGTTTAGCTGTTCCACCGGCCGAATCGCCCTCCACGAGATAAATCTCGGCTTGTGCAGGATCACGCTCGCTGCAATCAGATAGCTTTCCGGGCAATCCAGAGCCTGTTAGCACACTCTTGCGCTGAACCAGTTCGCGCGCCTTGCGGGCTGCATGACGGGCTGTAGCTGCCAGAATTACTTTGTTGACAATGGTTTTTGCTTCTTTCGGATGCTCTTCAAGATAGTAGGCAAGGTGCTCACTTACAATTTGATCCACAATGCCCATTACTTCGTTATTACCCAATTTCGTTTTCGTCTGACCCTCAAACTGAGGCTCGGGTACCTTAACCGAAATAATTGCCGTCATTCCTTCACGGAAGTCGTCGCCATTGATATCAAACTTAAGTTTTGACAGCATCCCCGACTTCTCGGCATAGGATTTCAGTGTGCGGGTAAGTCCACGCCTGAAACCGGCAAGATGCGTTCCGCCTTCATGCGTGCTGATATTATTTACGTAAGAATGCAGATTTTCGGCAAATGAAGTATTGTACTGCATGGCAATTTCTACCGGTACATCGCTGCGTTCGCCTTCGATAGCAATGGGTTCGGGAATGAGTTTTTCACGGTTTTCATCAAGGTAGGCAATGAAATCAGCTAAGCCATTTTCTGAAAAGAAAACATCTCCCTTTAAGCTGCCATCATCCATTGTTTCACGTTCATCCTGAAGTGTAATGGTGATTCCCCGGTTCAGGTATGCCAGCTCACGCATGCGCGATGCCAGTGTGTCGTAATCATAATCTGTGGTAATAAAAATACTGTCGTCCGGCTTAAAGGTGATCAGCGTACCGTTATTTTTTGATTCTCCAATAGCTTTCACTTCATACAGTGGTTTACCACAGGAATACTCCTGAATAAACTCTTTGCCCTCGCGATAAACCTTTGCTGTAAGATGGGTAGAGAGGGCGTTTACGCAACTCACCCCAACACCGTGCAAACCGCCGGAAACCTTGTATGAACCTTTGTCGAACTTACCTCCGGCATGCAGCACCGTCATTACCACTTCGAGTGCCGAACGGTTTTCTTTCTCGTGCAAGCCGGTAGGAATCCCACGTCCGTTATCCAATACACTTACCGAATTATCTTTATGGATAATAATTTCTATCCTGTCGCAATAGCCTCCCATCGCCTCATCGATGGAATTGTCAACCACTTCATAAACCAAATGATGCAAGCCACGTACACTCACGTCGCCAATATACATGGCCGGACGTTTTCTAACAGCTTCAAGGCCTTCTAAAACCTGTATGTTAGAGGCCGTATATTGCGAATTGTCGAATTCTCTTTTTTCTTCAGCAGTCATATTTAATCTGTTAATATCTGGTAACTTAAAACATGCAAAAGTACAATTTTTAAGCTTATAAAAATAGCCCAAAGCCATTTCATAACAGCATAGTTATGAACAAATCAGCAATGGGGCAGCCATTGGGCGATAAGTTTATGGCTTTAAAAACGAACCTTGATTCCTGCGTTGAGCTGAAACCCTTGTACAGGATAATTATAATAAAGCATATAATGCTGGTTCAGCAGGTTATTGGCTTGCACATAGGCTGTAAAAGTACTGTTAAACCTGTAATCGGCTCCTAATGAAAAATCGCTTATTCCATCAATTGTCATCGTTTTTTCAACAGCATTTTCTACGATCAGGGCATCCATTTTTCCACGCAGCTGCATGTCAGCATGGATGATCCAATTCACGAATGGCTTCCATTGCGTTTTGAGTCCTGCTTCCCAACCGGGTTTCTGCCAGGCAGCAGCAATTGAATCGGTATTGTATTGATGAAGCTGGAATGAAGCCTCAAACTCCCACTGCTCCGATGGCATCCAGCCTGCTTCGGCCAAAAAGCTGAACTGCTTCATGCCGTCATAAACCACGGTAAAATAATTCGCCTGAGCAGCAGCCGGGTCAGTGATAAAAAAGGCACTATTTTTTAGATCACGGTAGCGCAATCCCAAATGAACATCCAATCCCTGCATAAGCGCTGCCCTAAGTCCGGCATCAAAAGCAAACAAGGTGTTCTCCCAGCTTAAAGGAACTACCGAGCCAATCCATGGGTTTTCTTTAACAAAGCTCTGGTAACTGTTGCGTTGTAATCCACCATCTGCACCGGCATAAAACTCGAGCTTTTTTTCAAGCAAATACAAATTCCCGCTAATCACCGGATAAAGCCATAGCTGAGGATCAAGATCATTCTGATAGTTTAGTCGTAAACCCAGCCTGAGCTGATAAAAATCTCCCCTGAGATGGAGATAAGGCATGGCACCGGCCAGCAGATCATTCGTGGAAGCGAGGCTGTCGGTATTGGCATAAAAAGCACTTTTCACTTCAACACCAATCGTTTGGGTGCCATCGAAATCAAACCAATCGAATGTCATCCCTAAATCAGCATCAAGCAATACGCCATGCTCCGAACTTTTATACTGATCAAAAAGATAGGCATACTGCAAGCCAATTTCGTGTTGCACATAGCCCATATCCGTTTCGATACTGGCAAGGCGGCTTGCAAAACCAAGCTGCTGGTAATGCTGACTGATTTTCTCCTTATCGACTATCAGATTTGGATATTCAGCAGGTCGAAAGCCATAATAGCGATAGGTATCGAAATGATAAAATGCCCTGCTTTGCAGCTGATGGGTGCCAAGGTTATTGGACAGCGAGATATCAAAGCTGTTGTTCATGAAATCAGCGGGGGCATAATCCTTGATGTCGGTCCAGCTCGACAGGTGCCCGATTCCCAACCCAAAACGTGTATCGGAAGTGAGGGCCGAGCTATGCTCATACCTGAACAGTGGCGACAAGCGGCTTCCCATGCCGGCCATCACGAAGTTATTATACTGTTCGTAATCGTTCCTGGAACGGGGAGCCAACGGGCTGAGCAATTCTAATTCAGCCTTGCTGTTAATCATCCGATCGATGGTAGTGATGGAGGTATCTGCCGGCGGAAAAACGGTTTCCGGAGCATTTGGTTTCACATAAATCTTGTCGAAGTCCTTTATTGCCGGCCGAAATGCTCCTTCGATGGTTACGCGTTCCTGATGGTTCTGCGCCAACAGCGGAAAATAGGCTGTTAGTACAAAGAACATTATCAAACAAACCAATACGGCACTCCTATTTTTCATCTTTATTCTCATCAGTTTTACTGCTTTGATTCAAGCTGTTGCAATTTTTGAATGGCTTCCTGCTTCAGGTCATCACCGCTATAATTATCGATAATACTTTTGAGCGTTTCTCTTGCCTGAAAGGCGTTGTCGTTGGCGGCATAAATATCGGCAAGCAGGATATATGATTTCGCGAGCCAATATTCGAATGAAGGATAACGATCCGCCATGGCGAATACTTTATCTTCAGCCAGTCCGGCTTCGCCAAGCTTAAAATGTGCCAACGCCAGCAAATAGGCCGCCTCTGCACCATAGACTCCCGGATCGGCCTGCACACAAAGCTGGAGTACCGGCTTAGCCTGGCTGTATTGTTCGAGCGACATATACGATTTTCCGAGGATATAATCGGCCTGCACACGTTGCTGCTCCTCTACATCAGGCGTAAGCTGTAAAACCTTGGCCTGACCGATTGCCTTTTGGTAGTCGCCCTGGAAATAATTACTTTTCATGCTTCCTTCAATGGCCTCACGTTTGCGGTTTCCTTCCTCACTTATTTGAGCAAGGCGCCCATAATAAGTTGCTGCTTTCCCATACTGGGCCTGATCATAAACGATGCGGGCAGCATTGAGCAAAGCCTCGTCAGTATAGGAATTATCCTGAAAATTGATCAGGAATTCAAGATGAAAAAGGGCCTTTTCATTATTCTTTGACCGCAGTGCGCATTGGGCAGCATAATGGTGTGCCTGAAGCAGATAGGCTCCATTGTCGAATTGACTAAAATAATTTGACAAGGCCTTCTGTGCTTCTTCACAACGGTTTTCGAGGTAAAAATTCTCGGCAGTAACAAAAGCCAGCGAATCCTGTTGGGTATTACTCACCTGCCCTACCCCGAGCGCTTCTGTATAGGCAAAATATTCCTGCAACTTGTTCATATCCATATAAATATCACGCATCAGATTGAGGGCTTCGCGCGATTCGTTGGTGCCGGGATAGCGGCTCACAACCTGCTTCAACTTGGTGAGGGCCTGTTCATTCTGGTTGTTGTTATAGTAAATCATCCCTGTTTTCATCAAAGCCTGACGGGCATAATTTGAACGTGGTTTTTCGCGCACCAGCTGGTCGAATTTAACAATGGCCGAACGGTTGTCGTTGTTAACCAGGTAGGAAGAACCCATTTCATATAAAGCCTGATCAAAATAGCCGGATCGCGGATAAGTTTTTAACAATTGATCTAAGGCTTGCATCTTCTGATTAATATTCCCCAGCGCTCCATAAGCAAGTCCAACCTGAAACAAGGCGTAATCACCACCACTGGCATTGGCCTGATTTACTTTTTTATAGGCTGTTATGGCTGCATTGTAATCCTTGAGCATAAAATGACAATCGCCAATTCGCAGCCAGGCATCATAAATCAATGCGGGATTTTCGACATAAGGTTTATTCACAAAGCTGTTGAAGGAAGGCAAAGCCGCTTTATAGTCTTGTTTGCGAAAATAGGTGTAGCCCAGGTTATAGCTTGCCAATGGAAGCAGCTTTGAGCCGGAGGCCTCCCTCATGGCCATAAACTGCTTGAAATATTTTTCGGATCCCCAATAGTTTTTTTGATAATAAAAAGTTTCGGCCAACCAAAAAGTAGCCTCTGCGCGCATGGCAGGCTCTTGCGCATCCGACTGCAGCCGGTTAAAATAATCAGCTGCTTTTTGGATATCGCCCTGATTGAACAGCTGCACGGCCAGCGAAAAGCTCAGCTGATCATAAATTTGCTGCAGCTTGGGATCGCGGTTGCTGAGTTTTTCGAGCGATGCCAGGGCTGCGTCATAATCACGCGCAGCCAGATAAAGATGGATAATCAGGCTTTCTGCTTCTGCCTTACGGTCAGTATCCTCATTAGCTGCCAGATAATCGGTGAGCAGTTTGGCTGCCTCATTAAACGGATCTGTTCCGGCCTGAAGGCTCAACCTGGCGTAATTAAACAGCGCATCTTCACTTATTTCATCGTCATAACCTGCTTTGTAGGCAGCCAGAAAAGCATTCCTGGCATATTTAGGCTGGTTAGTTTTTACATAACAAGCTGCCAAATAATAGGATGCATATTGTTTGAGCGAATCTTCGGGAGTTCCTAACTGCTCGAAGCTACGGATGGCGGCCACGATATTTCCTGTTTTCATGCGGCTCACGCCAATCTGATAGTGATCTTCGCGACTTAGATTCCGTCTGTTCTGACGCTCAAATACTTGATAATACGACAATGCCTTTTCGTAATTCTCACGTGCATACCATGCATCAGCAAGCATTCTGGCTATTTCGGGTTTGCGGCGATAGTCGGCAGTCTTCAGGGCATCTTCGCCCATGCGTATCACTTCGTCGAGCTGGCCATTGCGGTAATTTATCTGAAGCATATACAATGGAATCTGCTTACGGTAGCTGCGGTTATTTTCCAGTTCGGCGAACAGCTTCATGGCTTGGTCATCATTGCCTTTAACATAATAAATATGGGCTGCATAATAGCGGGCATCATCGCTGTAAGTTCCTTTATCGGAGATCGTTTTTTCAAACAGCGTCATCGCCTGGTCCACTTCTTCAAGCTGAAGCAAAGCATAGGCCTGCTTATAGTGCATCTCGTGTTGCTCATCAGCGGATAACCTGTTGGCATCGGTGTTTTGGTAAGCATCATAAGCTTCCTGGTACTTTCTGTCGTTGAAGAGCATGCCTGCGTAGAAAAAATTGATTCTTGGCATCCAGCTGCTGCCCGGATAATCTTTGGCAAAAGCAGAGACAAGTCTGGGCGCATCTTCCTGATCCAGGTAGAATGCAGAAACCGCCTGGTAATAGCGCGAATCGATAAACATCCTGCTGTTGGGGTCGTCGAGTTGTTGCTGCAGCCCGGCAAATAAACTGCGGGAAGCACCATATTGCTGGTTTTGGAACAAAACAAGTCCCTGCTGAAATGTTGTTTCAGGATCCCAGTTACTTATTTGCTTCTGTGCCACAAGTGGCTGAAATGAAGCTATCAGCCCAATATACACAATGAGAAGAGTCTTTTTCAAAGGCATGGAGACATTTTTTTTCGTGCAGCGAAGGTACAATTTCATAGACGAAACGATCGAAAATTAGTTACTTAAAGGGCTTCATTTTTTATAAAAAGCAAAATCCTTTCAGGATAAAAAAACGCTTAGCTGTACTAAATATTGCAAACAAGCCACAATAGAACTATTGCGGCTTGTTTGCAGGCAAACCCATAAGCGGGATCCTGTGCAGCACATGACCGCGAGCGATCATGCGCTGTGACTGTCATTTATCTCGGACTACCATCACTGGCAGCCTCTAGCGGCCTACCCACCGGCGCCGGACGGGTCGCCCTTGATTTGTTTCGGACTAATCCGAAACAAAAATGCCGGTATATTTGGCCTTGCAGCCCATAAGGTTTACCCCCGGGCCGGATCACCCCGACCCGATGTGAGCCCTTACCTCACATTTTCACCCTTACCCCACCCGAAGGCGTGGCGGTTATTTTCTGTGGCACTTGCTGTTCTTTGTGCCTAAAACACAAAGACCTTCCTGTTAGGAAGTATGGTACCCTGCGCTGTCCCGACTTTCCTCAGCATATCACTACACTGCGACAGTCTGTGTTTGCCGCAGCAAAATTACAACAATTTACAGGGCTTTCACCCGCTCTTGCAATCTGCAATATCCAAATGAAGTCGTAAAATTTTAAGTAGGGTATTATTCTTACTTTTGCAAACTCCTAAAAATCGCTCCATGAGGGATCTTACTACAGGCAACGAAGGCAAACTTATACTCGCATTTACCATTCCTATGTTGATAGGCAATGTTTTTCAGCAGTTGTACAATATTGTTGACAGCATCATTATAGGCCGTTATTTAGGCAACGAAGCCCTTGCAGCGGTGGGAGCAAGTTTTCCACTTATTTTCACGCTGATATCATTGATCATCGGTATCGCAACAGGCACTACCATTATCATAGCCCAATATTACGGGGCGAAAAACATTGGCAAGGTACAGCAAGCCATTGAAACCATGTACCTCTTTATTTTTGTGGCATCAATTTTCCTCAGCCTGATTGGCATTTATACCAGCACCGCCATTTTCAAGCTGATCGACCTGCCCGAAGAGGTGATTCCTGAAGCTGTAAAGTACTTCAATATCTATGCATTGGGTTTTGTGTTTTTCTTTGGATTTCAGGGAACCAGTGCCATACTCAGAGGGCTTGGCGACTCGAAAACGCCGCTCTACTTTTTAATCGTTGCCACGATGATGAATATTATGCTGGATTTATTATTTGTGGTCGTCTTTGAATGGGGCATCGAGGGCGTTGCCTATGCCACAATAATTTCGCAGGCAGGCGCTTTTATCTCTATTATTTATTACTTGAACCGTTTTCATAAAGTGATACGCTTTAATATGTTGCGGCTTCGTTTTAACCGGGAAATCTTTTTCAAAAGCATAAAAATCGGGCTGCCGACAGGGTTTCAGCAGACTTTTGTAGCCGTGGGAATGCTGGCCTTGTACAAGGTGGTGAATATGTTTGGAACCACAGTAATTGCTGCTTATGCAGTGGCAATGCGTATTGATTCCTTTGCTGCGCTTCCGGCGATGAATTTTAGCGCAGCACTTTCTTCTTTTGTGGGGCAAAATATCGGAGCCAAAAAGCTCGAAAGGGTGCGCAGCGGCATGCTGGCCACCTTGCGCATGACTTCGCTCATCTCGCTGGGAGTGACCATTGTCGCCTGGATTTTTGCGGAACAGATTATGCAGGTATTCACTACTGACCAGGCTGTGGTTGAGGCCGGAAAAGACTACTTATATATCGTGAGTGCTTTTTATATCCTGTTCTCGGCCATGTTCGTCATGAATGGCGTTTTGAGGGGCGCAGGCGACACTTTGATACCGATGTTTATTACCATTTTTGCCTTGTGGGTGATTCGGATTCCGGCTTCCTGGTTTTTAGCGCAACATTTTGGCCCCAAAGGAATTTGGTGGGGCATTCCGGTAGCCTGGGGGATTGGTGCAGTTTTTTCCTATATTTATTATCGCACAGGACGCTGGAGAACAAAATCTGTCGTGAAGCAGCAGAATTCGTAGAAAAAAATCTCAGCATTTGTAACTATCGGGCATCCAAAAATCCGAAACCATTAACCAAAAAAGTTTTACCTTTGACTACACTTACAACCCCACAAGCGGTATGCCCGAAACCTACACCTATCCCAGTGGCTTTAAGCTGAAATATGCCTACAACCAACGAGGCGACATGACGGTTATATCAGGCTTTTTTGGCAGCTATTGGAGTAGTTTATGGACAGGTCAAATGCAGAACCAACGCGGGCAATGGACACAATACCGATCACTAGCCGGTGTTACCGGGCTTCAATACGACAACTTTGGTTTCCCAAGCCAAACGGTATCACAATTTGGTTTGGGAAGTACGGTGCAGGATTTGCGCTACCAGTTCAACAGCACCACAGGCAACCTGAGCTGGCGCAGGGATGCCCTGAAAAACTTCAGGGAAGATTTTACCTACGATACCGAACTGCATAGCCGCCTCACAGGATGGCGCATAAACAATCAGACAGTGGCCGCCATGCAGTACCTCGACAATGGCAACATCAACCAAAAAACCGATGTAAGCACCGCCCCGGCCAGCTACCGCTACGAGCACCCACAGGGCAAACCACATGCCGTAACCAGTGTGGCGCAGCCTACAACAGCCTTTTTAAATGCTGCTCCGGAACAAAACATCACTTACACACCTTTTAATAAGGTAAGTTTTATCAGTGATACCTACCCCAATGGCCGAAGCTATGAGCTCGACATCACCTATGGCCCCGATCAGCAACGGAAGTACAGCCACCTCGAAGAAGACGAGGGTGTTGGCATGCCGTTCATCACTGAAACCTATTTTCTGGATCAATACGAAACCAAAAGGCTGTTGCCTTCAGCAGAACAAAAAATCCACTACCTGAGCGGCCCCACCGGTTTGTTTGGCATCATGGTGCAAACAGGCAGCAATATGCAGCTGTATTATGTGCTTACCGATTATCTGGGATCAATAACCGGTATTACAGATGCCTCGGGTAATGTACTCGAAAAGCTGAGTTATGATCCCTGGGGCAGACGTAGAAACCCCAATAATTGGACAGATTACACTGTGCAACCTAGCCTGTTCGACCGCGGCTACACCGGCCACGAACATTTGGACCAATTTGGTTTGATCAATATGAATGGCAGGGTTTATGATCCGTTTTTGGCACGTTTCCTCTCGCCCGATCCTTTTGTGCAGGCGCCCGAATACAGCCAAAACTACAACCGCTACAGCTACGCCTGGAACAACCCGCTTAAATATATTGATCCAAGTGGATATCATGTGTTACCCAACAAGTATGATAATAATTCTTGGCTAGCACCACCCATAAAAGGTGGAGGTGGTGGCACTGGTATCACCTCTGATGGATTTATTATTCCGGTATATTACAATGCGCATGCCGGACAAGGTGTACATTATAATCAATATACTGGAAATTACTATAATAATTATGGTAAAGTCATTTCTTATCAGGATGCGATCAATTCTTACCCACATACAACACTTACATTCAGCAATTCAGGTTCGGTTGCAGCTAGTAATGCTAATTCAAGTACCAATGACATACTAAAATTAATTAATTCCTTAGTCCCTTATCATAATTATGGCATGAGCTATCAAGGAGATGAGGAAAACGATAAGAATAGGCAAGCCGCAAACGGAGGGGTAGATGCAGTTTCAGGAGCTGCAATACCAAACTGGGGACAAATGTATATCATATCAAATGTCAATGCGGATGCAGGTTTAATGGATGGGCATGCGTGGATAAGGTTAGAGAGTAATAAAGGTGTAACCACTACTATGTCATTGTGGGGGAATCGAGGCGAACAAGAATTTTGGACGAACTTAGAAATTAATGGAGGATATGGCGCTGTATCTAAATCTACAACAATAACACCGCAACAGTATAATATGATTTTAGATTATAACTCAGATGCTTCTAACATAAATTGGACTCCTTGGAATACTTGTGCTGGCTATTCTGTTGGTGTATGGAATTATGTAACAGGAGATAATTTATCGGCAAGAGATTATTTTTGGTTTACCACTCCACGAAGTTTAGCAGGCTCAATTAATAAGAATCCGTAAATTTAAAGAACATGAAAAATATAATATTAATAATTTTAGCAATGGCATTCTTTTCACAAAAAGATAATATAAATGAAAGTTTCATTACTCTTTGTAAAGTGTCAAATGATACCCTAAGGATTGATTATTTAGACTCTATGCATGGTATTACCAATGTCAGTAGTGAAATGAAAGGTGATACATTAATTTTAAAAATTGATGTAGAACGCAAGAAAAAGCAACAGAGTGTTGATGTTAAGCTTGAGAAAGGTGTGAAGATTATCAATACTGGTACTCGTAACTATGAGGTGGATAAGCTTGAGCATTGCCCAAAAGTTTATTCTGGAGAAGATGCACTTGAGCAATTAAAGAAACAGAAAACTGATTAAAGAAAGAGCCCGAGCAATCGGGCTTTTTTTATGCTTTAGAATTTAGCTTTTCCATCCAATAGGTCTTTCATTCTTTTTTTATTCAGCCCCCAGGCTGGTGCTCCAGGCCATCCGGGATGTGATCCGTATCCGGAACATCACAGGCTGGTACAGATCTTCAATCCGTATCCGAAACATTCCTTTGTAAAAAATATAATCCTGCGAATATAACATCGGTGTGAATTTACGAAAATTGATTATTTTTGATACTTGAGCAGAAAGTATGAAACTAAAAACAAATTGTACGGACACCGATTACAAATCGGCGCCAGCGAGGGGAAATCACGCTTCGTCATAAATATTTACTAAAATGAAATACCTTATTCTCATTTCTCTTTTGCTGCTTGCAGAAAAGATTGATAATTTTAACAAATCTGAAAATTTACAAAGCTGTTCAAAAATAGTTGAAGTCGCCAATGAAATTGGTGTTGAGCAAAACCCTGAAAAACTAAACCAGTTGGAAGAAGATTTTTTTTCATTGTTTCCAAAAACCTTTGAGGAACTTGTTTCATGTTATGGTTATACCGATATTCCTTTAAGTGATACTGTAGGCTTAAAAAGTACTGTTCACTTCAGTCCTTTGTATTATCAAGCAGAAGCACATATTGACATTTATTATTCGCTTAAGAACATTAGTACTAAGCGATTAATTCATAGAATTGTTGATATTTCTATGAATGGTCATTGGCAGGCTGATGCTGTGAATATTTTCAAACATGGATATAGAACAATACTTAAAAATAATCTAGAAGAGTTTTTAATTTATCTGGCCAGCTTTGAGTATAGTGAGATTGAAAGTTTTTGGTATTTCTATTTTGATGGCCCATGTCCTGAAGACGATATACCAGATTACTTAAAACCAATAAAAAGCTCATATCCTGATATTTATGAAGCTATGCTTTCAGCTGCTACAAAGGTAAAACTTGAATGGAAAAACTATTGATATTTATAGACAATTCCGGCTAAAAATCCGAAACCATTCACAATAATTTTTTACTTTTATGCCCATAAACATCAAACAACTTATCACATGAAAAACCTTATCAAAGCAAGCCTGCTGTTCTTCAGTTTTCTTTTGATTTTGTCTGCCTGTAAAAAGGATGAAGAAATTGACCCTCGCGATCCTTTTATTGGCAGCTGGAAAGGCACACAACGCATGATCGTTGCTGATCTTCAGCTCGACGAAAGTGTTACCTTCGTCCAAAATATCTCAAAAGATCCCGAGTATTCCAACAAAATACTGCTTGGCAGTCCCGGTACTGACGAATACCTGACAGCCAAAGTTGTTGGAAACGCCTACACCTACGACCAATCCTCCTTCACTTACAACCAGGATGGCTACACCTATACGTTCATTCAAAATGGCAGAGGTTCCATCTATGGCAGTGTAATCAAAGAAAGAGGAACCGTTTCCATCAACGTGGCAGGTCAGCAATTCAACGGCACTTGGTCGGCTATCCTCAATAAACAATAGGATAGTAAAAAAAATACAAGCTCGAAATTCAAGTTTCATGTTTTTAGGCAGCAAGCTGCATGAATTCTTCCTAAGAGAAGGTATTGTAGAAAACTTCACCTACTTAGGCTGAAATTTTTAAATGACAAACAATGAATAAGATTGCGTTTCTATTTTTGGTAATTTCCTTTTCTTGTTTAGGACAAGTTTCCAACATAGCAAATGAATGGGAAGCTGAGTTAACCAAACAATTTAAAACACAAAATCAGAGTGAATTTCTGAAGTTTGATTTTTCTGAAGTTTTGTCGAACCAAATGCGAATCGAAAATGACCCCTGGTCAACCTATATCGGAGTATTTGGTATATATGAATAAACGTATTGACTTTCATTTGACGGCTTCAAAAACCAATGACACAAGCTATTTTATTGCCGGCAAAAGAAAACGAGGCAATGCTATACATTCAGTTTCAGGAGAAATCAATCCAAGAAAGATTTTTGTCGTGGATAATACTGTTTACATACTTTCTTTTGATTACCTTTTAAATGAGAATGGTGATATAGATAGTTTAGGATACTTCACAGGAATAGGCACTATTGTGTTTACAATTTCAAACAATAAGCCTAAGATTTATTGGAGCGAAGCCGGGGAACTGAGGCAGTACAATAATATGTTTGTTGGCATTTGGAGGCAAAAAAATTCTGAAAAATACAATGACTGTATATTTACCTTTAACCCAAGTGGAACACATAACACATTACCATTTCGTTCAGATTTTTACAAGGATTTTGCTTCTGATGATCCTTGCAAATGTTATTTCGAAATCAAAGAAAAATACCGGCAATACGGATGGGAGACATATGATGACAGCAATGGATACAAAGAAGTTTGGTGGTAATAACCCTGTGGTGTGTTCTGGCTTCCGGGATGCAATCCGTATCCGGAAAATCCCTTGGTGAAACATAAAATGCTGTGAATATAAAATCGGTGTGAATTTACGAAAATTGATTATTTTTGATACTTGAGCAGAAAGTATGAAACTAAAAACAAATTGTACGGAAACCGTTTGGATCCCGGAAGGCGTGAGGCATCAGCGGGGGCACCATACGCTAGGCCTTTTTAATCCGATATCCTCAAAAAAAATTTAATTTTTATGGCCAACCCTTTTCCCAACTGCCATTTTAAACCAAGCCCCGGCAGCAGCTAATCCTCAGTTAACGATTCAGTATCAAAGAATTAATGTTGATGTAACGCGCTATTCAGCCGCTAATCACTTACTTTGCTTTCAATGCATGATGCCAACGCGATGAAAGCGCAAAAAAGAACTGTAAAACTGGTCGTAATCTCCGATGTTCATCTTGGAACCCGGGGCTGCCAGACCAAGCCCTTGCTTCAATACCTCAAAAGTATCCGTCCCGAGATTTTAATCCTGAACGGTGATATAATCGACATTTGGCAATTCAAGAAACGCTATTGGCCAGCAGCCCATATGAAAGTGATCAAAGAAATTATGAGCATGGCGGCCAAAAAGACAAAAGTTTATTATATAACAGGCAATCACGACGAGGTGCTGCGCAAATTCGCCAATTCCAGTATCGGCAACATCCATATTGTAAACCAGTTGGTTCTGGAGCTTGACCATAAAAAGATATGGTTTTTTCATGGTGATGTGTTTGATGTAATCATGCAGCATTCCAAATGGCTGGCAAAAATTGGCGCTATAGGCTACGACAGCCTTATTGCACTCAACTTAGTCGTGAATAATATCAGCCGTTTTTTTGGTAAAGGAAATGTATCCTTGTCCAAAAAAATCAAAGAAAATGTAAAATCTGCAGTAAAATACATCAACAATTTCGAAAATACCGCCGCCAAACTCGCCGCCACCAAAGGCTACGATGCCGTAGTTTGCGGACATATCCATCATCCGGATATCCGTCAAATCACTACCGATTTGGGAAGCATAGCTTATTTGAATTCGGGCGACTGGATCGAAAACCTGAGTGCTTTGGAATACCACAATAAGCAATGGCACATTTACCGTCATCCCATCTCTGACAATCACTTCCCTGCACCGGCACCACAAACATCATTTGAAGGGATTAGAGAAATAGAAGACCTTAAGCACAAAGAGCTCTTTAAGATTATGTTAAAAGAATTTGACTCCTGAAACCCACTTCATGAAAATTTTATATGCCATACAAGCAACCGGCAATGGGCATTTGAGCCGGGCAAGAGCTATAATACCCTTGCTGAAAAACTACGGACAAACCGATCTGCTGTTAAGTGGTTCACAGGCCGAAATAAAGCTGGATTATCCGGTCAAATACAGGTTGAACGGCCTGAGTTTCACCTTCGGGAAAACAGGTGGCATTGACCTTTGGAACACCTACGGCGAAGCCAGCATTTTGAGGTTGATTCAGGAATACGAGTCTGTTGATATAGCCAACTACGACCTAATTATCAACGATTTTGAACCTATATCTGCCTGGGCAGCACAGCTAAAAAATATTCCCTGTATTTCGCTGAGTCATCAGGCCGCATTGCTCGAACCCGCTGTGCCGCTTGCTAAAGATAGTGATACAATTGGCCGCTTTGTGCTACGTAACTATGCTCCAGGACATGAACGGATAGGTTTTCATTTTGAATCCTACTCACCGAAAATTCTAACTCCTGTCATCCGTCCCGAAATCCGATGTAAAACACCTAAAAATTCAAGCCATTACACTGTTTACCTGCCCGCATGGGATGCCTTCGAATTGGCTGAAAAACTCAGCGAACTGAAAGGCGTAAAATGGCAAATATTCTCAAAGTCAGGGCAATATGGCTCTTACAACAAGCACATCACCATCCACCCTATCAATTCCGACAGCTTTAGCGAAAGTGTTTTAAACAGTGCAGGCGTGCTTTGTGGAGCAGGATTTGAAACACCTGCCGAAGCCCTGTTTCTGGGCAAAAAGCTGTTGGTGGTTCCCATGAAAAACCAATATGAACAACAGTGCAATGCTTTAGCGCTCAAAAATTTAGGGGTGCCGGTAATAAAAAATCTCAAACCGAAACAATTTCAAAAGATAAAAACCTGGATTGACACCGAAAATGCAATACAGCTGAACTATCCCGACAACCGCACTGATGCTTTGGATTTGGTTTTTGAGAAATACCAAAACCTGATCAAATCAGGAAAACACCTGGAAAAAAAATTCCTGTATCCCTTATTACGCAAACGGAAATTGGCTTAGATTTTTCGGTTTACCTTAGGAAACATCGGAAAATTGCTCCTGCTAACTCCTTGTTTATTGGCTAATATTTGTAAATTGCCGCCTTAAACCATGACTTAACCGTTTTAGTATACCCCTATGAAACCGTCCCACTTATTGTATCTGGCTATCGGAATGCTCATGTGCCTTCCTGCAGGATTTGCGCAAAAAAAATCAGCTGAAAAAAAAGTTTTCAAAGCCGAAACATTTGCCGGGCTTGAATTCCGCAGTATTGGTCCTGCCTTGATGTCGGGTCGCATTGCCGATATCGTGATTCATCCCGAAGATGAAAACACCTGGTATGTGGCCATCGGATCGGGTGGCATCTGGAAGACAGAAAATTCAGGAACCACTTGGGCAGCTATTTTTGAAGAACAGGGCACCTATTCCATGGGCTGTCTGGCGCTCGATCCTTCCAACCCGGAAGTGATCTGGGCAGGCACCGGAGAAAACGTTGGTGGCCGGCATGTGGGTTACGGCGATGGCATCTACCGCAGCGCTGACGGCGGAAAGAGCTGGAAAAACAAGGGATTAAAAAACAGCGAACACCTCTCAAAAATCATCATCCATCCCAACGATCCCAATACGCTTTGGGTTGCTGCACAAGGGCCACTCTGGTCGAAAGGCGGCGAACGCGGCGTTTTCAAAACTACCGATGGTGGAGCTAGCTGGAAACAGGTGCTGGGCGATCAGGAATGGACAGGAGCTACCGATCTTGTGATCGACCCGCGCCATCCCGACCGCCTGTATGCAGCTACCTGGCAACGGCACCGCACAATTGCGGCTTATATGGGCGGTGGCCCCAACACCGCCATTTACCGCTCGGAAGACGGAGGCGAGAGCTGGGAAAAACTTAGCAGCGGACTTCCTAAAGGAAATATGGGCAAAATCGGACTGGCCATTTCGCCGCAGCAACCCGATGTGGTGTATGCCGCAATTGAACTGGACAGAAGAAGCGGCGGCGTTTTTCGTTCAGAAAATCGCGGAGCACACTGGCAGAAAATGTCGGATGAGGTGGCCGGAGGCACAGGACCTCATTATTATCAGGAGCTTTATGCCTCGCCACATCAGTTTGACAAGATCATGCTGATGGATGTGCGTTTGCAGGTTTCGGATGATGGCGGCAAGACTTTTAAACCCATGCATCACCGCAATGTGCATGTGGACAATCATGCTATTGCTTTCAGAAAGTCGGATCCGGATTATGTGCTGCTGGGCAATGATGGCGGGCTTTACGAGAGCTTTGATAAGATGGCTCATTGGCAGTTTGTGGCCAATTTGCCGGTCACACAGTTCTACAAAGTAGCTGTGGACGACGATCTTCCTTTTTATAATGTGTACGGCGGCACGCAGGACAACAACACCCAGGGAGGTCCTTCGCGCACCGACAATATCCACGGCATCCGCAATGCCGACTGGCAAATTATTTTGGGTGGCGACGGCCATCAGCCGGCCACAGAGCCGGGAAACCCCGATATTCTCTATGCCCAATGGCAACAAGGCAACCTGATGCGCTACGACCGCAAAAGCGGAGAGATTGTGTATATCAAACCCCAGCCCGGCATTGATGAAGCGCCCGAGCGCTACAACTGGGATGCCCCGATACTGGTGAGTCCGCATGAACCCAAGCGGCTCTACTTTGCCTCGCAACGGGTGTGGAAATCAGAAGACAGAGGCGACAGCTGGGAAGCTATTTCCGGCGACCTCACCCGCAATCAGGAAAGGGTGCAGTTGCCGTTGATGGATCAAAACTGGGGCTGGGATGCGCCCTGGGATATGTATGCCATGTCGGACTACAACAGCATTACCTCATTATCCGAATCACCGCTGAAAGCAGGACTGATTTATGCCGGAACAGATGACGGCTTGCTACAGGTGACAGAAGATGGCGGCCAAAATTGGCGTAAAAATGAAGTGAGCAGCCTCCCCGGCCTGCCAAAAACAGCCTTTGTGAATGACATCAAAGCCGATTTGTTTGACGAAAATAAAGTGTATGTGGTGCTCGACAACCATAAATTTGGCGATTTTGAACCCTATGCCTATGTGAGTCATGACAAGGGCAACAGCTGGAAATCCATCAGTGCCGGCCTGCCCGAACGCACATTGTTGTGGCGTATCGTGCAGGACCATATCAAGCCGGAGCTGCTTTTTATGGCCACTGAATTCGGGATTTATTTTACGCCGGATGCCGGACAGCATTGGGTGCAACTCAAAGGCGGATTGCCTGTGATTTCGTTCCGCGATCTGGCCATACAAAAACACGAAAATGATTTGGTAGGCGCCTCTTTTGGCAGGGGATTTTATATCCTGGATGACTACAGTCCCCTGCGCGAAATAACAGCAGAAAAACTAGGAGAAGAAGCCCTGCTTTTTGAACCCCGTGATGCCTGGTGGTATATTGAGCGGCAGTTGCTGGGCGGCTCACCCAAAGCTTCGCAAGGCGACAGCTATTTTACGGCCGACAATCCGCCCTTTGGCGTTACTTTTACGGTTTATCTGAAAGCTGATTTCCCGTCGCTGAAGGAAAAACGACAACGCGAAGAGAAAAAAGCCAAAAAAGAAAATTTACCCATCAGCTTTCCGGATTGGGACAGCCTGGCCGCCGAGTTGAATGAGGAAGCGCCAAAGCTCTTGATTCAGCTAACTGATGAGGCCGGCAATTTTGTGAAAAGCCTTGAAGCACCCAATAAAAAAGGCATCAACCGCGTGAGCTGGAATCTCGAGAAGCCTTCGACGGCGGCGCTGGGATCAGCTGTTTCTGACTGGGAGCCCCCTTCGGTGATGGTAGCTCCGGGCACCTATCATGCCAGTCTGGTAAAAAAGGAAAATGGCGAAATCACTGAACTTTCCGGTCCGGTCAGCTTTGAGGTGAAGCCACTGCGATCCGGCAGTTTGGCCGGCGCCGATCCGCAAGCCGTTGTAGCCTTTTGGGATGAAGTGCAGGCTATGCGGCGTTCTACCACGGCTGCATCGCGGGTACTCAGAGAAAGCAAGAAAAAACTAGCGCTGATGGAGCTGGCATTGGATCGCACAGCGGTGAATCCTGCCGTGCTATCCCAAAAGATGGCCGATCTGAGAGCCGAACTGGACGAGCTCGACGCTTTGCTCAATGGTCATCCGGCCAAAAACAGCATCGGCGAACGCACCCATCAAACGGTAAATAACTACCTGGGTGCCGCCATGACAGGCAGCTCACGATCTACCTACGGCCCAACGCCGCTTTTGCGCGAGAGTCTGCAAAATGCCAGAATCCTCTTTGCTCCGCTACGCGAAAGACTGGATAAAATCAGTCTGGAAGAGCTGCCTGCCCTGGCCAAAGCCCTGCAGGAAGCCGGCGCACCCTGGATGGATGGCCTGCCGATACCGGAATGAGTGAAGCTGAATTAAGAGCATCAGCACAAAGAAATTAATTGATTTACTAAAAGCTGTACGACAACATATTATCTCGGCCCTAAAACATATAATCATCGTTTGAGCATTTTTGTGTTTTTTTACCGGACACTAATGAAAAGTATTTCAAACAGAATAAAAAAATAGTAAATTTGTAAAAAGACATTGCAATGGATATTCAAACAAAAAAATATCATTTAATTGAGTGGATTACAAAAATCCGCGACAATCAGCTTCTGGACAAACTCATGAAACTCGCTGAGGAAGACGACTGGTGGGACGAAATAAGCCAGGCAGAGAAGGACGCGATTGAAGAAGGATTGCAAGACCTTTCTGAGAACAGTTTTTTTGACCATTCAGAAGTTAGAAAGCTTTATGAAAAACACCTTTAATGTAATCTGGTCAAAAAGAGCCAAAACAGATTTAAAGAAAATTATTGATTACTTTGAAGAAAATTGGACCGAAAAGGAAATTGGCACTTTTTTCAGAAAACTTGACAAACAAATTTTAATTATACAAAAACAACCGAACGCATTTCCAGCCACTAAACATAAAAATGTTCGACGTTCGGTTTTATCCAGACAGACAACAATATATTATGATATTTTGAAAGATTCTGTGCGAATTATCACACTCTTTGACACCAGGCAAAGTCCAGAGAAAATTAAATTTTGAAGCACCAAGAGCTAAGAAGAACGGTGAAGGTCCTCAAGTGGAGATTCCCGACTCATCTCCATTTGCTGGCACTAATTTGCAACTGACCGAAGAAAGCTCAGCGAAGCTAATCCGTGTCCAATTAAAACTTCTTACAACACCAAAATATCCCAGGTTTTTTAACTTTACTGCCAGAAATGATCAACCCTAAACCAGACTGCTCAAGGCAGTAAAAGAAAACACCACTGATATTGGGTTTGTTTAGTTGCTGGCAACACCATTAAAAATGTAAATAATTGAAAGTTGGATTAATTTTCCCTAATAGAGACCGAAAAGATAAAACTATCCATGTAGGATTGGGCTATATTGCTTCATACGCACGAATACACCATCCTGATATTGAGTTTTGTTTATTGGACACCAGAGTTGCAACGAAAAAAGAAATCAATCAGTTCTATCGGTCTGATTTTGATTTGATCGGAATTACGGTTTTATCTCCTGTATATCATGAGGTGATACAAGTTTTCAAACATCTACGATCAATTAAACCTAAAACACCAATTTGTTTAGGTGGGGCGTATGTTACAACAATAATGGAAGAAATACTTGATGAAACACCCGCCGATTATGCAGTGTATGGAGAAGGAGAAATTACTTTTACGGCATTGCTTAGTTATTTAAAAGGTGAAATAAAATTAAACCAGATTAATGGGTTAATCTACAAAGAAGAAAACAGGATAATAACCAACCCTCCCCGGGAGCAAATCAGTGATTTAGATGCTATACCTTATCCCGCGTACGATTTATTTAAAATGGACCGCTATCCTATGCATAGAATTGTGACCAGTAGAGGTTGTCCGTTTAAATGTGTGTTTTGTAATTCTTCGTCAATATGGTTAGGGAAATGGAGAAAAAGAGAACCAGAGAAAGTGGTTGAGGAAATAGAATTTCTAATAAAAACCTATAAAAAGAAAACGTTCTTTTTTAATGATAATAGTTTTAATATTGACTTAAAAAGAGTTGAGAATTTTTGCAATATAATACGCTACAAGAAACTCAAATTCCTATGGACAACACCGGTTAGAGCAGAAATTATCACTAAGGAGATTGCTCAATTAATGAAAAAATCAGGATGTTATAACGTTGGGATAGGAATTGAGTCTGCAAATAACTCAATTCTTGAAACAATGAAAAAAAAGAATACGATCGAAAATGTCCAAAAAGGAATACGAATTTTTAAGGAAGCTGGAATTGAAGTGCTTGGGCAATTTGTAATTGGTAGTCCCGGAGATACCTATGAAACAGTAAAAGAATCAATTGAATTTGCAAAACAATCAGAATTGGATTTTGTGATGTTTTATTCCATTTTACCATTCAAAACAACAGAACAATGGGATTATGTTTTAAATCATGGCACATTGTACAACAACAAAATACATGAATACCACACAGCTAAACCAAGAATAGTTTTTGAAACACCTGAATTTTCCTATATAGACAGAATTAAAGCTATTGAATTGGCCAAAAAGGAAGGATACTATTCAGACACAAATGATAGAAATCTTATATTTGATTTGGGAAAGGACTTAGCAAGCAGAATACAACAAATATTACCAGCTAAAATTTCGAGTAATATATATATACTAATGAAAAATATTTATAGAAAACGTATATTGAAAAATTAATTGTTAAGCTCTGATTTTGAGTAAATCAACCGGCAATCTTTCTTAATCCATTACAAACACGCCACTTTGCGACAACAGCGACCATCCGGCTAACCAATTATAATCTTTGAACGCTCCGGCAAACTCAACATTTTGAATGTCGGGATTTCCGGGATCATACCAAACAGGCGGCACAAAATCTTCCTCAGGAATTAATTGCATCTGCTGGAGTTCGAGTACAAAACCCGGATCAGCCACCTGATTTGCTGCCGCTAAAAAGTAGGCCGACAGCAATTCCTGCTGTGCAGCAACGGATTCGCCGCTTACGCCCCTCACCCTGAAAATTTCGTCAGGCTCATCAGCATTCACCTGAAAAAAGGTGTTGGAAACCAATTGCAACATTCCCGTTGAAAAGTGATCAAAGCTCGAAGGCCTGAAACCGGAATACTCCAGCAGGATGCCGTTATCCTCGTTCACCATGATGGAATTGCAGACGATGCCGGCTGCATAATTATCAAAGCTAATCAGCTGTACGCCTTTATTTCCGCGATTCCCAACCAAAGTGGCATTAGAAATCAAGGGTTTGGTCACGGGATTTTGCACCGGATAATCTATGCTGTTTCCGTCCAGCTCAATCAAGCGATCCCCATCTGATCCCGACTGTATAGCCAGCCAAAACTGGTTGGTGCCCTGATAACCCAGATCAATATCAAAAGCATCGTCGCCGGTAAAGGCAACAGCCATATAGGCCGTATTGACTGTTCCGCCAAAAAACTCCACGCCATCATCCAGACTCGACACCACTTCCACATGATTAATAACAGTAGCAGCCCCCACCCCACCAAGTGTTAAACCATTTATTTCGTTGCCTTGCCCGATGTTTGTTCCGGCATGCCGTATCGAAACAAACTCCAAAACGCCCGAGTTGTCGTCGGGATTGGCGCCACCATACCAGCCTCTGGGCTCCGAAAGCACAATTCCTTCGATCTGTGCCTCGCCGGAGGGCGTATTTACCGGAGCACTCCCAAGAAGGATAAGCCCTCCCCATAAGCCCTGAGTTCGTATCGGAACAGAGCCGTTCAGGTCATCCGCTTCCGCGGTGAATATGATGGGATTTTGAGCGGTTCCTCTTGCGTTTATACTTCCGCCCCTTGCCACAATAAGTGCCGAGGCCCGATCGGCTTGTCCTGCCTTGAACCTGATAACCGTTCCGGCTTCGATGGTAAGTGTTTGGCCATCGTTTACAAAAACCAGCCCGTCAATAAGATAGGATTCGTCAGCTTTGAAGGTGCGGGTGCCGGTGCCAAAGCCATCATCCCGAATTACAGTAAAATCGCCATTGGTGGAATAATCCGACTTCCGGCAGGAAAAGACCAGCAGTAAAAGGGAAACTAAAGTAAAAATATGCCAAAATCGTTTCATAATCTGAACTCCAAATTAATGTACAGGCCTTTTGAGTTTTGAAGATCATTGGCTGCCGGAAACCAATCCTGATAATTCAGTGACAGGTGAATCTTTGGTTTTGGATAATATTCCAGGCCATAAATCAGGGCTGATCCGTCTTTCGCCAAATTCCAGGGATGGTTGTAGCCAGTCGGGATATTGGATTGCAGCCAGTCGTAACGCAGAAAAACAGCATACTTCTTGCGCCAGGTTTTATGCCCGAAAACACTGTAGCCATAGCGTTCAGTTCCCTGCTCAAAACCTTCATTATGAAGCCAATTAAGCTCAGCACCAAACACATAATCATTGTTAAACCTGAGTCCGGTAAAGAAAGAACTCATGGTTTCGGTGACCGCCTTTTTGGAGTAATCCAGATTCATCCTGAAAAACAACCATTCCAGCGGAAGATAATTTACCCCAATGGACAATTCATAGGTGTTGTCATGCTGCAACTGATCGTAACCTTCGCCATTCATCAGCGCCGTGTAAACTGATAATTTTTTATTGATGGTATAATCCATGCCCACGCCAATATCCGCTGTGGGAGCAAAACGGTAAGCATCCAGAAACACCTTTTCGATATAGCGTCGTCCCCAGAACCTTTCGGGAGCCTGCATGCTGTATCGGGGGATAATTCCAGCCTGAATCCGCAAATTGTTGCGGTTATAAGTTAGTGAGGCAATTTTGAAATACGCATAACGCTTCAATAAAGAATAGGGTGAGTCGTCGTTCGGGCTTCCGATATCCAGCACAATAGCCGCTTCCCACTCCTCATAAAGCTGATAGCGATAGCCCATATAGGCCCTTCTGAGCTCAAAAGAAGTTTTTTGATCTTCGCCACCCAAAGGCGCAACGAAATTTGAAAACACCCTAAGCACCGGACTTCCTGCTGGTTCGAAGGCAACGGAATCCTGCCCTTGAAACACAACAGCCTTTAACACCAGTGCCAGCACTAAAAATAATTTACGCATCGATACACGGTTTTGGCATGGCGAAAATATCCAAATCCTTTTACATGACAACAAAAAGTGTCCTGATAAATTAATATTTAGTTAACATGGTTGTTTGGTTGTACTGCAATTTTAGTGGAAGTAGCAATATAATTATTGTATAAAAAATCCAAAGGTTGAGGTTAAGATTAAGGTTGAGTAGGTTTTTCTTCTCAGCCTCAATCTCAACCTTAACCTAAACCTCAGCTTCAATGCTCATGGAAATAGCTTTGTGATTCCAGTCTTTATCTAAAAAAATCTCTGATTCTCATTGGAAAGCTATTTACTCATTACACCAAGAATGAAAAGTTTATTTTGGGAAATACTTGTAAATATCTTTTCTGTGCAAGCATCTTATAAATTCAATATTATACGCTGTGATAATTATTCCCAGCCGGTAATCCCCAAGCTTTATCCGATAGCAGTTTTGTGAATTTTGTAACTTTTTTAGATTTTTTATCTGCCTGATACTCTCAGCAGCTTGCGATTGTTCTATTATACGGGCAATTCTAAGATTAAGTGCACGATTATTCAGTCTGCGAACATCTTTCTGAAAAGACTTGTCAATTTTTACTATCATCCACAAGTTCTTTCAGAAAGGAATCCGTATCTACGTAGTCTCCTGTTTTGCCCTCTTGAATTGCAAACGATAAACCCCAATCTTCCATCTCCTCTCTTGACAATTTTTTTGATGAAATTCCAAGTTTTTTTGCCAATTCCAGAATGAGATTGAGATCCTTATCAGAATTAGTATGCAGAATTGCTCCTTCCATGATGAATGCTTTTATGCAAAAGTAATTATTTTTTGATAATCATAAACCATCAGCACCTGTTTTCAGGTTTTGGCATAACACCTCATTTATCATTACACTTCATCAAACTCTTCTTGTGCTGATTTCAGTCTTTACGCATTAATAATAAATCAAGCAGCTATTCCAATTTCTAATCTAAAAAAAATCCAAAGGTTGAGGTTAAGATTAAGGTTGAGTAGATTATCCTTCTCAGCCTTAACCTCAGCCTCAACCTCAACCTAAACCTCAGCTTCAATGCTCATGAAAATAGTTTTGTGCGTCATAGATTTCAAATCTGCGCCAGCATTAAGGGAGCAAAACAAATTCCAGTAACTTTGCCTCAGAAAAAAAATCAGATCATTAATTCCATTACTATGAAAAAGAAAATACTTTTAACCATGATCGTAATGCTGATGTTGACCAACTTACCGGCACAAAAAATCTCTTATCCCGAAACGCGCAAAGCTGATGTAACAGACGATTATTTCGGCACGGTTGTCAGCGACCCGTATCGCTGGCTCGAAGACGACAATTCTGCCGAAACAGCCGCTTGGGTTGCAGCTCAAAACAAAATCACACGCGCATACCTCGATGCCATTCCATATAGGGATGCCCTGGAAAAAAGGCTCGAAACCATTTGGAACTATCCCAAAAGTGGGGTGCCTTTCAAAAAAGGCGGACGCTGGTACATCTTCAAAAATGATGGCCTGCAAAACCAAAGTGTGTTGTATACCATGAACGACCCGGCTGACGAGCCTGAGCTGTTGCTCGACCCGAACAATTTCTCGGAAGACGGAACCATTGCCTTGGGCAATCTGAGCCCTTCGGACGACGGCAAACACCTGGCCTACAGCATCAGCCGCGGCGGCAGCGACTGGAACGAAATTGTGGTGATGAATCTGGACGACCGCTCCTTGCTGGCTGATACCGTGAAATGGGTCAAGTTTTCGGGCATCTCCTGGTTTCGCGATGGTTTCTTCTACAGCTCCTACGATGCCCCTGACGAAGGCATGGCGCTCAAAGGCAGCAATGAGTTTCACAAAGTGTATTATCACAAACTGGGCACCCCTCAGACGGAAGACCAGCTGATTTTTGATGACAAACAAAACCCGCAACGTAACTTCTATGCGTACCTCACCGACGACAAGCAGTTTTTGATGATCAGCGAATCGCAGGCCACTTCGGGCAATGCCCTCTATGTGAAAAATACGGCTGATATGGCAAGTGACTTCATCAAACTGGCCGAAGGATTCGACAACGAATTCAGCGTGGTTGATCATATCGATGGCAAACTGGTGGTGGTAACCAACGAAAACGCACCGCTCAACAAGGTGATGCTGGTTGACCCGCAAAATCCGGACAAAGCCAACTGGAAAACACTGATTGCAGAAGCCGGCAATGTGCTTCAATCGGTGCAGCTGGTGGGCGATTTGATCTATGCCCAATACCTCGAAGATGCCCAAAGCAAGGTGTATTTCTTTGATTATAAGGGTGACAAAAAGCATGAACTTGAGCTCCCGGCTCCCGGAACCCTTTCAGGCTTCAGCGGTGATAAGGGCGAAAGCCAGGCCTTTTTCGGGTTTACCTCATTCACTTTCCCCTCTTCTGTTTATGGCTACGACCTGGAAAGCCATCAGCTGAGCATTTACAGCACAAGCGAGGTGGATTTTAATCCGGAGGATTATATCACCAGGCAGCTCTTTTTTGAGAGCAAAGACGGCACCAAAGTTCCATTGTTTATCGTGCACCATAAAAGCGTGAAAAATGATGGCAATAATCCTCTTTTACTTTATGGTTACGGCGGTTTTAACGTGAGCCTGACACCATCCTTCAGCGTATCGCGCCTGCCATTTTTGGAGCAGGGCGGTATTTATGTGATGGTCAATTTACGTGGCGGAGGCGAATATGGAGATGCCTGGCACAAAGGCGGCACAAAGCTGAACAAGCAAAACGTTTTTGATGATTTTATCGGCGCTGCCGAATACCTGATCGCTGAAAAATACACCAATCCCGAAAAGATTGCCATCATAGGCGGCTCTAATGGTGGGTTGCTCGTTGGCGCCTGCATGACGCAGCGTCCGGAGCTTTTCAAAGCGGCCATCCCTATTGTTGGCGTGATGGATATGCTTCGTTATCATCTGTTTACCATTGGCTGGGCCTGGGCAGGCGATTATGGCCGCAGCGACGACAGCACCGAAATGTTTGAATACCTTTATGGCTATTCTCCGCTGCACAACATCAAAGCCGGGGTTGAATATCCTGCAACGCTGGCCATCACAGCAGATCACGACGACCGTGTGGTGCCGGCACATACCTTTAAGTTTATGGCCGAGCTGCAAGCCAAACACAAGGGCAATAATCCAGTGCTTGTGCGCATCGAAACACAGGCCGGACATGGAGCCGGTAAACCCACTTCGAAACAGATTGAAGAAAGCGCTGATATGTATGGCTTTATCATGTATGAATTGGGGATGCAGCCCGAATTTGAGTAAGCAGCCTCTATAACATTTGCTAAAAGACGCGTCAGATGATGCGTCTTTTTTTATTTAAAATCCTTATAAATTACGCTTCCGGATTAATTCTTAACCGAATTAAAGCATTATTTTCTATTTTTGAAAATCCTATAATGCTCAAAACAATTATCACCTTAATATTAATAAACAGCTAACCAATGACCAAAATTATGCTTAATTGGACCTATGTGGCAAAAATTGCCCTTCCCGTATTCATTAGTTTTCTGATGATTAACCCGATTCTTGCTCAAAAAAAACCTATGAAATTTGGCAAGATAGACAAACAGGAACTTGAAATGACATCCTACGAAGGAGACACCTCTGCCAAAGCGCTGATATTAGGCGATTACGGCGAAGTGCGCTTCGAGGCAAGCATAAATAACTCACTCGAAATGATTTATACGCGCCACCTGCGCATGAAGATTTTTGATCAGGAAGCGACTTCGCGCGGAGATTTTAAAATCAGGCTTTACCGGGATCATGATTTATATGGCGAGAAAATCCACAAAATAAAGGCCAGAACCTATAACCTGGAATCAGGTAAAATTGTGGAAACCGAGCTGGACAAAAAAGACATCTATGAAGAGCGCATTTCAGACTTTTATTATAGCTATAATTTTTCCCTGCCTCAACTAAAAGCCGGAAGCATTTTTGAGGTGGAGTACATCTTAATTTCCGATCGGCTACATGCGGTTCCCGACTGGCAGTTTCAGTATGATATTCCTTCTGTTTTCAGCGAATTCAACTTTTCGTTTCCCGAAAATCTTGGCTATAAACTCAATATGAAGGGATTTCTGTTTCTGGATGAAAACGTGCAGGAGACAAGAACCAGCCACTTACAGAGAGCAACACCCGACGGATATGCCGGCACTATGAATGAATATTACAACCATTTCAGGATCAATAATATACCTGCTTTAGTGACCGAGCCTTATATGAATCACCCGATTAATTATTATTCCAAAGTTGAAATTGAACTTAGTTCCTATCAGGGAAGGAATCGCATTATGGAAAACCTGACCACCGATTGGGAGGAAATAAATAAGGAGCTGTCCAACTCCGAATATTTCGGTCTCCTGCTCAACAGGGATGGTTTTGTGAAAGACGTTGCGCAAAACATCAAAGAATCAACAACCGATACCCTGAAGATGCTTGAATTGGCGCATCAATGGGTCCGTGACAACATCAAATGGAACGAAAGAAAAAGTGTTTTCACAAGCCAAACCCTCAGGAAAGCTTTATCAGATCAAAGTGGAAATTCTGCCGAAGTAAACCTGCTGCTGGTTTTGCTTCTCAACGAACTGGGATTTAACGCCCAACCAGTGATCTCGAGCACACGCGACCATGGCATCATACTCAGGGCCTACCCGATGCTTTCAAAATTCAATTATGTGCTGGCCTACTGCAAAGCCGGTAGCCAGGAGTTTCTGATGGATGCCACCGACAGGCATCTCCCCTTTTATATGTTGCCCGAAAGAGCGATCAATAGCGATGGACGTATTATTGATAAAAACTTTAGCAATACCGATTTCATAAACCTCAGCTTGCTGGCTCCGTCCACAAAACAGGAAGTAACGCAGCTGATGATCTCTGAACAGGGCAATATTCAGGCGCGAACAACAATACAGGCTACACAGTATTTCGCCTATGATATGGCACACGAATACCGCCAATTTCAAAATCAAGATGCTTTTATGGATGATTTTGAGAGTTCAAAGCCGGGCTTTGAGCTAATTGAGGTGAACAACAACAACCTTTCTGATTGGTACCGACCCCTCGAACAAGCTTATCGCTACGATATCAACAATATCGATCAGGAATCAGTTAAAGATATGATTTACATTCAGCCTATGCTTTTCGATCGGATGGAAACCAATCCTTTTAAATCTGAAGAACGCCTTTTTCCAGTAGATTTTGTGTATCCGAGAACGATCAACAAAACCATACGTATTGTAATTCCACAAGGCTATCAGGCAGAAGAATTGCCCGAAAGCACTGCTTTTGCCTTGCCCGAAAGTAGTTGTGTTTACAAATATACTATTGTGCATACGGGAACACAAATACAATTGAAAACAGAGATGCAAATCAATAATCCGTTCTTTGGATTTGAGGATTATCCCCTGCTCAAAGAATTTTTTAATCAGGTGGTACAAAAAGAAGATGAATTGATCGTGATTAAAAAACTATAGGCATATGAAGCATTTCCTTTTTTTAATCGCCCTGCTTTTCGTCAGTTTGATAAACTCATTAACCGGTTTTTGTCAGACTTTAGAACCTGCTTTACTCAAGGATGCAAATAGTGTTATACTAAACAATCACACCACCATCACTACAAAAAACAACTTTGGGTTTAAGCGGGAGGTTGAATTTGAGGCCCTGATTTTAAACGAAAAAGCCGCTGACCTGGCAACCATACTCATTCCTTATGATCAGTACAGCAAGGTTTCCTACAAAGAAGGACGTATTGAGACATTGGACGGAGATGCGATTGAAAAGATAAAATCATCCGATCTCATTGACCTAAGCGCGGTTTCGGGTTTTTCGATCTATGAAGATAACAGGCTATTGTACTATAAATACCATCCTGTAAAATATCCGTTTGTTGTTAAATACCATTACGAGATTACGTATAAGCATAATTTCTTTGTTCAATTTTTTAGTCCGCTTAGCAGTTATGGACAGAGTATTCATTCAGCCTCCTTAAAATTAATCACCGGGCTTGATCAGGAATACCTGCACAAGGAGTTTGGCATTTCACCACCTGAAATCACACAGGACAAAAATCAGTTGGAATTTTTATGGCAATTTGATCAAATGCCTGCAATACAGCCCGAGCCTTTTGCTTACGATATAAAAACGATGCAACGTGGCGTAATGCTGGCTCCCAGGGAATTCGCCTTCGAAAAATATGAAGGAAGCAATGCCAGCTGGACTGACTTTGGGGATTGGATATTGAGCCTGCAGCACGACAGATTAGAACTGCCTGAGGAAGCTAAAGCAGCTATTCACAAACTTACTGACACCATAAGCAATCAGGTTGATAAGGCCAGGGCGATCTATGAATATATGCAGGGGCGCAGTCGTTATGTAAGCATTCAGCTTGGCATTGGCGGCTTTCAGCCCTTTAGTGCCAGCGTAGTACATGAACTTGGATATGGCGACTGCAAAGCGCTCACTAACTATACCGAAGCTCTTATGCAGGAAGCCGGCATAGAGGCCTATTACACGCTGGTAAAGGCCGGTAAACATGCCTACAGCTTCGAAGAGGATTTTACTGCCAATCAGTTTAATCACACCATTTTATGTACTGTGCTTGAAGGAGACACCGTATGGCTGGAGTGCACCAGTCAAAAATTACCTTTCGGCTTTTTGGGCGACTTTACCGATAACCGGCCTGCCCTGTTGATCAAACAAAATGAAAGCAAACTTGTGCAAACCACTTCCTACAACGTCAGCAACAATCAGAGTATCAGCAATTCAACGGTAACCATCAAAGACAACGGCAATGCCATTATCCGGTTAAACCGCTCGCACCGGGGAATGCATTACGATGAAAACAGTTATTTCCTGAGCCTCGAACCCCATGAGTTGCAGAAAAAAGTGGCAACTGGCTTAGGATGGAAAAACTATACGCTGGAAAACATCACCGTAAACGAAAATCGCAGGCAAATTCCCGATCTTAGTATTGATTTTGAAGCCGATGTGCTTGGAATGGCCACCAAAATGGGTAACCGTCTATTTATTCCGCTGAGTCCCTATTCCTTTTACGACCCTGCCGTACCGAAGATAAGATCGCGCAATAGCAAGTTTGTTTATTACCAAAATGCACAATATACCGACACCATTCTTGTATATCCTCCAAAAGATTACAGCATAGAAAGCCAAATAAATGAAGCATCTATCGAAAGTGAATTTGGCAGCTACCGCCGTAGCATCTCGGAAATTGAAGGCGGGCTAAAAATCGTGAGAACCTATACTACATTTGCAGGCAAATGGGAAGCGGATGATTATGCCAGATTTTATGAGTACAGGGATAAAGTGCTGCGCTTTGATCAGCAAAAACTTGCTTTTAAGCTAGCTGAGCAATAGGTTATTCTGTAATTCCGCCTTTATCCCGAGCCAAATATTAACTGTGGTTGGATACTATTAAGAACGATTCTAATTTAGGGCTTTTTATCCCTGTATATCACGATTTTTTGAAAAACAGGATTGAATTAATTTGCCACCGCGCTGTATAGTTTACAATAAATTAACATACAGTATTTTTCATTTGCGATGAAATGACTAATATTGCTCACCTAAATTCAGAAATTCTAAAACTGTGGAAAACATCTATTTAGTTCTGGTTATTGTTCTTTTTATTTTGGCAATTTCCGATTTGGTAGTTGGTGTAAGCAATGATGCGGTTAACTTTTTAAATTCTGCCATTGGAGCAAAAGCCGCTCCATTTAAGATAATCATGGCCATTGCTGCATTAGGAGTGCTTTTTGGAGCCACTTTTTCGAGTGGTATGATGGAAATAGCGCGAAACGGGATTTTTCATCCGGATAAGTTCTACTTCTCAGAGATCATGCTTATTTTTCTGGCCGTAATGATCACCGACGTAATTTTGCTCGACACCTTCAACACCCTCGGCCTTCCTACTTCCACTACTGTTTCTATTGTTTTTGAATTACTTGGAGCAGCTGTTGCTATTTCATTTATGAAGCTTTCGAACAGCGAACTGCCATTAAGCATGGGCGACTACATCAACACCTCGAAAGCATTGGCCATCATCTCCGGCATTTTACTTTCGGTAGTAATAGCCTTTAGCATAGGTGCCCTGGTACAGTTTTTGACCCGTTGGCTCTTTTCCTTTAATTATGAGCGCAGGTTTAAATATTTTGGCGCGCTCTATGGCGGATTTGCCATTACTTCGATTGTATATTTTATGCTAATAAAAGGCGTAAAAGGCGCTTCTTTTATCACAGAGGAAACTACCGTATGGGTTAACAACAACAGCCTGCTTATTATAAGTGTCTGCTTTATTGGCTTCACTGTTTTGCTTCAATTGCTTAACTGGATTTTTAAACTTAACATACTAAAAACTACCGTATTAGCCGGAACATTCGCCTTGGCGATGGCATTTGCCGGTAACGACCTGGTCAATTTTATCGGCGTTCCCTTAGCAGGCTACGAATCTTTTAAAACCTTCCTTCAAAATCCCGGCGCCGATCCTAATTACTTACTGATGTCCTCCTTGCAGGGCAAAGTCAATACCCCAACATTATTCCTGCTCCTTGCAGGATTTGTCATGGTGATTACTCTATTTACTTCGCGCAAGGCCAAAAGTGTTGTAAAAACCTCCATTGACTTAAGCAGACAGGATGAAGGCGAAGAGCGATTCTCCTCTTCTCAACTATCGCGCTCAATAGTGCGGTTAGCACTCAACATGTCCAACAATGTTTCACGCTTCGTACCTCAATCCATCAAAAGAAATCTTGAGAAGCAGTTTAGCATGGTTTCGCACGATAAGCACGACCGGGATTACCCCGCATTTGATATGCTACGTGCTTCTGTTAATCTAGTCGTTGCCAGTATTTTAATTGCTTTTGGAACTTCACTTAAACTCCCGCTATCTACCACTTATGTAACTTTTATGGTAGCCATGGGAACTTCACTATCTGACAGGGCCTGGGATCGCGAAAGTGCCGTTTATCGTGTAACTGGGGTGTTTTCTGTTATTGGCGGCTGGTTTTTTACCGCCCTGTCAGCCTTCACCCTGGCCTTTTTAATAGCCCTTTTCTTCTATTACGGCAATATGTATGCCATTACTGTTATGGTTGTTCTCTCTATTTATCTGGCCTATAGAACGCACAAAATCCACACAAGCCGCGAAGCTACCAGAGCATTCTCAGAAAAAGAATTGCAAAAAATAAATAATGAAAATATTCTGGAGCAATGCACTTTAAGTGTGAATGCTATTATGAATCAGACACAACTTGAGTATAAAAAAACAATAGCAGCCCTCGTTGCTTTCGATGTAAAAACGATAAAGAAAATTTCACGGTCAACAGATAAGCTCGAAAAAGAAGCCAAACAAAAAAAGAATTCTGTTACCCTAATTATTGCCAAACTAAAAGAAGATGCACTCGAAAGTGGTCATTATTATGTACAGGCACTCGATTATCTGCGCGAAATATTACATAGCCTAAACTTTATCGTCAAGCCTGTTTACACGCATATCGACAACAATCACAAGGAATTGGGCGAGGCGCAGTTAACTGAACTTAAAAACCTGGGCCAGCACCTTGGAAACTTTTTCACGCATATCACCAACGATATCCACGCAGGTCAATTTTCTAATCAGGAAAATATAGCTACTGAACAGCAAAAGCTACTCACCCTGATTGATCTTTTCAGGAAAAACGAAGTGAAAAGGATAAAAAAAGAATCAGGAAGCACGCGCAACAGCTTGTTATTTATGACGATACTTCAGGAAACGAAAAACCTCTGCTTGTTTAGTTTCAACCTGTATAAAGCTCAACGTGATTTCGTTATTTATCACCGCACAAATAATAGCTAATCAACTCGCAGTTCGGCTATTCCGATAGCAGAACCAAACAAGATTTTAGTCTTTTTTTAGCGCACGCACAAAACGATCGTTGCCGTGGAAATCCTGGTAACATTGTATGCCTGAAAACCCAAATGACGCCAACAATGCCTCCACTTTGTTGCCCAGATGCTCATTGATTTCAACCCATAAACTCCCTTCGTTTTTCAGGTTTCCAGAAGCCAACTGCGCCAACGCACGATAAAAAATCAGCGGGTCATCATCACTTACAAACAGCGCCTCGTGCGGCTCCCATTCAGTAACATTTTTCCGCATCAGCTTTTGCTCTGACTGCCTCACATAGGGTGGATTACTTACGATGATGTCGGCCTTAAAAGGGGTGTAGAGGTGCATTTCGGATAAGAGGTCAGCCTTGATGAACTTGATTTGGGCGCCGTTTAATGTTGCATTTTCCTGAGAAAGCTGCATGGCATCGTCGCTCACATCAAAAGCGAGCACTTCTGCCCCCGGAAATGCCAGTGCGAGGCTCACCGCGATACAAGCTGAGCCCGTTCCAATATCCATAATCACAAGCGGATGTTGTGTTGTGGCATCCTGCTCAATTAAGGTGATTAGCTGTTCCGTTTCCGGGCGCGGAATCAACACACCGGGCCGTACAATAAATCGCCTGCCACAAAATTCTGTCTCTCCTAAAACATACTGCAATGGCTTATGCAAAAGCAAATCCTTAACGGCAAAGTGAAGCTGCAACAGCTCCGATTCGCTCAGGCGCAGCTCAGGCTGTAGCGCAATTTTAACCCTATCCAGCCTAAAATAATGGGCCAGCAGCAAATGAATCATTTGTCCCGATTCGCGCTTCCCATAAAGGGGTTCAAGTTGCGCTGTATAATAGCTGCGTACAGTTCGTACACTGTTTGAAGGGACTTTCATGAATTAAAATAATAAAATTTACCAATCAAACTATTCAAATCCTATAAACCGAATTTTAGATGAACACTTTTGGTATTCAGTAACATTGTTGCGAAAGGCTGCAATTTAAGTGTTTTTGTCAAGACAGCTCAATGACTAAAAGCTATTTTTAGTCACGCAAATTTTTTAACAAAAATTCCAGTCCAAACCGGCAAAAAAAAAGCTGTAACCAACCCGATTACAGCTTGATCAGTTAAAATTTGTTGTTAGCGCATAGGATATTTCTTAAAAATCTCACCGGATTTCATCAAAATATCAACGTACTGTGCTCTTTTGTAAGTGAATGGATCCTTCATTTTAGCCCTGGAAAGATTTCCTCTGAAATCATCCAGTTTTTCATATTGGCGCGTGGCCATCCAGGCTTCCATTTCCTGAAGCATTTTTGTGATTTGCTTAGGACCGTTTTTATACAAAGTACTTACAACCTGCACCGTGTCAGCACCTGCAAGAATCATTTTCAGCACATCTTCGCCCGTATAAATCCCCTGACTGGCACAAATATTTCCATTGATATTATCATACAGCAATCCTGCAAAACGCAATGCCAGTCTGTTGTCCTGCTCACTACTCAGGTTATATGGAAAATGGTGTTTTTCTGTTTCAATATTGATATCAGGCTGAAACATTCTGTTGAACAGCACAAATCCATCAGCACCTCTTTTATCCATTTCGGAAATGGCATAAAGCGGGTTGGTATAAAAAGAGCTGAGTTTTACACTCACAGGAATTTTCACCGCCTTTTTGACCACTTCAATAATATCAATTTCCTCATTCAGGATACCTCTGCCATCCACATCAAATTCAACGGGAACAGCGTAGAAGTTAAGCTCAATAGCATCGGCTCCGGCTTCTTCCAGTTTTTGCGCATAAGCGATCCAGGATTCATCATAAACCGCATTAATACTGGCAATCAAAGGAATGCTTAACGCCTTTTTGGCTGCTGTAAAGTTCATGATAAATTCTTCCGGACCTGATTCGTAAAGGCCATCCTGAAACAGATTGGTCATTTCGGCATTCCGCTCGTTATAATCTGTCATATCCTGATGAATCTCAAGATTTTCCAGCTGAATTTGTTCTTCAAAAATTGATTTGTAAACGATTGCGGCAGCACCAGCCTCTTCCAGTTTTTTCAACATCTCAATATCGGTAACCAAATTACTGGCTCCAACAATGATGGGGTTTTTCAATTCGAGCCCCAGGTATTTCGTGCTCAGGTTCATAGTATTATAGTTTTTTTAATAATTTTACAACTTACACTGTTGCTTTTGGTTTGTAAAAGTACATATTTTTCATAGACTTTATCCCTTCGGGCTAATCTAAAATCATTATAAATTAGGGTGTTGGCAATTAGTTTAGAGCCAATCTACACAGCTGTAAAGGCTATATTTAGTAATTTCGCAAAGAATCTTTAAAAGACTTCAAAAACAGCGTAATATATTAATTATTAATAAGATATGGAAATGAAAAAGAAGTTTATAACCTGCGATGGTAACTATGCAGCAGCGCATGTTGCCTATATGTTCAGCGAAGTGGCTGCTATTTATCCGATTACTCCTTCATCCACAATGGCAGAGTATGTTGATGAATGGGCTGCATATGGCCGCAAAAATATTTTTGATGAAACGGTGCATGTATCAGAGCTGCAATCGGAAGGTGGCGCGGCAGGAGCGGTTCACGGATCGCTGCAAGCCGGTGCTTTAACCACAACTTTCACTGCCTCACAGGGTTTATTGCTCATGATTCCGAATATGTACAAGATTTCGGGCGAGCTGCTCCCCGGAGTATTCCATGTGAGTGCACGTAGTTTGGCGTCTCAGGCGCTTTCAATTTTTGGCGACCACAGTGATGTGATGAGCACCCGACAAACCGGATTTGCCATGCTTGCAACCGGTAGTGTTCAGGAAATTATGGATATTGCTGCCATTGCTCACCTTGGAGCCATCAAGTCACGTATTCCATTCCTGCATTTTTTTGATGGATTCCGTACTTCTCACGAGATTCAGAAAGTAGAATATTTTGAGAATGAAGAACTGAAGCATTTGGTTGATTGGGAAGCACTCACTCGCTTCCGCGATCAGGCACTAAATCCTGAGCATCCCGTAACAAGGGGAACAGCTCAAAATCCTGATATTTATTTCCAGTCGCGCGAGGCAGCAAACCGCTTCTACGATCCCATTCCTGATATGGTTGAGGAATATATGCAGGAAATTACCAAACTCACCGGACGTGAATACCATCCTTTTACTTATTATGGCGCTCCTGATGCTGAGCATGTGGTAATTGCAATGGGTTCTGTTACAGAAACTATTCGCGAAACCATTGATTATCTATTGGCAAAAGGAGAGAAAGTTGGACTGATTTCAGTACATCTTTATCGGCCCTTCTCGGCCAAATACTTCCTGAAAGTAATGCCTGAAACTGTGAAACGTATCGCAGTATTGGATCGCACCAAAGAACCGGGAGCAAATGGCGAGCCCTTGTATCTCGACCTAAAAGAGCTTTACTATGGCAGAAAAAATGCGCCAATGATTGTTGGCGGTCGCTATGGATTGAGCTCCAAAGATACCACACCTGCCATGATAATGTCAGTGTATGAAAACCTGAAAATGAATGAGCCGAAAAATCAATTTACCGTTGGTATCGTTGATGATGTAAGCTTTAAATCATTGCCATTGCTTCCTGAAATGAGCATTGCACCCAAAGGCACTTACGAAGCCAAGTTTTATGGTATTGGTGCTGATGGTACTGTTGGCGCCAACAAAAACTCCATCAAAATTATTGGTGAAACAACAGATAAATACGCGCAGGCCTATTTTGCTTACGACTCCAAAAAATCCGGCGGAGTAACAACATCTCACCTGCGTTTTGGTGATACCCCAATTCGCTCGACCTATCTGGTAGGAACACCCGATTTTGTGGCTTGCCACGTTCCTGCATACCTTGGCAAATACAATATGCTTAAAGGGCTCAAGAAAAATGGAACATTCCTACTCAACAGTATCTGGGATGCGGAAGAAACACAATCCAAGTTGCCCAATAACATCAAAAAATACCTGGCCGACAATAACATCAAGTTTTACATCATCAATGCCACACGCATTGCCGAAGAAGTAGGATTAGGTGGACGCACGAATACCATTATGCAATCGGCCTTTTTTAAAGTAGCCGAGATCATTCCTTACGAACAGTCTGTTGAAAAAATGAAAGACTTTATCCTGAAATCTTATGGCAATAAGGGTGAGGATATCGTAAAAATGAATTATGCTGCTGTGGATCGCGGCGGAGAAGTTGAAATGGTGACAGTACCTGCTGAGTGGTCAAAGCTAAAGGCAGACCCCATTGAAACCAATGAGCATGTTCCTGAATTTATCCGCAATGTGGTGCAGCCCATCAATGCCATGAATGGCGATGATTTGCCTGTTAGCGCCTTCCTCGGACGTGAAGACGGCACTTTCCCTTCAGGTACTACTGCTTACGAAAAGCGCGGTATCGCTGTTAACGTTCCCGAATGGCAAGCTGACAACTGCATACAGTGTAACCAATGTTCCTATGTTTGCCCTCATGCTGCAATTCGTCCGTTCCTCGTAAACGCCGAAGAAGAAGCAAATCTTCCGGAAGGCACTGTTCTCTTGGAAACCAAAGGCAAGCTCGCGCCACTTAAATTCCGCATACAGGTGAGTCCGCTCGATTGCACCGGTTGTGGCAATTGCGCTGATGTGTGTCCGTCCAAAGAGAAAGCACTTATCATGGAACCGCTCGAAAGCCAGGAATCAGAAATTGGCCGCTGGGACTACTTCGCCAACAATATCACTTATAAAGATACGGTTGTCAATAAATTCCAGTCGGTAAAAAACAGCCAGTTTGCACAGCCATTATTTGAATTCTCAGGCGCCTGTGCCGGTTGTGGCGAAACACCTTATATCAAAACCATCACGCAGCTTTATGGCGATCGTATGATGGTAGCCAATGCAACGGGATGCTCCTCAATCTATGGCGGCTCGGCACCAAGCACACCTTATTGCTCCAACGAAAAAGGTGAAGGACCGGCCTGGGCCAACTCGCTGTTCGAAGACAATGCCGAGTATGGCTATGGAATGGCTACTGCCGTTAATAAATTGCGCGAACGCATCGCACTGCGCATGAACAATGCCATGAAATCAGAAATCAGTGCCGAACGCAAAGAAGCCTTCCAAAACTGGTTAGACAATATGCATGATGCAGAAGCCTCACGCGAAGCCTCAGCCAAACTAACAGCAGTACTTACCGGCAGCAACGACAATTTAGGGAAAGAGCTATTAGCCCTAAAACAATACTTTGTCAAAAAATCGATGTGGATCTTTGGAGGAGACGGTTGGGCTTACGATATCGGCTTTGGCGGATTGGATCATGTGTTGGCCAGTGGCGAAGATGTAAATGTGCTGGTAATGGATACCGAAGTGTATTCTAACACCGGCGGACAGGCTTCCAAATCAACGCCAATGGGTGCTGTAGCCAAATTTGCGACATCAGGTAAAAAGGTTAAAAAGAAAGACCTTGGCGCCATGATGATGTCGTATGGATATATTTATGTGGCACAGGTGGCTATGGGAGCCAATCAAAATCAGTTCTTTAAAACACTTAAGGAAGCTGAGGCATTCCCCGGCCCATCGATTATCATTGCCTACTCGCCTTGTATTAACCACGGTTTGAGAATTGGAATGGGCAAAAGCCAGTACGAAGAACAACTGGCCGTCGAAAGTGGCTACTGGCAGATGTATCGCTACAATCCTGCTTTGGAAGAAGAAGGAAAAAATCCTTTCCAACTCGATTCAAAAGAACCCGATTGGGACAAATTCAATGCCTTCATTGGCAGTGAGGTAAGGTATTCTTCACTGAAGAAAACTTTCCCGGAACAAGCAAAAGTGCTTGGCAAAATAGCGCTGGAAAATGCCAAATGGCGCTACAACTACTACAAGCGCCTTGAAGCCATGGAATACGAAACGAAATAATTTTTTCGTAAAACTTTTAAAGCCGGACCAGTATTTGGTTCGGCTTTTTTTTATTTTCGTACACAAAATATCAATACACCAATATTATGAAAATTAAACTCATAGGTCTGCTTGTTTTCCTGTTTATTCTTGCCTCTTGCGAAGGCCCAAATCAGCATCATCATGCACCTGCACATGGCACACATCCTGCTTTGTATGCCACTTTATATCAGCAACAGGCTGCCGAATACAAGGCACTTTGCTATCAGGCCTTCAATATTGCCGCCGAACGACTCGATTCGCGCTTGCAAAGCCCAACCGACAATTTACTAGCTGTTGTTGTTGACATTGATGAAACGGTGCTCGACAACAGCCCTTATCAGGCTCAGGGAATTTTGGATCATTTCGGCTATCCCGAAAAATGGGATGAATGGATCAATGCCGCAAAAGCCGAACCAGTGCCCGGAGCCCTCGAATTTTTGAAATATGCTTCCGAAAAAGGTGTGGCTGTTTTTTATATTTCAAACAGGAAAGAAAAGCTGCGGGAGTCCACTTTAAAAAATCTACAGGAACTAGGCTTCCCTGATGCAGCGAACGAACAGCTGCTGCTCCGCACTACTGAAAACGATAAAGAGCCGCGCAGGCAGCAAGTGCTTGCAACATACGAAATCGTATTGCTGATGGGCGATAACCTGGGCGATTTTCACAGCACATTCGACACTTCAGATGCTGCTGTCAGAGATTCATTTACCACAAAAAACATCAGCAATTTTGGTAAAAAATGGATTGTCTTACCCAATGCTGTTTACGGCAGCTGGATGAATGTGCTGCCCGGCATGGATGAAGCGCGCAAAACACACGACAACAGCTATTTGGAGCAGGGATTGAAGGGGTTTTAGGGGATTCTATATTGATTTAACAATGCCACAGACTACGCCCAGCATCTGGGTTTTGTCAGGCCAGTCAGGGTGCGACTCGGAGTCGCGCCCTGACTGGCCCGGAAAATAGTTTTTTTAGCCCTGACAGGGTTTTAAACCTTGTCAGGGCTAAAAAACAAAAACTTAACGCACCACCAGCTTCTCCACGTACCACCTTTCTCCATCACACAGGTTCACCAAGTACAAGTCTTTGGCATTGGTTTTTGGCACCGAAAAAACCGGCCTGTCCGATTACGCCCTGTAGCATGCCGACGATTTTGAGACGGCTGCACAACAGCGATATCCCTTGGCAACTCAGCCATAACGAAAAAGACGAACTCCTCTTACAATGGCGCCGCAATACCATAAAAAGAGTAGAAGTTTTGGAGGAAACGTTTCGGAAGCGGTTTGAATGAGGCTGTTGGAAGTTAGCTTTTGGCTGTTGGCTGTTGGCTGTTGGCAAAAAAGAGGCTGCATAATCAATTGATCATGCAGCCCGGGGCTATAGGTTTCTGTTCTTATCAGGCAGCGGATTCCGCTGGATCTGGGCTTTTGTACTTTTTCAAATCCAGGATATGCTCAGACCAAATCTGATATTTTTAGCGCAGAAGAAATGACAGAATGTATTTCTCTACTCATACCTCAGCGCCTCCACCGGGTTCCGGCGGGCCACTTTAAAGGTTTGCCAGCTCACGGTTATTATTACAATGCAAAGTGTAATGATTCCGGAAAGTACGAAAATCCACCAGCTCAATCGGGTTTTATAGGCGAAGTTTTGCAACCATATTTCTGCAACATACCACGAAATCGGGGTGGCAATAAGAAAAGCTATGCCAACCCACCTGATGAAAACCAGGTTTAGCATTTGCATGATTTCATGAACAGAAGCGCCATTTACTTTTCGGATGCCTATTTCTTTGGTTCGTTTTTCGGTCATAAATATCGAAAGGCCCACCAAACCCATACCGGCAATAAAAATGGCCAAAACTGAAAAAATATTGATAAGCTTTAGAAGCGTTTTTTCAGAGGCATACTCCTGATTTAACTCTGTTTGTAAAAATGAATAATTGAAGAGTTGTCCGGGGTAAATCGCTGCCATCTTCTCTTCGATGGAATTTATCACTTCCCCGCTATTGCCTTGCTGAAACCTTACAAGCATAAACCGGTTGAACCTGTCCTCAGGGCGTGGAATAAAAAAGGCGAAATTTTCTATCTCCGAATGAAGTGACGCATAATGAAAATCCTTCATGACGCCAAGTACAACAAAATGGGTTAACTCTTCACCTTCTGCCTGGTTTTCATCAACCGGAAAATCACCGGTGGCTATTTGCTCGTGGGTGAATCTTTCCCTCAACTGATCGTAAAATGTTTTATTGATCAGCCATCCATCTGTAGCATCGCGCCCAGATGCGGCAAAATATTCTACAATCCCGGTATTTAATGTTTCGATGGCATCAGTGTCGAGGAATCCAAATTTGAAAGGGAAAGTATATCCTCCACTGGTAAAATTCATGTCCTGCAGCCGGAACCCGGGATAGTGATGTGCCGTTCCGGCATTTATTATTCCCGGTACATTTAACAATTCCGCCCTGAAGTTGTAGATCTTTTCATTTTGCTGAGGCACTTTAATAACAAGAACATTTTCACTGGAATAGCCCAGATCTTTTTCTGCAACGAAATTCATTTGCTTATTAATCAGTAAGGCAAAAGCAACCAGTCCGATGACCATAACAAACTGAAAGACAACAAGCGGAACGGCAAACTTTATTCCTTTTGGCCGGGTTGCCTCCTTAAGGATGGTCTCGTTTTTTAAAAGGTATGATGAACTCATCATGGAGATTAATAATGTTACCACCACAAACAAACTGAAAACGAAGATCAAAAATGTGCTGTCCTGAAAGGAAATTATCCAATTTGCAAAAAGTTTGTGCGCCAGTGTATCATTAAATACAAACAGCAGGAAGATGGCAATCGCAAAAGCAATTGCAGCAGAAATAAATACTTCAATAAATGTTTGAACAAATAAATGGAGTTTAGTGCCTCCATGAAACCTGATAATCAATGTTGGAATCCTGTTAAAATTGATTCTGGCAATGTGAATGATAACGGAATTCATGATAGCAATGGTGAGCATGATCAGACCTACCAAAAGCAAAATATGAAGCGACGAACGCCGAATAGTGGGCTGAGCTTCATTATTCAGGCCGGGCGTAAAATGTATATCATAAACCGCTTGCAATTTATGATTGGTTGCATCGAGGGGCGGACCATGTACACCTTCTAAATAGGGCGTAAATTTTGCCTGAAAGCTTGTTTCAAGTTCGGAAATATTTGTTGACGGGAATAGCTTCAGATAGATTAATCCACCAAAAACCTTGCGCGATTTGAGCGTTTCTACCGTTGGCCCAAAATGTCCTTTTTGGGATAGAAACATTTCATACCTGAGGTGCGAATTTTCAGGCAGCTGCTCAACAATACCCGTGATGTTAAAGGAAATCAAACTATCCCGGTTTGCCGTAAAACTGCGCATCATAACTGTTTGTCCGATGGGATCGGAATCCGGGAATAGCTTTTTGGCAAAGCCGGGCGTTACCAGTATCGAATTGGGCATGTCAAGCGAATTTTTTTCTCCCCGAATCATTTTAATTCCAAAGAAATCCAAAAATGACGGTTTGGCGAATAATGCATTGTTCACCTTTATCTTTTTGGCTCCGGCAAATACCTCCTCGATGCGATGATTGTCGTAACAGCTTGTATGCGATAATACCTGTGGCAGTGCCGAAAGCACCTCATCGAAACAGGCAAAAGTGTTTGTGCTGTAGGAGCCTTGTCCATAACGTGTAATCAAACGATAGGTATTTTCACCATCCGGAATGTGTTTATCAAAACTCAGATGATAATAAACATAGAAAAATATGGCCAGACAAACCGAAACAGCTACTGCCAATCCTCCTATATTTATTGAAGAATAAGTCCATGAAGTCATCAGACGATGAAGTGCAATTTTTATGCTTTTTTGAATCATGCTTTTTTGCTTCTGTTAAAGTAGAATTATCTTTCAAGTTTCATTCTATTCATACCTCAGCGCTTCCACCGGATTTCTGCGGGCTGCCCTGTAGGTTAGCCAGCTCACCGTCACTAAAACTATGGAGAGGGTAATCGCTCCCGACAGCACAAAAATCCACCAACTGAGCGGGGTTTGGTAGGCAAAATTTGCCAGCCATTTATCCATGCTGTACCAAGCTATCGGGGTGGCAATCACAAAGGCGACTGCAATCCATTTTACAAAACTGAGGTTGAGCATTTGTATGATTTCGGAAACGCCGGCTCCGTTCACTTTTCGAATACCAATTTCTTTGGTTCGTCTGGCCAGCATAAAGGATGCGATGCCCATTAATCCTATGCAAGCAAGGAAAATCGCCAGTACCGCAAAATAACCCATCAATTGAAAGGTCCTGGTATCCTTTTCATAACGCGACTGAAGTATACTGTCCAGAAAGGTAAATTCGATCACCTGGTCGGGATAATGATTTTGGCAGATTTCGGTGACGGATTTCATTGATCCAATCACTTCAGAAGTCTTAACCTTGACGATCATGTGATAGACATCAGGGTAATGTATTACGAAAACTGCTGGCTTAACTTTATTGTAAAGCGATTCAAAGTGGAAATCTTCAACAATTCCAATAATTTTTCGGGTAGATTTCGGCCAGGAACAGCGGATCGTTTGTCCTATTGGGTTTCCTTGTATTCCCAGCATTTTTACAGCCGCTTCGTTTAAGATTATTGATTCGGCAGCATCCGTTTTAAATTGCTCAGAAAATAACCGTCCTTGAGCGGGTTTAATACCCAGGGTTTTAAAATAATCAAATGTAACATGAACAAAGGGAATTGCAATCCCCTCCGTTTGCCCTTCAGGCAATACACCGCCCCAATTATTCAACGACCCTGAAGGGATACGGCTTGCAACAGAAACGCCGGAAACATAACTTTGATTAAGTAGCGTATGTTTGATGGTATTGTACTGTGCTTCATCGCCAAAATCGAAAACAGTGGTAATCACGGCTTCCTTCTCAAAACCCAAGGCTTTGTTTTGTATAAAACTAATCTGACGGTACATGATTATTGCGCATGCAATTAGCACGATCACAATGGTAAATTGCGCACCCACAAGTATTTTTCTGAATTGAAATTTAGAGCTTGCATTATTTTTTGATGACTTTAGCGCTTTCACCGGACTAAAGGAAGAAAGAACCAGTGCCGGATACCAGCCCGCCAGCAGGCCTACGATTACCAACATACCCAGAATGCCCAATATGATATTCATATTTGCAAGCGTCGAAAATGTCAGGTTTTTACCCGAAAGTTCGTTGAATACGGGCAAGCCAAGCTGAACAACAACCAGCGCAAGAATCAGCGAAACAATAAGCACTACAAATGATTCGGACACATATTGCAAAGCCAGTTGATTTCGCGAGGCACCATAAGCTTTTCTTACGCCAATTTCAGTTCCCCTGGTGGTCGCATTTGCTGTAAGCAGGTTTATATAATTAAAACTGGCAATCAGTAAAATAAGAAGGCCAATGGCTGAAAAGACCAACACATAGGTAATGCTGTTTTGTGGTTGAATATCATTATTAAAGTGAGATGAATGAAGATGTATGTCTTTTAGCTGTTGAACTGTAAATATTGGCAGTGCATCATCAGGATTGCTATTTAGCACAGTAGCCATTACCTCACTGATTTTTCTTTCGAGCTCCGGTTTTGAAAACTCATTTTGCATCTCGAAATAAACATGAAAATTTTCCCATCCCCATTCGTTCATCCAATCATCACCAAACATTTTATCTCCATCTTCGAGGGTCATAAAAATATTAGATATATAGTGGGAGTTTTCGGGCATGTCTTCAATCACGCCGGTAATTACATAGTCATATTCATTTTTAACCTTCAATAATTTGCCAACCGGATTATCATTGCCAAAATATTTGCGGGCAATCGTTTCATTAATTACAGCCGTTCCGGGTTGCTGTAATGAATTTTCGGGACTCCCTTGTTTAAATTTAAACGAGAAGATTTCAAAAATCTCAGCATCCACCCAGGCCACATGATCCTCTTTATATCGATCATCTTCATACTGGAAAAGTATTTCATCCCTGGGTAAAATCCGGGCATAGGTTTTTATTTCCGGTAAATTATCGGCTAATAGTCTGGCTGTTGCAGGGGCCTGAAAGGGGTGGTCTTCCTGACATAAGCGATAAATATTATCTGCTTTTTCGTGGTATCGGTCGAAGCTCAATTCGTGCGACACGTACAATAGCAGCAAAATACAAACAGCCAGTCCTATGGTCAGGCTTGAAATGCTGATGATCGAATACGCTTTGTTCTTGGTAAGATTGGCAATAGCGATTTTGAAATAATTTCTGAACATGAGTTCTGATTTTTGAGTTTAAAAACTGTAAATCCCTGGTTGAATTAATTTGATTGCTCCATGATCACCTGGCCATCGAACAAATTAATTACCCTGTGCGCATAACCCGCATCGCGGTCGCTGTGTGTAACCATGATTATGGTGGCGCCTTCCTGGTTGAGTTCAGAGAGGAGGTTCATCACTTCAACCCCATTTTTTGAATCGAGATTACCGGTAGGTTCATCGGCAAGGATAAGCCGGGGATTGGCTATTACAGCCCGTGCAATAGCTACACGCTGTTGCTGTCCACCCGAAAGTTGCTGAGGGTAATGTTTTGCCCGGTGGCCGATCTTCATGCGTTTAAGCACATCTTCAACCTTTTTACGGCGCTCAGAAGCTTTCATTTTCAGGTAAATCAAAGGAAGCTCCACATTGTCAAAAACATTCAGTTCATCAATCAAATTAAAGCTTTGAAAAATAAAACCAATGTTCCCCTTTCGGAACTGCGTGCGGTCCTTTTCTTTTAAATGGGTGATATCCGTTCCATTAAAACCATAGGTTCCTTCTGTAGGATTATCCAGCAAACCAACGATATTGAGCAAGGTTGATTTCCCGCAACCTGAAGGTCCCATCACGGCCACAAATTCACCTTTTTTTACATGAATGTCTACATCACTGAGGGCAAGTGTTTCTACCTCTTCAGTGGTAAAGGCTTTTGTTAATTTTTCTGTTTTTATCATCTCATTTAAGTTTTTGTTGAAAGTTTTTTTATTGTTGTTACATAGCTGTTGCTAATCTTCAATACGGGTGCCGTAATTTGCACAAGCCTTATTATCAGATATATAAAGTTAAATTGGGAAAGGGTTCACAGAAAAAGTGTAAATTTCTCTTACAGTGTGTGTTCAAATCGTTTACAAACATTTAACTTCGCTAAATTGAATTTCAGAATTTAATCATGTGCAACATGCCTGCGCTTAATCATATCAGATGAAAGGAAAAATTCTAATTGTTGACGACAATAGAAGCGTTTTGACTGCTTTGGAGATGCTGCTCCAAACCGAGTTCGTCGATGTGTTCACCCTCCGTAATCCAAACAGCCTGATAACGACAATTCAACAGCATCAAGTAGATGTGGTGCTGCTCGATATGAATTTTAAGGCAGGAATAAATACCGGCAACGAGGGGATTTACTGGTTGCATCAGATACAAAAATTTGATCCTGCCATTAGTGTCGTGATGATTACCGCTTACGGAGATGTGGCTCTTGCAGTAAAAGCTGTGAAAGAAGGGGCATTTGATTTTATACTAAAGCCGTGGGACAACAATAAACTGATAAGTACTTTACACGCTTCACTCAAGCAAAGAAAGCTAAAAATTGAAAATGCAAAGCTCGTTACTTCCTCTGCGCTGCTAAAAAGGGAACTCAATCCGGCATTTCAATCCATTGTCGGGCAGTCGCAACCCATGAAAGATGTGATGGAGATGGTAAAAAAAGTGGCAGCTACCGACGCCAATATTTTTATCACCGGCGAAAATGGAACCGGGAAAGAACTGATTGCCCGCGAAATTCACAGGCACTCCACAAGAAAGCATGAGATCATGCTCAGCGTAGATATGGGTGCCCAGAGTGAATCTTTATTTGAAAGCGAGCTTTTTGGCCATACAAAGGGGTCATTTACGGATGCCAGGGAAGATCGAACCGGTAAATTTGAAATGGCCAGTAAAGGCACACTTTTTCTGGATGAAATCGGGAACCTGCCCCTGCCCCTTCAGGCAAAAATACTCACTGCCCTGCAAAACAGGACCATTGTTAAACTGGGAAGTAATACCCCTGTGCCGATCGATATCAGGTTGATTTCGGCAACCAACAGAGACTTAAGCGAAATGATAAAACAAGGACTTTTTCGGGAGGATTTGTTTTACCGCATCAATACCATCACCCTTGAGCTGCCTCCATTGAGGGAACGTGGAAATGACGTGCTGCTTCTGGCTGAATTTTACCTCTACAAGTACAGGACAAAATACAATAAACCCGAGATAAAAATTAGTCAGAAAGCAGGCAATAAACTGCTAAAATATAGCTGGCCGGGAAACGTAAGAGAATTGCAGCACTGCATGGAAAAAGCCGTAATTCTGGCGGACACAAATGTTCTTACGGAAAACAGTTTTAGCTTAAGTAGCGCAGAATCAATTCAAAAAATGGACTTTCAAAATATGACCATCGAAGAAATGGAATTGGAAATGATATTAGCGAGTATTGAAAAAGAGAAGGGGAATATGAGTGCCGTGGCAAAAAAGCTGGGGATTACACGCCCAACACTTTATAAGAAATTGAAAAAACTGGATGATTAGTTAATACGTTCAATAATGACGTACAAACACTTTTATGGCTCAATCATTTTACGAATAGCAATCATTATTTTGCTTTCGGCGGCTGGGACTTATCTGTTTTTTGAAAGGCAATTCCTGATTTACAGCATAGTGATTTTGGTATTATTGATCGGTGCCGTGATCAATATTATCCGGTATTTTAATGGATTAAACCGTTGGATTGCTTCTTTCCTCCTGGGCATCGAAAATGATGACACCACCTTAAAAACCCCGGCTAAAACAAATAATAAAGCCATCGACGATGTTTATTCAGGAATAGAAAGGCTAAACCAGCTTTTCAGGCAAATAAAGGTAGATATCAGCACACAGGAACAATATTTCCGTTCTGTGATTGATCAATCGGCCACCGGGCTTTTTTCGGTAAACAGTAAAGGCCGCATTATAAACATCAATCCTGCGGCAATAAAACTCACCGGCTTAAACGAGTATCGTCATATAAATTCATTGGATGTGATTGATAAAAAATTGCCTGGGTATATTTTAGAGACTTCCAAGAATAATAAGCGGGAAGGAACCATTTTCGAGAATTCATCCGGTCAAAAGCTTTTGTTTAAACTCTCCGAGATACAAACAAGTACAGAAAAAATAAAACTGGTTGCCGTTAGTGATATTACCAAAGAGCTGGATCATCGTGAGATTGATTCCTGGATCAAACTGGCACGGACGCTTTCCCACGAAATCATGAATAACATTACACCCATCACCACCTTATCTAAAGTGATTTCGGGCTATTTTATCACCAATAATAAAACCATTAACACGCAGGATGTGGATTCAACAACCATAGCAAATACTGTAAAAGGTTTGAAAGTAATTGAGGAGCGGGGCCTTGGATTGATAAATTTTGTGGAAAATTACAGAAAATTCACAAAGCTTCCCGAACCACATTATAAAGAAGTAAATCTGGCCTCTTTAATTGAGAGTAATTTAATCGCAGCAAGCGCATATCCTGAATTTGAAACCATTACCATCCAAAAATCAATACCCGAAAATATTAGCTGTTCTACTGATGAGAAACTTCTTTCGCAGGTAATACTAAACCTGCTGAAAAATGCAGTGGAAGTGCTGATCATTGAAAAAACGCTAAACCCACAAATTGGCATCAGGCTTATAAAAAATGACAGCTCCGTAAAGATTGACATTACGAACAATGGGCCCCAAATTCCTCCCGAGATTAGAGAGCAGATTTTTGTTCCGTTTTTCACCACCAAAGAAAATGGTTCGGGCATTGGCCTCAGCCTGAGTAAACAAATTATTTTACAAATGGGAGGAGATATCATGCTGTCCTCAGGAAAAGATCAGCAAACCACTTTCAGCATCGTGTTAAATTGCGAGCACCTGCCTCAGCAGAAATAGGTAAATCACGGTGTATTAAATTCCATTGTAGCTCTTGTATCAAATCGTACTACCAAAGTAAATTTTATTTACACATTTTTCTGATTTAACCTTTCCGGGAATTTATATACATCAAGTAATCAGATGTGTATGGTTTTCGGCACGGCACTTGAATCCAAAAGGTATAAACTCATTGAAAATGATAAAACCACAATGTATTTGTCGCAAAATGCTATTGTTCCTGTCTCAATCAGCAAATATAATATCGGGAATAAAGTGATTCTTTTGTGAGAGATCTATGATTCAAAATAAAATGACATTAAGTAAGTATTAACAATTTTACCATGACAAAAAAAGCAATCTTATTACAGTTTCTCATTATTACTCTAATGACAAACTGTTTCGGGCAGATTGATACAAGCCTGACGTATGAAGAATTAGAAACCTCGGCAATACGTGCTTTCCGGAACAACAATACCGATTCTGCGATCATTATTATGGAATATGCCTATAAAAAATTTCCGGATGAATTTGCCAGAACAACAGAACTACTTGGCTATATCTATACAAGAACCAATAATTTATCAAAAGCAATTGAAATTTGGAGAACAGGCATGGATAAGGGATATATGTATGATTTAAATAACCCCTATTATCAAGATTATTATAAAGATAATGCTGATTTTGATGCACTGGCCCAAATAGAAAAAAACAGCTTAGATACCATGCATTTAAAGCATGAAATAGTTTTACCAACAGAATATGATAATAAAAAGATGTACCCAATACTTTTTGTTTTTCATGGCAACAATAGAAATATTGAAAAATCAAAAACATCTTGGAATGCTCCAATAATGAATAAGGAATTCATAACTGTATTCCTGCAATCATACATCCCGAGTTCTCCCACGGATTTTAAATGGGTATCAAAAGATGAAAAAATTAAAAGGGAGTTCACGGAAATCTACAACCACGTCTTAAATGATTATCCTGTTGATGAGGCCAGAATCATTTTTGCCGGCATGTCGGCCGGAGGAAAAAAAGCAATGGATTTCACGCTGAATAATTATTTCCCGGTTTCAGGATTGGTATTGAACTGCCCGGTACCACCCCAGGATATTACAGATGAAATGATCAGACATTTTGTTGTAACAAACAAAAAAATCGGGATTATTACCGGTGAAAATGATTTCGCTCTGGAAAATCAAAAAAGCTTTATGAGTAAAATTGACAGTCTGGGTGGGCAAACCAGGATAACAGTAACAGAAGGCCTGGGGCATTCATTTGCAGAAAATTTCTCAGAAATCCTGGATGAATATTTAAAGTGGGTAATTGAATAAGAAAATGTATTATGAAAATTAAATTCGTTTTTACTGCAATAATTTTGGGAATAATAACAACAAGTTCATTTTCTCAGGAAATAGTATGGAGTCCCAAAGCAGAACTCCCACTCAATATTTATAGCGGATCGGCAGTAACTTGTCAGGAAAAAATCTACTTTATCGGCGGGCAGAAAGATATCGGATCGGGTAATTTTATTGCATCGAACCGACTCTTCGAGTATAATACAGATATGGATGAGTGGGTGGAAAAACCACACATGCCAACGGCGCGCTATAATTTTGCTGCTGCCACAGTTGAGGGAAAGATTTATGCCATAGGGGGTGATTATTTTCTTGATAAAAATGAAATGTATGACCCAACAACGGAAACCTGGCAAACACTTTCGCCTATGCCCACAGCCCGGCAACACATAAAAGCCGCCGTTGTAAACGGGAAAATATATATTATCGGTGGATTATTGAAAGGCTGGACGGAAGTTTCTTCAAAGAACGAAGTTTATGACCCACTAACGGATACCTGGGAAGAGATGGCACCTATTCCTGTACCAAAACACAATTATGCGACAGTGGTTTACAACGATAAAATCTACATTTTTGGAGGAGACACACAGAATGGAAATAATGCCTGGGTACAAACAGCAACAGTAGAAGTGTATGATCCGGCTACCAACACCTGGGATACTTCAATTTCGCTACCTACAGTAAGGTTTAATCCCGGAATAGGTTTAATCAATCATTCGATAATAATAACCGGCGGGATTTCAGGTGATGGGGCTGTAACTGATGTTGATATTTTTGATCTTGTTTCGAACTCATGGAGCCAGGGTGATTCTTTGCCATTGAAAAACGTTGCCATGGGCTCAGCTACTTTAAACGACAAAATCTACATTATTGGCGGCGCAGACGGGCCTGGTGATTGGATTGGGTATAATGAAGTTTATGAAGGAGCTTTTGAAGAACCATCGGGAACTGCCCAAAATACGAATACGAATGAGCTTATCGTTTTTCCAAATCCGGCAAAGAACTACATCCAAATTTACGAAAGAGTCGGCAACGCTAAATTTAAAGGTTTTCAAATTTTGACCATCGAAGGCAAAGCTATTAAAGAAGGCAGACTGGCGTCGAATCGAATTGATGTTTCAGATTTGAGAAAAGGGGTGTTTTTACTTAAAATAGAAACCGATAAAAGAACTATTACCAAACGAATTATAATCGAGTAATACGAATGAAACTACTCATTAATGGATGAGCGATGACACGACTTAAAGGACAAGTTAATATGCAAACATTTTTGCATTTCACGATGCAGTTTTTATCAACTGCAGCAATGGTTTCGCCGGATGGCAAATACTTCTTTTTTATGCGGCGTACTGAAACGCAAGATTTCTTTTGGGTTTTCAACTGAAGTATGTAATGAATTAAAAACGAGCGTGAAATAGTAAGTCTAGAATCTAATTTATTGTATGTCAAAATCCTTAACTTGAATAAATTATATTTCTTAACAAACATTAGATTAACAAACCAAATCTCCAATATGGACATTAAAAATTACATTGGCATTACATCATTAACAGAGGAAAGAAAGAACCCCCTGTTTTTTGCAATTATATTTTTCATTGTTTTCTTCTGTGGGCTTATTCTAGGCTCGGAGATACAGAAAATATTGAAATTAAATTTGGAGATGGGATGGGGGCAGGACATTGTAAGTGTTGCGGCAATACTTCTGTTAGCCTTGTTTTTTAAAGCCCCAAGACAATTGTTGGCATTAGAAAAACCCCAACATAAAAACTGGTTGAAATACACCATTATTATTGGTGTTGCAATTGCCTTATGGACTTTTACGAATCAAATTTTATCAGACGATCCAAATTTCAACCGCGGGCTTGAATATTACCTATTTGAGCTAACAATGCCAAGTATTGCAGAAGAAATTGGTTTAAGAGGTGCAGTACTTGGTTTCTTATTGCACTATGCTAAGCAATCCTGTTTTTCAAACGCTAAAATGTGGCTAATTATAGTTATTCTTGCTATGCTTTTTGGAATTGCTCATTTATTGCATGTGGAAAGTTTTGTAGATGGATTAAACGCATTTCTTACGACATTTTCTGCAGGGCTTGGTTTAAGTTGGTTGAGAATTAAGACAGGTTCACTATTTCCCGGAATAATTGCACATAGTATAATGAATGTTTTTGATAATATATTGGGGAATTTATTTTGATAAAGAAAATAATAATCAGCTAACAAAAGCAAAGAATCAATAAGTGAGAAAATAAATTAAATGAATCTTAAAAAAAATAAACAACAAAAAACCATGAAAAAAGCACACCTGTTTTTCATCTCAATTTTAGCACTATCCATCTCCTTTATATTACTAAATAGTTGCAACAACGTTCAACAGGATGAAAATGATTATTTGATAGAAGTGCTACATCATCTTGACCAAATAAATTCTGCAACATATTTTGCAACTATGACTCCATTTGCTCCCGGCGATACTGTTCCCGCATTTACTTCGGTAAGATATTATAAGGAGTATGTCAATAGGGCCGACACCTTCCAGGGGGCGAGTTTTGTGTGGTTCCAGAATGGAGATACAACGATGCCTGATTTTTGCTATGATGGAAATATGAAGGCTACTGTTGTTCCGGACGAAAAAACCATTGTTATTGATAGTTTAAAATCCGGGAAATCATCATTAAGGTATATTAATGGGCCATTCTTCACAAAAATCAAAACACTGCTTCAATATGCTTTTGAAACAAATGACAGCATTCTGATCGAATCAAATGATATGGGGAATTCAATTCAGTATAGTTTTTCGATTTACGATACCATTGCTGAAGTTATTGGCAATCGCATTATTTATTTCCCTAACATATACGGCTCAAGCAAAGGAGAGGTCTCCAGATATCAAATATGGATTGATAAAACCAATGGCCTTCCTTACCGTTTCAAAAGAGAAATGCCGCACGATATAAGTGTCATTACAATTAAAGATGTAAAATTAAATCATATCAGTATTGGGGATTTTAAGGCATCAGACTATTTTCCATCCGACTTTTCAATCCAATATAGTAAAGAATATAAAGAAGTAATAACAACTGATTTTGTTGGAAAAACAGCCCCTAATTGGGTGTTAAGTGATAACGATAACAACATAATTTCCCTGGAGAATCTGAAAAGTAAAGTGATACTGATTCAATTCACCGGGGTGAGCTGCGGTGCCTGTTTAGCTTCCATTCCTTTCCTGAATCAATTGGACACGGAATATGATAGCAAGGATTTTAAGTTAGTCAGCATTGAATGCTGGAGTAAATCCTGGAATGCTCTTTCAAAATATCAGGAAAAAAATAACATCAACTATACATTCATTAGATCAAGTAATCAGGTAAGTAGCAGTTATCAGATACAAGCGGTGCCGCGGTTTTTCATCCTTGATAAAAACAGGGTAATTCGTGAAGTGATAAAGGGGTATGGGAAAGGCAGCACGGATAAAAAGATTCGAGACGCGATCAACAAATTAATTTAAAGATTACTAAAAACAACACCATTATGAAAATAAACTATCTGATCACTTTCCTTTTCCTTGCATCAACCGGTTTTTGTTATGCCCAGGATTTAGAAAAAGGACACTACGATGTAGGCTTTAAAGATTATAAAACCAATGATACTTCCAGAAAGTACATTGTGAATAACGACACCATGGCAAGGCCATTGTTAATCCATTTCTGGTATCCCGCCGATGGGAGTACAAAAAAGGAAAGTCTTTATTTCAGGGATTACATCGACCTGATTGCCATTCGTGAAGATTTTAGCAAACCTGCTTCGGAGGTTGATGAGCACAGCTTTAATTTTGTAGATGCGTATGCAGGATTTGCCAAACAAATATTCGGTCTGGATACGAACATTACCACGCAACAGATCCTGGATTGTCCTGTAATTGCGAAATACGGAATTCCAGTAGCAAAATCAAAACAGCAATTTCCGTTGATTATTTACGCTCCTTCCAACAGCAAGTCGTCTGTACAAAACCATGTACTATGTGAGTATCTGGCAAGTCATGGGTATCTGGTACTTTCGGTTGGTTCGGCCGGCGAAAATTCAATAAAAAGGGAAAATCACGAACAAAGCATCTTGGCACAGGTAAAGGATATGGAATATCTGCTCGCCTATTTTGAGGATAGCCTGAAAATTGAGTACAGCAGACTGGGATTGATGGACTTTAGCAGTGGCGGGCCGGCGAATGCCATTTTTCAAATGAAGCACCAAAAGGTAAATGCGGTGTTCAGTATGGATGGAAGCCAGGAATATGGATACTATATGACGCTTTTTAAAATGGATGACTTTGATATAGAAAAAACAATTGTTCCCCATTGCCTCTTGGTCAATAACTTTGAAAACTTCTCGATTTATCCCTATTACAATTCCATAGTTTCAGAAGATAAATACCTCATTCGTATGCCCTACCTTGATCATAACGGCTTTGTCTCCTTCTGGAATTTCTTTAACACCTGTTCTTCTCAGGAATCAATAAATCAGTTCTGCGACAGCTATGATTCCATTTGCAGCGTTGCTTTGCTTTTTTTCGATGAATATTTACAAGCCAGTGCTTCATCAAGGGCGAAATTGAATTTTCAAACCAACGACTACATACAACCGAAAACCATTGATAACATACTTGTTATGCAACTTTGTAATTCAATACTGGCAAACGGCATGGATACGGCCATGATTTTCCTAAACCAGAATCAGGAGACTTTTAAAACAAAAGAAAACGAGATCAATATGCTGGGGAAGATGTTTATTGATACCGATATTAGCACTGCTATTCAACTGTTAACCTTCAATACAACACATCACCCCGATTCGTGGAAGGCCAATTTCGACCTGGGCTTCGCATACAAGGAAAATGGAGAACTGGCTTTATCGAAACAGGCCTTATTAAAAGCCAGGCAATTAAACCCTGAGAATGGAGAAATTACAAAAATGCTGGATGAGATTGATGCACACTAAAGTGGCGGGAATTCAATTTTTAGTTTTACAAACTATCGCTCCCAACCTTCTTTGCTTTTATTGAAAACATATGGGGAATCTTATCTCCATATTTTTCAGAGACCCACTTTCCGCTTTCGGCTTCTTTTAAATTGGGAAAACAATTGTATACCTGGTAGGGAAATTCATTCAAGAACTCAATTGTCAGTCCGTTAGCGATTAAACTATTTACAACTTCACTCAAGCTGTGATGCCATTCAAGATGTTTTAGGTTCTTTTTTGAAACCCTGGATTTGTCGGTATACGAATGCTCAACAACTGACTCAAGTGGTTTTGACTTAAAATAACTATCCGCAATTTGAGCGTTTTGGTTTAATGTGTAAATAAACGGATGAAACTCCACCATATAAAAAATGCCGTTCGGTTTCAGATAGCGATTGATGATCTTTGCCCACGCATCAAGGTCATTCAACCAGTTAATGGCTCCATAGGAGGTGTAAACAATGTCAAAATTGTCATCTAAAACATTTTCAATATCATACACATTTGACCGAATAAATTTTGCCGGTGTTTTTAACTCTCTGGCCAGTTCCGTGGCTTTTTGTATGGAAGTATCAGAAATGTCAACACCCACCACCTTTGCTCCCTGTCGTGCCAACGATAAAGTATCCAATCCAAAATGACACTGCAGGTGAAGAAGGCTCTTTCCACCAATTTCACCTAATTCTTCAATTTCTATATGTTTTAGTGAAGATTTTCCTTTCCTGAAACCGGCAACATCATAAAAATCAGAATCGATATGTAAAGTTGTTAATTCGTTCCAACTCTGCCTGTTATTTTCAAAACTGTCCATTTGCTATTTATTATTTTGCATCAAAATTTCCAACAAGACCGAAGCAAATAAAAAAGAATACGATGAATGAAAATTCCTTTATCACATTCTATGCAATTACTTATAAGCTGTTCCTTTATTATAGATTACCGGCATTTGTCCCTTCCATTGTTGCCACAGTTCATCATTCGTGATAAGATCTGCCATAAAGTGTCCCACGTTGATCCGACTGATTTTACCATCATTTACAATACTTCTCGTTGGAGATGGATACACTTCAATTTCAGAAGCTTTATCCTCATCAATTAAAGATGAAGGCCGGACTGCAGCCCACCCGATGGCTTTGTCGTTTTGACCAATCACGGTTCTCAGGTATTCTGCTGCCTGCTCATTGTCGGAGTGTGGAGGAAGGAACAGCCGAAGTAATGCAATCATAATTTTTTGGGCAAAAGGAATGGGTTCCTCGAGATCGCGATTGCGGTTGGCAACCGTATTCATCAACACATATTTAATTGGTGCCGCAGATTTATTGGCTTTGACGGCCATACATAAACGTTGTGTTGCTTCCGTTACCAAACGGCGAGGTTTGCCAAAAAGTCCCTTAAAGGTCAGGTTGTGGCCCAGACAGGAGGCGATTGCGTCACAGCCAGCAACATGTTGTTTCAGCTCTGTATCGGATAATTTCAAAACACTTGCAGTGATAAGATCCAAAGCTACATGATTTCTCAGGTGGTCAGGAAATCTATCGGGTGAACGCACAATCGCCTTTACATCATGTCCGCGGTTGAGCAACTCCTCAACCAATCGCATTCCTGTTGCACCACTGGCGCCTACTATCAGTATTGACATTTTTTTAGATTTTATCATATTCTTTGGCATTCTTATTTTTTATCATATAATCCATCCACAATTTTTCCAGCATTACTTCCGACATTCCATAAATTTTTTCCACACTTCCAGGCGTAATGATGAATTGCCTCAGTTTATCAAATCCATAAGATTGAACCAGAAACTCAATTATTGTTGCCGATATTTCATATCCACCCATTTCACCAAATTGGCTTGTGCTTGCCTCCCTTATTTCATCCCACTCGGGAATCGTCTTCTGCGATATACGGGACTGTAATGCCCGCCTTTGGGAAGGGGTAAGTTGATCTGCTTCGTAATAGGCGTAACCTTCGTTCAGCCAGTTGGGAAGACCTACTGCACCATGTTCGCGGATGTTTAAAACAACGGTATGAGCAAATTCATGCACAATAGCCTGCATCAAAGATTCATATGAGTGTGCGCTACCCGGATTAAGGGGAGAAACCATTTTTAACTCATTCTTACCAGCTGCTCCCACCACCCAGTCCGGTGCCTCCGGATAGTTTACAGCCTTATGAAATGCCGACAGATCGGGATAGATATAAACCCTGATTTTCTCTTTAAATTCGGTACGCATATGCCCGGTGATTTCAGCATAATTCTTTTCCAATTCTTTTGCCAAATCCTCTAGAACTCCGCTGTCTTTTTCTTTGGAGTAGAACTCAAAATGGGCAGTTGTTAAGGCCAAACTGAGGGATGAATTATTTTTCTGTTTTTGCGTAGCGTCATCGATCTTTTCAGTTAAAGGTTTCAGGGTAAGTTGATAGCTGTTTTCACCCTCTTGCCAATTTCCCTCAAGAGAAGAACCATAGCTGTCCAGCACTCCGGTAAACCTGGCTTGTGCAGCTTCAATTGCTAAAGTAACTGTACGCCCTTCTATAGTTACACTGCTTAAAGGGAGTTCTTTAACTCCTTTAGCAGGAACACTCAGGTTTCCGGCAGGTGCTCCTGTACTGTCTTCAAAAAGATTGAAAACCAAATCAGGATTTTCATCTCCCATTTTAATTGCTCCGATCCATGAGCCTGGTATTAATTTTTCATTCGGGATTATCGTGCTGCCCGAGGCATTATTTCCAATCGTTCCTTTATTATAGTCGGTCAAAGCCAATTGAATACTCGAAATCACCAATTTCGGATCATCAAGCTGAACAAGATGTCCGGAAGATGAACTATAAAAGAACTTTCCATATTTCAGCGGATCCAGCAATGCGGTCCAGCGTTTCATTTTTAAGTTGTTGTTAATTCGAAACAATTTCTTTTTATCAAATGGTGTTTCTCCTCTGTCGTCACTTTCAGGATATCCACCCGCCATGATAAAATGCACGGGTACGTCGGGTAAAGGATTGCGCACACATTCTTCAAAACCTGTTGCATTTAGTGCCCTCGAAATTTTCACTTCTTGTACATAAAATTCCGGCATTTCCTCATAAAGCTGTTCAATAAATTTGTCATACGTTTCCCCAAACATCGAATCTACCTGATGCTGCGATAATCCGATTTCGAGGTAAGGCAGATCGCCAAATCCTATTTTCTTCGTAAAATCAACGGGATCAACAAAAACAAGACCTGCGATTTCTTCAGGATACATGGAGACATAACTTCGCATGTATGCTCCGCCAAATGAATGAGAGACCAATAAATACGGCGGTTTTAATCCTTTTTGCAAAAGCATTTCTCTTAAATTACTCACAATGTGTTCAATTGTTGGCGGGAGAGAGTCGTTTTCTGATTCTCCTATTCTTGGGCGGTTGTACCGAAACACAGCATTGGTTTTGGAAATTTCTGTCGCTACCGTTTCCCAGCTCCCAAAACCACTTGCCATGCCATTTTCAAAAACAACAACCGGTTTATCTGCCTGATTGTTTTCCATTCCTGAGGTAAATACTTCAACCTTGAATCCATTTACAATTATGAAGTCTATATTGGAATAGGCGATGTCTTTATTTGCTTTAACGATTTCAATAAGGGGTTCCCATCTTTTATCACCATGAAGAGATTTTAAATCAGGATCGCCCTTGATATGCCCAAAATCCGTGTAATTCATTTTGGTGGCAACATAATTTAAATGATAAAAGGCGCTGTCAGGAACGTTTGTCAAAGCCCAGGAACAAGCAGCATTATAATGCTCATTAGATGTGGCATTCCAGTCATTTGCCTTAAACGCCCTGGAAAATGTAAAAGCAGAATTTTTAAAGTCTTTTACCTGATAAAGTGAGTCTGCTGTTCTGACAAGATCATCATACTTCTGATGATTGTTCTGCGCAAGTAAAGCTGTTGCTGAAATCAGGAGGGCGAGTAAAATGGTTGTTGTTTTCATATGTTTTAAATTTTGAGTAAAATCAAGGTTGAACGAAACTTGCCGCTAACGGTACACGGTTTTGTTACGTGCGGGTTTGCGCCGCGTTTCATTATCCCCGCTAACCAAAGTTAAAGATGCCTGAATTTTAATTAATATGCTACTTCTCATCAGAATTAATTAATGTTTCCCTGTACTTTTTACAAGTTTTAAGATATTTATCCAAATTCACTTTCTGATAGGCTAAATCAGCCAGTGCCTGTTGAACAAGCCTTTCCAGTTGTTTTTTATTTTTTTCTAAAGTTGGAGGAACATTTTCAATCTTTTCTAATTGAATAAGAGACAAATTTAAAGTATCAGAAATATTATCCAGTATTTGCTTAATCTCTTCATCTTTTTTATAAGGTAAATAATTTCTATTCTTATATTCAGTGTATTCATTAATTAAAAATATCCCTTCATTATAGTAATTTAATGCATTACTGTACTGTTCTTCAGTTATTTTTTGGTAATAACTTTTAATATTGAATTTTATATGATAGAGATTGTCATAATCTAAATAGTTGCAAATCCCATTTGATTCAATTCTCTTACTGGATGATAACAGTCGTTCAATTTTTGATTGCTTGTCATAAATAAGCATAGTGTCGATGAAATTGAAATATTTTTTATTTTTTGAACCTGGTTTTCTATCAGTAAATTCCTGTTTAGTAATCGGATAATTTAAAAGTTGCCAAAGGGGGTCAAAAGGAATGTGAGAATTTATAAACTTATCAGGGGCTACTTTAAAGTATTTATTGTTGAGTTTTTTAACAAACAGCGTGTCTTGGATGTAACCTGCACCCCAGGTTGGATCCGTTAAATACCAAATTGAATCAACTAAAATAGCACACCATGCATGTGGATTCTGAATTACCCTTTTGCCCTTCTTTGTATATCCACCTACTATATATACTTTTATTCCAACTTTACCACAAATATCTGCAAATAAATTTGAGTAATCCCGACAAACTCCTTTTCTGGTATTAAGAATTTCATTCGTCTCTTTGTCAGAATCTTGATTCTCATTCAATGAAAACAAATTATTATAATCATATGAAATATTTTCAGCGACCCAACAAAAAACTGCCCTGGCTTTTTCACGCTGAGTGAAAAAATTTGAATTGATATAATTTGCAAGATCATCAGTACTGTATGTCAATGAATCCGGTACCTGATGCATAATTTCGTCAGTGGACCTAAAACCTCTTTGTGACTGGGTTGTACCTGTATTCTGAAAACCTAGAAACAAAATGAATAAAACAATTATTTTTAATTTAGTCATAATCTATAAATTTCGTTAGCATCAAAACGGAAAAAAAACTCTTTTTTTGTATACTTCCAAAAAATATTGAGTAGTTGTTTTGCATTCATATTTTTTAGCGGCTTATTTATGACTCATTATATCACAAGTTTTTTTTTATTTATCCAACTGAGCTAAAAAGCTTAAATTGCTTTACTGTTTTTTCTCATAATCAGGATTTCCACTAAATAAGTTATTTACAATTTTCCATTTACCATTTAGTTTTGCAATATGGAGGTATTCTATGCATTCATTAAAAATCACTTTTACACTCGCTATCGTTGGCATGGCATCTAAAATGAACACTTGAGTTTTTAAACCATATTCCCTATCCTGATGAAACAAGGTAATAAAATCCATGCGGGATTTATTGATAGTTCCTAAGAAGTCAATGCTATCAACCGTATGAATACTTCTTTTTACAAATTCGAA
>Ga0180009_10000086_pt1 | contig 168559 bp, 124 predicted proteins | sample OS_PC_MetaG_FD_123537 | JGI IMG/M metagenome (GOLD analysis project Ga0180009, IMG submission 123537) | Groundwater microbial communities from the Aspo Hard Rock Laboratory (HRL) deep subsurface site, Sweden - OS_PC_MetaG | ecosystem: Environmental > Aquatic > Deep subsurface > Groundwater...
CTTCTGCAATTTTAATGCGATAAAATATGAAAGTATCATAATTATTATAAAGAGTATAAAAATGAATAATATAAATTCGTTTATCTCTTTATTAAGTGATTCCAAAGAGGATCTTAAAAACAGAATGCCAAGTTTTTCACCGTTATATATCAACGGAACAGAAACAACAAGATAATCCTCTTCAAAATAGCTGTTTTTGTCTTTCCCTGAATATTTTTTTAAAAAATCCTCGTTAAATTTTTCTCTGTTATATTCAGAAAAAATAACTTTATCGGCATCATAAACTTTTGCGTTAAGAATATAGGGCACTGATTCGAGTTTCATTAATGCGTCATCAGCAGCATCGGCACGCTGGAAATACAATGCTGTTAAACAATATTCTCCTACAATATTACCGTTAAGTATCGTATTATTAACCAAATTAGTTTTCGCGTTATTCATTTTTTCGATTAATGAAAAAGCCATTACAAAAAACATAGCAACAATAACAACCAACAGGATAATAGACGTGAGTTTATTTTTGATTGATAAATTCTTTATAAATAAAACTGGTTTCATTTTTCATTCTCTACAAGTTTTGCCAAAGATAGCAGAAGATGATTCATAAGAATACCTGATTCTTTTACGGAACGTTCGTTTATTTCGAATCTGATATTGCTCCCTTCGGTATAAAAATTAACATGAACCCCTTTTTCAGCATAACCTTCAGTATCGGAAATAGTAAGTATTGGTTTTTTATTTACAAACTCTAAAATTTCATTAAGTTCATCATCATTAAGTTTCGGAATAAATATAACGCTGCACTTATTAATTTCCGAATTGGAGGAAATATTTTTTACGACTAATTCTTTGTTAAGAATTTTACGCTTTGAATATAATTTTTTAAGTATGCCTGCGAACTTATGTTTTCCGATAATCCCAACAACAAATTCATTATCCTTAATTTTATCCTTATCATTTTCAGGCCATTGAATGAATGTTGAAATTTTCTCCAGCAGAACGCCTTTAATAACGTATTCATCCGGCTGTCCTGAAAAATTAACATTTGCAAGGAGAATAATTATTATAAGAATCGAATTAATTATTTTTTTAATTAATGTCATCTGAAAATTTGGATTAGTTTATTAAAAATCATACTCAAGACCGAAATTAATTCTTCTTTTGTCCTGCAGTACCATTGGGCTTCCCCATTGCGCATTTATAGTTTGTCCGTAATACTCTTTGTCCAAAAGGTTTTTAATATTAAGATAAATTGAAATTCCTTTATATATATTGTTTGCTCGTAAATTAATATTTAGAAGAAAAATAGGATCAAAATTCAGATACCCGTTTTCATCAAGCAAAGTAGAATAAGGCGTTAAGTCATGATATGACTTTATTCTTTTTTTCCCCGACCAAATTGCTTCAGTATATAATTGAAAATTTTCCAGAGTTAATAGTATGTTAAAATTTACTTTGTGATTTGATATAAGGTTGTCGTTTATAGTTGTTTCAATGTTGTGGACTTTATCGCTGCCCAATAACAGCGAATAATTGAATCCGAATTTTATATAATTATTTATTTCATTTAGAAAAGATATATTAAGACCGTACCTGTAACCGTTGCTTATATTTTCACTTTGAAGTATAGGGACATAAAAGGAATCTTTTCCTATGTATGTAATTACGGAATCGCCTGTAGTAATGCTTTCAATTATGGAATTTGAAAGATCATTATAAAAAAGATTTGTGCTTATCTGTAAATTTTCTTTAAAGTATGTCCAATCCATTTCAAGCGAATAATTATTTTCCGGTTTTAAGTTTTCGTTTTTTCTAATCCATGAAAAATTGGTAATACTTTCAAAATAAGCTTGAGTAATGCTTGGAGCTAGATAACCTTTTGAATAAATTATTTTAACAATATTATTATCAAAATTATGAATGAGTGCAAAACGCGGCATAAAAGTATTTTCATACATGCTGTTAATGTCAAATCTGCCCCCGGCTGTTACCAGCAATCCTGGATTGATATTATAAGAAAACTCGGTATAAAATCCGGCTGTAGAAAAATCGTGTTCGAGCTTTTCTCGCTGCGCGTCGGTGGTTATAGGTTTACCTCCTTTACCTTCGCTGATAACAGGAATTCCCATTACATAGTTATAATCAATACCGGAAATATTTTTTAGTTTATCGGAAATGTTATACGCAGTTTTGAAGCCCAGTTTATGAGCGCGGGTTCTGAAATAGTAATATTTCCTTCCGCCGTAGGCATATAACGGATCTACCGTAATACTGGTATCCGGAAACAGAAATGCCGATATACCGTTTTCGCCTGATCCGTTTGTTGTTCCGGTTCTATCAAGATCATCCAGGTACAAATTAGCCGTCTTCGGATTAAACTCATTTACTTTATACACGTATGAAAATTCGGCTTGAATATCGCTTGATAAATTCATTTTATAATCGGCATGCATGGCCTGATTTTTTTGAGCAGTTAAAGTTGAATATTCAGCAGCGTATAGGTCGGGATTACTGCCGTATGATTCACTCCCTACAATATCATATAAAATATATTTAAGAGACAGACCGTAAATATCCAGCCCAAGATTTACGGTTTTATTATCAGAAGCTCTGTAAAAAATTCCAGTATAAGGGGGTTTGGGAAATTTATGACGATTAATGTACGAAATGGATTGACCTGTAGGATCCTGTTCTTCGCTTTTATATGAGAACAAATTAATACTGCCGCTTATATCTTCGGTGAAATTATGAAATATTCCCGCATAATATTTTTGAGTGTTAAACGATCCGTAACTGTAGCCGGCATAACTTTCATTTTCGTCAATTGTAATTAAATTAATCATGCCCGCGTAAGCGTCTCTGCCGTATAAAGTGGAATTAGGTCCGTATACCACTTCAATTTGTTTAATACCGCTAAGAGGAATACTGTTTAATCCCATGTATAATCCTTCTTCGGCATCATCGCTTATTTTTATTCCGTCAACTAAAAGAAGCACTTTATTGTTTCCCGAATCGCCGCTTCGTAATCCCCTTAAATTAACTATTCCTCCTTTAGTCCAATGCCCGTGTTCAGACTGTATCTGGAAATAAGGAAGGCTGTTCAGAGCATCAAATAGATCGGAGTAACCTCTTTCCTTTATCATTTGTTTTGTAATTACAATTACCATAGCTGAAGCTTCTTTAGCTTTTTGCTCGGTTTTTGCCGATGTTACGACTTTTAGGTTTAAAAGTTCTTCAATAGAAAGGTCAAATAGCTGAGAGGTATTTGTTGTATCCTGCGCATTAACTACAATTTGCAAATAAATAAACAAAACTAAAATTTTAACAAAACTATCAAACTGCAACCTCATCTTGTTTGCCTCTTGGTTGATAATAGTTTAATCGAATTAATTGCCGCCGGTTATTATAAATACAAATAATTAGCCATTTATCTTTTCGGATTTTTAATTATTACAATAATCAATTTTGTTTTTAATTAAGTTGCTTCTATCCAATTATAAGGACAATTTCAGTTATGGCTTTAACAAGGAATAAACTATTATCGAATATAAGTTTCTGATTTTTAATTATAATTCAATAATAATTAATAAATGTCCTTATAAATTAATTTATAATTTATCAACTATTCCTGAAACTCTTTGCCGGGTGTGCCTAATAAGCGGCCAATGGCGCTTAATTCAGGAATTTGTTCAATTAATAATTTAAACATAACTATAAGGGGAACCGAAAGCAGCATTCCGGCAGCGCCCCATAAGAATCCCCAAAATACAAGCCCAAACATTGTTGTAACAGTATTTAGGCTTAGTCCGCTTCCCATTAATACGGGTTCAACAAAATTTCCTAAAATCATCTGTCCCGATACAAGAATAATCAATAATAAAAGCGCCGTGGAAAATGTATCGAATTGAATAATTCCCATTAACGCCGGCAGTATTACCGCAAGTAAAGAACCTAAAATTGGAATGAAGTTTAAAAGGAAGGCTAAAAACGCCCATATGAAAGAAAATTTAACTCCGAATATAATTAGAGTTATGTACATAAAAATTGCTGTAACCAGACTGATAATTATTTTCAGTTTTACGTAGGTATAAATTGATTTAAGTATTTTTTCATATCCGGAAATTATTTTTTCAGAATTATCTTTTCCGCTTACATATTTGAGAAACTTTTTATAAGAAGGCATGCTCGCTAAAAAAGCTACGTAATAAAATGCAAATACTAGGAATGAAGATGTAAAGTTTCCCAATATATTAAAAATTGAGCCGATTGTTTTTGAAAGGAAACCGCTTGTAAGTATGGTACTGATCGCTTCGTCAATATTTATTTCAGAATTTAAGTACGTCTTTGACATTTCATTAAACCAAAGGAAAAGCGGTTTGAATCTATGTCCCAAACTAGAAAGCAGATAATCCTTTTGGTTAATGAATTCCGAAATAGTAGTAGAAAAAATCAATATTATTCCGAATATTAAACTGAGGGAGATAAACGCAATCGCGGGGAAAATAATCCAATTGTGGATTTTCTTTTTTCTAAGTGAGATTATCATCGGCTGAAATAATGCCGCGAATAAAAAAGCAAAAACCAGTGGAATAAGAATTGACGAAAGCAGGTAACATAAATAAAAAATTACTATCAATAAGAAGATTATTTCAATTCTGCTGTTAGCCCACTTCATTTAATATACCTCAATAAATAACTCAAATTAAGATAGCAATTTATTTTTATGTTAATCCTTTCTTAAAAAAATTATTTGCGTTATTATTATAATTCGAATATTTAAAAAGCTCAATAAAGAAGATTTAAAATTCACTATAATATTTTAATAATTGATTTCCGAATAACTCTATTTCATTTAATACTTCGGGATTATCAAGAGCGGTTCTATTTTTAACTTCTTTACCGGAAAGCACGGCTTTAATACCTAGCTCAACAGGCTTACCGCTCCTTGTAACCGGCAGACTTGATATCTGAAATATAAATTTAGGAACATGCCGGGAAGATCTTTTCTTTTGAATTACTTTTTTAATTTCTTCACTAAATTTATCCTCAAGTATAAGATTATCATTAAGGACGACAAATAAAATAATAATTTCATCCAATTGACCGGGAGGATTCCAGCCAACTGCGGCGGCGCCTTTAATGTACAACAATTCATCAAGAGCCGAATAAATTTCAGCGCAGCCTATTCTAACTCCCCCCGGATTTAATGTTGCATCGCTTCTTCCGTAAATAACGGAATTCCCGTTTTTGTCAAATTCAATATAATCACCGTGAGTCCAAACTCCGGGATAACCTGCGAAATAAGAATCCAAATATTTTTTACCGTTTGAATCGTTCAAAAATCCTATCGGCATTGAAGGAACCGGTTTCCTGCATATTAATTCGCCGGGTTTATTTATTATTTCATTTCCGTCTTCGTCAAAAGCGGCAGCATCAATACCTAATCCTTTACATTGAATTTTGCCGGCATAAACAGGCAGCGCGGGATTGCCGAGCACAAAACATGATATAATATCAGTTCCTCCGCTAATACCCGCAAAGTGTAAATCTTTTTTTATTTCAGAATAAATCCATTTATATCCTTCAGCCGATAAAGGTGAGCCGGTATAGAAAACAGATCGGAGATTATTGAACTCGAGTCCGCCGAAACTATGGTCCTTTATTTCACTTTTCATACATGTTTCAATATATCTTCCGCTTGTTCCGAAATGCGTAATATTGTTTGCATCTACCTTTTCCCAAATTGATTGTAAATTAGGATATGCGGGACTGCCTTCATACAAATAAATAGCCGCCCCTGAAGCCAGAGCTGATAATTGCCAATTCCACATCATCCATCCGGTTGTTGTAAAATATAATAATCTGTCACCTTGTTTAATATCACAATGAAGCAGATGTTCTTTTTTATGCTGCAAAAGAGTACCGCCGAGACTATGCAAAATACATTTTGGAACCCCGGTTGTACCGGATGAAAACATAATAAACAAAGGATCGTTAAAGTCTCTCATTTCGTAATTATTCTTTTCAACTACATTTTTGGATAAAAACTCTTCCCAGACTATATCTGTATCCGATTTATATAAATCACCTGAATGAAAAGGCACAACAACTATTTTATTTATTGAAGGAACTTTTTTCTTTAATTCAATAATTACTTTTTTTGATGAACGGATTTTACCATTATATAAATAATTACTGCTGGCAAAAACAATTTTCGGATTGATTTGTGAGAATCTGTCAACTAAGGCCTCTAATCCGAAATCGGGAGAAGCGCTGCTCCACACGGCGCCTATTGAAGCGCATGCAAGACATGCAATAATTGCTTCGGGAACATTGGAAATATATCCAGCAACAATATCTCCCTTTTTAATCCCTGAATTTATTAATGCACCGGCACATTTAAATGTTTCATTTTTTAACTCTTCAAACGAATATTCATATTGATACTCGGAATTAAAATTATGTTCATACCCTTCAGTTAAAAATTTAACGGCTGTTCCGTTATAGTTTTTTTCAAAAATATTTTCGGCATAATTTAGTTTTATACCTTCGAACCATTTAACCCCCGGCATTTTATACGACGATAAAACCTTTTTATATTCGCCACTATAAATAATACCGGAATATTTCAAAAAAATTTCCCATAAATTTTCCAGATCGTTTACCGACCAATTATGGAGATCATTATAATCATTAAATGTTATTCCGGTATTCGCGGAGAGAAGTTTTGTGAAATGATAAATATTGGTTGATTGAATATATTTTTCTTTGGGTGTCCAAAGTAATTCATGCATAATTAAATTTTCTTATGTATTAAAATCAGATGAATTAATCATTAAGCCAATCGCAGATTTTATTTACTGCTTCAAGCAGTCTTCCGCATGAAGTTTCAAGAAACTGGCCATTTAAATTTTTATCGGACGGAATTTGTTCTGCCGCGGCAAGAGCACGTGCGCCGTCAAAATCAACATAAGCCAAACGCGCGGTTAATTCATCCGCTGGTCTGCCGAAATCCGATCCCGGCAATATTGCTACTCCCGTTTCATTAAGCAGGTTTGAACAAAGCTCATTGCTGGTTTTTATTCCTTTCGCGTTCAATTTATCTTTATAAAAACTAAAATCAGGGAAAAGATAAAAACCCCCTTCCGGCATAGGAACTTTTACACCGGCAGAAGTTAATTTATTGGCTAGTTCTTTGCCCAAATTTCTTAATATTCTTCTGGACTGCCAAAGGTATCTTTCAATTTCAATACCGCCTTTAAATGCTCTTACGGCAGCGTATTGAATAGGCGCGCTTGTGGATGTAAATGTTTCACTCGCGACTGAAGACATTGAATCCAATAGCCATCTCAGGGAGTTTGGAAATATAAACGCGCCAAGCCTCCACCCTCCGGCACCGCACCATTTACTTAAACCGCCCGATATTATTGTCCCTTCCGGATAGAATCGTGATATTGATACATGCTGCCCCCGATGATGAAGTTCGCCGTATATTTCATCGGATAATAAAATCACCTGATATTTTCTCGCGACCTTGGCAAGTTCTTTAAGCTCGTCGACTATATATGTGCATCCGCTTGGATTGGAAGGATAATTAAGTATAACAATTCTAGGTCGTTCAGGATCTTCTTTGCAAATATTGTAAAGTTCTGACGGAGTAAGTTTCCAGTTGTTTTCAACTTGCGTAGAAAGCCATCTTACATGCCTTCCTATTATATGCGCCTGGGGAGCGTATGATACCCAGCTTGGCGTAGGTATTACCAAATCGCCGTAATACACAAACTGCAGAAGAAACATAAGCTCTTTTGAGCCCGGTCCTATTAATACATCTTCCCAGCTATAACTAACACCCTGCCTGCGCTGATGATAATCGGCGATTGCTTCTCTTAGTCTTTTAAGTCCTTTTACAGGCAGGTAGTCTTTTTGATATGCGTTCGCTCTTAGTTCTTCTACAACCGGTTCAGGAACGGGAAACGGCGATTGACCAAGTCCCAGTTTATATATTTGACGGCCTTGTTTTTTTAATTCTTCCGACTGTTCATTGATTCTTAAAGTCGCTGATTGAGGGATTCCCCTAACGTTTAAGTTAAGGTTAATCTGCATTTTGTTAGTCTTATTATTTGCCATTAACTTGAAATATAAAATATATTATTCGGGAATGTTTCAATAATAAAAACTTTTCCGGCAATTGCAATAAAATCATTTTAACAGAAGCATTTTTTTTGTGACCGAATAATTTCCAATTATAAGTTTATAATAATAAACTCCGCTTGAAAGGCCGGATCCGTCAAACTCAATTTCATAAGTTCCCGGAGATTTAATTTTATTTAATAATGTTTTTATTTCATTTCCGAGAATGTCATACACTTTTAATTTTACCGATAGCTGGTTATTATCCGGAACCGTAAACTTTATTTTTGTAAGCGGATTAAATGGATTAGGATAATTTTGATAAAGTTCATACCCGGCATTTATTATTTCTTCTTTTATAACTGTTGGCTCTTCGGTAACAAGTTTTCTTTCAAAAAATCCGGCTCCGTTGGTTGACGCCCTGAGCAGTCTGTCGGATCTTAATATTTTTAAATCGGAAATAATAACGGCATCCGGCAGTCCAAGTGAAAAACTTTCCCATGAAGTTCCGTTATTGGTAGATAAATATACACCAAGATCATTACCCAAATAAATGTGCGTTGGATTTTCAGGATCAACTATAACAGCCGAGGCCGGAACATCAGGCAAGCCGGAACCAATATTTTCCCAATTCTGGCCGAGGTCTTCAGAAATATACAAATGAGAAGTTCCGAATCCCAGAAGCGTTACGTAAACATAACTTTTGTTGTCAATAAATATACATCCGATAAATCTATCAGGCAGACCGTTTGTAATATCAGTCCAGGTATCGCCTCCGTTAATAGATCTGAAAAGTCCCGCTTTAACGCCGGCTTCTTTTTGTTCGAAAGGAAATGTAGCCGCGAAAACTACATCATCACTTTGAGGTGCAACGGTGATTTTTACAATCGGGTTTCCGTCAAGAACTCCACCTTTGTTGTATTCAAACCAGGTAAGTCCTGCGTCAAACGATTTATAAATTTTTTCTCTTCCGGCATAAATTATATCGGGATCTTTATTTCCAAGTGCAAACGGCGCAATATAAGCTGTTTCGGAACCGGCCCCGGGAATTGTTAAATGCCCGAATGAAGTTCCTTTATCTTTGGATTTAAATACATTTAAACCCTGATAGGAAGCATAAACTACATTATCGTCCAAAGAATTAATTCCGGTGATTCCGCCGTCGAAAGGCAATACATACTTGCGCCATGTATTTGATCCGGAATAAATATTTGTACCGTTACCTTGTGCGCCACCTATTATAAAATTTTTATCCTGCTGCGAAATTGAAAAACCCCCGTAAAAATTACTTGTCTGGTACCCGCCGTTGCAGGACTCAAAAGACTCTCCCCCGTCGGTTGTTCGGAAAATGCCTCCGTCGGTAGCAAAATATATTACATTTGTATTTGTCGGGTGATAAACAATTCCATGTAAATTTTGATGAACGTATTTGTCGTCCCCCTCAGGCTGCCCCGGTTCAATAAAACCTGAATAAATATTCCCGTTGGAAATTTGTTTAAATGTTGATCCGCCGTCGGAAGATTTCCAAAGATATAAACCTCCCGCAATTATCTCTTTTGCATTTTTAGGATTGATTGCTATATCGTGAGAATACCATCCATTATAAGATGCCCAATTAATAAAAGGACTTGGAGTAGGTATCCAGAATGTTCCGTTGTTATCCGTTTTGTAAGACCAGGTTGCGGTATTTAAATTTTTAGAATAATCGCCGTACCCTGAAGTGGCAAATAAAATATTGGGTTCGGACTGCGACACATCAATTTTGGATTTGCCGTTAAGGAAGACCGAAGAAGTGGGAGGAAAGACGTACATGTTTGTCCATGCATTCCCGCCGTTATCAGTTTTATATAATCCGTTTTTATCACTGCCTAAATTTCCGCAGGCTACAAATACCCTGTTGGGATTTGTGGGACTGATAACAATATCAGTTGCCATTTTAACATCATGAACACGGTACCAAAAATTACGGTCGCCGTAAAATAAGTTTTTATACGTGCCTTCAGTAGTTGCGGCCCAAATTATATTTCTGTTATAAACATCAATTTTGATATCATTAATTCCTACCTGCAGGCTATCGCTCCAGTTTAAACTTTGTTCCCAGGTTATACCGCCGTCGGATGTTTTTATAATCCCGATGCCGTAACTTCCGGTTGTAAGTTTATCTGCAAATCCGGTTCCTGTTTGTTTAAAATTATAGACTTCACCTGTGCCTATATAAATTCTATTTGTATCAACCGGATCAATTGCTATAGCGCTGACGGACGTAACAGGAAATCCAGTGGAAACATACTGCCATGCCTCGGCTCCAATACCGCCCGAATAACTTCTCCAAAGTCCGCCTCCGGCGCTTCCGGCATATATTGTTTCGGTGTTAAGAGGATTAATAGCCAAACAAAGAGTTCTTCCGCCGATATTGTTTGGACCAATAGCTTTCCATGGATCCGGTTCGTTTGTTTTATTTAATTTCTTTTCCAGATTAATTTTGGAATATTCTTTTGCTTTTATTAATACATCGGAAGGGATGTTTTTATTAGGGTAAGTTCTGGAGCTGCTCCAGTATTCCAGCAATTTAAAGACTGATGAGGAATTTTTTTCTATAATTTCAAGATTTTGTGAGAATATAATGTTTCCGAAGAAAAAAATTCCGCAAAGCGACAAACTAACTGCAGTAAATTTTATTCTATTTTTTTTTGAAAAATACTGCATTATATAATCTCATTAGGAATAAAAGTAAATCAATTCTATTAAACGGAAGTAATTTATAAAAAATAATAATGGTAAGAAAATCTAAAAACTTAATTATGCTTTGAGGAGGAAACCGCAATTGAGTCTTAAAAAAATGAAGTCTGACAGGCATATAATGCGGAAACTACAACCAGGCTTAATAACAGAACATAAATAAAGAATAATTTTTTCATTTTCCACACAGTAGAATTTTATAATAAGAATAATAGTTAGTAATTGTAAACGCCGGAAAATTATAATAAATAGGATGAAATGTCAAGTTTGTTAACGTAATAAACTTTTGTTTTTTAATAAGTTACAAAAATAACTTAAACCTATTTTCTATGGGGAAGAAATAAGTTAAATATGGATGTACTAAAATAAATTTATGAAATAAGCAAGGCATAGCGGGAAATGACAAAAAAAAAGAGACGCAGAACGTCTCTTTTTTTGTAAAACTTGTCTTAAAACTTAAGCAACTTTTACTTCTTGAGCCTGAGGACCTTTTTGACCTTGTCCAACTGTAAATTCTACAGTTTGACCTTCTTCCAATGTTTTGTATCCGTCACCAACTATTGATTGATAATGAACAAAAACATCTTCTCCGCCTTCGCGAGAGATAAAGCCATAGCCCTTAGAGCTGTTGAACCATTTAACGGTTCCTTTTACACGCTCTGACATGTTGCGCTACCTATTAATTGTTAAACAAAAGAATTAATTAAACGAACAGAGCTTCTGAAACCAAAAAGTAAAAAAAATTGCTTTTACGATTATTGCTCAAGTTCTAACAAAAGAGTAAACAGCAAAAATCCAAAGAACTCTTTGCTCCGCGAGTAGGACTCGAACCTACAACCCTTCGGTTAACAGCCGAATGCTCTACCATTGAGCTATCGCGGAATAAAAATGAGCTTCAAAAATATAGTTTATGTAAAGAATTGTCAAGTACTAATTTGAAAATAATTGTTTTTTCTCAATTTTCATTTCCTATAAGTTTATTCCAACTATTGAGAATAAGTTGTTTATATTTTTCGTATCTATAGTCTTATTACTTTCTGTTTTTTGTCCTTTTGTTATTTTAATGTATAAAAATTCAGGGCACATAAATTGATTGTTATTTTATTCAAAAATAACATTTGAGGAAATTATGAACTTGACACACATTGAACACATCGGAATCGCAGTAAACAACCTCGAAGAATCTATTAAATATTATGAAGGTATTCTCGGATTAAAATGTTATTCAATTGAAGAAGTAAAAGATCAAAAAGTGAAAACTGCTTTTTTCAAAATCGGTCAAACTAAAATAGAACTTTTGGAATCAACCGATCCCGAAGGACCAATCGGAAAGTTTATCGAAAAAAAGGGAGAAGGAATTCACCACCTCGCATTTCATGTGGAAAATTTGCAAGGCGCGTTAAAGGAAGCAGAAGAAAAAGGAATAAGATTAATTGATTCAGTACCGCGTAAAGGAGCAGAAGGATTAAACATTGCGTTCCTTCATCCCAAATCTACCAACGGCGTACTTACTGAATTCTGCGAAGATTTAAATAACAAAGAATAATAAAACAACTAAAAGCTAACAGGTAATGTTACGGAGCTAAAATGGCAATTGAAGACAAAATTAAAGAGCTGATGGATATGCGCGCAAAGGCGCGATTAGGCGGCGGTGAAAAACGAATTGAATCGCAGCACAAAAAAGGAAAATACACAGCGCGTGAGAGAATAGACTTGCTGCTTGATGAGGGAAGTTTTGAAGAATTTGATATGTTTGTTTCTCACAGAACAGTTGATTTCGGGTTAGACAAACAATCGTATTTATCAGACGGTGTTGTAACTGGATACGGAACTATTGACGGTAGACTTGTTTATATTTTTTCACAAGACTTTACTGTTTTCGGCGGTTCACTTTCCGAAATGTACGCTCAGAAAATATGCAAGGTATTGGATAAAGCTATGAAGGTCGGCGCCCCGGTAATAGGAATCAACGACAGCGGCGGCGCGCGTATTCAGGAAGGTGTTAAAAGTCTCGGAGGTTACGCCGATATTTTTCAAAGGAATATTATGGCCTCTGGAGTTATCCCTCAAATATCCGCTATATTCGGACCATGCGCAGGAGGCGCGGTATATTCGCCTGCTTTAACCGATTTTACAATTATGGCTAAAGGCACCAGTTATATGTTTGTAACCGGACCAAAGGTTGTTAAAACGGTTACAGGTGAAATTGTAACTGATGAAGAATTAGGCGGCGCGTCTATACATGCTTCAAAATCAGGCGTAACTCATTTTGCAGCAGAGGATGAACAGGAAGGAATTTTAATAATCCGGAAACTGTTAAGTTATCTTCCGCAAAATAATATGGAAGAACCGCCAATCACTTCCTGCGACGATCCTATTGACAGACTTGATGATGCATTAAATCAGATTATTCCGGAAAGTCCGAACAAACCTTACGATGTTAAAGATGTTATTCATTCTATTGTCGATTATAGTGAATTCTTAGAAGTTCAAAGAAACTACGCTCCGAATATCATAACTGGATTCGCGAAGTTTAACGGAGCGCCGGTCGGGATTGTCGCTAATCAGCCCAGTTATTTAGCCGGTGTTCTTGACATTAATGCTTCAAGAAAAGCCGCTAGATTTGTAAGATTCTGCGACGCCTTTAACATACCGATTGTAACATTGGTTGACGTACCCGGATTTTTGCCGGGAACGGCTCAGGAATACGGCGGAATAATTCTGCACGGAGCGAAATTATTATTTGCATACGGCGAAGCTACAGTTCCCAAAGTTACGATTATCCTGCGCAAAGCTTACGGCGGAGCTTATGATGTTATGAGTTCCAAACATTTAAGAGGAGATATCAATTACGCTTGGCCGAATGCCGAAATAGCTGTAATGGGTCCAAAAGGAGCAATTGAAGTGCTTCACGCAAAAGAATTAAATGATATTACCGACGACGCCGAAAGAGTAAAATTCATTTCAGAAAAAGAAGAAGAATACAAACGTAAGTTCGCTACTCCTTACGTAGCCGCAAAATACGGTTATATAGATGATGTAATTGAACCAAGGAATACAAGGTTCAGAGTTATAAGAGCATTGCAAATGCTTTCAACTAAAAAGGATACAAACCCTCCAAAAAAACATTCCAATATTCCATTATAATTGAGAGGATAATAAAATGATTTTAGAAATAAAAAGTGTATCGGACAGCGTAAAAGCAGCGGCGGAAAAATCCGACTTATTTAATGAAATAACTTTTTCGCCGGAAAAAATGATTGACGGCGACGGATTATTTATATCATTGGTCGGATATATCATAGTCTTCACATCCTTACTCCTGCTCGCTACGTTCATAAGCAGAATAAAAAACATTCTTGCCTTAAAGCAAAGGAAAAAACTTAAAGAAACAGGTCATAGGGCCGCCGATATTGAAGATCTATCAATATCAGACGAAACCAATGCCGCAATTGCGATGGCAATACATTTGTATTTTGCCGAAGTCCATGATATGGAAAATACAGTACTAACAATTAAAAAGGTCCAAAGACCATATTCGCCTTGGAGCTCAAAAATTTACGGACTAAGGCAATCACCAAGAAAATAAACCGGAACTAAAATGAAGAAATTTAAATTTATTATTCGCGGAAATAATTATGATGTCGATATTCTTAATATTGAAGACGACATAGCTGAGATTGAAGTAAACGGAACGACCTATCAGGTTGAGGTTGTTAAACAAAAGAAAGAAATTAAAACTCCAAAATTAACAAGATCTGCGGTAGTGCCCAGCTCAGAAGCCGACAGAGCTAAAACAAGCAAACCATCTGAGTCTAAAGGAGCGGGACACATTAAAGCTCCTCTGCCCGGAGTAATTTTGGAAGTAAAAGTTAAAGAAGGCGATATTGTTAAAGTCGGCGATACCTTATTAATTATGGAAGCGATGAAGATGGAAAACAATATTAAAGCCGATAAAGAAGGAAAAATTCTTTCACTAAAAGTTAAACCCGGGGATTCCGTTCTTGAAGGTGATGTTCTCGCGGAAATCGGAGGGTAACCATGCAGGGACTTTATCAATTTTTTGAGTTTACCGGATTCGCGAATGTTACCCCCGGTCATCTCGTAATGATTGCGATAGGACTAATATTTATTTATCTGGCTATCGCAAAAGACTATGAACCGCTTTTATTAGTGCCGATTGGGTTCGGAATTCTAGTTGGCAATATTCCTTTTCTGGAAAATGTTGGCTTGCAGATCGGTATTTATGAAGACGGAAGTGTTCTTAACTATTTGTATTTCGGTGTTGTTAAAGGAATATATCCGCCGCTTATATTTCTTGGTATCGGGGCTATGACCGATTTTTCGGCGCTGCTTTCCAATCCCAAGTTAATGCTGCTCGGCGCAGCGGCGCAGATAGGTATTTTCGGTACTTTTATGGCCGCTCTTACACTTGGATTTACACAGGAACAGGCAGCCGCAATTGGTATTATCGGCGGTGCAGACGGACCAACAGCTATTTTCCTTGCATCAAAACTGGCTCCCGAATTAATCGGGGCGATAGCTATCGCCGCTTATTCTTATATGGCCTTGGTTCCGGTTATACAGCCTCCAATTATAAATCTTCTTACATCTAAAGAAGAAAGAATAATTAAAATGAAACCGCCTCGTTCTGTTTCCAAATTGGAAAAAATCATGTTCCCGATAGTCGGAATGATTTTAACGACGTTTATTTCTCCCGGCGCTCTTCCGCTTTTAGGAATGTTATTCTTCGGCAACTTATTAAAAGAATCAACAGTTACAAAAAGACTTGCTGAAACAGCTAACAGGGCATTGATAGATATAGTTACAATTTTATTAGGATTGACCGTAGGCGCATCAACACAAGCAACAACATTTTTAACACCGCAGTCAATTTTAATATTCGTTCTCGGAGCAATTTCATTTATGATTGCTACGGCAGGCGGTGTGTTATTTGCTAAAGTTATGAATCTTTTCCTTAAAGGAGAAGACAGGCTTAATCCTATGATCGGCGCGGCGGGTGTATCAGCGGTACCCGATAGCGCGCGTGTTGTTCACAGCATGGGACAAAAAGAAGATCCTTCCAATTATCTGCTTATGCACGCAATGGCTCCTAACGTAGCGGGAGTTATTGGGTCGGCTGTAGCGGCAGGTATATTAATGGGATTTTTAATGCATCTTCTATAAAATTTTATTCAGAGTATTTATTTATAAAATCCCGTTTGAACAAAACGGGATTTTTTTTATCCCTTATATTTTGCCTTTAGAATAATCATTATATTTGTTATGATTATAAAAAAGGATTTTTCATTGTGAAAAAATTTTTCGTTTTAACATTGCTCTTTATAAACGTTTATCTTGCAAATAAAATTTACGCGCAATCTGCCTCCGAGCTTTGCAGTCAAACTAAAATTAATTCGTATAATAATTTGTTAAAAACAGGCAAGCTGAATTACCCCGGAGATGAAACAATTGACGCGCTTTATTACAAAATAGATTTATTAATAAACCAAAGTTTTGTAAGCGGAAAAACCACAGTAAAATTAAAACCGGCAGACTCTTCTATAAATTCATGTTTTCTTGATTTAAAGAGAAATATGATTATTGATTCCGTTTTGCTGAATAACGCGAAAATAAATTTTATAAGAAATTCAAATGAAGATATTTTTACGGTAAATTTACCAATTACGTTTTCACCTTTGGAAGAATTTGAAATAGATATTTATTATAAAGGAAACCCAATACGCGAAGAGTTCGGCGGATATGTTTACGGCACAGATCAGGCTACCACAAAACGCAACGACGGTCAGCCTGTTATATGGACTTTATCAGAACCCTACAGCTCGAGTAACTGGTTTCCCTGCAAAGATACTCCTGCCGATAAAGTTGATTCATCTGATGTTTGGATTACGGCAGATGAGTTTTACAAAACTGTTTCCAACGGAACTCTTGAAGATGTTGTTGACAACGGAACAACCAAAACTTATAAATGGAAAAACAGAACTCCGATTGCTCAATACTTAATTTCAATAGCAATGACGAATTATGAAGAGTATAAAAATGAATTTGAATATGAACCCGGCGAGACCATGGATGTTGTTCATTATATTTATCCCGGCACATTGGACGCAAACAAAAAAAGCCAGTTAGACAGAACTGTTCCTATGCTCGAATTCTTTTCGGAAGTTTATGGTTTGTATCCGTTTATAAATGATAAATACGGTCACGCTCAATGCGGTTTCGGCGGGGGAATGGAACATCAAACGATTTCTTCAATGGGCAGTTTCGGAGAAACATTAGTAGCTCATGAACTCGCTCACCAATGGTTTGGTGATAAAATAACATGCAAAGATTGGCACCACATCTGGTTAAATGAAGGATTCGCTACTTATTCGGAAGCTTTGTGGATTGAGCATTTTTACGGTATGGAGGAATATAATAATCAAATATATAATGAAATGTATGGTATTTATTATCCAGCAATTTCAGCAATCGGCAGTATATATGTTCAAAATATTTCTACTATTAATGAAATATTTAGCTCAAGCCGAAGTTATGCAAAGGGCGCTGTTGTTCTGCATATGTTAAGAGGGATTTTAGGAGACGACATATTTTTTGCCGCGCTGAAAGCTTATGCCAATGATCCGCATCTTTCTTATAGCGTTGCGACAACCGAAGATTTTCAAAATATTGTTGAACAGGTGTCGGGAATCGACTTGGATTATTTTTTCAGTCAATGGATTTACGGCCAAAGTTACCCAAGATACAATTATGATTGGGGATATACTGAATCCGGCGGTCTTTACAATTTGGTTATAAATGTGAACCAGCAGGTACTTAACACCAGTCCTTCATTTTTTACAATGCCTGTTCAATTTAAAGCGCAGACAAACCAGGGCGATACATTATTCACAGTATTTAATGACCGGCAGAATCAGACTTTTAATATTGTATTAAATTCAAAACCTACAAATGTAGTTTTAGACCCCGATAACTGGATACTTAAAGCAGCCTCCGGAACAACCGAAGTCGGTAAAAAATATGAGCTGATGAATGATTTTTACCTGGAACAGAATTATCCTAATCCTTTTAACCCTTCAACAAAATTTAATTATGTAATGTACAGAAGACAGAATGTTAAGATTACTGTTTTTGATTTACTTGGAAATGAAATAACAGTCTTAGTCGATGAAGAAAAAGATCCGGGCGTTTACGAAGCAGAGTTTGATTTAACTTCAATAAACAAAGACTTATCCAGCGGAGTTTATATTTACCAGATGAAAACGGATACATTCCTGGATTCAAAAAAAATGGTTCTGTTGAAATGATTGGGTGATTGGGTGATTGGGTGATTGGGTGATTGGGTGATTGGGTGATTGGGTGATTGGGTGATTGGGTGAAAAATATGTTCAATCAATCAAACAGTCAATCATCCAATCAAAATAATTTTTCCCTATTTTAGTTTTAATAAAGCAATTTAATTTTCTGTTATTATAATTTCTTACCCCTTTTACATAATTCTATTTATTGCTATTTTATAATCCAACCTCGAATAAATTATTCGGTAATAATTATGAAACTAATCAAACCCATTCTTTTATTATTAATTTTTGTGATGACAAATATGAACGCTCAATTTGAATTTGCCGGGGATGTAAAAAATTACAAACAATTTGAGAACAGAATCGAGTTCGATTTATCAAACTCAAAATTCAATTTATATGTTTATCAATACAATATTATACGTTTCCGTTTTACCAATAAAAATGAATTTGACCCGGCTCCCTCTTACGCGGTGATTTATGAGCTTCCGGGAAAAACAAATTTTTCTTTTAAGGAAGAAGAAAATCATTTTCTAGTTACAACCGGCGAATTAAATATTCAAATTAATAAATCTCCCTGCCGTATTTCTATTTACGATAAAGATATGAATTTGATAAACGCCGACGAAGAAAGTTTCGGCGTAAGTTTCGACAGTGAAGAAGTGCGCGTTCACAAAAAATTACTTGAAGGCGAAAACTTTTTCGGACTCGGGGAAAAGTCCGATAACTTAAAAAAGAACGGCAATCAATATACAATGTGGAATACGGATTACCCGGCATATACAAGCCGCAAAGACCCGCTCTATGTTTCTATTCCTTTTTTTATCGGCGTAAAAGATTTTAAAGGGTACGGAATATTTTTCGACAACACGTATAAATCATATTTTAACATGGGCGCTAGCAACGACAGGTTTTACTGGTTCGGCGCCGATAAAGGCGAAATGGATTATTATTTTATCTACGGACCTGAAATTAAAAAAGTTGTTTCTGATTACACATTATTAACGGGAAGAATGCAAATGCCCCCTAAATGGGCACTCGGTTATCAGCAAAGCAGATGGAGCTATTACCCGGAATCTAAAGTAAGAGAGATTGCAAAAAATTTTAGAGATTACGATATACCATGCGATGTAATTTATCTCGACATTCATTATATGGACGGCTATAGAGTTTTTACATGGGATAAAGAAAGATTCCCGCAGCCTGAAAAAATGATTAGTGATTTAAAGAAAGACGGATTCAAATTAATAACAATAATTGACCCGGGCGTAAAAGCAGATGAAAATTATCATGCCGCAAAAGAAGGGATTGCAAAAGATCTTTTTGCAAAATATCCCGACGGCCAATATTACCAAGGCGAAGTCTGGCCTTCATGGGCTTACTTTCCCGACTTCACAAAAAAAGAGACACGTGAATGGTGGGGTGATAAATTATCTGTATTAATGAATGAAGGTATTGAAGGATTCTGGAACGATATGAATGAGCCGGCGGTATGGGGACAGAATTTTCCTGATATTGTACAGTTTGATGATAACGGATTTAAAGCATCGCATAAAAAAATACATAATGTTTACGGTCTTGCTATGGCGCAAGCAACAAACGAAGGCCTGCAAAAACATTCTTCAGATAAAAGAAGATTTGTATTAACTCGCGCCGCGTTTGCCGGAATACAAAGGTATTCAGCTGTTTGGACTGGTGATAACGAAGCTACGGAAGAACATCTGAAACTTTCATGTGTTATGCCGCAGGGATTGGGATTAAGCGGAGTGGCCTTTAACGGTCCCGATGCCGGAGGATTTATGGGAGAACCTTCCGCAAAACTTTACGCAAGATGGTATCAGCTCGGCTCTTTTACTCCTTTTTTCAGAGGTCATACTGAAATTAATACAAAAGCTCAGGAACCATGGGCGTTCCCGGAATGGGTTACCGATATAGCGCGCGCTTCTATTAAATTTAGATATCAGTTGCTTCCTTTCTGGTACAGTGAATTTTATTACGCATCTAAAACAGGAATGCCTGTTATGCGTCCGATGTTTTTAAATAATCAATCCGACAAAAACTGTTACTTAAACGAAATTCAGGAACAGTTTATGCTCGGAGATAATTTACTTGTGGCGCCTGTTCTGAATGAAAATGATTTGTTTAAAAAATTATACCTCCCGGAAGGTACTTGGTTTGAATGGAATTCAAATCCGCCCGGGCGCATAATTGAAGGCGGAAGTTGGATTGTTGTAGAAGCCCCGCGAAATAATATTCCTCTTTATTTAAAGGAAGGCGGAATAATTCCGATGCATGAATCACAAAATTATGTTGGTGAAAAACAGATTCGGCAAATGGAATTTTTAATATTTCCGTCCGAAAAATACAATGATTATAATTTATATGAAGACGACGGCGAAACATTTAAATACACAAACGGGAATTATTCATTAACAAATATTAATGCGGTAAAAAACTCAGGTAAGATTATAATTAAACTTGATAAAACATATAAAGGTTATGATTCCAAATTGGTAAATTACCTTTTTCAAATGATAAATATTGATTCTTTTAATTCGGTAAAAGTAAACGGCATTTTATTTAAGAGCATAAAAGACAAAAATAAATTTGATGAATCAAACGAAAGTTTTTTCTATAATAAGTCTGATAAATTTTTAATTATTAAAACACCTGTTATGGATAATATTTATGTTGAAATTCAATAAGTCTTGAATTGATACTGGTTTAATATACGGAACTAACAAAATGAATATGAAACTTATAATTAAGTTATTTTTTTCGATAATCTTATCAACTACATTTACAAATATTTCTTTGGGAGCAGATTTGTATATAAGCGATAAAAATTCCGGCAATGATGTTTTAATTTTAAATAAAGAAAAAGAAAATACCTCTCAGAATTATTCTGATAAAAAACTCGGTTCTTTTTTTGAAAACGGTAATACAGTATTCCGTCTGTTCACGCCTAATGCCCACAAGGTTGTGCTTCATACATTTAAAAATGCTGAAGATATAAATTCGGAAGAGTATGAAATGACCGCTGATGAAGACGGCGTTTGGGAAGTTATGCTTGATGGTGAATTAAACGGATTATATTACGGATACAAAGTTTATAATAAACACAATATTTCCGAAAACGGAAACGCGCCCTTATGCATCGATCCCTATTCGAAAGCGGTTGCCACCTATAATACTTTTCATAATCCCAGAAAATCAATTGTATATGAAAAATCATATGATTGGGAAAACGATAAATCTATTCAAAGAGATTGGCGGGATTTAATAATTTATGAAATGCACGTACGGGATATGACCGCTCATCCTTCTTCCAAAAGCGATTATCCGGGGACTTATAAGGGACTTGTTCAAAAAAACACAACCGGCGGTATTGATTATATAAAAAATCTCGGCGTTAATACTGTTGAGCTGCTGCCCGCGCAGGAATTCGGGAATATGGAAAGTCCTTTTAATGATTCGCTCAACGGAAAATTTAATTCATGGAATCCGTATGAAAGAAATCATTGGGGTTATATGACCGCTGCGTTTTTTGCTCCCGAAGCTTATTACAGTGAGGATTGGAAATCATTTAAACATAATGTTTGGATGGGAACAACCGGCAAACAGGTTAACGAATTCAAAAACATGGTTAAAGCTTTTCATAAAGAAGATATTGCCGTGATAATGGATGTAGTTTATAACCATCTGTCCGAATATGAAATCGGGAACTTGAAACAGATTGATAAGGACTATTATTTCAGGCTGGATGATAAAGGAAATTTTATTGCCGAAAGCTATTGCGGAAACGACTTAAAAACAGAAGCTCCGATGATGCGGCGGTTAATTATTGACAGCATTTTATACTGGATGAAGGAATATCATATTGACGGTTTCCGATTTGACCTTGGTAAATTAATTGATTGGGAAACAATTGAAGCCGTTATAAGAGAAGCTAGAAAAATAAATCCGAATGTAATCTTTACATGCGAACCGTGGGGCGGCGGTTATGATCCGCAAGGCTTTTCTATGCGCGGTTGGAGCGCGTGGAACGACCAGATACGCAACGGAATTAAGGGTGAAAACCCAGTTGACGGATTAGGATGGATTTTCGGAAAATGGTACGGCAATAATAACATAGAAAGAATCAAGAGTTATGTAAACGGAACGTTGATTAAAGATAAACACGGTTTGTTCCAGACAAAAGAACATTCGGTAAATTACCTTGAATCGCATGACGGATATACCCTGGGCGATTTTATAAGAATTGCTTCCGGTGAAGTTAAAAGAGACTCAATAATTAATGATATAAATAAAAACGCGGCCTTATCCCCTCTGCAAACAAAACTTAATAAACTTGCCGCGCTCTTTTTATTGACTTCTCAGGGGATAACAATGATTCACAGCGGGCAGGAATTCGCAAGGTCTAAAGTTATCCCAAATAATACAGATGCTAAAGATCCGCATAAAGGAATGATTGACCATAACAGCTACGATAAAGACAATGAGGCAAATTATATTAATTATAATCATGCTGAAATTAATCATGATCTTTTCGATTATTACAAAGGATTAATTGAGTTAAGAAAAACTTATGAAGCATTCCGCAAAGCTGATTACGGCAATATTAAATTCACCGAACTTTCTTATAATAAATTCGCGCTTGCTTATTCAATAAAATATAAAGAAGAAGAATTTTTAGTAATGTTTAACGCTAATAAAAATATTGAAGCGAAATTTCCTATTGCTGAAAACCAATGGGAAATTTTAGTTAATAATAAAAAAGCCGGCACAAGTTCGCTTGGAATTGCACCGGCTGAAATTATTTTAAATCCGGTCAGCGGAATAGTGCTAAAAAGAAAATAGAAATTAGATTTTTAAAATAACTTAAAAATTGAGACAATAATCTTTAATTTTAATTAATCGGATTTTTAATGTTGTGAAATGAAATAATTAATTTTAACTTAGATTTACTTATATACTGCATTACTTAACTTCTACTAATATTGCGTCAAATATTCTGTTTATATAATCCTCTAAAAAATGTATAATTATTTCGGGAATAAAGATGCACTCTCACGAAACAATTACTCGTTTAGCATTAGAAAAAGGTCTTGTTCAGGAATCTTTATTTTTTTATGACCCGATCTCAGGTAATAAAATAAATACCGCAGTATTTATTTCAAAGGTCCGGCACCTAACAGAGCAAAAAGAAATTGAAGAAGCCGTTGAACTTTGTATAACGGATTTGAGGAATAAAAAGTCCTGAGAGTATAACTTAACAATTAATTAAGCCTTTTTTTAATGATGAATGAAAAACCATAATTTCATGAACGGATAAAAATATGTACAAAGTACTTTTTACGGTTTTTATACTAATTATATTTTTTAGAAATACAGATGCTCAGAATGATACTTCAATTGTATTTCTTGGCAGTGTTGATTCAACCATAATTACAGATGTTAAATACGCAACAACTGACAATTTCGCCGGAAAAATTCTTTATCCAACCGATAAAGTATACTGCAGAAAAATTGTTGCTGAAAAATTAAAAGAAATCAATTCATATCTGAAAAAGAATCATAATCTCAGACTCAAAATTTTCGACGCATACCGTCCGCTATCAGTTCAGAAAAAAATGTGGGAAATTTACCCCGATCCTAATTTTGTTGCCGATCCCGCAACAGGTTCAAGACATAATAGAGGCGCCGCGGTTGATTTAACAATTGTCGATTCAAACGGCGTTGAGCTTTTAATGGGGACTTTATATGATGACTTCACGGATAAGGCGGGGCATAGCTACACAGATTTTCCGACGCATATATTAGTAAACAGAAAACTTCTTTTAAATGTTATGACTATGTTCGGTTTCAATCACCTCGAATCCGAATGGTGGCATTATGATTATAAAGATTGGAGAAGGTTCTCTATAATTGACCAAACTTTTAATAATAAATAGATTTGAAATTAGTGAAGATGCCTTTCTTTTTATGTCTTTATCGAATTGATTCCGGATTCGTCTAGGATTTATCTCGAAGGCGCAGGGTTTTCACCTTATATTTATCTCGGATTTGATGGGTTTTCACAGGGTATTCACAGGGTATTCATATTATAGATTGGAAGTAGGAAAATGCTTCTTCTAATGTCGGGATTAATACAATAATTAATTAATTTTTTACTCAATTAAAATAAAAATAAATTAGAAGTTGTAAAGTATTATTTGAAAAATTATTACAAGATATGCCAAGCCAATTAATTAGTGACTCGGCATATCATTTAACAACTAGATTCATTAATAGCCAATTATTTTTTTTCTATCAGATTTCTTTTTAACAGCAATAATTTCATTTCTATTGCCAAGATTAAATCTGCCTACCAGATTCTGCAGATTTTCCGTAAGTCTGTTTAAGTCATCGGCCGCAATTGCTATCTGTTGAACACCTTGCGCAGATTCGTGCGCCACAATATTAATTCCTTCTATATTTTTGCTGATTAATTCTGCCGCTCCGGATTGCTCTTCGCTTATTTCGGCGACTTTATTAACAACATCAACCACTTCATAAGTACCTTTTATAATTTCTTTTAACGATTCTCCTGCCTTTTCGGCTAATTCTTTGCCTTTCTCAACTTCTTCTGTTCCTTTATCAATAGCAATAACAGCGCCGCTTGTATCATTTTGTATTCTTTTTATCATACCTGCAATTTCTTTAGTTGCTTTTGTTGTTCTTTCCGCTAATTTTCTAACTTCATCAGCAACTACAGCAAAACCTCGACCTTGTTCACCTGCCCTAGCTGCTTCAATGGCGGCATTTAAAGCGAGTAAATTTGTCTGGTCGGCAATATCATCAATTACCTGTATAATTTCTCCAATCTGATCACTGTTATTGCCGAGTTCTTTTATAATTTCGGCCGATTGGCTGACAACAAGAGCAATTTTCTTCATTCCGTTTACTGTCTCTTGAACAACCGATCCACCGCTTCTTGCAATTTCACCGGCAAGCTTAGATTTTTCGGCGGCAATTCCCGCATTATGATTTGTATCCATAATAGTAGATGCCATTTGTTCAACAGCATTGCTTACATTATTTGTCTGGTAACTTTGTTCCTTAGCTCCGGCGGCCATTTCGTCCGAACTTATTAATAATTTAGAACTTGTTTGACTTATTAATTGTATTGAATCAATAAGTCCAATTATAGTTTCTTTAAAATGACGTGCGGCGGTATTAAGCTCTTTGAATAAAATAGAAACTTCGGTGTTGCCTTGATCATCAAATACAACACTAAGATCACCGTCGGAAAACTTATTTACATTTTCCAAATTTAATGCTACTTGATCTTCTAACTTTTCAAGGTATAAATTACAATTATGAACTTTATTCAAATTATTAAAAATTGCCGTAGCCATATTTTCGCAAGTATTATATCCGCAGGCAGAGCAGTTTCTAATATCTTCCTTATTAAATTTCAGCATGCTTTCATATATTTTTTTTAATTCATTTTCTGTCGGCTGTTTTATTTTCGATTTCAAATTTGAAGAAAGGTTTTTGTAAGTTCTCTTATAAATATTTTCGTTCCAGTACTTGTTTACTGTTTTTCTAATTTTAGTAAGGGACGGTTTTTTTGACAATGATGATTTATATTTCTTCTGCATTTCAATACTTCTTTTCTCAACATAATATTCGGCTTCGTCCACGGTTTTATTCTTGTCGGTTCCAGTACCACCGTTGCAACCCATATCGCAATTCAAACAATCAATTAACAACGGGGCTTTCTTATCATTAATATTTTTATGAAGATGATTCAAATATTCATAAATGATTTCGGGACCTTCAATTTTCCGCGCAATATTTACCGCACCCGGGAATTCTCTTTCAGCGGTTCTTAACAATCCTCCTGGTGTTGAAAATAAAACTGCTCTTTCGGCGGGGGGATTATCATAATCTAATTTGGGAAATTTTGACAAATAGATATTATTCTTATTAAAATATTCGGATATTCTTTTCATTGTAACATTATAATCGCCAATTCCCACTTCATCAAATTCTCTTTTTTTAGCGATACAAGGGGATATAATTAAAATTTTGCTGTTAGAAAATTGCGGATAAAAACTTTTTATCATTTTTGTTGTATGCGTCATTGGGCTATCGGCCGGAGCTAAATGCTCAATTAGTTCAGGTTTGTAGATTTGAATATAGGTAACTAAAGCCGGGCAAGGCTGTGCAATAACACAGGCAGGTTTGTTTTTTTGAATATGATTCAAATAGCTTTTAACTGTCAGCTCGGCACCAAAACTAACATCAAATATTCCTCTGATGCCTAAAGATTTTAGCCATCCGTTAAAATTTAAATACTCATTCGGAAAATTCGCCGCTATTGCAGGAGCAACTATTGCGACAATATTAGCACCGTTATTTATATCAATCATCCATTTATCAAAATCATCAATCCCAATTCTAGCTTCATGTGTACAAGCGTCAATACATTTTCCGCAGCCAATACATAAGTCCGGGTCAACTTCTACATGATTTCCGGATGCATTATTACAATATTTAACCGGGCAAACTGAAATACATTGATAGCAGTTAATGCATTTTTCTTCGTCAACATTAATAATTTTGGAAAGATTCATTTTAAAGTCCTTTAATAATTATATAAATTTACACAAAATGGTTTCAGTACGGCTTTATATTTAAATTAAACTTTCTTTCTAAAAATATTTTTGTTGATTCAAAACAAGTAATTATGATATTTCAAAATATAAATACATGAAATTAATCTTAGATATAGTCGGATAATTATGGTTAAGAATTTAATTATTTGTGATGAGCGAAAGATATTTGTGATGAATAAATAGTATGTGGAGTGTTTTGATCGGTAAAAACAAACAGTAAAAATATATATTCAAATTAGTATGTAAAAACCGGAAGCACGAATTATTTTCAAAACGGCTATGTAAGTAATGTAGATTTTTTCTTGTAACTATTTTAAATAAAAACAAGAATATGCTTCTTGTTTTTATTTATCTGTTTATTGATTTTTTTTAGTTCAGTAAATTAGATTTTTCAGTTTTCAATCTGCTTTTGTTTTGCTTTTTTATATTATCAGCCAATTTAAAATGAGAAATTAATTTCTGCAAATTATCGGTTAATTCGTTCAGGTTTCCGGACGCAGATGCTATTTGCTGAACGCCAGCCGCGCTTTCATGGGTAACATTACTTATACCTTCGATATTTTTACTTATTTGTTCGGAAGTAGCCGATTGTTCTTCGCTTGCAGCGGCTACCTGATTAATAACATCAACCACTTCATTAGTCTCTCTGATAATTTCTTTTAAAGAATCCCCGGCTTTACCAGCTAATAATTTACCTTTTTCAACCTCTTCTGTGCCCATTTCTATTGCACTTACGGCGCCGCCCGTATCATTTTGAATTTTCTTAATCATGCCCGCTATTTCTTTTGTAGCCTTTGTAGTTCTTTCCGCCAGTTTTCTTACTTCATCTGCAACAACGGCAAAACCTCTTCCCTGATCGCCCGCCCTTGCAGCTTCAATCGCAGCGTTTAGCGCAAGCAGATTTGTCTGATCGGCTATATCATCAATTACTTGAATTATTTCACCAATCTGATCGCTGTTTTTTCCCAGAGTTTTTACAATATCGGCAGATTGTTTAACAACTTCGGCAATTCTATTCATACCTGAAATTGTATCTTCAACTACCTTGCCGCCTTGGATTGCCACTTGTCCCGCATCTTTTGATTTTTGTGCCGCAGTTGTTGCGTTATGAGTTGTTTCAAGAATGGTGCGAGTCATTTCTTCAATTGCTGCCGCAACTTCAGAAGTCTGCGCGCTTTGCTCCTGAGCCCCGGCGGCCATTTCTTCGCTGCTTGTGCTAATTTGCAGACTAGCCTGAGAGGTAGCTTTAACAGCGTCGGTAACGTTGGATATCATATTAGATATATTAGAAACAACCTTATTAAATCCGTTAAATAAGTCCGCCACCATATCATTATCTTGTTCGGAATTTAATGAAACTGATAGATCGCCGCTAGAAAACTTATCCATTTCCACAAGCAGCGTATTAATGCTTTTTGTTAAATACTCTTTCTGCAATTCTGATTTTTTAACAGCCTCTTCAACTTTCTTTTCAATACTGCTTTTTTCATCCACTAATTCTTTTTCTGCTTTGTTCAAACTTATTACCATTGAATTAAAAGATTTCGACAATTCCCCCAATTCATCGTTTGAATTATACTGCACCTGTACGGAAAGATTTCCCGCGGCTACCTTTGCCGCCCCGTCGGCGAGTTTTTTTATCGGGTTCATTATCTTAACAGAAAACATAAAAGTAATAACAACAAATATAGCAATGGCAATAAAGGCAAGAATTAAAAATGCAATACGAATAAAATTTATGGATTGATTTCTTTCATCAAGTTTAATTCCAATAATTAACTCACCGATCATTTCATTACCCGATTCAATAGGAAGAATTTCAAACATTTCGTTATCAAATTCATTTAATTCTTCCTTACTTAGGTTTGATAAATCAGAAAATCCTTCTTTTCTATATTCAAACAATACGTTGTTTTTATTCCCCGTAACCTTTATATAGGAAAAGATTTCCTGAGCCAGAAAACCTGCTAAAGAACCTTCAACATCCATAGGATCATTAAATTGAACTCCACCGATTATCTCCTCTTTTGCAAGTTCGGCATATACTTTATGTAAAGGTTTTACATTTTCGTTAATTGCGTCAGAGGTTAAATTTGTGCTGGTAATGAGCACAAACGCCATAATTACGGAGATAGCTCCAAGGAATGTAATTAGAATTTTTGATCTAAGTTTTAAATTTGAAAACGACATTATTCTTTCCAATTATATTTTAAGTATTGGTTTTAGGGGTATATTAGCATAATAATCCCTTCAGGTTTTATTATCGAAAACATTATGAAAAGTTTTAGCTTTAAATTGTTATTTGAGGAAGGTAAATTTTTCCGTTATCAAACTGAAGATTTGATCTAAATAGAATATCTAATTAAGAAATAGAGATATAATAGAAAGGAAAAACGATAAAAACATTTTTTCCGGCAAAAATAAATATTAGTTAAATATCGCTTTCTTTAATGAATTATCAACAGCTACTTTAAAACTGGAAAGATTTACAGGTTTTGAAAATACATATTCAATCCCCATTTCTTTGTATTCATCAATAATTGTATTATTCAAATCGCTACTTAAAATTATTACCGGTGGGATATATTTTAAGTCGGTAATTTTCATTTGTTTTACAAGATCATAACCGCTCATGACGGGCATTTGGTGATCTGTAATAACAAGCGCCGGCTGCGAAGATTTAATTATTTCGAATGCTTCTCTTCCGTCTTTAGCCTCAATAACTTCGAAATTAGGCATAATACTTTTAATTAATTTTGTATAAAGTATTCTATCGGTATTTATATCCTCTACCAGAAGAATTTTTGTAGAGGCAATCGGTATAGTAAACATAAATTCCGATCCTTGTCCGTAATTACTTTCTACCCAAATATCGCCGCCGTGTTTCTGCACAATATCATGAACAAGCGACAAACCCAATCCGCTCCCCTTTTCGCCTTCTGTACCTTTTAAAGTAAATTTGGTATCCACTTTAAAAAGTTTAGTAAGGTTTTCTTCTTTAATTCCAACTCCTGTATCTTTCACGGTAAACTTTACTTTTCTTTCATCAATTAGTAATTCGCTGTGAATACTTATTGTGCCGTTAATACGTGTGAACTTAATGGCATTTGAGATTAAGTTATTTAATATCTGAAGCAGGAGATCCTCATCGGCATAAATAAATACATCATTTTCAATAGCCGAATAAAGATTAATATTTTTCTGCATAGCCGAGCCGGATAACATTTGAATGGCTTTGGTAACAATATATTTAGCGTTCATTCTTTCCGGTTCAAAACGGATTCTGCCTGTCTGCACCCTTGTCCAATCAAGCAGCGAATTAACCAATGAAAGCATATTACGAGATGATTCCTGGATAAACTCAACGTACTGTATTTTTTTATCTTCGGGCATATGCCTGTCCGTTAGCAATAGGTCGGTAAAACCAAGGATTGAACTGAACGGCGTGCGCAAATCATGAGAAATAATTGAAATAAACCTGTCCTTAGTTTCATTTAACTGTTTCAGATTTTCGGCAGATTTTCTGAACTCTTCGTCAGCTCTTTTATTTAATGTAATATCGCTAACAACGCCGTATACTTTTTGTATAATGCCTTTTTTATTACGCACAACGTTTATTTTATTTTCTATCCATACAATATTTCCGATATTATTTTGAATTCTATATTCAATTTCGTCGGAAGTACGCGCAGGATCGCGGTAAAGTCTTTTTAATTTCTTTAATACAAATTCGCTGTCGTTCGGGTGTATAATATTAAACCATAATTTTTTATTGGAAATAAAATCTTCATTAGAGTAACCCGTAATTTTTTTTATAGCAGACGTATAAAAAACCGCTTTTAATTTTTCGCCGATTCTTTCTGCCGTCCACATTGACTCATTTATATTTTCGGTAATGCTCCTATATCTTTCTTCGGATTCTTTAACTTTTTCTTCGGCAATTTTCTGTTCAGTTATATCCCTCATAACAGAAACGGTATAAGTAACATTATCGCTTACATATGAAGTAACGGAAGCTTCGACATAAAATTTGGAATTATCTTTTCTTACGCCTACAAAATCATACCTGTTTTCAACCTCTTTGCCTTCGGATCTTTTTTTAATTATTTCTTCAACTCTTTTTCTATCTACTAAATCGACAAATTCAAGAGAGGATTTGCCCAGCACTTCTTTAGTGTCCTCATATCCGAAAATATTCGCAAAGTTTTCATTAACCAATATCAGCTTATTGCCTGTGCTTACGCCAATTCCGTCCTGTGACGCATCAAATACAGAGCGCACTAAAAGCAGATCTTTTTCGGCTTCTTTTTTGACCGTTATATCGGTAAGCACAACGTTATAAAATCTTACCGTTCCGTTAAAATCTTTAACAGGTGTAAAACTTGAAAGCACATAAACTTTGGAACCGTCTTTTTTGATTAGGGGAAGTTCGAGGGAATCCGGTTTATCCGAAATTATTTTCTCGACCGCGAACCCGTTTTCATTTATATAATTTTCTTCAATTAAATCCTTAAAACTTTTCCCCATAAGTTCATTTTCCGGGTAATCAAATGTTTTGGAAAAATAAGGATTTACGTATGTTATATTTTCTTTTAAGTCGAGTGTGCAAATATATTCGCGGGTATTGGTAACAATATTCCTGAATCTTTCTTCGGACTGCCTTAATTCTCTTTCCATCAAAGCGCGCCGTGTAATATTTGTACAAAGCATTACAATGGATTGATTTTCATCCTTCCCGACTATTCCCATTTTTATTGATAAATATTCTACTTCAAGATTATCTTTGGCGATTTTTATTTCGCTTTCCCAGATATTGCTTCTTTTTAATTCTTCCTTAATTCTTTGAAAATATTCATGATCAATTGAAGGAAGAATTTTCCCGAGGAATTGATTTAGAACTTCTTTGTTCGAATAACCGAAAACTTTTTCTGCTTTTTCATTCCAGAGAATTATTTTGCCTTCAATATTAATATTTATAACAGCATCTACAATAGCTAAAGTAATATCCCTGAATGTTCTTAACTCGTGAATTTCAGTCCCTAAATATTCCAGATCTTCCGCTTCCTTTGAAATATCCGTAAGCAGCACAATAACAAACTGGATTACATTACTTGTTGAAAGAAGCGGGACGAGAGTCACCCTGTAATTAAAAAGATCGCCCGAAATTTCGGTAGGTACAATTGCGTTTAAGGGTTCTTTTTTCTCATTAACTTTTTCAAATAGATCTTTTAATTTATTCGATGATATTAAAGTAAACAAAGAATTTGATTTTCCGCCGTAGTTTGAGAGAAAGGATTTGAACTGGCTTACTTCGCCGTTTAACGAAGAATACTTTACCTTTCCAGAGTTATCGGTAATGAAAAAATGACTGCTAATTCCTTTTAATAAATCGCTGAAATATTTTGAATGTATTAATTTTTCTTTTTGAACGTCGAGACCTATTTTTATATCCTCTATAATAAGAATTCCGCCCTGGAATTTTTCCCCTTCAAAAAGAGGCGTACCTTTAACGAGAATGCTAAGTTCGCCACCTTCAAAAGTTTTTACATTTAATAATTCTTTTTCAAACGGATCGCCGCGGAAAAGATTTTTAACTTCCCGGATTATATCAATACTTTCAAATATTTCCTGCTTTATTATATTTTTATGAACAAGATACCCGCCGAATTCATCTTTAAGTAATCCGAACCTTATAAAATTCTGATTTACATGAGTAATAATCCACTCATCATTAAAAATTAGAATTCCGACCGGCGCCGCGTCAAATATTTCCTCAAATGTAACTTTCATTTTTTTGTTATCAACGGAATCCATAAAATATCCTGTTAGAGTGTTTAATCTTCGGCTGGAAAATATAGGTATAATATAAAAAATTACTTTTACTAATTAAATAAGCATCGGGAAAGAATTAAAAATAAACCCAATTTCAAAAAGAATATATTATTCAGTTTTGAAATTGGGTTTAATAAGAATTAGAAATTTAGCTATAATTGCGGACCGGCGGCCACTAAAGATTTTCCTTCATCATTGTCGGTGTATTTCTCAAAACTTTTAATGAATAATTCAGCAAGCTGTTTTGCTTTTTTATCCCATTCAGCCGGATCGGAATAAGTATCTCTCGGATCCATAATTTTGGGGTCAACGTCATGAAGAAAGGTCGGCACCGTAAGATTAAATATAGGAATAGTTTTGGTTTCAGCTTTTTCAATTGAGCCGTCAAGAATCGCGTCAATAATTGCTCTTGTATCTTTAATTGAAATTCTTTTTCCGTAACCGTTCCATCCGGTATTCACAAGATAAGCGGTTGCATTATGCTCATCCATTTTCTTAACCAGTTCTTCGCCGTATTTAGTAGGATGCAGCGAAAGGAAGGCCGCCCCGAAGCATGCTGAAAAAGTTGGAAGCGGGGCCGTAACACCTCGTTCGGTTCCTGCTAATTTTGCAGTGAAGCCCGAAAGGAAATGATATTTTGTCTGTTCATGTGAAAGTATTGAAACCGGAGGCATTATGCCGAATGCATCGGCAGTAAGAAAAATCACTTTATTGGCGTGACCTGCTTTTGAAACCGGTTTTACAATATTTTTTATATGATAAATTGGATACGACACACGCGTATTTTGCGTAACTGATCCGTCATTAAAATCTATTTTCCCGTCCGTATCGAGCGTAACATTTTCAAGCAGAGCGTCTTTTTTTATTGCGTTATAAATATCCGGTTCGGATTCTTTATCAAGATTTATAGTTTTTGCGTAACATCCGCCTTCAAAATTAAAAACACCGTGATCGTCCCATCCGTGTTCATCGTCGCCGATTAATTCTCTGTGCGGATCGGTTGAAAGAGTGGTTTTGCCTGTACCGGATAAACCGAAAAAAATCGCCACTTCTCCGTCGGCGTTTTTATTTGCCGAACAATGCATAGAGGCTACGCCTTTTAACGGTAGATAATAATTCATCATCGCGAACATGCCTTTTTTCATTTCGCCGCCGTACCATGTCCCGCCGATTAGCTGCATTCTTTCGCTTAGATTAAAAGCGACAAAATTTTCGGAATTAAGTCCGTGTTTTTCCCAGTTAGGGTTGGTAGTTTTAGATCCGTTCATAACAATAAAATCAGGTTCGCCGAAATTTTTCAATTCTTCTTCGGTGGGACGAATAAACATATTTTTAACAAAATGCGCCTGCCAAGCAACTTCCATTATAAAACGCACCTTTAATCTGGTATCTTCATTTGCTCCGCAGAAAGCATCTATTACATACAGCACTTTTTCCGAAAGCTGTTTTGTAACGGTTAATTTCAAATCGTCCCAAACTTCCTGCGTAATCGGCTTATTGTCATTTTTAGCTTTGTCCGATGTCCACCATATTGTATTTTCAGTCACAGAATCTTTTACAATATATTTATCTTTTGGTGAACGGCCCGTAAATTCGCCAGTCATAACATTCACCGCGCCTAGTTCCGATACCTGTCCTTTTTCAAAACCAATTAAACTGGGATCTGTTTCGTGCTCAAACAATGTTTCATAATCGGGATTATAAATCACCTCTTTTACATTCAGTAATCCGTATTTTGTCAAGTCCAATACTGACATTTTTGCTCCTATATTTATATTTTAAGTATTTTTAAAATAGATTTACTTCTGGATAAGATTTGTTTGGTTAGCAGATTTGAAACACTTCTTTTTCCGAAACTGAAAAGGAACTATATTACAAAAAGCTGCAAATTTATCTATGAAAAAATAGGGAAAAAGATTTTCTGCTTCAATCAATTAAGTATCCGGAAGTGAAATATTAAGTTAAATTAATAAGGAATCTTAAATAAACCTACAAATTTCTTCTGATATTTTATCCGTTGCGCCAATATTATTATTCACATAACCGTAACAAATATTTCCTGTATTTATACGCGATTGATTATTAGAAAAAAGGCCCCGCAATTTTATATATGTTTCTCTTTTATTACTTATTACGAACGCTCCGCCAAGTTTAATTAAAATTTCGGCTTCCTGACTATTGTGAAATTTTGGACCGAATAAAACAGGAATTCCGTATACCGCGGGTTCAAGAACATTATGAATGCCTTGTTTAAAACTCCCCCCTACGTAAGCGACATCGGCGTAATAATAAAGTGTAAGTAAAATTCCAATCGAATCGACAATAATTACTCTTTCGTTATTATAATTATTCAGGTATGAAAAACGGATTGTCGAAAATTTATTAATAAAAGTATGTTCAATTTTTTCAAGATGCAAAATTGTCGGTTCATGAGGAACGACAATTACAATTGTATCGGGATCGTATCTTAATAGTTTCATTAAAGCGGGAAAAACCACTTCTTCATCCGATTCCCAGGAACTTCCGAACACAAAAACCTTTTTCCCATTAAAAAAATTATCAGGCAGTAGTTTTTTTTCTTTTGCCTGAATGCTTTTCTGATAAACCCTATCGAAACGGGTATCTCCTACTGCAGTTACCTTTCCGCCGTCAATCCCGAACGATAAAAAGTTATTAACATCTGCATCGGAGACGGTTAAGATTTTTGAGAAACCGCTATAAAGTTTTTTATGAAAGTTTTTTATAAAAGGAAGTTTTCTTTTTGAATCGCTCCGCATTGTAGCGTCAACAATAAACGAAGGAATTTTATATTTCTGAATCTGAAGTATTATATTCGGCCAAATATCATAACGCATAAAAACTACCGCGTCCGCTTTAATAATTTTTACGAATTTTTCGGCAAGTCTCGGCGTATCAAAAGGCAAATATGAGATTACATCCGCGTAAGGATACTTTAACGAATTTTCATATCCTGATGGAGAGAAAAAAGTAACAATGATATTAACATTTTTTTCTTTTCTTAATTTTTCAATTATAGGTTTAGCCTGCTCAAATTCTCCCATTGAGGAGGAATGAAACCATATTGTTTTTTTCTCTTTATCAATTTTCTTTATGTTTGTTGCTAAATCAAAAAAAAGTGTTTTGCGCCCTTTTATTCCTCTTTTAATCTTCTCATTAAAAAATCCTAATAAATACAGGATAATATATAACACAGGAAGAACAATATAATTATATAAAACATACCAGGGTTGAATCATAATATTTCTTCAAATTTTTTGATGTTATCGTAAACAAATCCGGGTGTTAAATCTTTCATGCATTTAAAATGTTTTAGGGGACAAGCATTTTTCCCTATGTGACTGCACGGTCTGCAATTTAAGGATTTATTTTCTAAAACTAAATTGCGCGATTTATAGGGGAAAAATCCGAATTCTTCAACCGTTGAGCCGAAAATAGAAATCATTGGAATATCAACTGCGCAGGCTGTATGCATCAGACCCGAGTCATTGCAGACAACAAACCTGCATTTTTTCATATCGGCGGCAATTTGAAGCAAATTATCGCCGCCGCATAGATTTACTGATCCTTTTATTTTAGAAGCTATTTCCGAACAAATATTATTATCGGAACTTCCGCCCAGTAAAATTATTTTATTGCCTTCGGCGGCTAATCTATTTCCTAATTCAATAAAATATTCTGAAGGCCACATTTTTGTAAAATGTTTTGAGCCGGGACAAAACCCTATTAAATTATTTTCTTCAACCTGAGGTTTAATTTCAGCGGGCAGAAAAAGTTCTAATCCGAAATCATCCAATTTAACTTCTTTAAACGCGCCGGCATATCTTTCCGGAATTGAAATTATTTCTTTAAAGAGATTGATTTTAAAATGAACAAGCAGAAACTTCTTTAATGATGGTTTATAAAATTTAGCTACCGGTTTTGAAAGAGACTGAACAATTCCCGCGCTTCTATTATTATTCTGCAGATCAATTATTAAATCATAATTCCTTTTTAACAGAGCTTCAAATAGCTTTGAATTGTCACCGTTTTTAACGTATGAAAAAACGGATGAAATATTAGGATTAAATTTTACGGCATCCACATATTCGCGCTGTACAATAAAATCAATTTCCAGTTTCGGATTATAATTTTTTATGCTTCTTAAAACCGGAGTGGTAAGCAGTACATCACCCAAGGAGCTTAATCGGATAATGAGTATTTTGTCGATATCTCTTAAAATCAATTAAAAGTCCAAATATGATGTTGAAATTTATGCAATAATACTTAGTGTTACAATTATTGCTTTTACCGAAATATAAATACTTGATTATTCATAAAGCATCCAGATGGTTGTTGAGTGTTAACGATTTGTTCAGTATTTTTTAAACAAAGATTATTAATAATAAACGGAAAATATAATGAGTACATTACCTCCGCCGGCGACAAATAAATTCCCGGATAGTTCGATAGAAAAAAAATGCTACGACATAGCCGACAAGTTCAAAGAATTTATACCGATTGCTAATGACAGGAACAGACTAGGCTTTAACCTTGTTAAGTTTGTTCAGGGAGAAGGCGACGCACCTGAAATTCTGGTTAAAAGCGCTAAATTAAAATTGGAAGGAATTTCCCCAAAAGATTTAGCGGCAAAAATTGAAGAAGAATTAATTAAGATGAATAAATAAGGCGTTATAATTAAACGCCTTATTTTTATTCTGCCGATTTATTTTCATGCAAAAATTTCTCAACAAGTAATACATCTTCGGGACTGCCAATATAAATTGGAGTGCGCTGATGCAGGCTTTCAGGTTTAAGATCTAAAATTCTCTGATTGCCGTTAGTGGCTCTTCCCCCGGCGGCTTCTACAATAAACGCCATTGGATTGCATTCATACATTAATCTTAATTTCCCGAATTCGTTTCTTCTATCAGAAGGATAAATAAATATTCCTCCGTAAAGCAATGTCCTGTGAATATCGGCGACCATCGAACCAATGTACCGCGCTTGAAACGGTTTGCCGTTATATAAATTTGACTGCAGATGTTTAATATAATTTTTTAATCCCTGCGGCCAATAAAGATAGTTGCCTTCGTTCAGACTATATATTCTTCCGTTAGCCGGAATTTTTATATTGTCATGCGACAATAGAAATTCGCCGAATGCAGGATCAAGCGTAAACCCGTAAACCCCGTGTCCGGCTGTATAAACAAGCATTGTACTTGAACCGTAAATAACATAACCGGCCGCCACCTGTCTGTAACCTTCCTGAAGGCAGTCTTTTAGTGTTCCCGGTTCACCGTCGGGGGTTATTCTTTTATATATGGTAAAAATTGTACCAATACTTACATTAGCGTCAATATTTGAAGATCCGTCAAGCGGATCAAATAAAAGAACGTATTTACCGATTTTATGTTTTTTAGGAATATGAATAATATCTTCTTCTTCTTCGGAAGCCATAACGCAGAAGTGGCCGCCGTGGTCCATTGCTTTAATTAAAATCTCATGAGCGAAAATATCCAGTTTTTTTACCTGTTCGCCGTGAACATTACTATCGCCTGTAAATCCGATGATATCAACAAGTCCGGCTTTGTTTACTTCAAGAGAAATTACTTTAGCCGCGAGACCCAACTGGGACAATAACGCGGATAATTCTCCAGTTGCTTCGGGGTGCATCTTTTCGCCTTCAAGAATATGACGATGAAGAGTCATGAAGCGAGTTGCGGGCATATAGATTCTCCTATATATTAAGCTGGTTTACTAATTTCCTGATCTTTGTACTGCAGCTGATATAGTTTATAATAAATTCCTTTTTTAGAAAGCAATTCCTGATGTGTTCCCATTTCCCTAATTTCACCTTTATGCATCACAATAATTTTATCTGCGTTTTGCACTGTGGATAACCTATGGGCAATTACAATTGAAGTTCTACCTACAAGAAGTTTCTCAATTGCCTGCTGAATTAAAATTTCAGTTTCCGTATCGACGCTGGAAGTTGCCTCGTCCAAAATAAGTATTTGCGGGTTATAAGCCAACGCTCTGGCAAAAGAAATTAATTGTTTTTGACCTACGCTTAATGTTGCCCCTTTTTCTTTTACCTCTTCGTTATATTGATTGGGCAATAACGAAATAAATTTATGCGCACCTACGGTTTTCGCGGCGTTTATTACTTCTTCTTGCGAAATGTTTTCTGAGTCTAAATTAATATTTGATTTTATTGTGCCTGAGAACAAGAAAACATCCTGCAGCACAACCGAAATATATTTTCTTAAATCGCGCTTATCAATTTCTTTAATATCAGTTCCGTCAATTAATATTCTGCCGTTTTGAATATCATAAAATCTTGTAAGAATATTAATTATGCTAGTTTTACCTGCGCCTGTAGCTCCAACAATTGCTACTGTTTCCCCTGGATTTATTTTGAATGATACATTGCGAAGAACATAATCATTTTCATTATATGCAAAACATACGTTATCAAATTCAATTGAACCTTTTACCTTTGGTAAAGATTTCGGATTGTCAGGGTTTTTAACAACGGTTTCATTGTCAAGAAGTTTAAATATTCTTTCCGAAGAAGCCATTGCTGTCTGCATAACATTATATTTTTCCGAAAGGTCGCGGATAGGCCTGAAAAACATTTCCGTGTATTGAATGAAAGCGAACAGTACGCCGATTGTCATTGAGCTTTGAATAACATCTCCGCCGCCGTACCAAATAATTAAACTTACGGCCGCCGCGCTTAGTACCTCAACAACAGGATAAAAAACGGCATAGTAAAAAATAGAGTCGATGTTTGCTTTTTTATGATCCGAGTTTATCGAAGCAATATTTTTAATTTCATCATCCTCTTTTGCAAAGCTTTGCACAATAGCCATACCGGTTATGTGTTCCTGCATATATGAATTTAACCGCGCCAAATGGAAGCGTACATCACGGTAGGATTCCCTTACTTTTCTCCTGAATAAAAATGTCCCGTAAATAAGAATAGGAAGTACGGATAAGGTTACAAGTGATAAATCCCATGACATAAAAAACATAAAAATAAAAATCCAGACTATAATAAATATGTCGCTGAATACCATAACAATACCAGAAGAGAATAATTCGTTTAATGCTTCTATATCGTTGGTAACCCGGGTTACTATTCTTCCTATCGGCGTTTTATCAAAATACCTTAACGCAAGCTTCTGAACGTGCGCAAAAAGTTTTACGCGCAAATCATAAATTATTTTCTGTCCCATCAGCTGTGTGTAATAGGTAAGAAAGTATTGTATAAACGACTGGATAATTAATGTAGCGACCAAAAGAAGAGCAATATTTAACAATCCGTCGTAATCTTTAACAGCAATATAATCATCAACCGCGATTTTGGTTAGGTAAGGACGAAGCGGACCTAATCCGGCTACCAGCAGGTTTAATAGGATTGCAAGCACAACGTACTTAGTGTATGGTTTTACGTATCCTAAAAGACGCTTCATTAATTTGGAATCGTACGCTTTACCTAATATTTCATCGTCTTGACTCAAAACTTTTCCTTAAAAAACTTTTTTAAAATATTACAATAAAAATTTAAGATGGAATTTGTTTGTAAAATTGAGCGAATGTTTTTTTATCCAGTCAATCATCTTTACAATCATTTTCTTTATTTAAAAACCGAACAACTCTTTCTTGTTATTTTAATTCTTTTAATTCTTCTTCTAACAATTGTTTAAAATGCATGTCAGCGTAGATTCCGTTTAACGCAACAAGCTGGTCATGAATTCCTTCTTCCACAATTTTGCCGTCCTGTAAAACAATAATTTTATCGGCGTCTTTAACAGTAGAAATTCTATGGCTTATAATTATGCTTGTCCGGTCCTTCATAAAATCTTTTAAACGAATTAAAATTTCTTCCTCAGTATTTGTATCAACAGCCGAAAAAGAATCGTCAAGAATAAGCACTTTAGGATCGGTAGCAAGCGCACGTGCCAGACACGCTCTCTGTTTTTGTCCTCCCGAAAGCGTTATGCCTCTTTCTCCCAAAATCGTATTGTAACCTAATGGAAAACTTTCCACATCTTTTTCAAGTTTAGAAATTGCAGAGACTTTTTCGACTAATTCTTTATTGCCGTTTTTTGCGCCGTAAAGAATATTGTTATAAAGAGTATCGGAGAACAGAAACGTTTCCTGCGAAACCACACCAATATTTTTTCTTAATATATTTAACGGTACGGATTTCACATTATATCCGTCAATCAATAATTCGCCTTCCGAAATATCATAAAGCCGAGATATTAAATTTACAAGAGCTGTTTTACCCACGCCCGTATTGCCTACAACAGCAACAGTGCTGCCTTTTTTTATTTTCAAATTTATATTTTTGAGTACATAAGGAAGATTATCTCTGAATCTGAAAGAAACATTTTTAAATTCGATAGTTCCGTTAATGCCGTTAATTAATTTATTGGTTATTTCGGAATCTGCGATTTCAACATCTTCATTCATAATAGTTTTCAGTCTTTTCATGCTTGCGGAAGCCTGCTGAATTATATTTGCTACCCAGCCGAATGCAATTACCGGCCAAATAAGTAAAGACAGATAAGCAATAAAAGCAAAGACTTCTCCTAAAGTAAGCTCGCCGTTAATAACCATACCGCCGCCTACAAGTATCACGATAATAATAGATAGTCCCGAAATAAGAAATAAGATAGGCATGAACCATGCTTGTATTTTAACCTTATCCATATTTCTATCAAGGTAATCTTTACTAAGATTTGTAAAAGAATTTATTTCGTTGTTTTCTCTTACGTATGATTTTACAACCCTTATTCCGGAAAAATTTTCCTGCGCTTTTGTAGTCAGCTCGCTGAATTTTTCCTGGATTTTAGTAAATCTTTCATGGATTTTTTTGCTCAGCTGATATACCAAATATGAAAGTATTGGCAACGGCAGCAAAGAGTATAAGGTAAGACTCGGACTGATTGAAAATATTATCACTATAACAATTAGGAAAATCGTGATTGTATCTACGGAATACATTACCGCCGGCCCGACATACATACGAACAGCGCTTATATCATTTGTTGCATGCGCCATTATGTCGCCGGTACTTCTGTTCTGAAAAAATCTTAAAGGCAGTTTCTGCAGGTGGCTCCAGAAATCTTGACGGATGTCAAATTCAATTTCGCGCGACACAACAATAATTGTCTGGCGTTTTAAGAAAAGGAAAATTCCGCTTATAATCGCCGCGCCAAAAATCAGCAAGGCGTATTCAATTAGTTTCGCGTATGATATATTGTTTTGAAGACCGTCAATACTATCCCTTAGCAATAAGGGGATGTAAATTTGCGCTGCGTTCGAAATAAGAATAAATATCATACCTATAATTAACTTCTTTTTATAGGCGATGAAATATTTATTTAATTCAAATAATTCTCGCATTTATTATTCTATTATTTTGAAACCGGTATATTTCTGCAATACTTCCGGTACAATAACCTTTCCTTCCGGTGTCTGATAATTTTCCAATATAGAAACCATCAGCCTGCTTGTGGCAAGTCCGGAACCGTTTAATGTGTGAACAAAATCTACTTTTTTATCCTCTGTTTTTCTGTATCTAATATTTGCTCTTCTGGCCTGGAAATTATCGAAGTTGCTGCATGAGGAAGCTTCGAGCCATTTGTTTTCGGCCGGAGACCATGTTTCAATATCATAACATTTTGCGGCTGAAAAACTTAAATCGCCAGTGCATAATTTTAATATTCTATAAGGAATTTTTAATGCTTTCAGAATATCCTCGGCGTCGTTAACCAAATTTTCAAGTTCATAGTATGATGATTCGGGTTTAACAAACTTTACCATTTCAACTTTATTGAATTCGTGAACCCGTAAAAATCCTTTTGAATCTTTTCCGTACGAACCGGCTTCTCTTCTAAAACATTTTGTGTATCCCACATATTTTATTGGAAGATCGGATTCATTTAAAATTTCGTTCCTGTGAAAATTTGTTATTGGCACTTCTGCCGTAGGTATGGGAAACAGATCATCCTTTTCACAATGATACATATCCTCTTCCATTTTGGGAATTTGACCCGTTCCGGTCATAGAATCTCTGTTTACCAATAACGGGGGCATCATTTCGGTATAACCGTGCTCAGCCAAATGCAGGTCCAGCATATAATTAATTAATGCTCTTTCAAGTGTAGCTCCCTTACCCACATAAACAGGGAAACCTGAACCGCTAATTTTCGCGCCTCTTTCAAAATCCAGGATGTTTAATTTTTTGCCGAGCTCAACATGATCCAATACAGGTGCTTCATTTTCAAACTTAAATCCTTCAGGCAGCCATTGTCTGTCTTCAATATTATCAGCGGCAGATTTACCGACCGGCACGGATTCGTGGGGAAGGTTTGGAATCCATAATAAAAGTACATTTAGTTTGTCGCTGATTATTCGCAGTTTATCATCAAGCGATTTTATCTCATCGGAAACGTCCCTCATTTCGGCAACTATTCCGTCGGCGTTTTCGCCTGATTTTTTCAGCCGTGCAATTTCCTGGGATACCGTGTTTCTTTTTGCTTTTAGTTCTTCTGTTCTTTGCAGGAAATCTCTGCGTTCTTTATCGAGTTCTAAAATTTCGTCAACGGTATTTTTTTCATTCTTATTTCCAACACCTAGTTTAACTAAATCAGGATTCTCACGGATAAACTTTAAGTCGAGCATTTTCTAATATTTCCTATTTTTAATGGAACGCTGATCTTTATGATCATTATGATTTTTTAAGATTTTTATATTCAGATGTAAGTACTTTCCTTTTTAATCCAGGCGTTTTACCAAAATTCAATAACAAACCAACTTCTATCTCAGTTGCCTTTAAATAATTAATTAATTGGAATTCATGTTCTTCACATAAACCTTCTGCTGCTTTCAATTCAATAATTACACAATTTTCAACTATTATATCAGCAAAATATTCACCAACATTTTTACCTTCATAATAAACGTCAATAGGTATCTGTTTTTTGCAATTCAATCCGAGTTTATTCAATTCAATCAACATTGAATTTTCATAAACTTTTTCTAAAAACCCGTATCCTAAATTATTATAAACATTATAAAATGCTTTAATAATTTTATCAGTTATTTCTGAGTGTTTATAATTATTATTCATTTTTTATCATAATAAATCATAACAATCATGAAAATCTGCGTTCTATTATTTTACTTTACAACAATATTCAAAATTTTGTTTTTGACGTATATCTCTTTAACAATGTTTTTACCTTCTACGTGGCGAAGGACGTTTTCATTTTCGTGCGCAATTTTTTTAACTAATTCTTCGCCGCAATCGAAAGGAACATCAATTTTGGCTCTCATTTTTCCGGCAACTTGAACAGCTATAGTAACTGTATCAACGGTTAATGCATCCTTGTCGGCCTCAAACCAAACAGGGTTTTCAAACAATGACTTTTCGTTGCCGATCATATTCCACATTTCTTCTCCTAGATGAGGCGCCAAAGAAGAAATCATTATAACGAATCTTTGAAGTGAATAAGCTTTTAATTCATTTCTACATTCGTCGAAGCCTTTAATCATTTCGTTGGATAATTCCATAAGCGTGGCGACCGCGGTATTAAATTTAAAACTATCAATCTCGTCGCTTATTTTCGGTATTGATTTGTTCACCTTTCTATAAACTTCTTTTTCAGTTTCATTTAATTCATCGAGATTAAATTTTTCGGGAACTGAGACAGATTTTAGAATATTTTCGTTTTCTGTAAAAAGTGCGTATGACCGTTGAACAAATCTGTCGACGCCTACAATTCCTTTATCGCTCCAATCGCCGCCCATTTCATAAGGACCCATAAACATAAGGTACATTCTAAAAACGTCGGACCCGTATTCTTTTATAAAACTATCGGGATTAACAACGTTTCCTTTTGATTTCGACATTTTAGCACCGCCGTTTGTAATTGTACCCTGATGAACCAATCTTGCGAAAGGCTCGTCGCTGTTAACCAATCGGAGATCTCGCAAGAACTTATGAATAAATCTTGCGTAAAGTAAATGCATTGTAGCGTGTTCGGCTCCTCCCACATAAGTATCAACGGGAGTCCATTTATCAGCAAGCTCTTTATCAAAAATTCCTTCTGAAAATTGAGGATTCATATAACGAAGATAATACCAGGAAGAATCCACAAATGTATCCATTGTATCCGCATCACGTTTAGCGCTGCCGCCGCATGTAGGACATTTTGTATTCACAAATTCTTCGTTGCGTGCAAGAGGCGAGCCTCCGTCGGGTTTAAAATCCACATCATACGGAAGTTCAACCGGCAGCTGATTTTCAGGTACTGGAACCTCGCCGCATTTATCACAATAAACGACAGGTATTGGAGTTCCCCAATATCTTTGACGCGAGATTAACCAGTCGCGCAGCCTGTAATTAATTTTTCCCTCTCCAATTTCTTTTTCCTGAAGCCATGCAATAATTTTCTTTTTTGCATCTGCAACATTTAATCCGTCAAGAAAATCACTATTTATCGCCGGACCGTCTCCGGTGAATGCTTTACCTGTAAATCCTTCTGCAGGCTGAACTGTTCTAATAATAGGCAATCCGAATTTCTCGGCAAATTCCCAATCTCGTTCATCCTGTCCCGGAACCGCCATAATTGCGCCGGTACCGTATGTCATCAAAACATAATCAGCAATCCATATAGGAATTTCTTTATTATTAACCGGATTAATAGCGTAAGCACCGGTAAATACACCTGTTTTTTCTTTTACGGTAGATGTTCTGTCAATTTCTGTCATCGACTTAATCGATTCGATATAATTAGTAACATCTGTTTTATAATCTTCTGCGGTAATTTTTTCAAGCAGCGGATGTTCAGGTGCAAGAACCATATATGTCGCGCCGAACAATGTATCAGGTCTTGTTGTGAATATGGAAAGTTCTTCTTCGAAGTTCTTCAATTTAAACTTTACTTCCGCCCCTACACTTTTTCCTATCCAGTTTTCCTGCATAAGTTTTGTCTTTTCAGGCCAGTTAATTTTATTAAGTCCCTGTAAAAGCTCTTCGGCATATTCTGTGGTTTTAAAGAACCATTGAGTAAGATTTTTTTGTTCAACCATTGTTCCGCAGCGTTCGCATGTTCCGTCTGCCTGCACTTGTTCATTTGCTAAAACAGTATGACAAGAAGGGCACCAATTAACGGGGGCATTTTTTCTGTATGCCAGTCCTTTTTTATAAAGCTGAAGAAAAAGCCATTGGTTCCATTTATAATATTCCGGGACGCAGGTCATTAATTCAGCATCCCAATCATACATACATCCGATTCTTTTTAACTGATCACGAATATCATTTATATTTATAATAGTGCTGTCTTTGGGATGCACACCTGTTTTTATAGCATAATTTTCCGCCGGCAGTCCGAAGGCATCATAACCCATCGGCTCAAATACATTATGCCCCTGAATTTTCTTAAACCGCGCCCATGAATCGGTCGGCCCGTAATTGTACCAATGCCCGCAGTGCAGCTTTGAGCCTGAGGGATAAATAAACATTACCAGGCAATAAATTTTCTTTTTAATATCTGATAAGTCGGTTTTATAGACTTTATTCTCTTCCCAATATTTCTGCCATTTAGTTTCTACTTGTTCAAAAGGATATTTCATCGTTATATATTTCCTATAATAAAACTGTAACAGGTAATCCTTTATTTGATAAACAAAAAAGTATTAAAAACCTGCAAATTGCTTAATTTTCTAAATTTGTGAAAAAATAAACTTCAAGTTATCAAAATTGCTTCTGCTTATCAAGAAAATGATTTCGCAATTCTTAGGAGGAACAGAATTGCCGTAGATCAAGTAAGCTTAAAATTTTAAGTAATTCCAGAAGATTTAGAGATTTTTTGTTTAACTGATAATAATTCAACAAAGCATTTATACATTCATTCAATCATACCATCAAACAATCTCCATTCAATTTAAAATTTATTGCGATATCATTTAATAAACAGATATTTGCATTAAATCATTTCATTATTACTAATTTGTTTTAAGTAAAAATTCACAATTATAGAAGAAAATTCTTATTTTAATCTCATACTTTAATAAATATTACATGAAAAAATATTCTGGTGGGAAAATGAAAAAGTTCATTATTGTAATTTTAATTTTATTGTTTAATATGAATCTTAACGCACAAAATAAAAGACCTTTAACAGTAGATGATATGTGGGGAATGAAACGGCTGTTAGAATTTGACGTTTCGCCGGACGGCAAATTAATTGCGTTCACAATGCAGCATTTCAGCATGGAAACGAATAAAGGCAATAAAGATATTTGGCTTATTAACGCCGACGGCACAAACCAAAGAGTATTGCTTAATTCGGAGGCAAACGAAAGTACGCCAAAATTTTCTCCGGACGGCAGTAAATTATCTTTTATAAAAGAGAGCCAAATTTGGCAATGCGATCTTAACGGCAATAATGAAGAACAATTAACAGATATGTACACCGGAGCTTCGCAGATTGTTTGGTCCAATGACGGGAAAAAGATATTGTTCGCTTCAGAAGTTTACCCCGATTGTCAAACTCAGGACTGCAATAAAATGAAAGATGAAGCAAAAGCAAATGATAAAGCAGATTATAAAGTCTACACAGAATTGATGTTTAGACATTGGGATTCATGGAGAACGGAAAAAAGAAGCCACTTATTTATGCTTGATGTAGCAAGCAAAGAATTTTTTGATTTAACATTAAACAGCAGAGCGGATGTACCTCCTTTAGCATTGGGAAGCGCAAACGATTTTTCATTTTCGCCCGACGGGAGCGAAATCGCTTTTGTAATGAATCTGGATAAAGTAATTGCCACAAGCACAAACAATGATGTTTTTATCATTAATGTTAACGACATACAAAAAGGAAAAGAAACTCCTTATAAAAAAATATCTCTAAGCGGCGGGAATGATTCCCAGCCTGTTTATTCACCCGACGGTAAGTATATAGCATTTAATTCGATGGAACGAGCGGGGTTTGAAGCAGACAAACAAAGACTCGCTTTATATAATAGAATTACAGGAGAATTAAAATACGTTACAGAAAACATAGATATTTCATTAGGTGGAATATCATGGGATATCGACTCAAAATACATTTATTACGATGCGGCAAATGAAATATTTAATTCTATATATAAAATAAACGTTGAATCAGGCGAAAACACAATTATTCTAAAAGAAAGAGTTAATGCCGGTATTACAGCGGCCGGAAATAAATTATATTTCAGACAGCAGCAATCAAGATTGCCTTATGAATTATTTTCAATGAATACCGACGGAAGCGGATTAAAACAATTAACATTTTTAAATAATGAATTGTTATCGCAAATTGAATGGTATGATACAGAAACATTCTGGACCGAAGGAGCTGAAGGAGCAAAGGTGCAGTCAATTTTAGTTAAGCCTCCGTTTTTTGACGAATCAAAAAAATATCCGTTAATATTTCTAATTCACGGCGGACCGCAGGGGCATTGGAATGACGATTTCCATTACCGCTGGAATCTGCAAATGTTCGCAGCGAAAGGTTATGTTGTAGTAGCTACCAACCCGAGAGGAAGTTCTGGTTACGGACAAAAATTCCTTGATGAAATTTCTCAGGATTGGGGTGGAAAAGTTTATATAGATTTAATGAATGCTTTTGATTATTCGGTTGCGAATTTTAAATTTATTGATGATAAAAATTTATTCGCAGCCGGCGCTTCTTACGGCGGATATATGATTGATTGGATTGAAGGACATAACACTAAATTTAATGCTTTGGTAAGCCACGACGGCACATATGATATGCGCAGCATGTTCGGAGAAACCGAAGAACTTTGGTTCCCGTTATGGGAAATGGGCGGAACGCCGTGGGAAAAACCCGAAGAATATAAAAAATGGTCGCCAAGTACTTATGTTGAAAATTTTAAAACGCCCATGCTTGTAATTCAAGGCGGAAAAGATTTCCGCGTTACCGAAGGACAGTCTTTTCAGCTGTTTACAGATTTACAAATGAAAAATGTTCCAAGTAAATTTTTATATTTCCCAAATGAAAATCACTGGGTGCTTTCGCCCGCTAATGCGAAAATATGGTGGTCAACTGTATTCGATTGGTTCGAACAATTTAAGAGGTAATAAATGAAGGACGATTTTAAGAATTTGGACAAAGATGATTTCGAAGATATATTCGACTCTCCCGAAAAAATTGAAAGGGGCGAAGAATATATTGAAGACGGATTGTGGAATAAAATTGAGAGGGTAGGCAAAAAAATTTCATTTGCCAGAGATATTGCGGCGCTTTATAATTATATGATAAGCCCGCGAATAAGCTGGCACCGCAAAGCAATTGTTGTAGGAGCTCTTGTTTATTTCATTTCACCGATAGATACAATTCCCGACATTGCCCCTCTTGTTGGATATTTGGATGATCTTGGTGTGGTAACGGCGGTTTTGAAATTTTTGGGGAGTGAGCTAATTCCCTTTTATGAAAAACAGTAAATAGGATTTATGTGAATTTTAAATTAGAAAAAAGTGAAATTTTATTCAGCGGAAAAGTTTTCGATTTAAAAGTAGATGAAATTAAATACGAAAGCGGCAACAAAGGAATTAGAGAAGTCGCGGTTCATAACGGCGGCGCTGTGGTTGTTCCTGTTAAAGACGACGGAAAAATAATTTTAGTAAAACAATACCGTTACCCGTTCGATAAAGTACTTCTTGAATTACCTGCCGGAAAACTGGATAGAAATGAGGATCCATTAACCGCTGCACAAAGAGAACTTAAAGAAGAAACCGGATATACGACGGATAAAATTTCTAAACTCGGGGCGATATACACAACCCCGGGTTTCTGTACCGAAGTTCTTCATATTTATTTAGCGGAAAATTTAATTGCCGGCGAACATGAGCGTGAAGAAGGTGAACTGGGAATGGAAGTTCTTGAGTTTACACTTAAAGAAATTTACAATATGATTTTGACCGGTGAAATTGTCGACGCGAAAACGATTTGCGGAATTCAGTATTTGAATTTGAGCTCTTCAAATCTATAAATAAAATCAGCTTCTTTTAATAATCACTAATTAATATTTAGTTGATTTGTGATACTTTCCCGCTGCTAATTTTTTTTTGCAACTTTTCTTTATTTGAAAAGACTAATAGAACTAAAAGTGCAAAACCATATTTACTCAAATTAGTATTATTCAATGGATACCTATTATGTTGATAATTTCCAACCTATCAAAAACTTATTCAAACGGCGTTATTGCGTTAAAAGATGTTTCCTTAAAAATAAATAATGGATTGTTTGGTTTGCTCGGTCCGAACGGTGCAGGTAAATCAACACTAATGCGGACAATAGCAACTTTACAGGAACCGGATTCAGGAAATATATATTTCGATGAACTAGATGTTCTTAAGTCACCTCAGCTGCTCAGAGCAGATTTAGGTTACTTGCCGCAAGACTTCGGAGTTTACCCGCGAATCTCAGCAGTAGAACTTCTGGATCATCTTGCGATATTAAAAGGTATTTTAAATAAGAAGGAACGTGAAGAGCAAGTAAAAGCATTATTAGATCAAACAAATTTATATAAAATGCGGAAGAAAGCTGTCAGTAATTTTTCCGGCGGAATGAAACAAAGATTCGGCATTGCGCAAGCGCTGTTGGGGGATCCGCATTTAATAATAGTTGATGAACCAACGGCGGGATTAGATCCGGAAGAAAGAAACCGGTTTCACAATTTGTTAAGTGAAATTGGAGAAGATAAAGTTGTTATTTTATCAACGCATATTGTAGAAGACGTTAGTGATTTATGTCCCGATATGGCAATTTTAGCTGACGGAAAAATTTTACTGCAAGGTACGCCGATAAAATTAATTAATGAATTGAAAGGCAGTATCTGGCACAAAACTATTTTAAAAGAAGAATTGAATCATTACAAATCTAATTTGCAAATAATATCCACACATTTGTTTTCAGGCAAAACACAAATTCATGTACTGTCCAACTCACGCCCTGATAACAGTTTTGAAGAAGTTGCTCCTGACCTTGAAGACGTTTATTTCTCAACTATTTTTAATCAAGCAAGTAACTAATTGTAAACTATATGCTGATAAAGATGATTAAATTTGAATGGCGGTATCATTCCAAACAGCTTTCGTTTATAGCCGCAGCAATAGTTTTTTTCCTTTCAGGAATTTTTGCAACTAAAGGAAGTTATGGCGGAACAGATATTAACATAAATTCCCCTTACGCAATTACATTTTTTTTAAATCTTCTGTCTCTGCTTTCACTTTTCGTTTTAACAATATTCAGCGCAAACGCATTACTTCGTGACCATGAATATAAAATGAGTGAATTAATTTATTCTACTTCTATCTCAAAATTTCAATTTCTATTCAGCAGATTTGCTGGAATAATTTTAGCCGCATTTGCAATGTTATGTTTTGCCGTATCCGGAATGCTGTTTGGTTTATTTTGGGCTGACGCAGAAAGATTGGGCGTAATTAATTTATGGAATTACATTTATCCTCTTTTTATTTTCGGCGTGCCAAATATTTTATTCGGCGCTTCACTTCTTTTCACAGTTTCAATTTTAACGCAAAGTTCAACTGCAACATATGTAACCGGCGTGTTTATTTATATACTTTATTTTGTCGCCTCAATGCTGGGCAACTCGCCCCTTATGGCAAACTCAAGTCCAACTGGCATTGAAAATAATTTGCTACATGTGTTAATGGATCCTTACGGCATTGTAGGATTTCTTGCGCAAATAAAGTTTTGGGGCGTTATTGAAAAAAATACACAGCTTGTTCCGCTCGAGGGAAATTTATTAATTAACAGAATTTTCTGGTGTTGTTTCGCAGTAACAGTATTTTTAATTGTTTACAAAATATTTTCTTTCAAACTAATTCCGGCAAGAAAGCAGAAACAAAATAATATTTTAGAAGAAACAACTGCTTTAATAAAATATAAACCTGTTTCAACAAACACTTCTGATTTTAAATTACAGTGGGCTGCGTTTATTACAAAATCAAAACTTGAAACAAAATTAATTGTTAAAGGAATACCTTTCATTGTAATGATGATTTTATGGATTGGTATGATTGGCATTACTTTAAGCGAAGAGTTATTCAGCGGTATATTTGACACTTCATATTATCCGTCTACAGGATTAATAATCTCAACTTTATTGGCGGCTAAGATTGGTGTAATATTTATAATTTATTACAGCGCAGAAATTATTTGGCGCGAGCACGATGTTAAAATCAGCGGGTTAATCGGTTCATATCCTGTTTCGAACTCCATTATATTTTTATCAAAATGTTCTGCGCTTGGAATTTTAATAATAATATTTACTGCGTTAAACATATTACTCGGAATAGTTTTTCAAACTGCCAATAACTATTTCCGTTATGAATTGCAGTATTACTTTTCACTGTTTTATTACAGCAGTTTGCCTTTGTTTTTATTTGCCGTGCTTGCGTTGTTCATTCAATCTTTAGTTTCTAATAAATATTTGGGAATGGTATTATCAGCATTAACAATTTTTATAGCCATGAAAGGTGAAAATTTAGGGATAGAACATTTTTTATTCCGTTACGCAAATACTCCCGAATTAATGTTTTCGGACTTTAACGCGTTCGGGCATTATTCATCAGCATTTAATTGGTATATGGTTTATTGGAGTTCATTTGCATGCCTTCTAATTTTGTTGAGCTTGTTATTTGGGAAAAATAGCAAAGATATATCATTCAAAAAACAGATAAAATCATTGGGCATAAGATTTAACAAATCATACAAAATAAGCGCCGCTGCATTATTAATAATTTTTATAACAAGCGGAAGTTATATTTTTTACCAAACAAACATTTTAAATGAATATATGACCACTGAAGAAATGCTGCAGTTTCAAACAGAGTACGAGCATAAATACAAATTATATTCTTCTTTGCCGCAACCTGTTATCACAAGTGTGAAATCAAACGTTGGTCTCTACCCTGAAGAAAGGAAATACCATGTTGACGGCACATATATTTTGCAAAACAAAACTGAAAAAATAATTGACACTGTTTTAATAGGCATTGACCATGAAGTTACTTCCTCCAAAATACTATTCCCAAAAGCAAAATTAGTAAAACAGGATGACCGTTATAATTATTATTTGTTTATACTTAACAACCCAATGCATCCGGGTCAACAAACAACAATGAAATTTTCAATTGACGTTTTAAAAACCGGTTTCGAAAATTTTAATTCGGAAAATTCCATTTTGAATAACGGATCTTATATCGAACTCGAAAAGTATGTCCCTTTTATTGGGTACAGTGATTCATATGAAATTAAAAACCCATCCTTGCGTAAAAAAAGAGGTTTGCCTGCATTGAACAATAAAAAGAAACTTGAAGATTATAAACCGCAAAACTATAACCGAATAAATTTTGAAACAATAATTTCAACATCAGCCGATCAGCAAATTGTTACAACAGGACAATTAAAAAAGATGTGGTCAAAAAATAAACGGAACTATTTCCATTACAAAGAAGAAAACCCAATTACTTTTATGTTTGCAATTGCTTCGGCAAATTATAAAGTTTTAGAAACACTGTATAACGGAATTGACATTAAATTATATTATTACGATAAACATTATTACAATACCGATAAAATAATTAATGCGTTAAAAACATCTTTGAATTATTTCGAGAATAATTTCGGCAAATACCAATTTAAAGAAATTAAAGTAGCTGAAATTCCTCAGTACAGAGGGGCTGCTACTGCATACCCAAATACGCTTTTCTTTAGTGAAAAGGTTGGGTTTCTTCTTGACCAAAGCGACACGACAAAAGTTGATTACACATTTTTAACAGTAGCGCATGAACTGTCTCATCAATGGTGGGCAAACCAGTTAGAGCCTGCTGATGTTGAAGGAAGTAAAGTATTAACCGAAACTTTAGCGCAATATTCCGAAGCGGCGGCTATTGAAAACAATTCCGGGAAAAAGTATTTAAGGCAATATTTTTCAGATATTCTCGACGTTTATCTTTCTTCAAGAGGTTATTCAGGCGAAGAACCGCCTTTATATAAATCAGTAGCAAATAGAGACGCTTATATATATTATCAAAAAGGCGCATTAATAATGCACGCTGTAAAAGAACTTTTGGGTGAAGATAGATTGAATTTCGCATTGAGTAATTTGAGAGTAAATTATTTTTATACAAAATTCAAACCGACAACTCTAAACTTACTTGACGAGCTGTACAGCGTTAGTACAGCGGATGAACAACAATTAATAAATGAATGGTTTACAAAAAATATTTTCTATGATTTAAAAATCAATTCAGCATACTCAAAAACTCTTGCCGATAGAAGTTTTGAGATTAAAATTAAGGTTGCCGCAAAAAAATATGAGATTGATAAGTTTGGCAAAAAAAATATAATGCCGTTAAACGAAAATTTTCAGATAGGCTTCTTTTCAGGCTACCCTGAAAATTTTGATAATGCTGATAAATTAATCACTTGTAAAAAGTACAAGTTTAATTCCGCCTCAACCGTGTTGATAATAATTCTCAAACAAAAACCTGAATTTATAGTTATTGACCCAATTAATTATATAATAGATAAAAACACAGCAGATAACATTAAAAAAATAGAAGAAATAAATTGATTGGGCATAAACCAATTGATTATAAAATTCACACATCAAAAACAGAAATTATTATGAATAAGTATAAATTTATTTTTGAAAAATCATACACCGACAGATGTGTTTCTAAGAAACTAACAAAAGAGGTTATATTAGAATCAGCGCTTGATCATAATTATCATAAAAACGAATTGAGCCAATTGGCATTTACTGAATTGGCATCCATTCATCCGGAATTTTTAAGTAATATTAATGAAAGAAATTTAAACGGTTGGACTCAGCCGCAAATTAAAGAAATTCAGTTGGTAAATAATTATGAGTTGTAAAAACTAAATATTACCTAAAGAGAATTACTCTTTCGGTAAAATTACTGTAAAAGTTGTTCCTTTGTTTTTTTCGCTTTCAACACTTATTTCAGCATTTATTAAATCACAATATCTTTTAACAAGCGACATTCCAAGCCCGTTGCCTTCAAATTTACGGCTGTAGCCCTGCTCTTCCTGAGAAAACGGTTCAAATAAATTTTCGAGATATTCCGGTGAAATACCAATTCCGGTATCCGATATTTTTACAATGATTTGTCCTTTTTCATTTTCAACTAATGACAAATCAACCCTTCCTTTATTCGTGTATTTAATAGCATTGTCCAATAAATTTGCGAATATTTGACTTACTGCATATTCATCGGAATTTATTATTACATTTTCCGATTCAACATGCAGGTTTAATTCAATTTTTTTTGAGCTTGCTATTTTCATGTATTCGATAAGTAGGTTGTAAAGAATATCCGAAATATTAATATTCCTTCTGCTTATTTCATATGTTCCAAGCTGTAGTTCCGACATATTTAATATCAAATCGATAGTGCGTATAACTCTTTTGCTTGCCGAGTCAATTCCGGTAAAACAAACCTCAAGTTCCTTATTACTTTTATCATGAAGTTCATCTTCGATAAGACTTGTAAAGCTTACCATTGTATTGATAGGGCTTCTAATTTCATGAGACATTTGAGCAAGAAATTCGGATTTAAGCTGGTTTGCTTTCTCGGCTTTTTCTTTTGCTAAGATTAAATCTTCCATCATTTTTTTACGTTCCGAAATATCTTCTTTTACAGCAATAAAATTTGTTATATCTCCTTTATCATTTCTAATAGGCGATATGGAAACATGCTCCCAAAACAGCTCGCCGTTTTTCTTTTTATTTAAAAGATCTCCCTTCCACATATTGCCGTTAGAAATAGTTTCCCAAAGAATTTTATAAGTTAGTTCATCGTGGTAACCCGATTTCATTACCCGCATATTCTTATTATAAATCTCTTCAAAAGTATATCCGGTAACTTCAGTAAATTTTGGATTTACGTATTCTATATTTCCTTTTATATCCGTAATAATTAAAGCGGCGGGACTTTGTTCAATACCTTTTGAAAGAGTATTAATTTTTTCTTCCGCTTCTTTGGCTTCGGTAACATCAATAGTAAATCCGGCTAAATATATTGGTATTCCGTCGTAATGAATAGGGAATTTAATTGTTCTATAATATTTACCGTTAAATTCCTCATAAACTTCCACTACTTTCCCTTCGCTTAAAATTCTTTTATCATCCTTAACCATTGATTCGGCAAGGTCGGACGGAAAAAGTTCAAACATATTTTTCCCTATAAGTTCATTCATAGGTTTTCCAAGAAGCTGCTCATAGTTTTTACTTAATCTTATTGCCCGGATTTGAGCATCTTTAAAGAAAACATAGATTGGACTAAATTTCATAAACTGGGTAAAAATTTCTTCGCTTTCGCGTAACGCTCTTTGTGTGCTTCTTTCTTTTGTCTGATCGCGAAATACAAGAACTACACCAATTACTTCTCCGGAGCTGCTATGTATAGGGGCTCCGCTGTCGGCTATCGGAATTTCATCGCCGTTTTTTGAAATCAAAAGTATATGATTTGCCAAACCGATAATTTTATCTTCAATTAAAATTTTATCAACGGGACTTTCAACTTTTTCTCTAGTAATTTCATTAATAATATTAAATACATCTTTTAGTTTTTTCCCATTAGCTTCAACTTCCCTCCAGCCTGTTAATTGTTCCGCAATTGGGTTCATCTGCCGGATTTCTCCATTAATATCAGTTGTAATAACGGCATCGCCAATACTGTAAAGCGTTGTTCTGTAAAGCTCCTTCCTTTCGGAAATTTCATTTATAAATTTCGCGTTTCTGTCCTGATCCAATAAAACCTTGCCGGCAACCAAGGTTATAACCGGAAAGAAAACAACTACCGATAGAACAACTTTAAAATAGTTTTCAAGGAAACTTGGGACAGGATCGGAACTAATTATTATAAACATGAAGAGATGAACAATTAGGCCAAATACATATAATTTAAGAGGCGTTAATTTTTTGAAGTCTGTTTTTACATTATAATAATTAAAAACAGAACCTATTATAAATGAAATTGCAATCAAAATAACACCCGGAATTACTCCGTTGCCTCCCAAATAAATCCTGCAAATTAATGCCATTAGAAATGAAATAAACCCTGATAAGGGACCAAAAAACAGAGCGCTTAAACTTAATACTACAGACCTGCCGTCAAAAAAAGCGCCGTTTGTGTGATAGATCGGCAGCACCATTCCTATAATCGCAACAGTTCCAAAAAATATTCCCTGCAGTACCTTACCGGATAGTTTATTTCTTTTAAATTTATTATCAATAAAGCCGGAAAAGATACTTAAGGACACAAGAAATGACAGGTTATATATTAGGTCTGTGATAATCATTGATATCAAATTATTGTTGAATATGTTAACACATTATCGAAAATTTTTGGGAAAATAAATACTTATGCATCAATTTTTTTATAAATATTTATAGTTTTTATTCAATTCCTTCAATTGAATGATAATATTTATCATTATAAAAATAGTATAAACAATTGATTTTTGATACTTAAAATTGAGTTAAAGCTCTTATTTTCCGAAAATATCAAATTATCAAATCAATAGTTCAATTCATAAAATATTACATTTTGAATATAAAGAAGCATATTTAAAATAATTTATAATTTAAGCTGAAATCAGATTCAACAGGATTGTTTGGTTTTCCCTTCAATTTTTCGTAAATTTGCAATAAACAAATACCACAGTACAATCTTAGTCTTCAAAAACAAAATATTTTATTTTAACACACAAATTACATTCTTCCTAAGCAAACATCCGTCTTTTAATTATATCTGACTTATTTATACCCCTGTTTAATTTTATTATTTTATATCAAGGAGAACTTATGCTCGAAATTAGAGAATATCATTCATTAAAAGAAATGGAAAACGATTTTTCATTGGAAACATTAATTAACTTTTTACACACCCACTTGGACAGGTTTGGCGATTCCAAAGAAGCGATAAAAAAATGCGTTAATTACGCGTTTTCGGGAAAAGAAGGAAACGGCGGATTTGTAGCAGGCGGTTTTATTGAAAAAGAACTAGTAGGCGCGGTTGTTATGAACGAAACGGGAATGGGAGGTTACATCCCGGAAAACATACTTGTCTATATCGCGGTGAATTCTAATTTCCGGAACCAGGGAATAGGCGGAAAACTTGTTAAACATGTAGTTGAAAAAAGCAGCGGCGACGTTAAACTTCATGTTGAATATGATAATCCGGCAAAAAAATTGTACGAAAGATTAGGCTTTACAAATAAGTACGCTGAAATGAGATTCATAAAAGAGAAAAAATAATGGCTACAATAAATATTGATACTAACAAAATTATTGAGAATATAAAAAAACTTGACGTTTTTTTATCCGGATTCGGAATTAGCTGGTCGCTTATTACAAAAATGGCCTGCGGCAACGAACAGCTTCTTCAGAAAATACTGAATGAATCATATTTAAAAAACCTGCATTCAATCGGCGATGCAAGATTGTCTAATCTGAAGATGGTAAAAAAAATTAGTCCCGATGTAAAAACAATTTATATTAAGCCGCCGGCGCTTGTCCAGATAAAAAATGTTGTGAATTATTCGGATATATCTTTGAATTCTTCGCTTACGACAATTAATGAAATTAATAAAGCATCCAAAGCAATAGGTAAAATACATCAGATAATTGTGATGATTGAAATGGGCGAGCTGCGCGAGGGAGTTTTAAGAAATAATGTCCTGTCGTTTTATGAAAAAATATTAAACTTATCAAATGTTGAGGTAATTGGGCTCGGGACAAATCTGGGCTGCATGTACGGAATTGAACCTACTTACGACAAGCTGATTCAGCTTAGTTTATATAAACTTCTGCTGGAAGAAAAGTTCAGAAAAAAACTTCCGTTAATTTCCGGGGGCAGTTCAATCACTTTACCGTTAATTTCAAAACGGCTGCCAAAAAGCTTAAATCATCTGCGCATAGGTGAAACCGCATTTCACGGAATATCATTAGATAACGGTAAAAAATTCAGGAATCTTTCAACACACGCGTTTAATTTTTCAGCGGAAATTATCGAACTTGAAAAGAAAGAATCTGTTCCGGATGGGAATATAGGCGATGCCGGAATTGGACATACGGCCGGCTTTGATGAAAATGAAAATATAATTTCACACAGAGCTATTGTTGATTTCGGATCGATTGATGTTAATTCCGAAGATTTAACCCCGCGCGATGAGAATATAAAATTCATAGGCACAACATCTGATATGACTGTATATAATCTCGGTGAAAATAAACAAGGTTATAAAGTGGGGGATAAAATTCATTTTCTACCGAACTATATGGCAACTGCGAGGCTGCTTAATTCTAAGTATATAACTAAAGAGATAAAATAATATTCTTCGTGTTTTATTTCTTTGCCGAATAAGATTTTACGGTGACGCTAAAGTATAAAGAAATGTAATATAGAAAGGCGCTTAATGGAAAATCCTATAATACAATATTCTATAATCATATTATATTTTTCTTTTATAATAATAAAAGGGATAAGTAAATCAAGAAACATAAAGGATGACGAAGATTTTCTTGTAGCCGGGAGAAATATAGGCTGGTTTCTTTTAATGGCTACTATGGGAGCTACGGTAATTGGCGGAGGCGCTTCAATCGGGTCAATTGCCAAAACATATGAATGGGGAATCATAATGGTATTAGTTACAACCGGATGGTATTTCCAATTTATGTTTTCGGCAAAATATATCGCCCCATATTTCCGGGAAAAAGAATTATATACCGTGGCCGGTTTTTTCGGAAAACGGTTTGATGACAAAAATAGATTTGTCGCTTTTGTGCTTTCATTAATTTTTTCGGTAGGAGTACTCGGAGCGCAGTTAGTCGCGTTCGGTAAAATTATAAATTCAATGATGCCCGAAATTCAATATACTTACGCGGTAATTATAGGAGGTATTATTGTAATTACATACAGCACCGCCGGGGGTCTGCTTGCTGTTATTTATACCGATGTTTATCAATTTATAATTTTAATTGGCGGATTTATTTTTACCGTAATAATGATACTTCCTGATATGGCGGCGCATTCCTCTGAAATATTAAACGAACTTCCCGAAACATTTTTTCAAATTGACGGTGGCAAAGGATGGCTGTTTCTCGTTTCCACATTTTTAGCGTTTCTATTGGGAGAAACTTTCGCTCCCGGCTATGCAACACGTTTCTGCGTTGGTAGAAATATCAAAGAATTAAAAAAAGGAATCTTCCGTGCGGGACTATTTTTACTTTTAGTATTCCCTTTAATTATTTTTATTATTTCAACCTATGCCAGATACAGTTTCCCGGATATTGATCCGAGTCATGCACTGCCTCAAACAATTTTAAAACTTCACAATCCCTATGTTTCGGGAATCATTATTGCGGCGTTAATGAGCGCGGTTATGTCTTCGGCCGATTCAATATTAAATTCAACAACCGCTATATTTACAAAAGATCTTTATGAAGAATACTTATCAAAAAGAGGAACCGACCCGAAGAAAGGATTAAGAATAGCTCGAATGAGTTCAATTATATTAGGGATTATCGGAATTTCACTGGCATTAATTCTGCCCGATATTATTGATCTTTTACTGCTTACTTATTCACTTTGGGCACCGAGTGTTATACTTCCGATAATAGTAGGAGCAATGTATAAAAAGAAAAGTCCCGAACTGAATACAACAATATTTATTACCATGGTAGGCGCAATTGTTTTAACAATTTTTTACATGAGTTTCTTTAATACTGAATTTTTGCAGCCGAGTGTTTTCGGTGTCTTTTGTTCATTAATTATTTTTAGTTTCAGCACAATGATTATAAAACCTAAACTAACAGTTAAGTAGATTTTAATGCTAGTTAAATACTAAAATTTCTAACTGCCTCATTTAGATTCATTTTACTAAAATCATTTTTTTAGTTTGCTGAAAATTTTTGCCAGACTCTGTGACGGCTGTTAAACTGTATAAATAAATCCCGCTCGAAAAATTTTCCGCATCAAATTTAAATTCGTAATTACCTGCCGCAAACCGTTTATCAACAATTTGATCTACCTCACTTCCCAAAATATTGTGAACTTTTAAACTTACTTCCGAAGTTTCCGGGATTTGAAAATTTATAACCGTACTCGGGTTAAACGGATTCGGGTAATTCTGCCCAAGTGAAAATCCTTGCGGCAGTTCATTATTATCACCGACAGATGTAGCAGAATTATCGGAATCATAGTCTCTGGCTAATCTAACAAAATTATAAATTCTTATTACATCGCCCTGCGGCCCGTGTCCATTTGGATAATCATTCGGGTCTCCGGTTTTAATATCACTTCTCTGTGCCCCCGCTCCATGCACATCCAAAAGCTGAAAATTATTTGAACCCGGAGGCATTTCCATAAAACCTAATGCTCTGCCGAAACATACATATACTGCTCTTACAGGCTGCGGTCCATCTTCATGAGTTGTACTGGTCAAGTAAAAAGGATAATCAATTTCTCCGCCTTCATTTGTAATTTGCGGTACGTTAAACAAAGGATCAATTGCCGCCGATGAAGTTGTTGAAGGCGAACGTGAATAATCCAAAATACTTTGAAGTTCCTTTGCGTTCGGCACTCTCCAATCATTAAATCCCAAATAGTTTTCACTGTTTTTTTGTTTAGCGTACTTAAGCGCGTCTTCCCAAAGCATTGCTTCGCTGCTTCCCGCTTGATCCCACATCAATCCTGTTGCCAAATCGGAAATTGTACCGTCATTATTGTTTTTAAAATTATTTATTCCGTAATATGGGTTTCCTCTTACGAATTTCACTTCAAAATCTTTTGAAACAGGGTAACCTTTAATTCTGCCGTCGGCAATATTTAAACCGAACATTCCAGTTTCGCCGTTCATTATTGTAGCAACATAAATCGATGTTGTGGCGTACTGCACGTCGATATACCTTTCGCTGGGATTATATTCGTCTCCAAATCTAAAATCAAAATAATCTGTATCGAGATAAGGGATTGTGGATGATTTATCCATACCTGTTTTACCGGAGAATAACATTAAAGAATATATTTCTTTAATTGTAGGAAGCCGCCAATCGTTATACCCGGCCAATGAAAATGTATCTGCCGCTTCCACCGCCTCATAATAATTATATTTGGACTCGAGCAGATTTTTCTGCCACATTAAACCTGTATTTTTATCTGTGATTGTCCCGTCGCCATTATCCGAGTAAGAAGGCTGAAGTCCGTTGTACTGAGCGTCCTGTCCGAAGAATGAACTCGATTCATCAGGCTGTGAAATTTGCGATGTATTGTTATAAAAATTATGCTGATCAGTATCTACAACCGGATAAGTTAATGATTGAGCTTTATAATTATTTGGAGTAAGAAACAAAACAAACGTCTCGAAAATTATTATTTTCTTCATTGGGAATACCTTTGTTATAGATTTGTTTCTTTGACAAAAAGATGGGCGTCGGGGTTTAAAATATTTCAGTCAGAAAATACCGGATAAGTTGTAACGGGGAATTTTAAATAAAAAAAGACGCAGCAAATGCAAAGCTATTACACCTGCTGCGTCCTAAATAATCAGAATTATTTGATTTCCAAATTCGGGAAACGTCCCGGTGTATAAGATGCGCCTGAATCTTTAAGCATTATTTCTATTTGTTCAATTTCAGCCGCGACTTCCGTCAATGAATTTAAAATTTCACCAAACTTGCCCGCCGCGTCTTCATAGGATTTTATGAATGTGGTAGTCGGCGCTGCGGTTGTGTTCCACAATGAATAAGTAATTAAATCAACTCTCTCTTTTACGGATGTTGGTGAAGCTCCTTCATAATTCGCTTTTAAATTATCACCGTTGAATTTACGGTTAAGATCTTTGAGTTTTAATTCAGCGCTTAATATTTTATTATATGTTTCAGCAGGAGCTTTTGCTGCATCAAAAACCGCTTTCTTCAGATATGTAAGTTTATTTACAAGTTCGCTTCTATGTTCCTCTGCTCCTGATATTATTCTTGTTAGTTCTGCTACCTTTCTGTTAAAGTCATCAAGAGCTTTTTTATCCTCAGCCGGAAGAGTGGTGATATTTAATGGTTTACAAATAAAATCCTGAGGAGAAACGAGTTCCGTAAATACTCCGTCCTCAAATTTGGAAAGCGAAACTTTATATTTCCCGGGCGCAACCATATATCCTTTATCGGGTGATATCCAGGGAATAGAATCATCAAAAGGAGTTGTAGATATTGGCGAAAACGGGGTATAGCGGAAATCCCATACAATTCTATTTACGCCTTTAGATACTCCGGTTTTTAATTTTCTGACAGGATTTCCGTTATCATCTGTAATAGTAAAAAGAAGAAAAGCTTCCGGCTGATCTTGTTCTTTTCTTACGGTATTATACGAAGGGTATTCAAGATCTTCATTCTTTTTTTGTTTTTCTTTTTCAAGTTCTCTTCTTTTTTCTTTTAGTGATTTAACTTCATCTTTTATGAAATACGAAAAGACAGCTCCAATTGGCGGATTAGGGGCTGCATAAAAACCAGTTCCCATAAATCCGATACCCGGGAAACCGAAAGGATCCGAAGGTATAAACATTTGAGCGTCTTTTATCGGGAAAATAAACGCTTCTTTCATTAAAGTTTCTTTTGTTAAATTTCTTAAAGGAGTATAATCATCCAAAATATAGACTCCTCTTCCATAGGTTGAAACAACTAGATCGTTTTCTCTTTCCTGAATTGTTAAGCTCATTACTTCAATTGTAGGAAGTCCGTTTTTAAATTTAATCCATTCTTTTCCTCCGCTGTTGGTAAAAAATAATCCGAACTGTGTTCCAACGAATAAAAGATTTTTATCAACATGATCTTCGGCAATGGTGTAAGTACTTCCGGATAAAGGAAGATTTGCATTAATAGATTGCCATGATTTACCGCCGTCAATAGTTTTTAATAAATACGGTTTGTAGTCGCCGTCATGCAGATTATGACAAGCGGCATAAGCGACAAGTTTATCAAAATGCGAAGCTATAATTTGATGAACTCTGATATATTCCGGAAGTCCGCCTAAATTTGATTTGGTCCAGGTCTTCCCGCCGTCGGCTGTAAAATGTATTAATCCGTCGCCCGAACCGGCAAATAGAACATTCTCATCCAACGGCGATTCGGCAATAGATACAATATATGCCATACTTCCTTTAGCAGCCAGCTCATCAATACTCCAGCTTCTGCCCATTAATTTCTGGAAATTTTGCGGAACACCGCGCGTTAAATCTTGACTTATTTCTATCCACGTGCTTCCCATATCGTCGGTACGGAATAATTTATTACCGCCGAAGTACAATCTTTTATTGTCATGTTTTGAAATTAATAAAGGAGAATCCCAATCAAAGCGGTAGGCAGTATCCGTAAATTCATAAGGACGGATATACAATTGTTCTCCGCTTTTTTTATCATAACGCACCAATCCGCCGTTCTGCGACTGCGCGTAGATTATATTCGGATTTTTCCAATCTACCTGAGTCTGAAAACCGTCGCCGCCTAAAGTAAAAGTCCAGTCCTGATTTGTTATTCCGGCCGAACTAATTGTTCTTGAAGGTCCCATTAAACTATTATTATCCTGCGTTCCTAAATAAACATTATAAAAAGGTAAGGAGTAATCGACAGCGATTTTATAAATTTCGGTAAGAGGAATGTTGCTTTTAAAATCCCAATTTTGGCCACGATCATATGTTTCATAAACTCCGCCGTCGCAGCCGGATATTAAATGGTTGTTATCGTTAGGATTAATCCAGAATCCGTGATTATCTACGTGTTTATTTTTTTCGCCAAGTTTGTTAAATGTTTTTCCCGCGTCGTCGGTAACCTGCAGAAATACATCCATACTGTAAACACGGTCGGCATTTAAAACGTCGCAGAAAATCTTTTGAAAATAAAATTTATAAGCAGAAACATAATCGCTTTGTTTTGTCCAGCTGGCTCCTCTGTCGGTGCTTCTGTAAAATCCCTGACCTTCTTTCGCTTCAATAACGGCATAAAGCAAATCGGGATTAACCGGTGAAATATCCATACCTATTCTTCCAACATTATCAGAAGGAAGTCCTCCGCTTAATTTATTCCATGTTTTGCCGTAATCGGTAGTTTTATAAATTCCGCTTTCCGGTCCGCCGCTTACGCCGGTATATAATTTTCGCATTCTCTGATGTGCTACAGCGTATAAAATATTTGAGTGACGAGGGTCCATATGAACTTCATAACATCCGGTATTTTCACTGATCTTTAAAACATTTTCCCATGATTTACCGCCGTCTATGGTTTTAAATATTCCTCTTTCACCGCCGCTTTTTCTTAACGGACCCATTGCCGCCGCGTAAATTATGTTGGGATCATTAGGGTCAATAGCAATTCCGCCTATATGTTCTGAAGTTTTTAATCCCATATTTTTCCAGCTTTTTCCGCCGTCTTCGCTTTTATAAATACCGTCGCCGTAAGCCACATTATTATGATTGCTGTTTTCTCCTGTCCCGACCCATAGCACATTCGGATTGTTAGGATCCATTTCAACAGAACCAATGGCGTAAGTATTTTGATTTTCAAAAGCAGGTGTGAAGGTTACGCCTCTATTAACGGTTTTCCATAAAGATCCGCTTCCCGATGCTATATAATACTCTGATAAATTATTTGGATTTACAACAATATGCCGTACCCTGCCGCCAGTAATTGCAGGGCCGATGCTTCTGAGTTTTAATCCGGCTAAAGAAATATTTTTTAATGAATCAGATTCAGACCTTGATTCTTTTTTCTGTGCGGACATTTGTCCCGAATTTAGAAACAGAAATAAAAATAGAATTGAAAGAATTGTTTTTTTCATGTAAGTAACTTTTATTTTGTGGATGGAATAGTTAATAATTTAAAACCCCATGTGTTTCAATATAAAATTGAGATAACACTTGCCTAAAGTTAAAAATGTTTCACTAAATAAGAAAATAACGAGCAATATTTGGACGTAAACGGGTATAAATTGTTCAAATATATATGTTTATTTATAATCCCACCAGGTATGAGTTCCGAAATAACGGCAGGAATTTGAAGCATCAACTGCGGCTTTCTTAAGTGACAGATTGAAATTTTTGTTCTTCAAATAGTGATAACAAAACGAGCCATGCATTACATCTCCCGCGCCGAGAGTATCAACTGTCTTGATTTTATTAACCGGTATTAACTCTTTTTTATTATTTATTGAGCTTATTATAGGATTTTGTTCATTTGTGAACGCGACATATTTTATTCCTATTTCGTGAAGAAAACTTATTGTTTCATCCAATGATAATCCGGGCATCCTGAATTTCCCGCTGCAAATAGCAATATCTACATATTTTAAGTATTCGTTGGAATTTTCTTTCCATGATCCCCCGTCAAGAACAATTTTGATTTTCTTGATTTTGGCATATTCAAAAACCTCAGCGGCATTTTCTAATCCGTACCCGTCAATTAATATCAGATCCGGCTTTAAGTTTTCAATTGTTCCGCAGATTTTTTCCTTAGTAAAATTTTCGCCCTGTTTAATAAAGGGTGAATTAATAATTGTCCGTGTACTGCTTTTTGAATTTATAAATACAGTTGAAATAGGGATCTCAAAATTATCATCAGAGTTATCAAATATTTTAATATTATTCAGCGATAAAATATCTTTTACTGATTTACCGAAATTATTATTACCTATTCCGGAAATTAAATATGCCGAGCCGTTATATTTAGAGAAAGTAAAAGCTGCGTTTAAAGCCGGTCCGCCCGGCTGAATAATAAAATCCGACGCAAAAACTTTATTATTCTCCTCAGGAAAGCCGTTAAGCCGATAAGTAAAATCGCAGGTTGATCTTCCCCAGAATATGGCGTTCATTTTTATTTCCTGATTTATTGATAATAAATTTATGAAAAATACTTTTTAATTCATTGTATTGAATTTAATGAAGATTTTAAATGTCGGTTAATTAGAGGGGAATATAATTCACAAAGATTTCATTAATATTGGCAGTACTTCTATTTACAACAAAAATGCAATTAGAAATTATTTCTTCGGCATATTTATATTTCTTCGGAAAGCAGATTTTCAAGATCAAGGGGACGGGTATACATATTTAAATTTCCTTCATTATCAAAACTCCATTCTTCTTTCGGCTTATCCCAGTATAGTTCCACCCCAATATTATCCGGATCCCTAATATACAGTGCTTCACTTACGCCGTGATTAGAAGCTCCTTCAAGACGAATATCATATTTGATTAATCTTCTTAACGCATCTGCAAGATCTGCCCTAGTAGGATAAAGAATTGCAACATGGTATAAACCTGTTGTGCCGTTGGCCGGAGATTTTCCCCCTTCGCTTTCCCATGTGTTTAAACCGATGTGGTGATGATAACCGCCTGCGGAAATAAAGGCTGCGTTTTTTCCGTAACGCTGTGTAATTTCAAAACCGAGAACGCCGCAGTAAAATTTAAGCGAGCGTTCCAGGTTTGAAACTTTTAAATGCACATGCCCAATCCGCACTTCCGGATTAATTGGTTTTTCAAAATCGGAATCAGACATTCTAGTTTAATTTTCTAATGTTGATTCGACACTGATTTTACTGTTTATCGATTTGCTGATAGGACAGTTTAATTCAGCCTCTTTAACGCTTGCGTCAAAAACTTCCTGGCTAACGCCCGGTACTTTGGCTTTCAACACTAAATGAGATTCGGTTAAGCTTCCGTCTTCCAGCGTGATAATACACTTTGTTTCAAGACTATCGGGAGTAAATCCTGCAGCTCCCAAAACAAAGCTAAGTTTCATTGTAAAACAGCCGGCATGCGCCGCCGCAATTAATTCTTCGGGATTAGTACCCGGACCTTCTTCAAATCTGCTTGTATATGAATACTGTGTTTTATCTAGTATTGTACTTTGAGTGGTTAAATGTCCCTTCCCTTCTTTACCGGAACCGTTCCAAACTGCTGTTGCGTTGCGTTTCATTTGATACCCTTTCTTTTTGATTATTTGTTAAATGTAAAAATGACAATACAAATATAATAAATATTAGGCAAGCCCGAATTATCAAAAACCGGAGTCCGTTAACCGGAATCCGGTTTTAACATATCTTGTATTGAAATTTATAATAAAACTATGAACCTATTTTTTCTTTAATAAGTTCCCATCGCGATGGTTCAATAATTTTTTCCGCGGTTGAAATTATATTATCGAACACCGGTTTAGGAGCGTTAATCTTCATTGCGTTAAGTAAACCGATTAATTCCGTAATATTAGCCGAACGAAGCATCCAATCCAGCCATATTCTATATCTTTCCGGCGGAATTTTAGTTTGTATTCTTGTTCTGATTGCGATTAGTTCTTCATCGCTTAAATATTTTTGACTGGCTTCAAGCACTGTCGATTCTTCATGGTTCATATGATTAAGATAACTTGCGGCAAAATCATTAAATAAAAAATTCAGTTCATTGCCCAGCTTTAATCTTATTTTGCTTTCTGTTTCATTTTGTAAAAGGTCAAGGATATTATTCAGAACGTTTAGTTTTTCTCCTATTTCAATATGTTCATTTTCAAGAACCTTGATCATTTCAGGCTCTTCGTTTTTTACTTCCGGAAATATAATATTGTCCTCATGATCGGCATGTTCATGTAAAAGCCCGAGATCATGTCTTAGAATTGAAACTATATTTTTGCTTTCCAGTTCACTGCTGAAATCAGCGGTCTGCAGTTTTGAGCCTAAGCCGTAAATTAAACTTCTCAAGGCTTTATGTATAAATGTAAATAAATCTGTTTTTGTAAGCTGCATTCTATCCTCTCTTAAAATTTATCTGATTTTGACTTTTTATAATTAAAAAAGTTACAAGGTATTTTAAAAATTTTAAATATTTTTCAACATATTCGAAGGCGGGAAAAGATAGAAGATTATAATTTGATGTTAAGTTTTTTTATTAAAGTTCAGGAAAAATCTTCCGGTCTTTCTGCAATATTCTTCATACTCTAACGGGAAAATATTATGCATAAGTTTTTCTTCTTCTTTAACATTCCAATGCCAAAGCGGGTGCTGTAGAATTGCCCAAAATATATAAATCCAGTTATTTAGAAATACTGCCAGTCCAAAATTAAAAAAAGAAAGAAAAGCTCCGTACAAAGGATGTCTGAAATATTTGAACGCACCGTTTATTACTAATTTATTGCCCCTGTCAGCCGGAGGCAGAGATTTTACGCTCCAAATTATTATAACGATAGTAATTACCGACAAAGCATAAAAAAATATGGTGCGAAAAAAATCATACTCGGTTATTTGAAAATCAGCAAAATATTCTTCACCGTAAATAAAAACAGCGAGCATTATTAAACTTATTAATAGTCCTCGCGGACCTGTGCCGAAAATTTTTTGGTATGTGTTCATTTGTAAAACTTAATAATTTACGTGCCGTTTACGAAATTTAGAATGATGCTTTATAAGTTATATTAATTTCAATTTTTGTTAAAAACAAAGTGAATATAACAACAGAATAAAATAGAATCGTCTTTGTTTTCAATTAGTTTGTCGGAATATAGGATGCTGGTCTGCATGAATTTTATATATTTATAAATGTTGTAATAAAATAAATTCTACAACACACTTTCACAACATAAATAAAACGGGAGTTGATGGGTTTTGAATGTCTGATTTTGGTTAGTTAAAAAATCGAAATCTCAGTCTTAGTAGTAAGCATCTCCAATGTTTTCATTCCGAAAACGGAATTGCCCTTTGAGTTTATTCTCGGGCTCCATACAGCAACGCTGTAAATGTTCGGGTGAATTGCCACAATTCCACCTCCTACTCCGCTTTTACCTGGAAGTCCAACTTTAAAAGCGAATTCGCCTGATTCGTCATAAAACCCGCATGAAATCATCAGCGCATTAATTCTTTTAATCTGGCTTTTAGTAAGTGGAAAATTTTTATAATTGAATGGTTTTGATAAATTTGCGTAAGGCAGAAAAGACTGCGCAAGTTCTTTGCATGTCATTTCAATTGAGCAGAGGAAAAAATAAAAATCAAGTATCAGTTCTATATCGTTTTTTATATTGCCGTATGATTTCATCATGTTAATTAAAGCGGCGTTTCTAAAACCAAATTCTTTTTCCGACTGCGCGATTTTATGATTAAATGAAATACTTATATTACCGCTGATTTCTTTAACGAATTCCAAGAACTCTTCTTTAGGGTTCTTAAGATTCGACACCAGAATATCGGCGACCACCAGAGCGCCGGCATTAATAAAAGGGTTGCGCGGTTTTCCTTTTTCATATTCAAGCTGCATTATCGAATTAAAAGATGTTCCGGAAGGTTCAACTCCCATCCGTTCCCAAATTTTTTCGCCTAATAATGAAAAGGCGATTGAAAGAGCGAATACTTTTGATATGCTTTGAATGGAGAATTTTTCCTCCGCATCACCGCAGCAGAATTCGTTCCCGTCAACAGTTAACAGCGCGATACCGAATTTATCCGGATTTACATTTAAAAGTTCGGGTATATATGACGCGACATGTCCATCGGTCTCACCACATTTTACTTCCGAATAAATTTCATTTATAATTTCGCTGAAGTTCATTTTGAGATTAATGCCCTATTAATTCTTCCAAATCAATTTTCTGAATATGCTTAACCGGTTTGCCGAGAAATCTATCGGCAACTTCTTTAAATTTTGCAGGCAGATCACTTACATAGAATTTATGTTCGCCCTGAATATTGGAAGGATTTTTAATATCCCTGGCTCTTAAATATTCCTCTACTATTCCCGATGCGGCAGTGCCAGAATCAATTAATGTTACTTTTTGCCCCATAACTTTTTGAATTACTTTTGAAAGAATGGGATAATGCGTACATCCTAATATTAAGGTATCGATCCCTAATTCTTTTAATTCTCCCAGATATTCTTTCGCAATAAGTTCAGTGGCTTTATGATCAATCAATCCTTCTTCAGCAAGAGGCACAAACAAGGGGCATGCTTTTTCATAAACATTTATTTTTTTATCGAGACGTTTTAATTCTTTTGAATACGCTTTATTATTGATTGTAGCGTATGTTCCTATAACGCCAATTTTCCCATTTTTAGTTTTTGTCAAAGCTGTTCTTGCGCCGGGTTCAATCATACCGATTACCGGTATTTCAAAATTTTCCTTTAATTCGTTAAGCGCCGCAGAAGACGCAGTGTTGCAGGCTACAACAATCATCTTTACATTTTTCTTTAATAAAAATTTAGCGTCTTGAATTGAGTATTCAATTACAGTTGCGTTGGATTTTGACCCGTAAGGCACCCGCGCGGTGTCGCCGAAATAAACAATATTTTCACTTGGCAGAAAAGAAGCGACTTGTTTTACTACAGTTAATCCACCAATTCCCGAATCGAATACTCCAATCGGGTTTGTTCTGTTCATGAAGTTCAAGAAATTCTCCTGTTAAAATTTTTATTTCTCTTAAGAGAAAAGAATACTGAAATATTTTTTTTTGTATTTGAAAGATTGATTGGATGATTGAATAAAATTAGAATAACCTACTTTTTATATCAATCATTCAATCATCCATTCATTCAATCTGTATTATCTTATTATTAATTCCGCAGTACACATATTTAAATATTTTTCTGTAAAGCCGCGCTGTTCTACATCATTTCTTCAATAGTATTTGTTAATTCCAGTTTTATTAGATCATAATCGTGTGAGGAAACTTTATGTCCGTTTCTGTCGAGAGTATAAAATGCATCAACAACATCGTCGGACTTGGTAGCGATTTTCGCGAAATAAATCGAAAGCCCCAATTCATTCATTTTTTTTGTAATTCTATAAAGCAGACCCAATCTATCGGGTGAGTATACATCAATTATTGTATACTTTTCATGTTTTTCAAAAATAATTTTTATGTTAGGTTTTTTCTTAAATAGCTTTTTCTCAATTCGCCACCACTTATTTCTTATTTTATCAAACTCTGAACTAAGTTCAAGCTTGTTTTCAACCGACATTTCAATTCTTTCTTTTATTTTATCGTATCGAGATTTATCAACAGGTTTATGCGATCTATAATCGGTAACATTAAAACTATCAAGCACAATTCCGTCTTTGCGCGTGAATATTTTAGCGTCGTGAATATTTAAATCGTTTATTGCAAGGGCGCCGCAAAGTCTTGACATAAGAGAATTAGAATCTTTAGTAATAATAGTAATATTTGTAAAGCCGCCTTCTTCTTTAATAAAGACAGATACTTCCGTGCCTTTTTCAATTTCTTCTACATGCGAATTGATCTCTTCATTTGTAAAAATACTTAGATAACCGAGATCGTTAATAGATTCAATATGCTCTTTAATATTATCATCATCGTGCAGATCTCGGCCATTAATTTCTTTAATGGTTCTTGCTCTTAAAAGATCTTCGCCAGAAATTCTTTCATTAATCATTTCGCGCGATTTCCGGTAAAGTTCGCCTAATAACTCTTCCTTCCATTTTGTCCAAACTATGTCGCTAACGGCGGAAAGGTCGGCGTAAGTCACAAGATATAAATAATCAAGAGCTTTAATTGAAGGGAATATTGCCGCGAAGCTATTAAGAGTATTTGCGTCATTAAGATTTCTTCTAAAGGCAACCTGTTCCATGGTTAAATGATGCCTAACTAAAAACGATACGAGATCAATCTCATCCGAATCATAACCGATTCTCTGCATAATTGAAGACGCAATTTCGCTTCCTATTATTTCGTGTCCCGAAATACTTAGCGGTTTGGCTATATCATGAAGAAGCATCGCAAGATATAAAAGATCTTTTTCTTTTACGTTGTTATATATTGCACCAATGCCTTTTTCCATTTCTTCAAGTTTTTCGAGGTTCTGTACGGCAATTAATGTATGCTCGTCTGCGGTATAACAATGATAAACTCCTGGCTGAAAGAACCCGACAAGGTCTTTAAATTCGGGCAGGAATGCGCTGAGAACACCAAGTTCGTTCATTGCGTTAAGAGTTTTGCCTATGTTTTTGGGAAGTTTTAATATTTCCCTAAAAAACACAGAGCTATTTTTTTCAATATCATCAGGTAAAATATTACCGTGAGTAACTTCAATAATTCTGCTTCGCAAATTTTCGTCGAATCTCGCATCATGAAGTCCGCGGTAATAATAAACTCTAAGTATATCGGATATCGACAAATCTTTTTTAGCGGGATTATGAATAGAAATAATATTCCCTTTTTTGCAAAAGTCTTCGTCAAGTTCAATTGCGAGTGAATCCGGGATTGGGTTTGCTATCTGCTCTTCGAAATGTTTCATCATTGTGCGCACGAATCTTTTTGTTGTGCTTGCCGCTTCAAAATAATGATGCATAAATGTATGCCACGAATCACCTTCGTATTTAAGCAGCTTACCGATTCTTTCCTGAAGCGCAAATTCCAGTCTGTCGTATTTCCTGTTTTGAAGAAGATGCAGAAGATTTCTTACGCCTAAAATAAGTTTATAACTTTCAAGCAGTCTTTTAATTCCCGCGGGTGCGATAATGTTTTTATCTTTTAATTCCTTCAGGAAAAATTCGGTTTGAGTTTCTTCGTATTGATCCACCAGGAAAAAATCGTTCTTTAAAGAATACATCCATTGCACCACCTGAATATCACGAAGTCCGCCTGCCGTAAATTTTACATTAGGTTCAAGAACTTTAGCCGATTCGCCGTATTTCTGGTGACGCAGTTTAATATCATCAAAAAATTCCAGGATTAAATTAGTTTTATCTTTTGGAGTAAGAATTGTAAAAACTTTTTTTGTCCACTCGTCGTACGTTTTATCTTCGCCGAATATAAATCTTGTTTCAAAAAATTGAGTGAAAGCGTGAAGGTCTTCTTTTAAAAATCTCTTTAAATCTGAAAACTCCCTTACGGTATGCGATACTTCAATACCGCTGTCCCAAAGTTTTGTAACACATTCCTGAATTTCAGCTTCATTGCCTTTTACTTTTTCGAAGATAAACATTATATCGATATCGGAATATGGGGATAACTCTCTTCTGCTGAAACTTCCAACGGAGGCTATTGCCCCTTTTATTTTAATATCTTTAAGCACCTTAACAATATACTCTTCAACAAGTATGCTATAACGGACGCAGAATTTAAGCGAGTTTTTGGCGAGACTTTCGTTATTAAAAAGTTTTTCCCGTTCTTTGAGGAATTCTTGTTTTAATTCAAGTGATTTTGTCATACTCAATCTTTCTTATATAAAGAAGGGTTCTTTAAAAGAACCCTTCACAAATTTAAGTAATAATATAAGAATTAAATTTTAGCAAATCTTGCCTGGAAAAATCTTAAATATTTCGGTTCGTAAACCATTTCAAGACCTTTAATTTTTTTCCTGTTTTCAAAAACTTCAGCTACAGATTCAACGGTAACATCAATATGAGCCTGAGTATAAACTCTTCTCGGGAAGGTTAATCTGACAAGCTCAAGTTTGGGATATCTGTGATCACCTGTTACGGGATCTCTTCCCGAAGAAACTACTCCGCGTTCCATTCCTCTAACACCAGAATCAACATAAATTTCGGCCGCTAAAGTCTGAGCCGGGAACTGGCTTTGAGGCAAATGCGCTAAAATTCTTTTAGCGTCAAGAAATATTGCGTGTCCGCCAATGGGTCTTACAAAAGGAACTCCGTATTTTTCTAATTGTCTTCCGCAATATTCAACCTGTCCAATTCTTGCTTTTATATTGTCGTACTGAACCATTTCTTCCATACCTATTGCCATTGCTTCCATATCGCGTCCGGCTAAACCGCCGTATGTATGCAGACCTTCATAAATAACCACCATGTTGCGGGCTTCTTCATATACTTTTTTATTTCTGGTAGCTAGGATACCGCCGATATTTACCATTAGATCTTTTTTAGCGCTTACCCAAAGTCCTTCAAAATAAGAGCAGATTTCTTTTAAGATTTGTTCAATTGATTTATCGGCATAACCTTTTTCTCTTTCTTTTATGAAATAAGCATTTTCCGTTGCACGTGTAGCGTCGAACCATAATTTAATTTTATGTGATTTACAGTATTCATAAACTTCTTTCAAGTTTGCCATTGAAAACGGCTGTCCGCCTGCCATATTTACAGGTCCGGCCATACAAACATAAGCGATTTTCTTTGCGCCTACTTCATTTATAAGTTTATCTAATTTTTTAAGATCAATATTTCCTTTAAAGGGATGTTCGCTTATTGGATTATGAGCTTCGTCGATAATAACGTCAATAAAGGTTGCGCCTGCTAATTCCTGATGAAGTCTAGTTGTAGTGAAATACATATTACCCGGCACATAATCGCCCTGTTTTATTAATATTTTTGAGATCATATGTTCAGCGGCTCTTCCCTGATGGGTAGGTACTAAATAGGGCATTCCGTAATATTTTTTCACGTTATCCCATAAATAATAAAAGTTTCTGCTTCCGGCGTATGCTTCATCGCCTAACATCATTCCCGCCCATTGACGGTCGCTCATCGCGTTTGTACCGCTGTCGGTTAACAAATCAATATAAACGTCTTCGCTTTTTAATAAGAAGGTATTATATCCGGCTTCTTTCGCGGCTTTTACTCTTTGTTCCCTAGTAGTCATTTTAATAGGTTCAACCATTTTGATTTTGAATGGTTCAGCCCAGCTTCTTTTTGTTAGTTTCTTAGCCATTTTTTTCTCCAATAATTTTTTAATAATAAATGTTTTTGTTAAAATTTTTATCGGAGAGAAGCTACATCATAGCCATATACTTATACAGAAGAATTTTCCTGTTCAGGATTAAAGATAAATAAGGATTCTGCTGAATCCGGTGTAAGTTTATCATTTGTATTATTTCACAATAATGTTTCATAGTTTTAGTTTAATTGCAAGATTGCAAATTGCATGATTTCAAAATTATTGAATTATATCGCATCTTGTAATTTTGTAATCTGTAATCTTGCAATTTTTATAACTCAATCTCTTTTTCGTATTCAACATCAATAATTGATGAAATTCCCCCGCGTGTATTAAATTCGGCTGTTAATTTCATATATCGAGGTTTTAAAACACCAACTAGATCATCCAGTATTTTATTTGTTACGGCTTCAAAATAAATTCCGTCATTTCTAAATGACTGCAGATAATATTTATATGATTTTAATTCAACGCACAATTCTTCCGGAATATATTCCAAAATTATTGTAGCAAAATCAGGGTGTCCTGTTTTAGGGCAAACAGAAGTAAATTCCGGCGCAGTGTGAATTATAGTATAATCTCTTTCCGGATTCGGATTTGGAAATGTTTCAAGCAATTTTGTTTTTTCGTTCATACAACCTTCTATATAAAATTGTTTAATCGATATAATTAGGTTTTTCGGCATAAGGAATCGGGTCTTCAATTCCTGCTTTCTGAAATCCTCTTAAACGAAGAGCGCAGCTGTCACATACGCCGCAGGCTTCTTCTTCATTTTGATAGCATGACCATGTTAAATTCAGAGGAGCATTTAATAAAGTTCCTTTTTCTACAATTTCAGGCTTACTTAAATGAATGAGCGGAGTAATAATTTTTATATTTGTTTCAGGTCTGGTTCCCAGCTCAACTGTCTTTTGAAATGATTCAAAAAACTCAGGTCTGCAGTCTGGGTAACCTGAAGAATCTTCAAAAACCGCTCCAACGAAAATGGCTTCGGCGCCAATAATTTCAGCCCAGCTAACGCAAGCTGTTAAAATATTGGCGTTCCGGAACGGTACATATGAAGTAGGAATTTCTTTCGAACTTAAGTTCGCCTTTGTAACCTTCATTTCATTATCAGTTAATGACGAGCCGCCTATTTTGGCAAAATGAACAAAATCTATTACCAAACGTTTTTCAGCGTTATAAAAGTCCGCTATTTCATGAAAAGCTTTTAACTCGCGTTTCTCTGTTTTCTGGCCGTAATTAATATGAGCAAGCGCAAGTCTATACTCTTGATTCGCGATTGCCGCCGTAACGCAACTGTCTAATCCCCCGCTCACCGCAACTACTGCTAATTTTTCCGGTATCATCACATAACTTTTTTATAAAACAAGATAAAAGATAAGAAAATCTTATAATAAAACGAAAAGGAATTATAAAGGAATTCAAGTTATGTAAAGCAGTTTTTTGTAATTGTTTTTAATTTGAATAAAGAATTGTATGACTGAAAGGTTGTATTAACATATGAATGTATAAATGTATGAATTTTAGAATACATTCGGCAAATCAAATATTGCAAAATAATTACCGATCGGGAAAGTATTTATTTTTTTAATAGCAGAATCACCGCAATAATTAAACTGACAACCGCCGATAAAATAAACGGAACCTGAGAACCGAATTGATCCCATAAAATTCCTGTAAAAATTGAGCCGAACATAACAGCAAAACTCGTGAACATATTTAACATTCCAATGCCCGTTCCGCGGAAATGGTCGGGAATTAAATCCGCGACCCATGCTTTTGTAATTCCCTCAGTTGCTGCCGAATAAATTCCGTAAAAAGCGAAAAGCAGCCAAATCAACATCATATTTTCACTAACCGCGAATCCGAAATAAACAAGCGAAAAAACAATTAGTCCAATTGTAAAAATATTTTTCTTCCCGAATTTATCTGACAGCATTCCGGCCGGATAGCTACCGAAAGCGTAAATGAAATTATAGAATACGTACCCTAAAATTGCAGTAGAATCCGATTGAGAAATATCGCGTGATTTTAAGATTAAAAAAACATCGCTGCTGTTTACGAAAGAAAAAATTGTAATAATTACAAGTATATATTTATACTGCTTAGGCGCTTCTTTCCAGAATTCTTTATAATGTTTCTTTTTAGAAACCGGCGTAATATTCCTCGGGTCTTTCACAAGGAATGTAAAATAAACAGCAAATATTGATGGAATAACAGCTGCCAAATAAACAATTGCATATTCTCCGGGTACAAAATATAGAATAACAAGCGCGGCCAGAGGTCCGGCAACAGCGCCAAATGTATCCATACTTCTATGAAATCCGAATACTGCGCCCGAATTTCCGTTTGAATTTGCCGCTAAAAGCGCATCTCTAGGGGAAGTTCTAATTCCTTTGCCTACTCTATCAAGTCCGCGCGAAAGCGCAACAGTTATCACATTTGGAAGAAATCCGGGTAAAGGTTTTATTATTGAAGACAATCCATATCCCAGCATAACAAAAATGGAACGTTTCCCGATTTTGTCCGAAAGAAATCCGAAATAACCTTTTAATAATCCGGCAATAACTTCCGCAAATCCTTCAATAATTCCCACAACAGCCATTGAAGCGCCGAGCGCACCGGTTAAAAATATAGGAGCTACCGGATAAAGCATTTCACTTGCGAAATCAGTAAAGAAACTTATCATTCCAAGTATTAAAACCTGCCGGGAAATATTTTTAAATTTCAATAGAACCTTCAGAAATTTAATTAATGGTTTTAATCATAAATATTTTTATTGACAATTACAAAACATATCCTATTTTCTATATATTGTAAAAATAACTCTCCAACCTTTTGGGATTTTAAATACCTCAAATTTAATTTCATAGGAGTTCATTATGATGGAATATTACGAGCTTCATCCCGTTACGCCTCAGCTGAGGTATATTAATAAAGCCGTTGAAGTATTAAAGCAGGGCGGAGTTATAATTTATCCTACCGATACTGTATACGGTTTAGGCTGCGATATATTCAACAAAGAAGCGGTTGAAAGAATTTACTCAATAAAAAATGAAGCGGGTACAAAACTATTTAGTTTTTTATGCGCCGATTTAAAAGATATCTCTAAATATGCGAAGGTATCGGATTATTCATATAAAACAATGAAAAGACTGCTGCCCGGACCGTTTACTTGCGTTCTTCCAGCTGCGCGCGAGGTTCCCAAAAAATTATGGACAAAAAGAAAATCCGTTGGTATTCGCGTACCCGACAATGAAATTGCACGCACGCTTGTAAAAGAATTGGGTAATCCGATAATCAGTACCAGCGTTACAACGCGCAAAGGTGAACTATTGTACGATCCGGAAGAAATAAGGTATATTTTAAATACACAAGTTGATTTAATGCTTGCTTCAGGCGTATTAAACAGCAAAACTTCTACAATAGTCGATTTAACCGGAGATGAAGCGGAAATTATACGGGAAGGTAAAGGAGACATTAATATACTTGCATAAAACTATAGTGCAGATTAATAATCTGCACTATAAGATTTTTATTTTCTGTGAATAAAAAATGAATTTGCCTGAACATTCGGTGTAATTATCACTTCGTTAATATTAGCATGAGGCGGACGGCTGGCGCAGAATAAAATTGCTTCGGCAATATCATCACCGTTAAGCGGTGTAGTTCCTTCATATACTTTTTTAGCTCTTGCCTTATCGCCGTTAAATCTATTGTTGCTGAATTCGGTTTCAACCGCACCTGGATCAACGGAGCTTACTCTTATATTTTTATCAAGAAGTTCAATTCTTAAAGCGTCGGATATAGCACGTATCCCGAATTTGGTTGCGCAGTAAACTCCGCCGTTTGCATATGACATATGACCGGCGGTTGAACCCAGGTTAATCACATGACCGCTTCCTCTTTTAATCATTCCCGGAACAATGTAACGGATAACATACAAAGCGCCTTTAAGATTTGTGTCAATCATTTCATCCCAATTGGCAGGATCATCTTCATATATATGACCGAACCCTTTTGCGAGTCCCGCATTGTTTATAAGAATATCTATATCGGACCACCTAGCCGGCAACGAGCTAATTACATTTTTAACTTCTTCGGCATTTTTCACATCCATTTTTGATGTATATACTTCTATATTAAATTTATTTTTTAATTCACCGGCAAGGTTGTTTAATACTTCTTCTCTTCTGGCCGTTAATACCAATTTAGCTCCCTGCTTGGCAAAAGCAAATGCTGTCGATTTACCAATTCCCGCAGTAGCCCCAGTTATAAAAATTATTTTGTTTTTTAATGATTCCATATTAACTCCGTGTTATTGCAATAATATAATTTCTTAAACGTTAAATTTAATCAAACTAATCCACATATAAAAAAAAAGGCTTAATATTTCTCAAAATCAACATTTCCGACAAACATTAAATTTGAAATGAAATTTTATTTGTTTTTCTCGAAAAGATTGCAAATTTTAGACAAACGGTTATAAGCGGTAAAATTGTCCGGGAATAGAAACTTAACAATTATTTAACTTTGCCAGTTTATAAATTTACGTTAAAATTCTAATTGGGAATAATGGAAATAATTTAGTTCTGCATTCATTGTAATAAACTTGCCTTGAAATAAATTGGGATCAAAATGGATTTATATTTAGTAATTGTTGTAATCTTATTTTTATTTGCAATCTCTGACTTGGTAGTTGGCGTTGCCAACGATGCCGTAAACTTCCTAAATTCCGCAGTCGGCTCAAAAGTAGCTCCGCGTCACGTTATAATGATTGTTGCCAGTTTGGGAATTTTGGTAGGAACAACTTTCTCAAGCGGTATAATGGAAGTTGCGCGAAAAGGAATTTTTAATCCGGATCAATTTTATTACTCGGATGTAATGGTAATATTTTTGGCCGTTATGATTACCGATGTTATTCTACTGGACACGTTTAATACTTTCGGTATGCCTACATCAACAACCGTTTCAATTGTATTTGAACTGCTCGGAGCCTCGCTGGCTGTTTCATTAATTAAAATTTATTCAAGTTCGGAAAACTTAGCTGATCTTGTAAAGTATATAAATACAAGTAAAGCATTCGCAATTATATCGGGCATTCTTATTTCTGTTCTTGTCGCCTTCTCGGTTGGGGCGTTGTTTCAATTTATATCAAGATTAATTTTTACATTTGACTATCAAAAAAGACTTAAACGATACGGCGCAATTTGGGGAGGAGCCGGATTAACGGCTATTATATTTTTTATTTTAATAAAAGGAGCAAAAGGTTCTTCAATAATTGACTCTGATGGCCAAGCATGGATTCATGCAAATAGCGATTTAATACTAATTGGAAACTTCCTTTTCTGGACAATTCTGCTTCAGATGATTCAATGGTTTTCAAACTATAATATTCTAAAATTAATTGTACTAATTGGCACTTTTGCGCTAGCACTAGCGTTTGCCGGAAACGACCTTGTTAATTTTATTGGTGTTCCTCTTGCCGGATTAAGTTCATATCAAGCCGGATTATTAAGCGACGACCCTTCAAATCTTTTAATGACTTCTTTAAATGACCCGGTACAATCTGATACTCTGCTTCTGCTGCTTGCCGGATGCGTTATGGTTGTTACTCTTTGGGTTTCGAAGAAAGCTAGATCAGTAACAAAAACCGAGGTAAACCTAGGAAGACAGCATGAGGGATTTGAAAGATTTGAGTCAACAATGCTTTCAAGATCGCTTGTAAGAATGAATATAAGTTTATTAAACTCGGTGAAAAAAATTACACCTGTTTCCGTTCAAAATTTTATTAGCAGGAGACTTGATCAAAGCATGGTGCCTGTTAAAAAGAAGAAAGATCAGCCGTCATTTGACCTGATACGGGCGTCTTCAAATTTAATGATTGCAAGTATGGTGATATCTTTAGGTACTTCTTTAAAGCTTCCTTTCTCAACAACATTTATTACGTTCATGGTTGCTATGGGAACCTCATTTTCGGATAAAGCATGGGGAAGAGAAAGCGCTGTTTACAGAATATCTGGAGTTTTATCGGTTATCGGATTATGGTTTTTTACTGCTCTTATTGCCTTAACCGCTTCCGGATTATTAGCGACTGTTATATATTACGGAGAACTTCCCGCCATAGTTGTATTAATCGGTATTGTCGGATATATAATTTATAAAAGTCATATCGCGCATAGAGTGAGGGAAAAAGAGGATGAAGAACTTGAAGCTTCTTATTATGACGGAACAACAAGCGGATTGGAAGCAATAAAAAGCGTAATGGATGATACGTCAATATTTTTAAAGACAGTTAAAAATATAATCTCAATTACTTATACCGGAATAAAAAACGAAAACAGGGAAACAATTAAAGAGGGAAAAAAAGATTCAAAGAAACTTAAGAAACAAACAAATGTGCTTATTTCCAACATCTTTAACGCTGTAAAAAGCCTTCCGGAAGATGACGTAAAAAAGGATAAACGTTTCGGTAAAATTATTGCGGCAATACAAAGCATCTATAATAACTCTAAAGAAATCAATCAAAAATGTTTTGATCATTTGGATAACAATCATAAAAAACCTTCCAACCAGCAGCTTGAGGAATTAAAGAAACTTAATGATCTATTATTTATGCAGATATCGGAATCCGTAAGGTTCTTTGAAACTAAAAACTTTTCAGATTTGGAAAAATTCAGCATAGCGTACGGAGAGTTTAAAAATAAAATGCATGAGTTCGATGAAAATCAGGTATTAAGAATTAAACTCGGTTCATCATCAACCAGAGGTAGTCTTCTTTATCTCGGTCTTCTGGCAGATAGTGAATCTTTATCAAATGACCTAAATAACCTGGTAACAGTATTTAAGAAAAACTACGAAGGATTTCAAAAGAAATAAATTTTTTAAGGGACAGTTAATTTAAACTGGCTGTCCCTTTTTCCTCCCTTTTTATAAGATATTTTATTCCGCCATCTGTTATGTTTTTCCCGATTTTATTATTATTAAACACCCAATATCCTGTAATATTAACACACCGGATTTGCGCTGAATAGAAAATTTTACTTTCATTATATAAACCAAATATAAAATTGCAGATATCTGAAGAAAAAATAATTACTAAAAAGATTAAATGTTTTCATTGCGGCGATGAATGTCCCGATAAGGAAATATTTATAGATGATAAATACTTCTGCTGCAACGGCTGCAAAACCGTTTACGAAATTCTAGATAACAATAATCTCTGCAACTATTATTCGATTGACGAGCAGCCCGGCATTAAAAAAAACATTTCAATAAAACGTAATTATGATTTCCTTGACGACAATGATTTAATAAATAATTTATTGGATTTTTCGGACGGGAAGATTTCCAAAGTTACGTTCAGTATTCCTCAGATGCACTGCAGTTCATGTATATGGATATTAGAAAATCTTTACAAACTTGAATCGGGCATAGTTCAATCGGAAGTTAATTTTCTTCAGAAACGAATTTTTATAAAATATAAAAAAAATGAAACTTCATTAAAGAAGGTAGTAGAACTGCTGGATTCGATTGGATATGAACCAGATTTAAATCTTCAGGAAGAAAACAAAGATATAAAAACAGACTTAAATAAGAATCTATTGTACAAAATTGGCGTCGCCGGTTTCTGTTTCGGAAATATAATGCTTTTAAGTTTTCCAGAATATTTATCTATTACGGATTTCGCGACAGAAGAGTTAAAAGTATATTTCGGTTATATTAATATTGTTCTCGCTCTTCCGGTTTTCTTTTACAGCGCAAGTGATTATTTTATTTCAGCTTTTAAAGGATTAAGAAAAAAAATAGTAAATATTGACGTCCCAATAACAATTGGTATTTCGGTTCTTTTTATAAGAAGCATTTTTGAAATAATTTCTAAATCCGACGCAGGTTATCTAGATTCACTTTCCGGACTTGTATTTTTTTTATTGATAGGCAGACTTTTCCAAAACAAAACATACGATACGCTCAATTTCGAAAGGAACTATAAGTCTTATTTCCCAATAGCAGTAACAATAATAAAAAACGGAGAAGAAACAACAATTCCAGTTGAAAAACTAAAAACAGGAAAAAGAATTATTATTAAGAATAATGAATTGATTCCCGCCGATTCTGTTTTAATAAAAGGACTTGCTAATATTGATTACAGTTTTGTTACTGGGGAATCGACCCCTGAAATTAAAAATAACGGTGAAATGATTTATGCCGGAGGCAAACAAATTGGCGGAGCAATTGAAGTTGAAACAATTAAAGAGATTTCTCAAAGTTATTTAACACAATTATGGAACAATAAAGCGTTCGATAAAAATTATAAAAGCAATATTGATTCGCTTGTTAATTTGGTAAGCAAATATTTTACATTTGCCGTAATAGCAATTGCCTTAGCTTCTTTTTTTTACTGGCTGCCGCTGAATTCAGAACTTGGATTTAACGCTTTAACTGCGGTACTGATTATTGCTTGTCCATGCGCGCTTGCGCTTTCTACTCCTTTTACATTGGGTAGTGCACTTAGAATTTTCGGACGCAATAAATTTTATTTGAAAAATGCTCACATTATAGAAAAGCTGTCCAAGATTACCGATGTTGTTTTCGATAAAACCGGCACAATAACCGAATCGCAAAATGCGAATATTCAATATGAGGGGGAAAAGTTAACGAATTACGAAAAAATGCTCGTAAAATCTGTTGTAAGAAACTCTTCACATCCGCTCAGCGGAAACATAAACAAATATCTGGATTCAGAATATTTTAATGAAATATCGGATTACAAAGAGATTGCTGGAAAAGGAATTGAAGCAGTTGTTGACTGTAATTTAGTGAAGATCGGCTCTGCGGATTATGTAGCGCCCGAAGCACAAAGTAATAATTCGGCAGGTACAAAAATTCTTATTTCCATCAACGGCAGTATAAAAGGATTTTACAAAATCTCAAACACTTACAGGAAGGGGCTGAAAGATATAATAGATTCTTTCGAGAATAAATTTTCACTCTCGCTTTTATCTGGTGATAATGACGGTGAAAAAGAAACTTTAATTAAAATGTTTAAAGATAATACCGGAATGCATTTTAAACAGAGCCCTCAAAATAAACTTAATTTTATAAACCGGCTTCAGGAGAACGGGAAAAAGGTATTAATGATAGGCGACGGATTAAACGACGCAGGTGCTTTGCAGCAAAGCGATGTGGGAATTACGGTTTCGGAAAATATAAATAATTTTTCCCCCGCGTGCGACGGAATTCTTGAAGCCGATTCGTTTATAAAACTGAATGATTTTATAAAATTTTCAAATACGAGTAAAAAAATTATTATTACCAGTTTTGCTATTTCATTTTTATATAATATAATCGGTTTAAGTTTTGCCGTTCAAGGTACGCTCTCCCCAATTATTGCGGCAATCCTAATGCCTTTAAGTTCTATTACGGTTGTTGTGTTCACAACATTTTCAACAAATATTCTCGCTAAGAGAAAAGGATTAATTTAGTGTCAGTAATTTTAGTATTAATCGGTTTTAGTTTACTTGTGGCAGTAGGATTTTTAATCGCATATCTATGGGCAGTAAAAAGCGGTCAATATGATGATAAATACACTCCTTCCGTAAGAATATTATTTGACGATAAAATTAAAAATGAAAAAGAAAATAAAAAAGAGGATATTAAATCGGAAAAATAATTCTGAAATAATTATCTTAGTACCCAAAATTGCACAAAAAAAGGAGCCGCTTCTATGAATGTGGAAAAATTCAGTTACGATAATCATATAGTAAAACAGTTTACTATCGCGACTGTATTATGGGGCATAGTTGGAATGCTTGTAGGATTGCTGCTTGCATTTCAAATATATCTCCCCGAATTAAATCTTGGAATTCCTCAAACAACTTTCGGAAGATTAAGACCTCTTCATACAAATGCAGTAATATTTGCATTTGTGGGTAACGCTATGTTTGCCGGAATTTATTATTCATTGCAGAGACTTTGTAAAGCGAGAATGTTCAACGATCTTTTAAGTAAAATTCATTTCTGGGGATGGCAATTAATTATTGTCGCTGCGGCTTTAACTCTTGTTATGGGAATTACAACATCAAAAGAATACGCTGAACTTGAATGGCCTATAGATATTTTAATCGCTGTTATTTGGGTTGCCTTCGGCATAAACATGATGGGAACAATTGTTAAAAGACGCGAAAAACATATGTATGTTGCAATCTGGTTCTATATAGCAACATTTGTTACTGTCGCAGTTCTTCATATAGTTAACTCAATTGAAATACCTGTAAGTTTTCTAAAAAGCTATCCTGTTTACGCAGGAGTTCAGGACGCGCTTGTTCAGTGGTGGTACGGACATAATGCGGTGGCTTTCTTTTTAACTACACCGTATTTGGGACTTATGTATTATTATCTGCCCAAAGCAGCAAACAGACCGGTTTATTCATACCGGCTTTCCATACTTCATTTCTGGGCATTAATATTTTTATATATATGGGCGGGTCCTCACCATCTTCTTTATTCTGCGTTACCTGATTGGGCGCAATCGTTGGGAACTGTATTCTCAATTATGCTCATTGCGCCTTCTTGGGGCGGTATGTTAAACGGACTTTTAACTCTTAGGGGCGCGTGGGATAAGGTAAGAGATGAACCGGTATTAAAATTTATGGTTGTCGCGGTTACAGCTTACGGTATGGCTACATTTGAAGGACCTATGCTTTCATTAAAAAGCGTAAACGGACTTGCTCATTTCACTGACTGGATAATTGCTCACGTTCATATTGGAGCTTTAGGCTGGAACGGATTTTTAACATTCGGTATGTTATATTGGCTTGTTCCCAAAATGTGGGGTACTACATTATATTCAAAAAAATTGGCGACAACACATTTCTGGCTTGGAACATTAGGAATTGTTGTTTATGCAAGTTCAATGTATTGGGCGGGATTAGCTCAATCATTAATGTGGAAACAATTTACTCCGCTCGGTATTCTTCAATATCCAAATTTTCTTGAAACAGTAATTCAAATTGTTCCGATGTATATTATCCGTTCAATAGGCGGAACAATTTATTTCGGCGGATTATTTGTGATGTTATATAATCTTGTCAAGACTGCAAAACAGGGTTCATTTATAGCCAATGAAGAAGCAGAAGCTCCGGCTCTCGAAAAAGAAAATGATAAATTAAGATACGGACTAATTCACCGCTGGCTTGAAAAAAGACCTATCAAATTTGCTCTTCTTTCAACTGTTGTAATATTTATAGGCGGAGTTGTTGAATTTATTCCAACTTATTTAGTAAAATCGAATATCCCTACTATAGAAAGTGTAAAACCATACACCCCTCTTGAACTTCAGGGAAGAGATTTATATATACGTGAAGGCTGCGTCGGCTGTCATTCTCAACTTGTAAGACCTTTCAGATCGGAAACGGAAAGATACGGCGAGTACAGCAAGGCAGGTGAATATGTGTATGACCATCCGTTTTTATGGGGATCAAAAAGAACGGGACCAGATCTTCACCGTGTCGGAGGAAAATATTCCAATATCTGGCATTATCTGCATATGGAAAACCCAAGATCAATGTCTCCCGGTTCCTTAATGCCTTCATACGCATGGCTGCTTGAAGATGATTTGAATATGGAATCAACTCCTTCAAAAATTAATGCCATGCGCGCAATTGGAGTTCCTTATGAAGAAGGTTATGAAGAATTTGCTAACGATGATTTAATGAAACAGGCGGAAGCTATTTCTGATGATCTATTAAATAACGGCGCTATTGTTGAACCGCAAAAAGAGATAATCGCGCTTATAGCTTATCTGCAGAGACTCGGCACGGATATTAAAGTTAGTCCGGCTCAAAATAAATAAAGGAAAGAAAAGTGTTTTCTAATTATTTAAGCTCTATAAAAGATGTTTCAATTTTTCCGATTATCGGAATAATAATTTTCTTTCTTGTTTTTATATTTGTAATTATAAAAATAATAAGAGCTGATAAAAAATATTTAACTAAAATGGAAAATCTTCCCCTGGAAGATGATAATGAATTGAAAACAAATTCAGAGAATAAAAATGAAATTGAATAAAATATTATCCCTATTCATAATATTTATTTCCGGGGCAAATTCGATTTTTGCCGAAGGCGGCGCCGCCGAGACGAATATGCAGAACGCCGCTACTATAATGCTGGTTTTCACAATTATAATAATTGCGCTAGTTCTTTGGCTGGCCATGGTTTATTCGGAAAAGAACGACAATAATGGTAATTTCTTTTTCAGTCCTCTTAAAAAACTAAATAACATTATTACAGGCGCTGCGCCTCTGGAAAAAGAAAAAGAGATTCTGCTTGATCATGATTACGACGGTATAAGAGAATTGGATAACCGCATTCCCCCATGGTTTCATGCAATGTTCTGGGGAACAATAATTTTCGCGGTTATTTATATGATTAGTTACCATGTAATTGGAACAGGTAATGTACAAACAGAAGAGTATATTGCCGAAGTACAAGCCGCCGCTTTTGAAAGAGATATATTAATCCGTTCAGGCGCGTTTATTAATGAGGAAACTGTAAAGTTTAAAGGCGATGCGGCAACCCTGGCAAGCGGCAAAGAAATTTATGATAAAAACTGCGCAACATGCCACGGATTTAAAGGAGAAGGATTAGTTGGCCCGAACTTCACGGATGAATATTGGATACACGGCGGCGGAATAAAAAACATATTTAAAACAATAAAATACGGCGTACCTCAAAAAGGTATGATAAGCTGGGAATCGCAGCTTGATCCAACTAAAATGCAGGAAGTTTCAAGTTATATTATTTCGCTTGAAGGAACAAATCCTCCCAACGGTAAAGCACCCGAAGGAAACGTTTGGGAAGAGCCGGCATCTAATTCCGAGAATAGCGGAAGTTAACTACTTGAACAATCTTGAAACATAAAATGGAAAATGAAAATACGAAGTCGGAAAAATTCAGAGATGAATTAGCTACAGTTACAAAAGAAGGAAAAAGAATTTGGATTTATCCCAAAAAACCCAAGGGAAGATACTACACCGCAAGAAATATAATTAGTGTTTTTCTTTTGGGTTTTCTTTTTTTAATGCCGTTTATTAAAGTAAACGGTCATCCTTTTATGCTTTTTAATATTTTAGAAAGAAAGTTTATCCTTTTTTCAATCCCTTTCGGTCCGCATGATTTTTATCTTTTCGTAATTGCAATGATTGCAGTTTTTGTTTCTATATTTCTCTTTACGGTAGTATACGGAAGATTGTTCTGCGGATGGATATGTCCCCAAACAATTTTTTTAGAAATGGTTTTCCGCAAAATAGAATATTGGATTGAAGGTGATTTCCGTCAGCAGATCGCTTTAAACAAAGCTCCTTGGGATGGGAAAAAAACATTTAAGAAAACAGCAAAACATATAATATTTTTCTCAATCTCTTTTTTAATCGCAAATACTTTTCTCGCATATATAATCGGCATCGATGATTTATTAAAAATAATTACCGATCCTCCATTACAGCATTTGGGGGGTTTGTTCGCAATTACAATTTTTTCAGGAATATTCTATTTTATTTTTTCTAGTTTCAGAGAACAGGCGTGTACATTAGTATGCCCTTACGGCAGACTTCAGGGAGTGATGCTCGATCAGGATTCTATTGTTATAGCATATGATCATAAACGGGGCGAACCGCGCGGAAAAATAAAAAAAGATACCGAACAGAATTTAGGCGATTGCATTGATTGTCATTTGTGCGTTGACGTTTGCCCAACAGGAATTGACATACGAAACGGAACTCAGCTTGAATGCGTTAATTGTACAGCTTGCATTGACGCATGCGACGATGTTATGGATAAAGTTAAACGACCGCGCGGACTTATTAGATACGCATCGTTGAATGAAATAGAAACAAAAATCAGAAAAATTTTCACCCCGAGAGCCGTCGGTTACACTACCGTGCTTATTATACTAATTGCCGTATTCTCGATTCTGTTCGCGAACCGTACTGATTTTGAATTGACAATTTTACGAACGCCGGGTTTGCTTTATCAGGAACAGGCCGATAATAAATTAAGCAATCTTTACGACCTGAAAATTATTAATAAAACCTTTAATCCCATGAACGCAGAATTAAAGCTGAATAATATTAACGGAGATATTAAACTTATCGGCACCGATCTGCATGTTGAATCTCAAGGGGTTTCGGAAGGTAAATTTCTTGTTACTATTGATAAAGACAAAATAACAAAATTAAATACGCCGCTTGAAATCCTTGTTACTTCGGAAGGCAAAACAATAGGAATAGTAAAAACATCATTCCTAGGCAAGGTTGAAAGGAAGGATAAATAATATGAAATTTTCATGGGGAAAAGGAATTTTCGCGGTTTATGTTCTATTTATGATCGTTGTTTTAGGAACAGTTGCTTTCACTACTACAGTTGATATTGATTTAGTTGCGGATGATTACTACGAACAGGAATTAATTTACCAAAATGAAATCAATAAAATGAACAGAACAAAAGAGCTAAGTGAAAAAGTTGAAATTATTCTCGAAGAAAATAATTTAAGAATTGTTTATCCCGAATCAATTGCATCCGGGATTTCCGGAGATTTAAAATTTTACAGGCCGTCGGATCAAAAACTGGATTTTGCTCTTAACATAAAAACTGATTCCGCGTTTACTCAAATTATCCCTAAAGATAAATTAAAAGCCGGATTATGGAAAATTAAGGTTGACTGGAAATATTCAGGGATTGAATATCTGAATGAAAAAATAATGGTGGTAAATTAATATGGAAATCTGGACCGGATTTGTCATAGGGTTTTTAGGTAGCTTTCACTGCATTGGAATGTGCGGACCAATAGCTCTTGCCTTACCCATATTTAATGAATCTTATGTTAAATTATTGCTGGGCCGAGTATTATATAATTTAGGAAGGATAGTTACATACACATTATTCGGAGCATTGTTCGGTCTTTTCGGCAAAAGCCTTGAGCTGGCGGGATTACAGCAAAATGTATCGATAACAATTGGAATTATAATGCTTGTTGTTATACTTATGCCACGAAAATATAAAAACAGATTAACGGATTTTTATCTTTACAGGTTTATTAGTAATTTCATAAAAACTTCTTTTTCAAAGTTAACTCAAAAGAAATCAAATTATTCCCTATTTATAATCGGAGTAATTAATGGATTCCTGCCGTGCGGATTTGTTTACGTAGCTTTAGCCGGAGCAGTATCAACCGGTTCTATATACTCGGGTTCGGCTTTTATGGCTTTGTTCGGGTTTGGCACATTTCCAATAATGCTGGTCGCATCGCTTGCAGGCAAATATATAAGTTTGGGTTTAAGAAGTAAAATAAATAAACTGATTCCGGTATTAGCTTTAATTTTGGCAGTAATATTTATATTAAGAGGTTTGAATTTGGGAATACCATATTTAAGTCCCAAACTTAATCATATGCCGATAAATGAAGAAGTAATCTGTCACTAAAACAGGATTATTGATTTATAGTTTTTTCAAGTTTACTAATCAGTTTAATTATTTTTTTTCTTGCTACAACTTCCTTTGCTCCTTCGGCTGAAAACCATTTTCTGTCTCTGAAACTGTCTTCAAGCCATTGCTGGGTTTCTTTTTCTACTTTAAGCTGATATACCAAAACCTCGCAAACACCTTCCCACTTTTTCACTTTGTATTTTCCCAATGGCTCTTTAGATACTTGACCAATAACTCCCGCTTCTTCAAGAGCTTCAAGAGCGGCTGATTCATAAGGCTTCATACCGCTTTCAATAATTCCCTTTGGTATAATCCAATTTTTCTTTTTACGCGAAGTGATTAATAATATTTCTAACCTTTCCTCATTAATTCTAAATGGAATAACGCCGGACTGCAAATAATAATTATCTGGATTTTTCAATAACCTGCCTGTGCTATTAATATTTTTTAAAGTTACAAATTTAATAAAAGAAATCTAAATCCCTAAACTTCCTTTTAATTTTATTAAATACATATTATTATATTATCGAATTTAATTCGAATCTTACAAAGTTTTTCTTAAATTATCCCACGCGAATAAAAATATTAAAAGGTAACCGAATGAGTAACGGCAATATTCTGAAATTAACTGAAAAGTATGTTCAAGAATTAATCAAATCCGGGACGCCTGCCGATTTTGTATATCATGATATGACCCATACGCTTGAAGTGGTAGAAGCAGCGGAGAAACTAGGGAAAAAGGCGGGACTTAATGACGAAGATATGGAATTGTTATTAATTGCCGCGTGGTTCCATGATGTAGGTTACATTGAATCTTGTGATAATCACGAAGAAAAAAGTTCTGCCGCGGCGCGTAAATTTTTAAGTGAAAATAATTACCCCGATAATAAAATCAACAAAGTCGCATCCGCAATTATAGCAACAAAACTTCCTACATCACCCAAGAATTTAACGGAAGAAATTTTATGCGATGCCGACCTGCTTCACGTAGGTAAAAAGGAATTTTTTGATAAAAGCGAGCTGTTCAGAGTTGAAATAGAAAGACGAGAAGAAAAAACTATTGATGATATTGAGTGGCTGAATAAAAATATTGAATTTGTTACCGGGCATAAGTTTTACACTCAATTTGCCAGAGAGCAGTACGAAGAGCAAAAAAATATAAATCTTTTAAAACTTCAAAAAAAATTCAGAAAGAAACTGAGTAAGGTCAAAGACGATGATTTGAAATCGGAAAAGCTTGAATTAGAAAAAGAAAAGTTCGCGGCAAAAAAAGAAATTGATAAAAAAGCCGAACGCGGTATTGAAACTATGTTCCGCAATATTATGCGCACTCATGTAAGCTTCAGCTCAATGGCCGATAATAAAGCGAATATTATGATAAGCGTTAACACGTTAATTTTAACGGCTATCATTGCAGTACTGGCGAGAAAACTTGACACAAATCCTCATCTGATTTTTCCTACGGCTTTGTTAACAAGCATAAGTCTTGTTACATTAATTTTCGCCGTACTTGTAACCAGACCGAAAGTAACCGAAGGCACTTTTTCAAAAGAAGATATTAAAAACAAAAAAACAAATTTATTATTCTTCGGAAATTTCTCCAACATGAAATTGGAGGATTTTACATGGGGTATGCTGGAAATGATGAATGATAAAGATTATTTATACTCAAGTATGATAAAAGATTTTTACTACCTGGGAATTGTACTGGGACAAAAATATAAATACCTGCGTATTTGTTATAATATTTTTATGTACGGATTAATTGCGTCAGTAATCGCATTTACATTGGCAATAATTATATATCCAAACGGAACAAATCTGGATAATCTGCTTGAATAAACTTAATTAACACAACTATTCACGTGAAACGGTATTTATGAAAAATTTATATCTTATTAGACATGCGAAATCCAGCTGGAGCGAACCCGGGTTAAGCGATTTTGAAAGACCCTTAAATCATAGGGGAAATCGCGACGCTCCGTTTATGGCAAAACTTTTAAAAGAAAAAAATGTTATCCCCGATAAAATAATTTCAAGTCCCGCTGTAAGAGCTTATTCAACTGCAAAGGTATTCGCGGCGGAATTAAATTACCCTGTTGAGAATATTGAAACATCACAAAATATTTATGAGGCCGGAGCCGGAGAAATATTAAGCATAATTCAATCGGTTAATAATAATGTTAATACATTATTATTATTCGGCCACAATCCAGGATTTACGAGTTTAAGCAACTATCTTTCCGACAGGCAGATTGATAATATCCCAACTTGCGGAATTTCTTGTATAACTTTTAAAAGCAAATTATGGAGTGATGTAAATATAAACCAGGGAAAGCTTATTGCTTTTGAGTTCCCTAAAAAATATTTTAAGCACAGCGACTAAGTTTATGTTTGAAAACAGAGAAATCAGCTGGTTATCTTTTAATTACAGAGTACTGCAGGAAGCAAAGGATTCCTCCAATCCTTTATATGAAAGAATAAAATTTCTCGCAATCTATTCTTCGAATTTAGATGAGTTCTTCCGTGTCAGGGTCGCAGCCCTGCGCAGCTTACTTAGGCTTAAGAAAAAATCCATTAACAAACTTAATTTTAATCCGGCTGAGTTATTAAAGTCAATTCATAAAATTGTAAATAATCATCAGGAAGAATTCGGTATAATATTTAACAAACAGATCATTCCGGGATTAAAAGAAAACAATATTTTTTTAATTAATGATGAAGAATTTAACGCAGAGCAGAAAACATTTGCTGAATCGTATTTCAATGATAAAATTAAGATTTATATACAGCCAATATTATTAGTTAAAAAAAAGATTATCCCTTTTCTTGTAAATAGAAGATTATATCTTGCGCTTAAATTATCCCCAAAAAAATTGAATAAGAAAGACGAATCAGTCAAAAGAGTAAAGCATGCATATGCTCTTGTTGAGATACCTACTCAGCATTTACCAAGGTTTTTGGAATTACCCTCTGTAAACGAAAAAACTTACATAACATTTCTAGATGATATTATACGTTTCAACTTAGATAATATTTTTGCCGGTTATAACATTGCAGAAATCTGCGCTATAAAATTAACCCGTGACGCAGAGTTATATATCGATGATGAATTTACGGGAAACCTCCTCGCAAAAATTAAAAAAGGCATTCATAAAAGAGATACAGGTTTGCCAAGCAGGTTTTTATACGACAAAAATATTTCGAAAACATTTTTAAATTTTCTAAAAGAATCTCTTCTTTTAGAAAACGAGGATTTGGTTCCCGGCGGAAGATATCACAACTTCAGCGACTTTTTCGGTTTCCCGAATCCGGGAAAATCAAACTTAGAATTTCCTGAAATGTCTCCGTTAAAACACGGAGAAATTGAAAAGAATAAAAATATTTTTGAAGCTATAAGAAAAGAAGATAAAGTTTTGTTTTTCCCATATCAAAGTTATGATTATGTGGTAAAATTTTTACGGACAGCGGCAATTGATCCTGCGGTAACTTCAATAAAAGTAACGCAATACAGGGTTGCAAAGGATTCCGCCGTAATAGGCGCTATGATAGAAGCCGTAAAAAACGGAAAAGAAGTAATGGTTTTTGTTGAAGTAAAAGCCCGCTTTGATGAGGAACTTAATATACAATGGGCTGAAGAAATGGAGAAAGCCGGAGTAAAAGTATTTTACAGCTTCCCCGGCTTAAAGGTGCATGCTAAACTGGCGCTTATAACCAGAATTGAAGATGGCAAGGAAGTAAAGTATTCTTATTTCGGCACAGGAAATTTTAATGAAAAAACCGCAAAGATTTATTCTGATATAGGATTATTAACTATGGACGAAAGACTTACTTCCGAAGCGGGGTTAGTATTTGAATATTTGTCGGGTAAGAATACAGAGCATAAATTCAATCATTTGTTAGTTGCTCAGTTTAATATGCGAAAGGAATTTATTTCGATGATTGACAATGAGATAAAGAACGCAAATGAAGGAATAGAAGCTGAAATTATTCTTAAGATGAACAGTCTTGAAGATAATAAAATGATAAAAAAACTTTACGAGGCAAGTTCCGCGGGTGTTAAAATTTTTATCATCATTAGAGGAATATGCTGTCTTGTACCCGGAATTAAAGGCCTAAGCGAAAACATAAAAGTTATCAGCATACTTGACAGATTTCTTGAGCATTCCAGAATTTATATTTTTAAGAACGGGGGCAACGAAAAGATTTATGCTTCATCTGCGGATTGGATGAAAAGAAATTTAAACAGAAGAATTGAAGTTGCGTTCCCTATATACGACGAAAATATCAGAAAACAGATTAAAGATATTATAACACTTCAATTAAATGATAACAAAAAAGCCAGAATTATCGATAAAGAAAATTCAAATATTTATCAGTCTAACGGTTTAAAAGAATCAATTCCGTCGCAAACCGCTTCTTATAATTATTTCAAAAATTACGAATAAATAATTATTACATATTTTAAAATCCGAAGCCAAAATTAAGATAATACTGAAGCCCTTCGGGTGATCCGGCTATATAAGCCGAACCGACCAATTCACTATTTAAATATGATAGCCACATTCCTCCCCCGTAAGAGGGATGCCATTTATCCGATTTTTGACCTTGAGCAAATACTCTTCCTGTCTCGGCAAAAATCTGAAAACCCAATTTACCCCGTATAATAAATTTAACTTCGGTTAAATATGTTCTAATCTCCGCTTTCGTAAATATATATGAATCGCCTGCAAAACGATCCCGCACATAACCCCTCAAATTATCCGGGCCACCTAAAAACATGCCTTCAAAAAAAAGGTAATTACCAAATACCTTTCCTGCCCCGGCTCTTAAAGCAAGAGTTATATCTGTAAAAGTCTTTGCAGTAATGTATCCTTTAGCGTCCAAACTTGTTCTTAAAAAACTATTTTCATTTGCCCAAAGTTTAGGGAAATAAGCAATATTTGAATTTACCTGAATTCCTTTCGTAGGTTCATTCATAAAATCAAGCGAATTAAAATCAAACGAACCATGCATTCCAACCAGTTTCATATTGCCCAATCCGGTACTATGAAAAGGGAAATTAGAAATCAAAGTTCTGTTTTTTAAAGTGCTTTCCCAATAGTTGTAAGAAAATCCGATACTTGTTTTTAGTTGATTGTTAAGTAAAAATTCTATTCTAGGCATTATATAAAAAAGTTCCTGATCAAGTTTATAAAAATCATTATCATATAATTCCTGTGAGAAACTTGTTTCATTACCATATCCAAAATATTTTGTGAATTTAAGTTCGGTAAGTTCCGCGTCAATTATTACATTTGCGTTTTTAATATATTGAGTAAATATTCCGTTAAATCCAAATCCTGCGCTTTTAGGCAGAGCCGCGTACATAAGGGTAAAAGTCATTTTGTATTCGTAAGGATCCGCCCTGAAATTATGTTTTTTTACAAACGGAGAGATTCCGGCAATAACACCGTTATCGCTGTCCAAAGACAATACAGGAATCATTCTCCAATGGTGACCCCTGTCCCTTAATGCATGTTCATATTTTTCCGTTTGAGTTTGGGGATCTGGCACTTTTTCTGTGTTAATAGAAGTACCGGGACCTTTTATAAAATCAGAATTGCTGCCGCTGTCGTAAAATCTAGTTCTGTTTTCAGCGGCGGCAAAAGGCGTAATTGTCAAAAAGTATCCATTTACAATAGAGTTGTCTTCGAAACTGTCTTTGCCTTTTCCACCGATAATTCTTATAACCGGACTTGTATTTACGTTTCCCACTACAACCGCTTTATCATCATCTTCAAGCAGATGTATTCTTATATCATCGGTAATCTCATTATTAAATATTTTGCTAAAGTGCAAAATGTTGAAATCATTATCCGTTTTTTTTTCTTTTGAAAAAACTTTTACTTCGGTACGATAATCGTCAATTCTATTAACGAATACTGAGTCTTCATGATCGGTACAGAATATATCAAGGTATTTATTAACAAAATTATAATAGTCGTTTGAAAAATCGAATAGAAGATCTCTTCTTGATTTAAGTTTATCGATAAGTTCTTTTCCTGCAATTTCAAACTGCAGTTCAGGTAAAACCATAACGGCGTTTTCAATTACTTTATCGGTAAGTCTTTTTTGAATAAAAGCTGTAACTGAATCCCACGTATATTTATCAATTTCAGTTAAAAAATGTCTATCCACATATCTTCCGTTCCAAGTAATTTTTTCAACTGAAGAGTAATCATAATCAAAGGTATTAAATTGCGGTACAACATATTCGGCAAGGCTGGGAAGAAGTCCGTCAAATTTCGCGAAAGGCTGATCGCGGTCGCGAGGAATCGGTCTCCAAATATCAATACCATTTTCCCAATACCGAACCCATTTCCACTGATCCGTATGCCTGTCCCAGTCACCCAAAAATACATCCATAAATCTCGCTTTAAGAAATTCAACTTTGTTAACTTTTTCTTCAGGTTCTTTTTCCAGTCTTTCAAATAAATCCAGCGTACCTTTTACTTTATCAGCCCCTTCAAATCCGGGAACCGAATCATCAATCTCATCCGGATGTATTTCAATCGTACCAAGAATATTCCCGAACTCCTCTTTAAATTCGCCGAGTGCAGGCGAATCAGGCATAAAAACCAAATGCGGTTCCGCCTGCAGTATTTCTACTTCTCTTAAGAGAGGCGCAACAATTAATGGAGCATATGGGTTTGCCGAACTTATTTGATCTTGAATAACTGAGGCGACTAATGATTCTCTTAATTCGGCCGGAAGTACTTTAGCGGGGTCTTTGTTAATTGATCTGAACTTCCAGGTTTTGCCTTTCTTGCTGTAAAGTCTTAATGATTTTGTCTGCTGTCCGCCCCCTTTTTTTATTGGAATTAATCCCCCGTCAAAATTATTCAAATTTATTACTTCAACATTAATCGGGGATGTCCATAATTCCCGCCAATGTTCTCCGAATAAAAACTGATGAAATTTACCGGCGGCATATTCTTCTCCGGGTATGACGGTAATAAAATCGGGTTTACTATTTTTCTGTGCGAAAAGAAAAATATTTATATAAAAAAACAGCGCAGTTAATTTAAAAACAAGTTTCATGATTTACCTATAGTAATAAGTAGTCCGATGTCTAATGACTCGAATAATTATTTAGTGTATTTATATAATGTAATTATTCCTTTCTTTCCTCCTCCTTCATCGCCAATTAATAAATCATAATTCGGCATAAATGATATTCCTTCGGGCTGGTTATGTTCATTAGATTTAAGTTTTTTAGCGTCAATCAATTTTCCTTGTTCCGAAATTTCAGCAATTGCCGCGCCGCCCCGCGCGCTTATAATAAAAAATGAGTTTGACAACAAATGTTTTTCAATTCCCGAAGGATAAAAATCTTTTATTCCGAATTTCTCATTTAATTCCTTTAAAGAAATTAAAAGTCTGGGGTTTTTATCGGTCAAATAATTTTTCAAGGAAAATGAATACACGGCTCTATTTCCGCTATAATTTTTCCCCGGATATTCCTTGCACACAAACAATAAAGAATTAGTTTTATTATCATAACAGAGTCCTTCAATATTAAATTCTGAATTTGCCCCTGTCTTATAAATTTTAAAATCTACGGCTTCTTCGTGTTTACCTTCCGGGAATTCGTACAAAAGACCGTCGCTTGTGACTAAATAAAAATTTTTATTCGCATAAGCGATTCCCTCAAAATCTCTTTCGGGAACCCATCTGCTTAAATAAAATTCTTTAACAATTTCGCCGGTTTCATAATTAATCTGATAAACAATTCCTTTTTCATCGTTGTGAGCAAATACCCTGCCGTCCGGGGTTACGGTAAGACCCGATAATTCAGTTAACTTGCCTGTAAGTTTTGAGCTTTTACCTTTCTTAAAATCATAATTACTCAGCATTGATCTCGGGTAAGAATCAACACAGCCGTACGCAAAAATAAATAGAAGCAATATTTCTGAAATTGCAGTTTTCATTTTTCCCTTTATAATTGATGTGCAAAGTTAATAATTGAAGTTTGGTTAAGCAATTATTTATGATATGCCGTTATGATTGAAGTTTATCTTTTTTTTGATATTTTACTTTTCATTTTAATTTGTATTTATTAGGGCGCCGAATGAAAAACATAACTAACATCTGGTTTTACATAATTTTAATTTTGACCATAGCGGGATTTTCAGAAAAGCATTATTCTCAAGAAATAAAATTTACAGGCTACGGCTCAACCGGCTACATATTTTATGATAGAGAAATCCTGAACGGATACAACCAGGAAACATACTTTGAAGGAAAACTTCAGGCGGAAATTAAAATTAATAAAAAAATTGAAGCTCAATTTGATATGAGAGGAAACTCTACCGAAGAAGCGATTGAGTTAAAAGAATTTTCCATTAAACTAGAATATTTTGATAAACTTAAATTCAAAATAGGAAATATCAAAAGACCATTCGGTTACGAGTATTTAACAAGCAGAGAAGATTTATATACGGTTCAAAGAAGCAATGTTCAGGAGCAAATAGGCGAACTTGGATATGGAGTTAGAACAATAAGTATAATGGGTTATTATAATTATTCTAAAAAACATTCCGAATTCCCATATACCTACGCGTTATCAATATTTAAGGATAATAATCTTGTTGCGGGTATTGCCGGAAGATTTTTATATCATTCCGGTCCGCTTAGTTACGGTGTTAATTATATGTTCCAAAGCAAAGGTGGTGACGAACCGATTAAGACACACGGATTAGGATTTGAAACCGAATTAAATATTGAAGATTACGAATCAAGTTTGGAAATTTTTTATGTGCAGAATCCAAATGAGGGAGTAATCCAACGGTTATTGGGAAACGATGATAATGTAGCAGCTTTCGGAACAGCATGGATAAACGCTGTTGAGTTTGACATACACGGTAGTTTTATTGATTCAATTGAGCCTGTATTATTATTGAGTTATTATATTCCTAATTTAGATAAAACAAAAAACCATGTTTTACAAATACTGCCGGGCGCCAATTTTTATTTAACAAAAGATGTACGTTTAAGAATAAACGCTGATTTAAGACTTACGAAAAATGAATATAATGACGATTACAGCACAAAAAACTCCCGAGGTATTTTCGAAATACAGGCAAAATTCTAATGAAAAATATATTAGTTGTATTTTTGTTTTTTCTTTTTATAAGCTGTTCAGATGAAATTCTAAACCCATCCGAAAACCTGAATTTAGTGCCTATTATGGAATTTCAATTAACCCGGGAAAGTTTAAACGATCTTAAAACCAACAGAACAAACGACGCCGAGTTTAATATCAATATATTCTATAAAGGAGAAAAACTTAAGGGAGAATTGGAAGCTTCGGGAGCAGGTTCGCGTTACAATCCAAGATGGTCTTATAAAGTTGAATTACAAAACGGCAGTACGGCAGATGGGCTTTCGGCATTTAATTTAAGCGCTCAAATACACGACCCGACAATGCTGAATACTGCTATCGCTCTGCATTACTATAAACAGCTGGGACTGCCCGTATTTAAGAGTTCTTATGTATTTCTGAAAATCAATAATGAAGACGAAGCCCTGCTTGCATTAGTTGAAAGAATTGAAAATGATTTTTTCAGCAAAAGAGATCTTCCCATATTTCAATTGTTTAAAGTAGGCTTCGGCGCTAAGTTTTCTTTTGAAGGAGGATTTTATCCTCAGTTTCATTTTGAAAAAAAAATACCGGAAGACGATAGTTATTATTATTTGGAGGAACTTATTAATGCAGTCGATACTAGCAGAAGTGAAAACCTTTTAAAAAGTTTATCTAAATATCTCGATATAGAGAACTATATAAAATATCACGCTGCGACATCAATATTAAATAACGATGATTCATTTAATAATAATTTTTATTTAATTAAAGAATCTATCGATTCCCCTTTTAGAATAATTCCTTGGGATTTTGATAAATGTTTCAGCAGAATAAACGACGTAAAGTTCGCGGGTGAAAATTCAATTATAAAAAAATTGTTTAAAAACCCGGCGGTATTTCAAATGTACAAAACTGAGATGGTTTATCAGTTGGAAAATATCTATACAGAAGAAAACTTATTTAATATTATTGATTCCAAATCTTATGAAATAAGAGAAGCGTATAACATTGATCCTTTTCTCGGCAAAGAGCGGTATAATTTTGAGAATGAAATTGAAAAATTAAAAAACTATATTTCCGTCAGAAGGAATTACTTAATTAACAATATCGATAAACTCACTCAAAATTATTTTGATTAATGAAAAAAACATTTTTTATAATAATTTTAGCGGCGGCATTAAACAATTCAAATTACTGCCAGGTCGCACAAACCGAAAATAAATTTGTTAATACATTTAACAATCTTTATTCAGGTCTAAAGGAGTCGGTTGCATGGTATGATGTACCGGTGGCAATTTCTTTCTTTAGCAGAAACGCGATAAATTCAAGTAATATTGGAGACAAAATAATACTTGCCCCAAGTTCGTTTGAAATAAAATTTGCCGATGAAAACGGCAGGGACGGAAATTATACCGCAGGCAGTTTGGATAAAGATATAATTCCCGGCGCTATATTTTATTCAAGACTGGCTTCAAATATTTTACTAAACGTTTTTACCGATACGGACATTTCAAAAGACAGTTATAAAAACATTTTTGTATTTAGAAAATCACTGATTTATACATATATATTTACAGAATACGTTAAAAGTATTGTTAAGAGAACAAGACCTGACGGTGAAGACAATAGAAGTTTCTTCAGCGGCCATACTTCAACGACATTTGCGGCGGCCACTTATTTATGGCATGAGCTGGATGATTTCTATGATAACTGGAATGTTACCCAGAATAATTCAACATTAAAAAGCGTATTTAAAATAAGTACATTGTCGGCTCTATACGGCTGGGCCGGGTTTGTAGGATACAGCAGAATTAAAGATGACAAACATTATCTAAGCGATGTAATTGTCGGCGCCGCGGTAGGCACGCTTATTTCACATTTTGTTTATAAAATTTACAATAAAGAAAATTTGGGGTTAATAAATAATTTTAATTTAGCCGCAGGACAATACAATTCAATTGATCTTTCTTTTAACATCAAGTTTTAGCAAAAAAAAAGCCCCGGAAATCCGAGGCTTTTGCACACATCATAATTCATACTTAATCAATGACCAATTAACTTACCGTTTCCTCTCACGGCAAACCGGGAGTGTTCGCCTTCAGTGTATTCATCTTCATCCGCATTTGCTAATTTGAAATGGCTGATTAGCTCCTGCATATTGCTTGTTAATCTATATAAGTCTTCCGCCGCATGACTTATTTGAGCGGTGCCTTGAGCAGTTTGATGAGTAACATTATTTATTGCTTCAACGTTCTGACTAATAGATTCGCTTGTAGCCGATTGTTCTTCACTTGCGGCTGCAAGCTGGGTAATAATTGATGAAACTCTATCTGAATTAGCGATAATTTCGTGAAGAGAATCGCCTGCTTTTTGAGCAAGTTCTTTTCCTCTTTCAACTTCCTTGGTTCCCTCTTGAATCGCTTCCACCGCGCCGGAAGTATCTCGCTGGATTTGTTTGATCATAGTTTCAATTTCTTTTGTAGCTTTTGTGGTTCTTTCGGCAAGTTTCCTGACTTCATCGGCAACGACTGCGAATCCTCTTCCTTGCTCTCCCGCGCGCGCTGCTTCAATTGCCGCATTTAATGCAAGAAGGTTTGTTTGTTCGGCTATATCGTTAATAACCTGAATAATTTCACCGATCTGATCGCTGCTTTTTCCAAGTTCTTGAATTGTTTTGGCTGATTCTGTTACAACTTCCGCGATTCTGTTAATACCTTTAATAGTTTCAACAACTACTTTACCGCCTTCATTCGCTTTTGCACCAGCTTCTTTGGCAGCTTGAGCCGCGTCATTAGCATTTCGAGTGCTTTCCATAATAGTTTTTGTCATCTGCTCAACAGCGCTTGCAACTTCAGTTGTCTGCGAGCTTTGTTCGCTTGCGCCGGCAGCCATTTCTTCGGTACTTGAAGAAATTTGAGAAGCTGAACTCGCAAGTTCAGAAGAACTTCCTGCTACCTGGCCGATTACGTTACTTAATGAAACAATTACTCTATTAACATTTTCTTTCATTGATAAATAATCGCCTTTATAATCACCGCGCATTTTCTTAGTGAAATTACCCTGAGCCATAGTTTCAAGAACTTCACCGGCTTCATCAATTGGAGCTACAGTAGCGTCAAGAATTGAGTTAATGCCTTCAATTATCTGTTTCCAGCCGCCTTGGAATTTGCTTACGTCGCCTCTTACTTTTAAGTTGCCTTCATTATTAGCGTCGATAAGTTTGCCGGCTTCAAAAAGAAGCGCTTCAATAATTTCCACTTCCTGATTAAACGCGAATGCTAATTTATCATCGTCGGACGCAGGTTTTACTTTTTCAAGGCTGCCGGCAGCAATTTTTTCAGCAGCGTTAATTTTTTCTTTTTGCGCGTCGCGTAAAGCTCTTAACATATTGGCTAATTCGCCAAATTCATCTCTTGAAGTAATTTCAATACTAGTGTCAAAATTCCCGAGAACAAAAAATTGCAGAACTTCTTTGAATTTATTTATCGGTTTGGAAACAGCAGGTGCGACAATAAATAAAGCGAAGAAAAATACTCCGGTTCCAACCGCCATACCAATAATAATCCACAATTTTGCGGTCGCAACATCTTCGGTCACCGTTAAATCTAGTGTAAGCCCCATCATAGCAAGTTCGCCGACAATAGATTCAAATTTATCTACAAGTTGGTTACCGACTTCCACACCGGATGTAGTAGCTATAATAGCCCCCATTTCATAGCTTTTGGTAACCGCGGCGCTGATTATAGCGTCGGCAACAATTTCTTTATAGTTTGTCCAAATTCCTTCAATCTCTTTTAGTTCCTTAGTAATTGATTCATCCATTTCAGAACTTAGAAGAGATTCCAAATTTTCATCAAATTTGGATTTGCTTTCATCAAATTCGCTCATATTGGTATTGAATTCGGATTCAAAATCAACCATTGAAAGTTTCAGTAAAGCAAATTGAATCTTTTGGAAATCTGAATATAATTCATCAATTTTTTCACGCGGACCAATATATTCTTTAAAGATTTGGTTTTTCGCGTTTTCAAAATTATTTATCTGAATAAAGTTATTAATTGCTATTGCTGCAGAAATAGCTGCAATAACGAAAAAACTGACTTGAAGTTTTCTTACAAATTTTAAATTTTTAAGAAACCCGGAGACTTCAGTATTTTTTATTTTTTCTAACATTGTCATCCCTACGATTAATTGCGTTACTTTAGTTTAAAAACAATTGATAAAGATAATTTCACTTTTACCGGTTTGCCTTCGTTTTGCCCCGGATTAAATTTTATTTTTTTTACCGCGTCAGAAGCCGCTTCATCACAGCCTGCCCCAATTCCCTTAATAACCTTTACATCATTTACCGCACCGTTTTCATCAATAAAACAAAGAAGGAATACTTTCCCTTCAACGCCCGCCTGCTGAGCCATTCTCGGGTATGTAATATTCTTGTAAATTTCTCCCATTCCGTCAACCGGTTCAGGCATTTTCTCTGCGAAAGCTAAATAAACGTCTCCCGAAGCGTTTAGCTTTACCGCTAGTAAAATTATAATAACTGTTAAAAACAGCTGTTGAAAAAAATTGTGCTTTTTCATTTTATCAAACCTCCCTGTTGTAAATTTTATTAAAAGTCATTTTACCATCCTGGTAATTTTATTGGTCATTTATAAAATATGCCTTAAAAAATGACTTTCTAAAATAATTATCGGAGTAAATAGAGAAAAGTTTATATAAGTGGGAATAAATAAAGCGGGATTATTTAATGATTCTGATTATTTCTTTAAACTCAGCGGTTCCGCATATGTTTAATAATTCAAATAATATAGATTCTGTTGTTGTGATTTCAGCCTTATTATCGCGCATTCTATCCAAAGCGGTTTTTTTATCATATTCTTTTCTTGATGAAACCGCGTCTGCTGCAACATTTACCTGGAAACCGTTTTCGAGCAAATCCAGCACTGTCTGCTGTACGCAAACATGAGATTCTATTCCGCAGACGACCAATTGAGAAATATTTTTATCAATTAAATCTTTAAATAAATCAGCGGCTCCCGAACAGCTGAAGCTCATTTTTTGCATTGCATCAAATTTAAGTTCATTTTTAATTACATCAATTGTCTGCCCCAATCCTTTGGGATATTGTTCAGTATAATAAATCGGTACGTTTAATATTTTCATACCCTTTATTAATTTTAATGTATTTTCTATTAAACAGTCTTTATCCTGCATAACATCAATTATTCTCTGCTGAATATCAATAATCAACAAAGCTGTTTTTTCTTTAACAAGAGTTTTTGAATTTCTTTTTATTTCCATTGCCATATAATTAAATATTAATAAAGAGGATCCATTCCGTATTTACCGCAGGAATACATCATTAATAATGAAGATATATCAATCAAAGCTTTTTTTTCAAGATCTATTAAAATAATAAGATCATATACTTCTGCAACAAATTTCATATTATGCAATATTTTTTTTAATTCTGAATAAGTCGGTATCCCATGCCAGTTTGCTACTCTTGTAACTAAATTTTTTTCGTTTCTTCTTAAAAATTCCGAAAAGGTAATAAAGTTTGTAGTTAGTTTTGTGCGGGGTTTGCAGACTGTAATTAAATCGTTAAAGTACTGATCCCATTTTTGCGCCAGTCCTTCGTTATCTTTGTACATCAGTTTTTTAGCCATATCTAATTTAAATTTGGCTCTTGTAAAAACTTTAAAATTCGGATGTACTGCATACGCGTCATAACTTATAAATCCTTCTTCGGCATCTTTATAGCGCCATTTTCTCAGTATCTGCGGAGGTGTATCAATTGAAATAACTTTATCATCTTCGCTGTCGATAACGACATATCTTCCGCGCGTATAATTAACAACCGTTAGCCAATGCCCCCAATTGTTAACGCTTAATACGCAGGGAAAACCTTTCTGCAATTCTTTATTTAGCGCGCGGCGTGCGTCATCGGGATTGCTGGATTGAAAATATTTCATACGGCAGTTATATTTTTTCGCTGCTTTAGCGAGTCCCATTTCATCTGTTCCGGCCCACCATGTACTGCCTGCGGCTATACCAATTTCATCTTCATTTTTAAAAACACCGAGCATAACTAAAGCATGCTTTAAAGCGAAAGGTCCGCATTGATACAAATTTGGTTGAGGATAAAAGCTCATAAAATTTTTCTATATAAAATTATATTAAAAATAAAAATAAGAAAAGTTTTGATAACCAATACAATTTTTTTACTTTTAGAAGTTTCTATTCATTATTTAATATAGATTTTGTTTTTACTAAATTATTTCTGACATAATATTAAAATAATATATGAAAATTGCCGTTATATTTAATGAAGCCTATCCATACATTTCGGACGTATACCAGACTGAACTTCCAAAAGACTTGGGATTTAAACCGTATTTTGATATTTCCGAATGCGACCCAATTGCAGAATTTGAAGCAATTGCTTCTAGTCTGCGCAAAGCAGGTCATGAGGCCTACATATTAAATATTATTGATAATCTTGACATATTTTTCCAAGATTATAAAAAAAACAAACCCGATGTGATATTTAATCTTGTCGAAATTTATAAAGATATTCCCAAATTGGAAATGAGTTTTGCCGGTCTGCTGGATTTACTTAATATACCTTATACAGGGGCCCCGCCTTTAGCGCTTGGAACATGTCAAAACAAAACTCTAACCAAGAGAATACTAAGTTCATTAGGCATAAGCACTCCGCATTTTAAGTATATAAAAAAACACAGAAAATCTTATAGACTGGGATTAAATTATCCGTTGATTGTTAAGCCGGCTTTGGAAGATGCCAGTGTTGGAATAGAAAATGACTCCATAGTTTTTAATTCGAAAGCACTTAAAAAAAGAGTAGAATTGGTATTGGATGAATATCACCAGCCTGCGCTTGTGGAAGAATTTATTGACGGACGGGAATTAAATGTTGCAGTTCTTGGCGATAAGAATCCGGTTGTACTGCCTATAAGTGAAATAGATTTTACAAAAATGCCCGATCATCTTCACAACATTGTCAGTTATCAGGCTAAATGGGATCCGCTTCACGAAGCTTATCATAAAACTATTCCTAAATGCCCGGCGCCTCTGCCTAAAAAAATTACAAAAGAAGCCGAAGAAACAGCATTGCGAGCATTTAAAGCCGTCGGCTGCAGGGATTACTGCCGGGTTGATATGCGTCTTTCCAAGGATAAAAAGTTATACGTGCTAGAGGTAAATCCTAATCCCGATTTAACAGAAGATGCCGGATTTATGAGATCGGCCAGGTACGCCGGATATACATACAGGAAAACATTAAAAACAATTGTTGAATTGGCTGTTAAGAGAAAAACGTAAACCATATTTTTTCATTATAATTTTTTTAATAATTCAATAACCTCAAACAAATCTTTAGTTTCGTAATCAGGTTTTATTTTAGATTTTTCCGGCAATGGGAAAGAAGTTTTACCACTGTAAATTAGAATCCCTTTCCCGCCTAATTTCTGAGCGGAGAAAATATCATTTTCAAGATCATCCCCCAACATTAAAAATCCCTCATTAAGAGAACAATTAATTTCCTTCATCCCCATTTCAAAAAATATTTTTGAAGGTTTGCCGATAAGTACTGCTTCTTTTTCGGTCGCATATTCTATTGCACTTACGAAAGGACCGACATCAAGCAGCAGCCCGTCTTCTTGTGTTTTCCAGTATCGGTTTTTCTGCATTGCAATTAAGTGCGCGCCGTTAAAAACTTTTATGAATATTTCGTTCAGTATTTTATAATCCCAGGCTTTCCACATATCGCCTATAACCACAGCTTCGGGCATGCCTTCAGTTTCAAACTCTCTAAACATTGAACGCACCGGTTCGGAACAATAAACGGCGGCGGTTTTATATTTTTCTTTAACGTAATTGTATGCCGCGTCCGCGCATGTCATAACCGGGAAATTAACTTCTATGTTATTATTATTAAAAAATTCTTTAAATTGAGCTGCATTGGAAAGGGTTGTATTGCTTAAGATACACGCAGTAATGCCCGACTCATTTATAAAACCAATAAACTCTTTTAAACCTTTGGCGGGATTTTGCCCTATTCTTAATACTCCGTCCATATCTATTAGTAAAGGTTTCATTGAATTGTCCGTTTTTTTTTCGTAATTATGTAAAATTATTAAATAATATTTTAAAAATATGGGAAATAAATGAAAGCACATAAAATCATATATACATCAATTCTATTTATAATTTCAATACCGATATTTGCACAAGTAAATATATCAGAAGAAATTGAAATTGAAGAGCTTAAATTACATATGAATTACCTTGCTTCGGATGAATTAGAAGGAAGACTTCCGGGAACTGAAGGTGGGAAAAAAGCCGCAGAATATATACGTGAACAATTAAAATCACTTAATGTAAATCTATTGGGCGAAAACGGATTCCAATTTTTTGATATTACAAAAGGAATAGAACCGGGAGAGAATAATTATCTAAAATTGGAAACGGGTGATGCTGAATTCGGAAAAGATTATATGCCGCTGGCATTTTCAGGTAATGGAGAAATTAGCACCAGTGCCGTTTTTTTAGGGTACGGATTTAATTTTAAAGATGATTCGCTTTCTTGGAATGATTATGAACTAGTTGATGTAAAAAACAAATGGGCCGTCGTTTTACGGGGCGCGCCGGATGTATCTCATAATTCAAAATACAGCTCACAATCATCGCTCCGTAAAAAAATTCTGCGAGCAAAAGACGCGGGCGCTTCGGGAATAATATTCGTATCCGGAGAAAAGTTTGATGAATCCGATGAATTATTTGATTTGGATTATGCAAAAAGAGAACCTGGAATTGATTTTCCCGCAATTCAAATAAAAAGAAGCATTGCCGATAATTTATTGAAAAAGTTTGATGTTTCCGTTTCTATACTTGAAAGTCAGTTAAACGAAAATTTAATGCCCAACAGTTTTGAAATTGATGAAACTATTTCGGCTAAAATTAATTTAATAAAAGTTTACGCTAAAACTGAAAATGTTATAGCTCTGCTCGAAGGAACGGATCCCATTTTAAAGAACGAATATATTGTACTCGGTGCGCATTTCGATCATCTTGGCTACGGAGGTCAGGGAAGCGGTTCCCGCCGGCCTGATACCTCCGCGATACATAACGGCGCCGACGATAACGCGTCAGGTACTTCGGCAATAATTGAGATTTTTGAAAATCTTGCCGTCAATAAAAACAAACTGAAAAGGAGTATAATTTTTTCTGCTTTCGGTGCCGAAGAAATGGGGCTATTAGGATCAAAATATTTTGTTGATAATCCTCCCGTGGACTTAAAGAAAATAAAATTTATGCTAAATCTTGATATGGTCGGCAGAATGAAAGAAGGAAAAAACGAATTTTCCGCAAGCGGAACTGGCACGGGAATAGGAATACCGGAAATGATTGATATATATGCTGAAGAGATGGCTGTAACTATCGCGAAATCATCCGAAGGTTACGGCCCTTCTGATCACGCGTCTTTTTACGCAAACGATATTCCGGTAATGTTTTTATATACTGCAATGCACGAAGATTATCATACTCCATCCGATAAATCAGATTTAATAAATTTCAAAGGACAGAAATCTGTTTCTGATTTTGCTTATAAAATAATTTTTGATATAGCAAACAGAGAAAAAAATCTTGTATTCCAGGAAGCCGGACCTAAAGAAAGGCAGACAGGCGCGCGCAGTTATAAAGTTACCTTGGGTATCATGCCCGATGTTGCCGGAGTTGTTGAAAACGGATTAAGAGCCGATGCTGTTATACCCGGGCGCCCTGCGGCAATAGCGGGAATGCAGAAGGGAGATATTATTATAGGTATGGAAGGAAAACCTGTAAAAGATATTTATGAATATATGAACAGGCTTTCGGACTTTAAAGTAGGACAAAGAATTTCGGTTGAAGTACAGCGCGGCGACGAAAAGCTAATTTTAATTGTTGAGTTATAAATAAGCAGACATTGATTTTCCATCGGAGGTTTTTAAAAACCTCCGGTGATTTTCAGTTATGAATCAATACCTTTTCTTGAAATAACACCTTTTTGATAATAATGTTTGATTTCTTTCATTTCAGTGACCAGATCCGCTTTTTGAATAATTTCTTCCGGGCAATACCTTCCTGTTAATATTAGTTCAGTTCTTTCCGGTTTCGAGCTTATAAAATCAAGCACTTCCTCTATGTTAATTAAATTAAAGTATATCGAAACAATTACTTCATCAAGTATTATTAAATCATATTCTTCCTTCAACATTATTTCTTTCGCTTCTGAAAGGGCCGAACGGGCTTTTAGTTTTTCTTCTTCCGGAGCGGGTACTTTTTTAAATACCCAGTCGTCATTGCATATTTGTTTTACAGTAATTAAATCTTCAAATCTCTTTAAACTATTTATTTCGCAATACGGAAAATCTTTCATAAACTGAAGCATATAACTTTTTAATCCGCATCCGGCAGAACGAACAGCCTGCCCTATAGCTGCTGTACTTTTCCCTTTTCCGTTCCCGGTATAAACATGAATGAAACCTTTGGTCAATTTACTCATATATAAAATCCCATTTTATTATAATTTGATTCCCCCACTTTATTACAGCAAATTATTGCTTTCAAATTAATATAATTTTATTTCTCAAATGTGTTTTGTCCGAAATTAATATCTCCTTTTTAGCATTATTAGAAATACGTAATTTTATTATATTGATTTCAAATCTTTCAGCTAATATTGAAAAATTATTTCGCATCCGCTGAATTCGAGATCTAATTTATAGTATTTTTCAGATGTGTAAATGACAAATCAGTAACAGAAACTTAATAATCTAATTTTTTCAATAATTATTAGATTTATGATCAACAATCAATACATAGTAAGAAAATTAATTGGAGAAGGAAGAAGCAAGGTTTTCCTTTGCTCCGATAGGAATTTTCCAGGTAAAGATTTTGCGATAAAAATATTAGGGAATATTGATAATCCAAAAGAGCTAGAAGCTTTTCAGAACGAATTCTTTATTATTAGAAAATTAAACCATCCTTATATTATAAAAGCTTATGAATACGGAACAATTTTAGAACTAGACGATAGGATTAAATCATACGGCATTAAAGAATATGACAAGTTTTTTATTCTTGATTATTTTGAAGGCGTAAGTTTAAGTGAGTACCCACAGATTAGAAATGAAAAAACATTAAGTGAAATAACCGTTCAAATATGTTCTGCTTTATACTATCTGCACCAATCAAATTATATTTATCATGATCTAAAACCAGAAAACATTTTAATTAATCAGGTTAAAGGAAAAACTTTAATAAAATTTATAGATTTCGGTTTGGCAAGATTTCTGCCCGAAGACGACAAAACCAACGTAAGAGGAACTCCATACTTTATTGCTCCCGAGATTTTAAGAATGGACCCTTTTGATCACAGAGTTGATTTCTACTCACTTGGAATTTCATTATATAAAATTATATATGGAAATTTTCCCTTTGAAAGCGAAAAAGAAATTGAAATATATAAAGCTCATATTGAAAAAGAATTTGAATTTCCTCCCGCTGATTTTTCGGATAATTTTTTAAGTATTGTAAAAAAACTTCTGTCTAAAAATCCAGCCGAAAGATATGAAACTTCCTTGCAGATTTTATCTGATTTAAAAGAACCCATTTTAAGCAGTTATAAACAGCATTGGGGAATATCAAAAACCTTTTGCGATAGAAAAGAAGTTATATCGAATATAAAGGCATACTTTAAAAACAAAGATTTGCAGGAAGCTATTATTATAAGAGGTAATGAGGGATCGGGTAAGACCTCACTGCTGGAAGCTTTGGCCGCAATGGAAAATTCCGTAATTCTTCTTCAAAACAATAATGAAAATAGACATTACTATTGGAAAACTATTCTTAATAAAATATTGTATTTGGATAATGTTTATAGCGTAGTTGACCCAGTCACAAAACAGAATATTCTTAATCTTATTGAAAAAGAATCGGGTAATCTTGTTGAAGATTTAAAATCAATATTTATGCAAGTATCTCAGAAGTCGCATTTTGTGCTATTAATGGACGACTTTAATTTAAATGATGATTTTACAATAGAGCTTTTTAAAGAAATAATTCCGATTCTACAGGTGAACGGAATAAAGGTAATAATAGCCGAGGACACCAATAAAAGTATAGCGCATAAATTTATAAACAATATCAGAATTTATAGCCTTACTTCTTTTACAGATCAGAATCTTCTCGAATTTCTTGATAAAAGTTTTTTCAGCATGTTCCCTAAAAAAGAAATCGGACAATTAATAAATTCGTTAACTGATCTTTTGCCAGGAAATATCGTAAGATTAATAAATGATCTTATATTTTTAAATGTATTGGATTTTACATATTCGGGACCTAAAGTTAGAAAAAACGCCGGAGTACAGAATTACTTAAAAGAATCTCAAAACGAAATATATCAGCTTCAATTAACCGACTTATCCGAAAATGAAAGAAGAGTCGTTGAATCGATTTCATTGTTTGAAATAAATATTGATAAAAATATTTTATCGGTACTTTTAGATATTTCGGATATTGAGATTTCTGAAATTATTGAAAATTTAAGAAGTAAAAATATTTTTTATCAGCCGAATGTAAGTCTAAGTCCGCGTTTTACCTCACAAAGTTTTGCGAAATATGTTTATGAAAATCTCCCTTCAAAAAAAGAAAAACATTTTTCCGCCGGAGATAAAATTGAAAAACACTTCCCGGATTTCAGCAAGTCGGAATTAGCAAGACAATATGAGCTTGCTGAAAAATTTGAAAAATGTTATGATGTTGTAAAAATTCTTCTTAAAGAAGCCGAAAGCAAATCCGCAATAACATATAAAAGAAAAATACTTGAACAACTACTTGTTTTGCCTTTACAAAAAGAAATTGTTACAAATATTAAAATCGACCTTTGTAAAACATTATTTAGATTGGGCGAATTTAAACTTTGTTTTGATCTAATTGAACAGCTATTACCGGGAAATATCGCAGAAACAGATTCAATTGAGTTACTTGTGCAAAAAGGGATTTGTTTAATAAACTTTGGCGAATTATCATCAGGCAAGGATTTGCTTCAATCATTACTGCCAGATATAACAGATGAAACAAAAAAACAATTTATTAATACCGAAATCGCAAATGCTGATATTTATTTAAATAATTATGAAACCGCAGCGTCAGCATGTAATGAAATTATATCAAGTAAGTTAAGTTCAAAAGAAACAAAGGGACTTGCTTATAATTTACTTGGACTAGTTGAATTATATGAGAAGAATAATCTTGACGGAACAATAGAAAATTTTAAAAAATCATTATCCATGTTTGAAGAATCAAATCTTCCTTCTAGAATTGCGGGCGCTGAATTAAACCTGGGCAATATATATGTAATGATAGGAGATTTAATAGAAGCTGAAAAACATTGGAACAACTCTCTTAAAATTAATGAATACGTTGGTAATTTAGATCATGAAGCCAAATTATTACTTAATTATGGAGTTTTTTATTATGATGATTTGGAATTTGAAAAAGCGATTGTGCAATACCAGCGCGCGGAAAATATTTTTACAAGTCTTGGTAATAAATACGGACGCGGACTCGCATTGTCAAATTTGGGAGAATCATATTTAAGAATATGTGAATACCAGCATTCAAATGATACTTTGATAGAATCCAGGATTATATTTAAAAATTTAAAAAATAAAGAAGAAGAAGCTGAAGTGATTTTTTTGCTTGGACAATTTTATTTTCAAATTGGAGATGTAAGACAATTAAATACCCTTGTAGAAAAATTTGATAAATTTTATGAAAAAAACAGTTTAATAAAAAAACATAAAAATAATTTGGATTTTCTGCGTCAGATGAACCTTTTTCTGAACAAAGATTACTCAAAAGTAATAAATGAAATGCACAATGTGCTTAAAAATTACAGCAGTCAGAACGACCGCGAAAACAATTACTATTATTCAAACGGAGTTTTAATCCTTGCAAAGGCACTAATAGAGGTAAAAGACTTTGATAAAGCCGTATTTCATTTAAATGGCAAAAACTTTTTGGAATTCTGTAATTTTAATAAGCTGCTTCAGGCCGAGAGACTATATCTATTATCTATAATATCAGCCAAGGAAAGAAGATCCGAATTAGAATCAGAAATTGATTATTTAGAAAAAGCTTATGAAATAATTGAGAATCAAAGCTTGTCCGAACTTAGCTGGAAAATTAATTTTTCAATTGCAATGTTCTATTTTGAAAGAGGTAATATTAAAAAGGCTGAAAACTATGTAGATTTAGCTAAATCAATTATAAGTTATATTTCCGACAGTATTACCAGCCTGCAGATAAAATCTGTTTATCTTGAAGAAAATAATAGAAAATACGCATTAGAAACACTTACTAGATATTCCGAACACATTTAAACCAGTTTTAATTCTGGCTCATTTATAAGCATCATCTCATTATGATCCATAACATATTAAAATATTTTAATAAATTATTATAATTATAATGATTTATAAACAATTTTTGTTTTTATAAATTTATAATATATAGGTTTTGTGTTAAAATTTGTTTAATTCAAAACATTCTCTTTTTAATTCAAATTCTTCACTTATATAAAAACACACCTCCAAACAAGACATCATTGCCTCATTAATAATATGAGACTAATTGTCTGTTTTACTACAGACACCTTACATCTCTTTTTTTGGCATGCTAAGTGATTCCATAATAAGGCAGCATAAAACAAAAAGGAGTCTGAAATGAAAAAAATAATTTTTTTAACAATAATAGCCGGATTAGTTTTTTTCGGGTGTTCAAAAAATTCTGATTTAAATCCTTTAGCCTCTAACTCAGAATCAACTATAATTACCGAAGACGCTTCACCTTTTATAAGCTTACCTGTCAGAGATAATAATAGTTTAGCAAAAATACTAAACACAAGAGAAAAGTGGATAACACCTTGGGGATCTGAAAGAATTATTCTTGAAGATAATTACTGGTCGGGGAAAAGTTTTATCAGGGTAAAAATGGAACTTATTTTCCCAAAAGGCTCTGTTGATAGATTTATTAAGGCATCTGCGCATATGGATACCGAAGCTGCCGCATTTAATTTTTATCCTTCTCCAATGACTTTTAATATTCCTGTTATACTAAATTTTGAAATCAGCGGACTTACCGGAGAAGATCTTGAAAGATTTAAAGAAGTTAAAGCATTTGTCTATATATCACCAACTGGCGAATTAGAAACAATGTCATATGATAAATTAGGCGTTGAAGAAAATAGTTTCTGGGGAAAGAAAACAGGCAAGTTCGTATTAGAAAATTGTAAAATCCCTCATTTCTCACGTTTCGGTTTTGTTAGATAATTATTATTAAATAATTCCCTTTCACTTGTAAAAGTGAATGAAAAGGAGAGGAAATCGTGGAAAAGTTAAATGAGAAATTGACCTCAAAAATTTCTGAAGAATTTGAAAAAATTCTTGTCAAATACTTCGATCTGCAGGAGGTTAAGGGTTTTATTAAAACAGTAAATTCCGATTTACTGGTACTTAATACGGTTAACCCCACTGCAATTAAAACAAATAATGAAAGTTTGATTACCGGAACATTCTTCACATCAAAACTTCGTTTGTTATCCGATAGAGTAATAACTTTCGCAAATAAAAATTTAGATCAGCTCGAATATCAAAAATTTCTACTGGACCTGGGCAAACTTTTAATTACCGAAGGTGAATATAATCTTGCCCTTGATTTATTTATATATATACAAAAAAACTCCAACGACAAAAATGACAGCAGCTCGTTAAAACCCTATGCCTTATTAGCGCTCGCCGATATTTATTGCCGGCAAGGTTTATGGAGAGATGCTGAGTTGCAAATAAAAAAAGCAAGGCTGTTTTTTGAAAACGCTATGAACCAAATAGGTCTTGGCAAATGCGAACATCTTATGGGCACAATTTATTTGGAGCAAGGTGATTTAAAAGCCGCTAAATTCCGGTTTGAAAATTGTCTGGCTTATTTAAATTCCGAAAAAGAATCGCTTCTTATCGGAATGGTTGAAGTAAATTTCGGCATTATAAAATTCATTGAAGGTGATTTTGAACAAGCGTTCGAATATTATAAAAGAGGGCTTGCAATTTTTGAAGAAGAAAAAGATTTAAGAAGAATTGCCGAAGTAACTCATAACCTCGGTATGGTTTATATTAAAAAGAAAGAATACCAATCAGCGCTGGTAGAATTTGATAACTGCATTGACCTTTCAATAAAATTGAGATATTTGCCTATTCTTGGAATCTCCTACTTAAATAAAGCTATAATTTACTCCGAACTTGATGATCTTAATTCTGCTACCTTATTTATTAATAAAGCAATGGAAATAAGCTACCAGATAAATGATAAACTTTCAATCGCGGATATCTACAAAGTTAAAGGCATTATCACAAGAAAATTAAAAGATTTCGACCTGTCCGAAGATTTCCTTTTAACAAGCTTAAGACTTAACAAAGATTTGAACAACGAATTAAACTATGCCGAAACTGCTTTCGAATTGGGTTTATTGTATAATGAATTAAACAATTCCAAAGAGTCTCAGATTTACTTTAACGAATCTCTTAAATATTACAAAAAGAATAATTCGAAAAAAGAAGTCGCTAATATCCTTAGTCAAATTACAAAAGAAACCGGCAGTATAAAATAATCGTACAGGTGCTAAAATGAAATTTAAAGATTTTACAGAAACCAGAATTAATAATAAAAGCGATTATTTTGTCGACCCCAAAGAGTCTCAAAAAGCAAAAAATCTTGAATTAATACTTGAAATCGGGAACAGAGTTAATCGTTCTTTAATACTTGACGATGTTCTTGAGTTAGTATTAAAAAGCGCTATAGATATCACAAATTCTGAAAGAGGTTTTATTGTATTAAAAGATTCAAAAGGTAAATTAAACTACAGACTATGTTTAAATTCAGATGGTAAAAAACTTCCATCCTCATTATTCGAAATAAGCACCACGGTTGTTGAAGAAGTATACTATACTAATCAATCCAAATTTATTGAAGGCGCACAAAGCGATAGTGATAATAATCCGAGCAGAAGCATTCTTAACCTCGAGCTTCAGACCATACTCTGCTCCCCCTTGGTTACGGGAAATAAAAAAATTGGTGTTATATACGTCGACAGTACACGTTTTCAGAAGATTAAAGTAAAAGAAATAACAGATACATTTGAAATTCTTGCCAACCAAGCGGCAATATCAATTAATAATGCTCAATTATATCACATTCAGAAAAAAGCATACAAAGAACTTCAGCATGTAAACAGAGAATTAAAAGAAGCAAAAGAACAAGTTGAAAGATCAAATAAGCTTAAAAGCGAATTTTTAAGACAAATGTCGCATGAAGTTAGAACCCCAATTAATATTATTATCGGTGCAATCGACCTGCTGAAAGATGAAGTAGAAATCAGCGGCGATGAAGTTGTAAATGAAACATTTAATATGATAGGCGACGCAAGCAATAGAATAATGCGCACAATCGAACATATTATTGAAATGTCGCAGTTAAAAACCGGGGACTATAATTATAAACCTGTTCTGATGAATTTGGAAAAAGATATATTAGACGATCTTTGCAGAACATACATTGAAGAAGCAAATTCCAAACAAATTTATCTAACTTTTTCGCGGCTGGCAAACGGTCCAAATGTTTTTGCCGATAAAGATATGATAAATAGAATATTTACAACATTAATTGAAAACGCTATTAAATATACAAGAAACGGATCTATTGAGATTGTAACATACAATAATGAACTCGGTCAAATGTGTGTTGATGTTAGAGACAGTGGTATAGGAATCTCTCCGGAATATTTGACTAAAATTTTCACCCCTTTTTCACAGGAAGAAACAGGCGATACAAGAGCTTTTGAAGGTAACGGATTGGGATTGGCGATAATTAAAAAATACGCCGAATTAAACAATGCCGAAATTAATGTTGTAAGTCAAAAAGGTAAAGGTTCTACATTTACAATTATTTTTACCAACTCTACTTTTTAAGCGGATATATAGGAAATGAGAAACTACACAGCAGCAAATATAAAATTACCAATTAACCTTAACGGTCTTAAATATCTTTTGCCCAAGGACGATTCAATTTTTTATAGTACTTCAAAATATGAGAAGAAACAGCATAGATATAAAAACAATCCGATAAATAAAAATTTAAATGAGGCAATGAATTTCACTTATAATCTGGAGGAAATAATTAAAACATCGCATAGGATGCAGAAACCGGCATAATTAACCGGAAGAATATTTTAAATTGAGGAATTCATTTTTTCGATTTAGAATTACAAATCAATTATTCTTTAAACCATATATAAAATATTTCAACAAAAATTTTAATCCTTCTTCGACTCATCTTTTAATTTCATTTTTCTATGTTTTACTAAGTTATTAACTTTTTCTTTTTGATCTTCGGTAAAATTGATCCAGTTTAATATTTCATCCATAGTTCTGAAACAACCCATACAAATCTTTGTATTAAAATCGAGTTTGCAGTTACCGTCACACGGCGAATTTAGCATAACATGCCTTTCAAATAGAATATATATTGTTCGTATTTTGGGAGTCAATATAAAAAGATTTCATGTCATATTTAATTAATTTTTATTTTTTAAAATATCGGTTTATTCAGTTCCGGTACAAAAGCATAATAAATAATGGTAATAATAGGTGCGATATTTTTGAAAATTTAAAGTGGATGATTACAATAAGTTATAAGTGAGGCAGATTTTATAATATCTACAGATTCCAGGCATTTGTTAGAACTTTTTTCACATCTTGAAAAAAATGAGCAACCCTTGTTTTTTAATAATTGATTTTTATCTTCCTTAAAATCGGATCTTTTTAGTTTATAATTAAACGCTTCAATAAGCAGATTTGTATACGGATGACGTGGCGAATTTATTATATTATCAACATCTCCGGCTTCCATTATATTTCCTCCGAACAATACAATTAAATCATCAGCAAATTCTTTCAGCAAATAAATATCATGTGAGATACAAATGATTGTAATATCAAGTTCGGATTTTATTTTCTTAAATAAACTTAGAAAGCTTTTTTGAGAATCAGGATCCTGCGCTGAAAACGGTTCATCGAGAATTAATAATTCCGGATTTACGGATAGAAGTCTCGCCAGCCCAATTCTTTGTCTTTCTCCCCCGCTAAGTTGATGTCCGAATTTTTCAAATAATCCGGATTGTATATCAAGCAGGATGCAAATATCAGATAATTTATCCTTACTCGCGTACGATTCATTCAACATATTTCCGACTTTTCTCGAAGGGTTTATTAATTCGTTGGAGTTTTGAAATAAGATTTGAATCGGGTTATTCCCTTTTTTATTAGTGTTTACTCCGAAATTATAATTCAGTATACCTTCATCAGGTTTTAGAATTCCGCCAATAATTTTTGCTAAAGTTGTTTTTCCGCTGCCTGATTCCCCTACAATTCCGAGAGTTTTACCTTTTTCTAAATTAAATGAGATATTATTAAGAATAACTTCACTTGAAATATTTTTTCTAAACAATGAAATTTTTGAGGGAGAATAAGAAATCCGTTCAAGTTCCAATAATACGCTCAAAATAACCTCAGAATAAATTAAATACGTTTATTGATTTTATTTTCCGAAACCGGGGAAAAATTCGACAGACTGCCTTCTTTTAAGTACGCGATATAATCTGACACATTTTCCGCAAAATCCAAATCCTGAGTAATAATAAGTATCATAGCTTTGTGCCCGGTAGCAAATTCCCTTAACTTTTTACACAATAGATTAGAAATAGTAATATCAATAGCCGAATTAGGCTCATCTAATATTAAAAGTTTCGGTTTATTCGAGATTGCTATACATGCCGAAACTCTTTGCGCCATTCCCCCGCTTACTTCATACGGATACATGGCAGAAAGTTTTTCTAAATTTGGGAGGAGAAAATATTCCAAAAGAACTTCAAGTTCATTTAAATCGATGTTAAGATTCTTAAAATAGTATTCGAACTTTTTTAGAGGATCAAAACTATTTACCGAATCCTGAAATACGTATCTTATATTTTTTTTTCTTAAATTCAGTAAATCATTTATATTCATTTCATAAATATTGCTGCCGTAATAATTTACGCTTCCGTTAATATCGTAAACATTATTATCCAGTAATTTTGTGAGTGAATTAATTAATGTTGTTTTTCCGGACCCGTTTTTACCAAGAACGGTGTAAATATTCCCCTCTTCTAATCCGAACCGGATATTGCGTAACAAGGGTTTAGAAGACATACCGTCTTTTAGGTTAATGTAATTGATATTTACTTCCAGCATAAAAGCTCGTAAAAAAATTAAAATTAATACTAGAAAATACGATAATAAAGTTAATGAACTTATAACTTAAAGTAGTTTTAAATTTTAAATATATGTATGTATATTAATTGTGAAGTTGATTAATAGACTATTTGCTAATTAAATTACAATTAGAGCTATTTATTAATCTTAATTTATTCTCTAAATGATAAAGTGAAAATACGAAATTATTATTATAACAAATATGCCGAGAATTTTAAGGAAGAATTTAAAATCTAATAATAATGCTAATTTGCGCGTATAGACATTTATAATTTGAAATTATTGTCCTGTGAAAATTGAAAAGTACTAAAATATAAATGATAAACGAAAGATATAAAATTAAAAAAAGATTGGGTACTGGAAGAAGTCAAATTTATCTTTGCTCCGATATATATAATCCTTCAAAGGATTTCGCAATAAAAATTCTACCTTTTTCCGAAAATGCTAAAGAATTAAAGTCGTTCAGGAATCAATACTTTTTATTAAAAAAATTAGATCATCCGAATATTGTTAAAACATACGAATACGGTACCGTTTTAACAACCGACCAGCATGATGTATTTGATTCGGAATTGTCCGAAGGCAGCAAGTTTTTTACAATGGATTATCTGCCTGGTATTACGCTCGATAAATTTGATGAACGTAATGATATTAAAATTCTCGAATCCACGATTGAACAGATTAGTTCGGTTTTATTTTACCTTCATCAGTCCAACTTTATTTATTATAATTTAAATCCCGCAAATATCCTTGTTCATTTTGAAAACGGCAAATATTCGATTACCATTTTTGACTTTAGTCTAACCAAGTATTTACCGGATAATGAACCGTTTGAAGTTCAGGGCACAGCTAATTATATAGCCCCTGAAATTCTACTTTTAGAAAATGTGGATCACCGCGCGGATTTATACTCGTTCGGCGTTCTATTGTATTTATTGATTTACGGCCGGTTTCCTTTTGACACTGAAAACGAATTAATAATCTATAAAGCAAATATTGAAAGCAAATTTGAGTTCCCGTCTAAATCCGGTTATGAAGCATTTATAAATATCACAAAAAAACTTCTTCAAAAATCCCCCGAGGACAGATATAAAACATCTCTTGAAATTTTGGAAGAATTAAAAATTCCGATATCAAATCACTTAAAAAATTATTGGACACCCATTAAATTATTGTGCGGCAGAAGAGAATTGCTTTATGATATTAATTCACAAATCTATAATAACAACAGTCAGAAAGTAATTGTTATCATGGGTGAAGAAGGTTCCGGGAAATCAATACTGCTTGATGAGATTAATTATATTTACAGCAATTCAATATTGATAAAAAGCAGCGATATAAATTCAATTTACCCTTTATGGAAGGTGCTTCTTTATAATATTTTCTATTCTGAAATGATTTATAAAAACTTGGAAATTGAACTTAGGAATGAAATTTACAAACTACAGCTTAATGATTCTTTTGATTTTATCGATAAACTAAAATCAATATTTTTAAGAATTTCAAGAAATAATAAATTTGAACTGCTGATTGATGATTTTTCCAAATATGATCTTTTTTCCATTGAAATTTTTCAAGAACTAATCCCCATTTTCCAGGTAAACGGAATTAAAATTGTTTTAGCCGATGAAAATGAACTGTCAATATTGTCGGATATGATTAATGATTTTAAAACCTATTATCTAATTCCTTTCAACGATGATAATTTTAACGAGTTTTTCGAGAAAAGCTATTTTAAGTTTTTCCCAAAAAAAAATCTTAAAGATTTTGTAAAGCAATATTCGGATTTTCTACCGGGCAATATTTACGGCTTTATTAAAAATATATTGTTCCTCAATATTTTAAAATATGATTATCAAAAAATACAAATTAGTAAAACTCCCGATGCTTTAATTAAAATTGACGAGCAGGAAAATGAAATATTTGAAATCAGAATAAAGGATTTATCAGACGACGAATTAATAATTGTTAATTTGATTTCTCTTTTTAACATTCAGCTTGATCTAAAAATCATTTCATTATTATGCGGCATAAGTGAAAATACCGCCGCAAATATTATTGACAAATTAAGGTATAAAGGAATTTTTTATAATTCCAATGTAAGCTTAAATCCTAAGTTTTCTTCCCGCCGTTTGAAAAAATATGTTTATGAAAATATAAGTGATAAAAAGTATTTGCACGCTATGACTGCTGCGAGTATTATAGAATTATTTCCTGAGTTTAATAAAATTGAGACTGCCCGTCAGTTTGAACTTGCAGGCAATTACAAAAAATGCTTTGAGTTATTAAAAGAGGAATTAAATATTGCCGGGAACAAACTTGCGGTTTCATACCAAAGAAAAATATTAAACAAACTTTTAAGTTTTCCTCTTGATAATGATGATTTGCTCGAAGTAAAACATCTTCTTTCGAACACACTTTTATTATTGGGCGAGTTCAAGATATGTTTAAAACTTACCGACGAACTTCTTGATAACAACAAAGATGAAGCAAAAAACATTGAACTGTTTATACAAAAAGGGAAAGCATTAATTAAGTTAAAATTGTTCGAAGACGGAATTAAGATACTAGAACAAATTATATCAGAAATTGAAAATGAAACTCAAAAACAATCGGTTCTAATTGAAATAGCCGACGCGGAATTATACTTAAATAATTTCGATAAAGTTAATTCAATCTGCAGAAATGTTATTGAAGAAAAACAAAGCGGCGATGAAACTAAAGCAAAAGCATATAGTCTGCTTGGACTTGTTGAGCTGAATAAGAGTTCTAATCTTGCAGGCGCAATTTATAATTTTAAGTATGCGTCAAATATCTATCAAAAAGCAGGTCTGCTTTATAATGTTGCAGGTATGGAATTAAATATCGGTAATATTATTAATATAAAAGGAAATTTGAATGAAGCTAAAAAACACTGGCATGAATCTTTTATAATTAATGAGTCTATCGGAAATTTGGAACATGAAGCCAAACTTGTAATGAATTACGGTGTTTATTATTTCCAGATTCAGCATTTCGAAAAATCTATTCAGCAATATAAACGGGCTGAAAATATATTTTCAAGTTTGGGATTTAAACATGAACGCGGTTTAGTGCTTATTAATCTTGGTGAAGTTTACTTAAATATATGCGAATATGAAAATTCCTTATCCAGTCTTGAACAAGCTCAAAAAATTTTTAATCAGCTTAAAAACAAAGAGGAAGAATCGGAATTATTGTTTCTATTCGGTCAATGTTATTTTAATCTCGGTGATACAGAAAATTTAATTAAAACAATTAATTTGTTTGAAAATAGAGGCGATGATAATGATTTATCCTGCAAGGATAAAAAATATGTCCGGTATTTACAACAGCTAGGTTTGTTTCTCAATAAAGACTGGCATAATTTTATTGAAGGAATAAAAATTGTTATGAATGATTTTCTAAATGAAAACGAACGCGAAAGCAGTTATTATTTTTCAAAATGTAACACAATGCTTATTAGGGCGCTGTTAAATACCGGCGACTTTGATTCGGCAATAAGACAATTAAATGAAAAGAATTTCTTAAAATTATGCGATCAATATGTTGTATTTAAAGCTGAAAGAGAATACTTATTCGGGTTAGTAGCCGAGCAGAATAAGAAGTTTAATATTGGCCCACCTGTTGATTTTTATAATAAAGCAATTCAATTAGTTGAAGAGCGCTGTATTCTTGAACTTACATGGGAAATAAATTTTTCTCTCGCAAAATATTATTTCACACAAGGTAACTTTAAAAGATTTATTGAGTATTCCGGAATTACAAAATCATTGCTGAATTTCATTTCAAAAAAGATCAATTCTAAATCGATACGAGAAATATATTTAAACTCCTTAAATAGAGGTTCATCAAGAGAAATTTTAGATAACTTCGAAAAATCACTTAAGTAGTAATTTATTATTCAATTCATTAAAATTCTTTTATTTTAATACTCTTTATCCAATTAAAACAATTTATAGTAGTAGTATGTTTTATTAAAACGATTAAATATACTTAAAGCAACCTGATTTAGTCTGCTTTTTTATTTAATATTTCTAAAACTTATTATTCTTAAGAATAACTGATACAAAACTTTTAATTCTTTTTTCTTTATACAATAAATAAAAAAATAAACTTTTTCTAAAAATTAGCTAAACTATTTATGAAACTTTCCGATAATCAATATGAGGCAATATATTGTGTACAGCATGAAAATAAAAGATATTAGATACTTTTAATAGTGTGAAAATGTTACGACAAAAAAACAAATATTTAACCCCCTTATTCTCCTTTCCAATTCTCTCTGAAAATATTAATTATTATATATATAATTATCAATTAGTTTCAGTAGGTCTATTTTTAATTGAATATGCTGAGAATTTTAAATATTTCTCAGTTAGATATAAATAATATTAATATTTTTTTAAAATATTACTAAACTTTTAAAATTATATACCGATAATAGAGTTAAGTAAAAATACGCTCAATTAAACTGAGTATTATAAAGGGACATCCGGGACTTCTCTAGCATCTAAAAGGATTTAGGAATGCGGCAAACAAAAAATCTTCTCCAGCAAAAATTACAACTATATGATCATTATCATGAGACAACTCTTTTTTGCTTTCCTTCTTCCTCCTTTTCTTTTCAGTTTTTTAAATTTCTTGTTCGAAAAATATAGATCAAAATAAATATAATTAACTTTAATTTTGTATAGCGAAGTGAGTGAATATGACTTTCGCGGACTTTAAAGAGAGTGTTGTAAGAAGACCTAATACCTATGGTCAGCCCAACATTCACGAAAAAACAAAAAAATTGGAGCTTATACTTAATATAGGCAACCGTATAAATCGTTCCTTGGTAGTTGATGATGTGTTAAAATTAGTTTTAACCAACGCAATTAAGATATCTAACGCCGAACGTGGTTTTATAATATTAAAGGACAAAAACGGTGATTTGAATTTTAGACTTTATATGGATTCGTTCGGACAGGAAATTCAAGGTTCCAACTTTAATATATGCACATCAATAGTTGAAGAAGTTTATTATACAAATCAGTCAAGATTTATTGAATTCGCGCAAAGCGATTATTTATCCTTCCACAGTAAAAGCATTCACGATTTAGAATTACAAACCGTTTTGTGCTCGCCGTTAGTAGCAGGCACAAATAAAATCGGCGTTATTTACGTTGACAGCAGAAGCATCTGTAAAATTAATATTAAAGAAATTACAGATACTTTCGAAATTTTAGCAAACCAGGCCACAATAGCAATTAACAATGCCCAGTTATATGAACAGCAGCAATCATCAATTTCCACTTTGCAGTCCATAAATACTGAATTAGTACAGGCAAAAGAAGAAGCGGAAAAATCAACAAAACTTAAACTCGAATTCCTAGCTCAAATGTCCCACGAAATTAGAAGTCCGCTAAATGTTGTTCTCAATTTTATAAGTTTAATTGAAGAAGAAGCAAGAAAAGTTATGGACGAAGAATACCTTGAGTATTTCTCTTCTATTGAAAACGCAAGCAACAGAATTATTAGAACAATTGGTTTGATATTAAATATGTCGGAACTGCAGGTAGGTACCTTTGAATATCATCCGCAAAAATTAAGTATTTATAACGACGCTTTAAAAGATATGGTTAACGGATACAAAAGTCTGGCAAACAGCAAAAATCTTGAGATTGAACTTATTAATGAAACTGATGAATCTGAAATTTGGGCCGATAAATATTGTATACAGCAGATTTTCCAAAATCTTATCGATAACGCTATTAAATACACTAAAGAAGGAAAAGTAACTGTTAAGCTGTATGAAAACGAAAATGAAAAATTAATTGTTGAGGTAAAGGATACCGGCATTGGTATGACCCAGGATTATCTTTCCAAAATATTTGATCCGTTTACTCAGGAAGAACAGGGTTATTCAAGAAAGTTTGAAGGCAACGGTCTAGGCATGGCGCTTGTAAAAAAATATATTGAATTAAATAAGTCGGCAATAAGCGTTGAAAGCAAAAAAGGTGAAGGAACAGTATTTAGAACAATATTCAGTAAATATAATCAAGAACAAAATGACTAAAAATTTTATAAACACGATAGATAAAGATCTATCTAACTAAATAACTCAACAAACAATAAGGAGAAGCAGAATGAAACGCTTAGCATTATTCTCATTTTTGGCATCTTTAATTTTATTTACCGCGTGCCAAAACGAATCACCCATTACCGGACCTCAGAATAATGAGTTCCAGAAATCAGTAACGGCAGAGCCTCAGTGGATTGGTTTACCTCAAGCCGCTGATAAGTCCTTAGCAAAAAAATTCATCACAAGTGAATTTATTACAGTAGCCGACGGCGGATATTTACTTATTGACGAATCCTATATTTCTGCTGAAGGAAAGACAGTAAAAGCATATTCAAAAATTGAATTTGCACCCGGCGTTGTTCAGCAAGATGTATTAATCTCAATGGATATTGACGACCAGACCGGCGTAGCTGAATTCCTGCCTCATCAAATGTTTAATGATTTTGCTATATTAAATCAAACATTCGAAGGTCTTAATCTGACAGGCATTGACCCAAGCACAATCCAATTGTATTATATGGCTACTGACGGCACTTATGAAGTTATGACATATGATCAATTAATAATTGATGTTGTAGCCGGAACAGTTCAGGTTATTAATGGAAGAATCCCGCATTTTTCAATTTATGGCTTTGGAATCTAAGAGAACAAAATGAGAGAAAAAATTACCACCAAGGTATCTGAGGAATTAAAGTTCATCTTGATTAAATTCTTTGATGAACATGAAGTAGAAATGTTTATTCAGAATCTAATGGATGACATTCTAATTCTAACTTCAATTAATTCGTTTGATAGAGGTGGAGAAAGTAACTCATTTGCATCCGGGTCATTTTTCACCTCTAAAATTCGGTCAATTGCTGATAGAATTATGACGTTTGCAAGAGATAAACTGGATGATAACAAATATTATAATTTCCTCGTAGAATTTGGAAAAATGGTTATAACCGAAGGTGAGCTTTATTTAGCTTCGGAAATCTTTTCTAATATTTTACATTTTTCGAGTAAAAACAAGGACTTTAACAAGATTAAGGTTCAAGCTGATATTAATTTAGCTAAAATTTACATAAGCCAAGCAAATTGGAAAGAAGCAACATTTCACTTGAATGAAGCAAGAGAAATTTTTCAAGATGTTCACGATAACAAAGGATTGTCTCAATGTGATCATCTTTCAGGAGTACTTATTCTGAAAAAGGGAGACCTTAAGTCAGCTAAATCTATATTTGAAAAAGGACTTTCTTATTTGGAGCCTGACAAAGATCTGTTACATGTCGGTAATATTGAAATTAATTTGGGCAATATTTTTGATATGGAGGGAAACCATGATGAAGCAATTAACCAATATCAAAGCTGTCTAATTAAATTCCAAGATTTAAATGATAACCGAAGAGTAGCGGAAGTTAGAAATAATATGGGCATAGCGTATACTCGTAAAAAAGAATATGAATATGCGCTGTTCGAATTCGATGATTGTATTAAGTTAGCATTAGAAGGCAGATATTTGCCCATATTAGGTGTGGCATACTTAAATAAAGCTTTGGTTTATATAGAAATAAATGAATTAAAATTGTCAGCTTTTTACTCTAATAAAGCGATGGAAATTTGTTATCAGGTAAACGATACCCTGTCTATTGCGGATATTTACAAGCTAAAAGGCCTTATATCAAAGAAACAATTTGAATTTCAATTAGCGGAAGAATATTTGAAGGCAAGTTTAAGATTAAACAAAGAGCTGCATAATGAATTGAATTTTGCCGATACGGCTTTTGAATTAGGATTACTTTATTATGAATTAAACATTGTTAAATCCTATGAGTTTTATTTTAACACTGCGCTTGAATATTTTAAATCAATTAACGCACAGGCCAAAATTGATAAAATAATGGATTTTCTGAAATAAACAGCTTGTTATTGAAATTTGAAACTATATGGGACGCGTATGAATTATTTATAATCCGGCTTATACAAAATTATATAAGCCGGATGATGATTTACAGAAATAGAAATAATCTATTTTATTGAACTATTAAATAAGCACGAAGGAGAAGCGGGATGAAACGCTTTTATATACTCTCAATTTTGACATCAATTATATTATTTTCTGCGTGTCAAAATGACTCACAAATTACCGGACCTCAAAGCACTGAGTTCCAGAAGGCACAAACCTACGAACCTTTATGGATAGGTCTGCCTCAAGCGGCTGATATAAGCCTGCATAAAAAATTCTGGAAAGAGAAGAAATTTAAGGCTAAAGACGGAGGAGAGTTAGTTATAGATGTCACTTATACAACAAGGAAGAATACGGAAGTGGTTGCATATTCTTCTATTTATTTTCCGCCTAAATCCTTAAAAAAAGACTGCACGATTGGAATGCAGATTGACGATAATACGGGTGTAGCTGAATTTTGGCCACATCAAACATTTAATGAGCCTGCTATTCTAAATCAAACCTTTATCGGGCTAGACTTAAGTGGTATTGATGTCACTCAAATAAAGCTTTTTTATATCGATAAGGATGGCAACTATGAAGTAATGGAATATGACCAGCTAATTATCGATGTTGAATCAGGCACCATACAGGTTATTAACGGCAGGATACCGCATTTTTCAATTTATGGATTTGGGATATAAACTGACAAATTGGAAGTTGTATATTTTAAGAACATTTGATGAAGTTAAATTCATCCGGGATAGTTTATTTATGTATAAGGACTAACCACAGCAGCAATAACATAATTACGGGAAGCTTATGAATTATTTATAAATCCAGCTTATATGAAAATATATAAGCTGGATTTTTTCCGTTAAATCATTATTTTTATAAGAGATTTTTATGAGCGTAGTTATGAAAAAACATATAGTACTAATTGTTATTTCATTTAGTTTCTTGATTTCCTTTCTTTCATGCGCGGATAATTCCAATGAATCGAACAAAAGAATCGTTTTTGCCATTCCGTCCGATGTAACTACATTTAGTCCGCTATACGCCTTTAACGCCAACGAAGGAAATATTACCGAGTTAATTTACCTGGGACTCGTAGAACATAAATGGGACGGAGATATTGGAGACTTAACAACGAGCCCAATGTTAGCCGAATCATGGTTATGGTCGGATGATTCATTAAGTCTTACAGTAGAATTAAGAAATGATGTTTACTGGTCCGACAGCGTTCAATTTAATGCGCATGATATCGTATTTACATTTGATTTATACTCCGACGCGAAAGTTAACAGCAGATTTTACGGTCAGTTTAAAAATTTTTATACCAATGATGATTTAAGTATAAACACGCAAAAATCTTTTGAGGTTTTATCCCCGTTCAAAATAAAAATTAACTTTAATAAAAATTCCTCCCCTACTCTTTTTGATATTAGCTATCCGCTGCTGCCGAAACATATATTCGAAAAAACTCCTAGAGACGAAATGGCAAACGCGGAAGTAAATCTTAGTCCGGTGGGAACCGGTCCTTATAAACTTCTTTCATGGGAAAAGAATCAGTTTATTAAACTGGTTAAAAATGAAAACTCAATTTTTTATAATGAATCAATTATTCCCGAATTAATATTTAAAGTAGTTCCCGATTACAATGCCCGCATTAATCAGCTGAAAAACGGAGAGGTCGATTTTGCGGATGAAATCAAGTCAAATGATGTTGACGCATTAATTCAAAACGGGAATATAAAAATTGAATCGCAGAAAGGAAGAAATTACGATTACGTAGGATGGAATAATATTGATCCCGAAAAATTCGCTAATAATAAAATTGAACCGAATAAATTTTTCGGCAATAAAAATGTAAGAAAAGCTTTATCCTATGCCGTAAACAGTAAAATAATTTTAGAGGAATTTTTAGATAATTACGGCGAATTAGCCGTCGGACCCATAGCTCCCATATTTAAAAATTCAATTAACCAAGATCTGGAACCTGTTCCTTTTGATCTCGAAAAGGCAAAACAAATTCTGGAAAACGAAGGCTGGAAAGACAGCAATCTTAACGGGACAATAGATAAAAACGGGATTGAGTTTTCGTTTATATTAAATATTCCCGGGGGAAATCCATTAAGAAATTATACATCGACAATTATAAAAGATAATCTAAAAAATATAGGAATTGCCGTATCAATTGAATCCGTTGAACCGCAGGTATTTTGGGGTAATGTATTCGCAAGAAAATATGACGCTTGGATTGCCGGATGGATGGTTCCTATTCCATTAAGTCTTAAACCGTTCTGGCATTCGGACTTAAAAAACAATCCGGTTAATTTAACAGGCTACAATAATAATGAAGCCGATATTTTACTTGAAAAAACGGAAAAAAATATATCTAAAGAAGAAATGAATAATGTTTACAAAGAAATTCAGAACATGCTTTATAACGATGCCCCGGTAACCTTCCTTTTCTGGAAAGATAATATAACGGCTTACAATAAAAAAATAAACGGAGTTAGTATCGATCCTTTAGGCGTTATACATAAATGCTGGAATTGGTCTATTTCAAATTAATATGGAATGACAAATTCGATGTTTAAAATTATTCTTAGAAGAGTAATATCCTCCGCGTTTATATTATTTCTATTAATAAGTTTCTTATTTATACTGCTGCGAATCGCGCCGGGCGATCCCACTCAAAAATTTATATCTCCCGAACTTAGCAATGAGCTGGCTGAAAAAGTAAAAGAGTCATTTCTTTTAAATGGCTCTGTTGTTGACCAGTATTTCGTATTTATAAAAAATCTTTTTATGGGAAATTTCGGAATCTCATATAATTACAATTCGCCGGTTATTTCCGTTATTTATGATTTTTTATTTTTTACACTTATATTTTCATTTATCTGCTTTTCAGTTCAAGTTACATTCAGTTATTTTCTGGCTCTTGCGGCTTTCAAGAGGAAAGGCAAACTGCTTGATAAATTATTAACAAATATATCGTTGGTTGTTTATTCTATACCGGCGTTCGTAAAAGCTATTGTATTTATATATTTTTTCTCAGTTATTTTCCACATGCTTCCTTCGTCCGATTTCAGATCAATTAATTTTAATGAGCTGAACTTCTTTGAAAAAATTCTTGATTATTTGAGCCATATGATTTTACCGGTTGCGACTTTATCGCTCACCGGAATTGTTATTTTTTATAAATACTTAAGGGATAATTTTGATTCAATCAGCAAATCATCTTTTATATCATATTTACGCACATTAGGATTTTCCGAAAATGAAATTCTTAAAAAACATATTATCCCTAATACTATCGGGCCTTTTATTTCTGTAGCAGGCGTTGAACTTGGCATTTTACTTGGAGGAGCATTAATAACCGAGGTGATATTCGGACTGCCCGGTATGGGCAGGTTAACGGTTAACGCCATTCTGCTGCGCGATTATCCGTTAGTTGTTGGATGCACATTTGTCTCAGGCACGCTTGTTATTTTATCAAATTTATTGGCTGATTTAATAAAAGTCAGAATAGATAAACGTCTTATAAAAGAAATTCTGAATTAAATGAAAAAAGAATTTAAAATATGGCATCTCTTAGTAGTATTTTTTCTATTGCTGATTTTTTTGCGGTCCGGGTTAATTTATAATTTATTTCTGCTTATAACCGCTTTTGCAAAATTGCTTATTGATAATCCGGAGCTTGCTATACAACAGCTGGATTTAAACCTATTTGATTTTTTCGCTTCATTTATTTTTCTTTTTGCCGCCCCATTAATCCTGTTTTTTAAAAGAGCTAAATTCAATTTCCTATTTTTAAGAACAACGTTTACGGATTCAGTTTTAGTTGCACTTCTAATATTCATAATATTTACGCCGATTGCGGCTCCGTTTCAATTCGATATGCAGAACAATATTTCAGTTTCAAATCTATTGCCGCCGCTAAGCGTTAAAAATATAGTTCATTTAAAATCCGGGAACGATAATAAAAACAGCGTGCAGAATTTCGTTCATCTCCGTGATTTGGTTTTTAATAAAGAAATGACAGGTAAATATTTTATAGCCGATAGTATTGCAAATAGTGATCAAAATAGCGGTGATATTATTATTTACCAGAAATCAAAAAAACAAATTATCAGCGCAGCCGAATTAAAAAATAAAAACATCACTCCCGAAGTTTCTACGTTAGTTTTTCTTCTCGGAACAGATGAATTTGCGCGCGATATTTTTTCAAGACTGATTTACGGAACAAGACTTTCGCTGTTTGTTGGATTAAGCTCAGTACTTATTTCTTTTGCCGTAGGACTTTTGTTCGGGTTTGCCGCCGGATACTTGGGAGGAATTACAGACACAATTTTAAACAGAACATCGGATATATTCCTTTCATTCCCTATTATTTTTTTAATCATATTAATTGTAGGACTATTCGGCAACTCAATAGCTACGGTTGTTATTGTTCTCGGATTCTCAGGGTGGATGAATCTTTTTAAGATTGCCAGAAACGAAGCGGCATCATTAAAGAATAAAGATTTTATAATCACCGCTAAAATGCTGGGCTTTTCGAATCTTCATATTTTATTCAAAGAAATGTTCCCTATCATGCTCCCGTCAATTATTGTTACCCTGGTACTTCAATACGGAAACGTAATAATAGCTGAATCGGCGTTAAGTTATTTGGGTTTAGGACTTGGAAACAATTACCCGTCCTGGGGCGCAATGATTGAATCAGGTCAATATTATTTATCACAGGCATGGTGGATTAGTTTCTTCCCATGCCTGTTTTTATTTCTTACTCTTTTAACCGCAAACCATTTCGGCAATAAAATGGAAATCAGTTTTAATATTAAAACCAAATAGTTTTATTGATGAATCCGTAAGAGAAAATCAATCAACAATTTTACTGTTTTGTAATTCATTAACCAATCTTTCAGTTTTAAATACATATATAAGCGCCTGCATCAATCCGTAAGAATCTGTTGCGACGGATCTGTTATTTTCTTCTAGGAAAATTACATCCCCTGCAAGACTCTGCAGATTTCCATCGTGCACAAGTCCAATTACTTCCTGGTTTCTATTAATAATTGAACTTCCGGAATTACCTCCGACAATATCATTCGTAGCCGCGAAACTTAACGGTGTAGATAAATCCAATCCATCGGCCGGAATTTTCCATCTTTCATGAAGTCCGTATGGATATGTCGCGCCGCCGAATGAAAAATATCTATCGTACAGTCCGTAATACGTAGTTTTACCCGGAGCGATTGTACCGTTATATTCATATCCTTTTATAACGCCGTCTGAAATTCTTAATGTGGATGTAGCGTCGGGAGGAATCAGGTCACCGTAAATCTTAAATATCACTTCGCCCAATCTTTGATTTAGAATTTCAACAGTGTTTGTAAGTTCTTTGTTCTCTTTCTGCAGTTCTTTGAACCTATCCCTTGTCATTAATATAAATTGAATAAAGGGATCATCCGAAGATAAAATTTCTTCGGGCGAACTTTTCGCTAATTCAATTAAAGATTCTTTAGAAGTTAATTTTGATTTAGATAATAAATATTCCGCAAGTTCTTCCCCTCTTTTAGTTCCGTATAAATTCTTAACCAGTTCATGGTTATTTCCCAGTATATAAACTACAGTGTTTACATGAGCCGTAACCAATTTATCATTTAATTCTTTATCAAAATCGTTTGGGTAAATAAGGTTAATTGTTTCCTGTAATTTTTCATCTTTATAATCTTCTTTTCTTTCTTCTTCCGGTTTCTGAATCTGTTCGGCTAATTCGATCAATTTTTTCGCGAATTCATAATAAGCCGATGAGGTAAATAAGTTTGAACTGTTAAAAGCCGTAAATTCGTTTGATATTTTTCTTAATGAATTAGCCGATGTTTCAAGGGCCTGCCATATTGATCCGTATTTTTCTTTTAGGTCCGGGGATTCGTTCACTTTATTTTTTAATTCAATTTCAAAATCTCTTTTCTTTTTCATTACATATTCATCGCGCAGCGCTAATAATCTGCCGCCGTAGGATTTACGCGCGTTGCCCCATCCCATTACCCTGTTTAACAATTCAGATTCTCTTTCAGGATGTTTATTAAATAATTCATAATAAACATCATATTTTTCGTTGAATAATTTTAACAGATGCGGATAATGCTCGTCACGTAAATAACTTAATTCGGCGATTGATAATTGACGCCGTGTGCTTCCCGGGCGTCCAACAATAAAAATAGGCTCGTCTTCGTCGGCTCCTTTTTCGCTCCATTTAAAATAATTATCGGTTTTAACCGGGTTCCCGTTTTCATCATAAGCGCGGTAAAAAGCAAAATCCAATTCGTAACGCGGATATGTAAAGTTATCCCAATCCCATCCGGTGGAAGCGATCTGAAAATCGGGGGCCATTACCAAACGTACGTCTTCATATCTTTTGTAAGTATAAAGAGAGTATTTCCCGCCGTTATAAAGAGTAACAACCTTATTTATCATCCCCGTATTTTCTTTATTATTATTTTCCAGTTCGGAAATTTTTTCATTACGCAATTTTATTTTTTCTTCGTCATTAACTCCAGAATTAATAGCCTTTACAATTTCCGTAGTTACGTCTTTAATCATTATTAATTGATCTACATATAAATTCGGAATTCTTCTTTCATCATTTAATGTTTCGGCGTAAAAGCCGTCGCGTAATAAATTCTCCCCTTCCTTCTGAACTTTATGATAATCGCCCCTGCCGCAATGATGATTCGTCATAATTAATCCTTCTTGCGAAACAAAAGCTGCCGAGCAGCCGTTTTGAAATTGAAGCGCGGATTTCCGAACGTCTTCCAGCCATTCTGCGGTCGGATTAAATCCGTATTGTTCCTGCCATTTACCGGCGGGCACATCATCGAATGTCCACATTTTCCCGAAATCATCGGTACTGAATTTTACCTTTTCAATATCGGTAACTTCATACAAATCCCTTTGAGCATCTATGCGGTTAGAGATAAATAATAGAACTATAATTGTTAATAAAGCGGCAAAATATTTGTTGTTCATTTCTCCCCCGAGAGTTTGGAGTTTATTAAGTTTGTAAAGATAAAAAATATGGATGTATGATTGTATAAAATAATTAATCTTATTTTATCAATCCTATCATACATCCAATCATTCAATCAATGTATCCTCCGAAGCCTTTGGCGCAGGAGGAGAATCCTCCGAAGCCTTTGGCGCAGGAGGAGAATCCTCCGAAGCCTTTGGCGTAGGAGGACATCCCAAAACCTATAATTAAAAAACTTCTTTCGGAATTTGTCCGTTAATAAGTTCCGAAGCTAATTTTTTATAACCGTATAAATTCATAAACGCTTCAACCATTCCTTCGGATGTAACTGCTACGCACCGGTTTTCTTCTTCCAAATATATGAAGTTTCCTATAATACTATTAATATTTCCGTCGAATGCAAGACCAACAACTTCGGCGTTTTTATTAATAATCGCGCTTCCGGAATTTCCCCCAACAATATCCTGCGTCGATGTAAAATTAAAAGGTGTAGTTAGTTTAAATTCCATTGGAGGATTCTGCCATTTTTTTGGAAGATTCCAAGGGTATTCTTTTTCAAAGGAATAATACCTGTCATACAACCCAAAATATGTCGTCTTTAACGGGGTTTTTGTTCCGTTATAATTAAAATCTTTTAATACTCCGTCTGATATTCTTAAAGTAAAATTCGCGTCGGGCGGAATTGAAGTGCCGTACGCCTCATATAATAACTGACCCAATAAGTTCTCGTAAACTTCTTCGGTATTCTTAGCTTCGGTTTCCAATTTCTCAAGCTGTTTTAATTCATCCTTGGTTGAGGTAATAAATTTTATAAACACATCGCCGCTGTTTAGAATTTTTTCGGCCCCTTCTTCGGCTAATTTTATTACGGATTCTTTATTTCCTAAAACCGAATTTTTCAACAAATATTCAGCGGCTTCCATTCCATTTAAACCGTTAAATAAATCCTTAGTAATAAAATGTTCATTCCCCAGATTTTTAACCGCGAAATTAACAAATACGGATAATTTTATTTTTTCAAACAGCTCGTCGTATTTGGCCGGGAATATTGAAGATATATATTCTTTTAACTTGTCTTCTTTAAATGCTTCAAGTCTTTCTTCTTCAGGAAGATTTAATTGATCGGCTAATGTAATAAGTTTTTCGGCGGTGCTAAAATATGAAGGGTAAACGCTTCTTTTACCCGGTTTATAAACGCTTATTTTTTTATTGTAATTAATTAATTCGGAAGCGGTTCTTTCCATTGTTTCCCAAATCATTCCGTATTTTTCTTTTAAGGAATTATCGCTTTCAACTTTTTTAATTAATTTATTTTCAAAATCAATTTTTCTTTCCAGCAGTGAAGGATCATTAAGACCGTTAACAATATTAGTAAGCACCTTTTGACCATTGCCTATTCCGGTTTTAAATTTCTCAAGTTCATCTGCTCTTTCGGGATAAATAGATTTATAATATTCAAAAGCCTGGTAATTGCCGTCGGTTATAAACGCTGAATTGCCGTAGAAGGTATCACGTAAATATTTAAGCTGGGCGACTGTTTTAAGTCTGTTAGTTCTTCCCGGATTGCCTACTGAAAATATAACTTCATTTTCCTGAGCTCCGTTCTTCGACCATTTAAAATAATTTTTACTTTTTAGTGGTTCATCATTTTCATAAACCCTGTAAAACGCGCAGTCGAGGTTATAACGCGGATATGTAAAATTATCAAAATCACCGCCGAAGTATCCTATAGATTCTTCCGGCAGGAAAACAAGTCTAATATCATTGTATCTTTTAAATCCGTAAACGGAAAATCTTGAATTATTATAAAAAGATTCTATTTCAATTTTGAGTCCGGTTTCATTTATATACTTTTCTGTAAGCTCATCAATCTTCGCTTTTTTATTCGCAATTTTTTCGCTTTCAGTTTTGCCCGCGTCGATAGCATTTTGAATTTCTTGACTTACGTCCTTCATAAATACTAGCTGGTCGGCGTAAAAATTAGGAAGTTTTCTTTCTTCGGATAATTCACCCGCGTAAAATCCATCCTCTTCCAAATTTTCACCTTCAATCTGAGCGTCCTTGCGTTGTCTATCGGAACAGTGATTATTAGTCATAATCAAACCGTCTTCCGAGACAAAAGAAGCCGTGCAGCCTGGAATTCTTAAAGCGGATAATCTTACATCCTCAAGCCATTCTTCGGTTGGTTTAAATCCGTAAGTTTCCTCAAAATACTCAACCGGCGGAAAATCAAAAGCCCACATTTTGCCCGTATCAAATTTGCCTGCTTTTATTGTTTTTTCATTATCCCACGGATTTGCATAGGTATCGCTGTAATAGAAGTTTAGTACAAATAAAATTAGGGATATACTTAGAATTATTTTTTTTCTGTAAAGAGACATTACTCCCCCTGGAATTATTAATAGAAATTTACTGAGGTAAATTAAATAAAATAATTCTAATATCAGACAAATTCGTATTATTAAGACAAGGGGTTGTTTTATTGAAGGAATGATTGATTAGTGGGTAAAGAAGAATTATTCCACTAATCAATCATACAATTTTGTTATGAATAAAAATAGAATTGTTATTGTTAGTTTTATTCGGGCTGAACGGGATCAGGAACAGTTATGTTTTCATCTTCCTTTTTTGTTGGTCTTTCATAAGGAAGAAGATATTGATCATACTTAGCCTTATCCGCGCCGAATATTATTTTACCTGCCTTGCTAACCCGCTGCATGAATGAATAACATTCGTTCATATTGTTGATTCTCTCCTGCGTCATGGCAGGTCTTTTTCTTTTACTTAATTCCTGCTCATAATCGGCATTGGTTAATTCGGATTGAAGAACATTTATTTGATCAATTTTTTCCTGGCTAAAACCGGCGGCTATTAGTTCATTCTTGTACTCTTCCGCTGTTTTAGACAGAATGCCGAATAATTGTATCATTTTAGTCTGGCTTTTTCTTGCAGAGGAATAATTATTAAATCCGAACCTTGACCAGATTTCTTTTCTGCCGGGGAAGGCTTTTTCCACAAAATATTTTAATGACGAATAAAACGCACGGCATTCTTCCATTTTATCTTCTAATTTTTTTGTTAATTCGGCTTGTGAATTAACATAAGAAGAATCCAAAATTATATCCGAGCATTGATTTATTTTTTGAAGCCAGTTATCAGCAAAAGGATCATCAAACGCAGTGTCAAATCCGGTAAATGCCCCTTTATCTTCCCCGAAAATGCCGTGCATGACTCTTGAAGCCTGAAGCATTTCAGCATCGGGAATAACATATGAACGGTTTGTTTCTTCCGCTTTTGCCATAAATCCATCCTCCTAAAGATTGATTGATATTTAGTTTAACCCGTAGTAAATGGAAAATTTAAGTTTCGTTTATGCGCAAATAATACTATTAAAAAATTTATTTACTCAATTGACATATATTGTTAATCAATTCCTTATAGAAGAAAATAATTTCAGGTTGATTGACGGTATTTACCGTGAAAAAGTTAATTCTTTCAGCTATTTAGCTGGAATATTCCGGCATTTAGCTGACCCTTTCCGCCGCTTTTTCAGCAATAGTAATAGTTTTTTTAACTGTTTCTTTAGTTAAAATATGTTTTTACAGTATGGGAAATTGTAAATTATTTAATAAGAGGATTATAAAAAGCAGAATAATTGAGTTTTGAAAATAATAATTTACTTGCAATGTTTATTAAATTATAAGAACTTAAATATGCTTGTTGGTAAATATTATTTTATTTTGGAAAATGCAAGTGAAAAATTAATAATTAATAGTATGAGTTCTAATTAACAACTTATTCTTAATAAAAAATATTGACAATGATTTATTTAATTATTAAATGGGATAAATAAGGATTGTTTTTTAAGAAAGTATCAGGAAATAATGTTAAAGCTATAAAAGCAAGTTTTCATTTTTAAAACGGCAATCCCGCATTGCTGCGGGACTACTGTAAATGTTTTCACAACGGAATAATCCTTATTGTGATTTGCTTCAAATTTTCATTTAGAAAATAGAAAGATTTTATCAAATAAAAAAGGATTTTTTTATGAGTAGAATATTAGGTCTTGATCTTGGAGTATCATCAATTGGTTGGGCTGTAATTGATGAAGATGAGAAAAAAATACTTGGAATGGGAAGCCGAATTATTCCACTTACTACTGAAGATAAAGATGAATTTACAAAAGGAAATGCGATTTCAAAAAATCAAAAACGAACACTTAAAAGAACCCAAAGAAAAGGTTATGACCGGTATCAATTAAGAAGACAAAATTTAATATCTATTTTAAAACAATATAAAATGCTTCCCGATATTGACTTGATCAAATTAAATAAACTTGACCTCTGGAAACTCAGGGCTGAGGCCACAAACAAAAAACTTACATTACAAGAAATTGGAAGAGTTCTACTGCATCTAAATCAAAAAAGAGGTTATAAAAGCAGTAGAAGCGAAGCTAATCTTAACAAAAAGGATACTGAATATGTCACACAAGTAAAAAGCAGGTATGAGGAGTTAAAAGAAAAGGGCTTAACAATTGGCGAGAAGTTTTTCATTGAATTAAATAAAGATCAATATTATAGAATAAAGGAACAAGTATTTCCCCGTGAGGCATACATTGAAGAATTTGATAAAATAATAAACAAACAAAGAGAATTTTATACTGAAATATTAACTGATGAAATAATAGATAAAATACGAAACGAGATTATTTATTATCAAAGGAAATTAAAATCTCAAAAGGGACTTGTTTCTATTTGCGAGTTTGAAGGATTCTGGACAAAATTAGAATCTAATGGTAAAATAAAAGAATTATTTGTTGGACCCAAGGTAGCTCCTAAAAGTTCGCCTTTGTTCCAGGTATGCAAAATTTGGGAAAATATAAACAACATTACATTAAAAAGAAAAACTGGCGAAACAATTGAAATTGCAATAGATAAAAAACATGAAATATTTGAGTATATGAATAATAATGAGAAATTGACATTTGCCGAATTATTAAAAATACTCGGATTAAAAAAAGATGATGTATACGGTAACAAACAATTAACAAACGGATTGCAGGGAAACAAAACTAAGATTGAAATTATAAATTGTTTTAACGACTTAAATGAGTATGAAAAACTTTTAGGTTTTGACCTTATCATAAATGAGAGCGATGAAGAAGGTTATCTTGTTGACAAAGAAAGCGGCGAAATTATAGAAGCAAAAAAGAAGAAACAGGTAGCTCCAGATATAGAATTTCAACCTTTTTATACTTTATGGCATACAATTTATTCAATATCTGATAAGGAAGAATGTAAAAATGCATTAATTAAAAATTTCAATATAAATGAAGTTGCAGCGCAAAAATTGTCTGCATTGGATTTTACAAAACAAGGTTTCGGAAATAAATCGCATCGTTCAATTAGAAAAATACTTCCATTTTTGATTGAAGGTGATAATTATAGTACGGCATGTTCCTACGCTGGTTATAACCATTCCAACTCATTAACAACTAATGAAAATCTTGAAAGAAAACTGCTGAATAAATTAAAACAAATTGATAAAAATAGTTTAAGACAACCTGTTGTTGAAAAAATACTTAATCAAATGGTTAATGTTGTAAATGCAATAATAGACAAATATGGGAAACCAAATGAGATTAGGATTGAGCTAGCTAGGGAATTAAAACAAAGCCGTGATGAAAGAAACGAAACATACAAATATATGAATGAACGAGAACGTGAAAACCAGAATATTGAAAAGGAATTGTCAGAATTTGGATTAAGAGCGACCAGAAACAATATTATTAAATGGCGGCTTTACCATGAAATATCTAATTATGATAAAAAACAAAACGCTATTTGCATATACTGCGGCAAAGCGATTTCATTTACAGCGGCAATACTTGGTGAAGAAACGGAAGTTGAACATATTATTCCCCGCTCAAAACTTTTTGATGATTCTCAAAGCAATAAAACTTTAGCGCATAGAAAATGTAATTCCGATAAAAAAGATCAAACTGCATATGATTATATGCGATCAAAATCAGAAAACGAATTCAACGATTATGTAGAAAGAATTAATACGCTTTACAAAAGTAAAGTTATTGGTAAGACAAAAAGAGACAAGCTTCTGATGCCGGGTAATAAAATTCCTAATGATTTTATAGACAGACAATTAAGAGAAACACAATATATTTCTAAAAAAGCAAGAGAAATACTTACAAGTATTTGTCACAATGTTTGGACAACAAGCGGCAGTGTTACATCTGAATTAAGACATATTTGGGGATGGGATGAAATATTGGAAAACCTTCAGATTCACAAATACCGTGATCTTGGATTAACAGAAACAATTGAAATAAAGAGCGGAGATAAGATTTTTAAAAAAGAAAAAATCAATGGCTGGTCAAAAAGAGATGATCATCGTCATCATGCTATTGATGCCCTTACAATTGCCTGCACCAAACAAGGATTTATTCATCGTTTCAATAAACTTAACAGCAGTAAAATTAGAAATGATATGAAAAGAGAAATAGATGATGCCAGATTTGAATACAATAATAATAAAAGCCTTTTAGAAAACTATATTTATTCTAAAAAACCTTATTCAACTAAAGATGTAGAAAAAGAAGCTCAGAAAATTCTAATTTCATTTAAGCCCGGAAAAAAGGCTGCGTCTATAGGAAAAAGAAAAATTAAGAAAGACGGTAAAAAAGTAGTTGTACAAACTGGAATTATTGTTCCGCGCGGACCATTAAGTGAAGAAAGCGTTTACGGAAAAATCAAAATAATTGAAAAAAAACAGGTTAAATATCTTTTTGAAAACCCGCATCTTATTTATAAAACTTATATTAAAAATTTAGTTGAAGAAAGACTCTATCTTCATGACGGCGATCCTAAAAGTGCAATTACCTCTTTAAAAAAAGAACCGATTTACTTAAATGAAAACAAAACAATTACTTTGGAATATGGATCATGTTTTAAAGAAGAGTATGTGATTAAATATCCCATAGCAAGCATTAAAGCTAAAGATATTCCAAGTATTGTAGATAAAAAAGTAAGAGAAATAATTGATTTACGACTATCTCAATTTGATTATAATGAAAAAGAAGCCTTTAAAGATATTGATAACAATCCGGTTTGGTACAATGAAAAGAAGAAAATCCCAATTAAAACTGTTAGGTGTTTAACTGGACTTTCGGCTGTTGAACCAATTAAAGCAAATGACAATGGAAAGGATATCGCTTTTGTAAAGCCCGGCAATAATCATCATCTTGCGTTATACCTTGACGAGTTCGGCAATAAACAGTTAAGTATATGCTCATTCTGGCATGCGGTCGAAAGAAAAAAATTTGGATTACCGGTAATAATCAAAAACCCGTCAGAAACTATTGATAAAATTCTTGATGAGGATGAAGATAAATATTCTGACAATTTCCTTGAGAAATTGCCAAATGGGAAATGGACATTTTTAGAAAGTTTTCAGCAGAACGAAATGTTTATTCTCGGTATGGATAAGGACGTTTTTGAAGAAGCAAGGTTAAATAACGATTACCCATCATTAAGTGATCATTTATATAGAGTACAGAAGTTGTTCTACAATGGAAAACAATTGGAAATATTCTTCAGATTTCATTTGGAAACACAGCTTATTAATGATAATTCCACAAAGCTTAGTAAAAGATATTATCAAATCCAAAGTCTGGGAGCACTTGAATCATTAAATCCGCAAAAATTAATAATCAATTGTCTGGGAGAAATTATAACAAACAAATAAATAGATAAAAATGATTAAACGAACATTATATTTCGGCAGCCCGGCATATTTAAGTAAAAAGAATGAGCAGCTAATTATTAATAAGCCAAAGGTAAAAAGTGAAGATGATACGGATACTGATAAAAATAAAGTAGAAAGAAAAGATAAAGATGAAACTAAAACAATCGATTCTGTTCCAATAGAAGATATTGGAATAATAATTGCTGACCACGGGCAGGTTACATTTACTCAAGGCTTAATAGCTTCCCTTCTTGAAAACAACGCGGCTGTTGTTACCTGTAACGGGAAACATATGCCGACAGGATTATTTCTTTCACTTGACGGCGGGCACACACAAAGTGAAACATTTCAGAATCAGATTGACGCTTCCGAACCATTAAAAAAACAATTATGGCAGCAGACAATCACGGCAAAAATAAGAAACCAGGCCGCTCTTCTTAATAGAAAAAAGATTCCTATTACAAACATGCTAAATTGGGCAAAGAAAGTACGCTCCGGCGATCCTGATAATTATGAAGCCAGGGCCGCAGCCTATTATTGGAAAAATCTTTTCCCTAATATATTGGAGTTTACAAGGGACCGTTACGGTGAACCGCCGAATCAATTATTAAATTACGGTTACGCAATTTTACGGGCAATTGTAGCCCGCGGACTTGTGGCTTCGGGACTGCTTCCAACATTAGGGATTTTTCATCATAATAAATACAACGCTTATTGCCTCGCCGATGACATAATGGAACCTTACCGCCCTTTTGTAGACAATATAGTTTATATGATAGTTAGAACTGGAGAAGATTTTACCGAACTTTCAACATCTATTAAAAAACAGCTTCTGCAAATACCGGCAATTGATATATTAATTGACGGCAAGCGAAGCCCTTTAATGGTTGGTTTGCAGCGCACTACGGCATCGTTAGCTAAATGTTTTGATGGAAGTTTAAGAAAAATTATATATCCGGAATTTCAGGATTTAGATTCAATATCTAAACCGCCGTTTTAATTTTTTATATAATTGTACAAATTGGGACTCTCCCCTGCCCCTCTCTTAAAAGAGAGGGGTAATTCAAAAGCAATTATTTTCTTTAGGAAATAAACCGGTGATTTATATCCTGTAAATACAAAAGCCCCTTCTCTTTTTAAGACTTGCCTGCGGCAGGCAGGGAAGGGGTTGGGGATGAGTTCTAAGGAGGAGTAATAATATGAGCTTAAGTAAAAACCCCAAACTTAGACAAATCGCAAAACTACTTTGCAGAGACCTTCGTAAAAATTCCACCCGCGCGGAAAAAATATTGTGGGAAGCAGTTAGAAACAGGAGATTCATGAATAAAAAGTTTTACCGTCAATACCCGATATTTTTTGATATGAACGGAAAAGAAACATTTTTTATTGCCGACTTCTTTTGTTTTGAAGATAAAATTGTGGTCGAGATAGACGGCGGTATACATGAAAAACAAAAAGATTACGACATATTAAGAACACGCATTATAAACATGCGAGGTATAAAAGTAGTAAGATTTAAAAATGAACAAATAATGAAAAGTTTAGATTCTGTTTTGACAAATCTAAAAGAGCAAACTTCCCCGGTTTTAAAGCCAACAAAATCCGCTGACATAATAAACGGAGAAAAGTTTAATGAGACTAAACGAGTATAGAATCATGTGGACAATGGTATTTTTCGATCTGCCTACCGAAACAAAAAAAGATAGAAAAGCTTATGCTAAGTTCCGTAAAGATTTGATGAAAGACGGTTTTTCAATGTTTCAGTTTTCTATTTATGTAAGACACTGTTCCAGCAGGGAGAATAAAAATGTTCATGTTAAAAGGGTAAAAAATATTATGCCCGAAAAGGGAAGTATCGGAATACTTGCAATAACAGACAAACAATTCGGAATGATGGAAATATTTGAAGGCAGAAAAAGAACTGAAGGGTTTATTGAACCGCATCAGCTTGAATTATTTTGATAAATTCAAAAAAAACTATAAAAAACCCGCCATTAAACAATAATGACGGATAATTTATAATTTAAAACAACCAATAAATAAATTAAAACAATCAATCCCATTTTTTTAATCCTAATTCGGCTATAAGTTGTTGTAAAATAACAGCTTATCATTGGGTATGTTGTTTTAAATATTGTCAAAGAAAAATTTGAAAGCAAATCACAACAGAATAGATAACGAGTCATTGTATTGCATAGTTGTTTTAAATATTGTCAAAGAAAAATTTGAAAGCAAATCACAACAAGATAGACAATGAATCAATGTACTGTATTGTTGTTTTAAATATTGTCAAAGAAAAATTTGAAAGCAAATCACAACTGAGGTTCTGTTATGCACTCCAGAGATGGAGTTGTTTTAAATATTGTCAAAGAAAAATTTGAAAGCAAATCACAACAGCCGGAGGCGGAAAGATGGAACGGCGATGGTTGTTTTAAATATTGTCAAAGAAAAATTTGAAAGCAAATCACAACATATATATGTCTTATTACGGCGGACGGTTTGTTGTTTTAAATATTGTCAAAGAAAAATTTGAAAGCAAATCACAACTCTTTTACATCAACGCCTAAATCTTTATAAGTTGTTTTAAATATTGTCAAAGAAAAATTTGAAAGCAAATCACAACATGAAGCATGTTTGGAAATGATTGTAATAAGTTGTTTTAAATATTGTCAAAGAAAAATTTGAAAGCAAATCACAACTTGGCTTCGGTAAAGGTTACACCATGCAAGGTTGTTTTAAATATTGTCAAAGAAAAATTTGAAAGCAAATCACAACAATACTATTGATGTTTCAGATAATTTAGGAGTTGTTTTAAATATTGTCAAAGAAAAATTTGAAAGCAAATCACAACAAATAAAATAATGAGGCTTCAATGAAAGATGTTGTTTTAAATATTGTCAAAGAAAAATTTGAAAGCAAATCACAACTATATATATACGATATTATTTCTTTTTTTGTTGTTTTAAATATTGTCAAAGAAAAATTTGAAAGCAAATCACAACGTCTTTTGATTTATCGTCGCTTCCGTCGCGTTGTTTTAAATATTGTCAAAGAAAAATTTGAAAGCAAATCACAACAATATTGTTTGTGGTGATTTAGTCACATCTGTTGTTTTAAATATTGTCAAAGAAAAATTTGAAAGCAAATCACAACATACTTTCCAATTGGATCGCTCGGCATTTGGTTGTTTTAAATATTGTCAAAGAAAAATTTGAAAGCAAATCACAACGAGCAACAACGGATGTTAATAATAAGTATGGTTGTTTTAAATATTGTCAAAGAAAAATTTGAAAGCAAATCACAACCAGTTTGTGTATAACCTCCTGATAACCAACGTTGTTTTAAATATTGTCAAAGAAAAATTTGAAAGCAAATCACAACATACGGAAGGACTATGTATAGGAACTGGAAGTTGTTTTAAATATTGTCAAAGAAAAATTTGAAAGCAAATCACAACATAATAAGGCTGTTTCTTCCTGATACACTCGTTGTTTTAAATATTGTCAAAGAAAAATTTGAAAGCAAATCACAACAATCAACCTCGTTTAGCTTCAACTCTCTTTGTTGTTTTAAATATTGTCAAAGAAAAATTTGAAAGCAAATCACAACTTTTCAATGCTTCGGGCCTGCTGTTAAAATGTTGTTTTAAATATTGTCAAAGAAAAATTTGAAAGCAAATCACAACGAGAAGCTAATCTAAGACAGTTAAATTTATGTTGTTTTAAATATTGTCAAAGAAAAATTTGAAAGCAAATCACAACTTCATCGTTAAGATTAACGCCTTGACCAAAGTTGTTTTAAATATTGTCAAAGAAAAATTTGAAAGCAAATCACAACCATCGCGTATATAATACTGCCATGAATGAGTTGTTTTAAATATTGTCAAAGAAAAATTTGAAAGCAAATCACAACTAGAAAGCTCCGTTGTTTTGTAAGGTATAGTTGTTTTAAATATTGTCAAAGAAAAATTTGAAAGCAAATCACAACGAATCGGTAGAGTCAAATGTCGGAGCGTCTGTTGTTTTAAATATTGTCAAAGAAAAATTTGAAAGCAAATCACAACGAAAACAAGATGAGAATCAACGATCCTTATGTTGTTTTAAATATTGTCAAAGAAAAATTTGAAAGCAAATCACAACGCTGTCACTGTTCCGCCTAGTGTTAATTCGTTGTTTTAAATATTGTCAAAGAAAAATTTGAAAGCAAATCACAACAGGAAGATGAAGGAGAAGGAATAGTTTTTTGTTGTTTTAAATATTGTCAAAGAAAATTTTGAAAGCAAATCACAACATTACAACTGATCAATCCGGGAATGTGATGGTTGTTTTAAATATTATCAAAGGAAAATTTGAAAGCAAATCACAACTCATCCATAACATTTCGGACCATAGCAGTGTTGTTTTAAATATTATCAAAGAAAAATTTGAAAGCAAATCACAACACCGAAGGCGCTGAAAAAGAAATAATAAAGTTGTTTTAATATTGTCAAAGAAAAATTTGGAAGCAAATCACAACTCACGCTAACGGCGCGGCGGATAGCTAAAAGTTATTTTAATTTATGTCAAAGAAAAAAAACCACAATCAATGAAGATGCTTTTCATTTACCATAAATTTTAATACCAGGGTTAAGTGGACTTTCCATATTTTCAAGTCCGATTTTTTTTATAAGATCTGAGTATGTTATTAATTCAACGTTATTTTTCTTTAATGTTTCAGAAAACTCTTTTGACTTAAGCGCTTCAAGTTCAGCGTTTCTGTTTTTACTCATTTCATTAGGACCTATAATATTCAGATCGACCATTGCCGCAAGCTCGGGTGTATCTTTACCGATGTGGCATACAAGAAGACTGTAAATCGAGTCATTAAGTTTATTTACTGTGTTTATAAGTGTATCAATTTTTTTTTCGGGTGAAGCGAAATACATGCTGTTTACGTCAATTTCACCAAAGTATCTTGAAATGCCTAAATTATATTCTCCCGCAAGATTTTCTACAATTGCTCTATATTCAGGTTTATCAACCGCGGTTCCCATATGATAATCGATATACTCAATCTTCAGACCGCTTTTCAGTGCCCTTTCAATTTGAGCGCGCAGTTCTTTTTCAATTTCGGCGGTGTTAGGATTATTGGCAAAAAGCGTTCCTCTTGACGGAAAGAAAAATCCGTTTTCATCTACGAGTGATGGAACGGCATCCTTACCTGCAACCGGACCCCATCTGTAATTTTTCCACTCCGCATTTAATGTTAAATGAATTCCTGCCGTAACGTGCGGCTGATTTTTAAGAATTTCGACGGCTTCCAGATACCAGGGACAAACAAACATAACCGAAGCCGAAAAAGGAATTCCGGTGGCGGTCATTTCCTGGGCGGCTAAATTAACAGCATGCGACATTCCGATATCGTCGCAGCGTATAATTAAATTCTTTCCGCTTTGGGCCGCGAGAACGCCGGTAAAAAATAAAATAGCTAAAATGAAAGTTTTCATTCTAATCATTTTTATTCCAGATTTTTTATAGTGCTGATGTAAATATTGCTAAAGAATATTTTGAATGCAAATTATTGCTTCTGCGGTGGGACCTAAATGGCAAAAATGAAAAACGGATTTCCAATCAATTATTAGAAAAAAAATAAATCGAATAACGGAGTTTTCGCCGACGGAAATCTACCGTTCAATAAACTTTAGGCTTATCTCTTTTCAGCAGAATTATTAAATAAATGCGTCCGGGTAATAAAACGCGTTTACCTTCTTCTCATCCTCGAGCGTGCCGTTGCATTTTGAGCATTTATTAATATCGAAAATTATCGGCTCTTCACTCGGTTCGGCTTCAATAAAATTTACAATTGACTGGCAGTTATTGCATTGCACCATATGATGAGTATGAATTTTCTCGCGGCAATTGGGACATAAAAACCCGGATTCGCCAATTATTTCCCGCGGATTAAAAAGAAAAAAAGAATTACATTTTGAATTATTACAACGAGCAATTCTGTTAGAATCGGTAGATTGTATTTTAATAACGGCCTCCCAGCGTTAAAATTTACACGTCTGAAAATAAGATTATCCGTTTAACAAAGAAATGCAAAAAATAGTACTCTTTTTTTGATACATGCTTGATTAAAAAAACTTTATAAGTTAGAATTGTTTTGAAAATAGTTGAAAAATATATATAATTCAATTACATAAATACGCATACAGAGGAGAAACGAATGAATAAAATTCCGAGCTTTAAAGCTTATGATATTAGAGGCAAGGTACCTTCAGAATTAAACGCCGACCTGGCATATAAAATAGGCAGATCCATTGTAACATACTTAAAGGCTAAAAAAGTAGTTATAGGAAGAGACGTTAGAAAATCATCCCCCGAATTATCCGCGGCGTTAACAAAAGGTTTAAATGACGCCGGATGCGATGTAATTGATTTGGGTTTATGCGGAACGGAAATGATTTATTTCGGAACTCCTTATTTTGACGCCGACGCGGGTGTAATGATTACCGCAAGCCACAATCCTCCGGAATATAACGGGCTTAAATTCGTAAAAAAAGGCTCCGTGCCTATGGGTTATGATTCCGGTTTAAATGAAATTGAAAATATGATTATGAATGTAGGGCTGGGAGACGTTTCGGAAATAAAAGGAAAAATTACCAATGTTGATCTGATGGAAGAATTTATAAAAAGTCTTTCAAAATTTTATGACGCGGAAAACATAAAACCCTATAAAGTTGTAGTTAACGCTGGGAACGGATGTGTAGGGCCGGCGCTTGACGCGATTGAACCTAAACTTCCGATTCAAATGATAAAATTATTTAACGAACCTGATTCGGATTTCCCTAACGGAGTTCCTAATCCACTTCTTCCTGAAAAAAGAAAACCGACAATTGACGCTATAATTGAAAATAAGGCCGATCTTGGAGTAGCATGGGACGGCGATTATGACAGGTGTTTCTTCTTTGATGAAAAAGGAAATTTTATTGAAGGATATTATATTGTCGGTCTTTTGGCTAAATCTATTCTTAAAAAAAATCCGGGTCAAAAAATTGTTCATGATCCAAGATTAATTTGGAATACAATAGACATTGTAGCGCAAAACGGCGGTGAAGCGGTTCAGTCGGTAAGCGGACACGCGTTTATAAAACAGAAGATGAGAGAAGTTAATTCTATATACGGCGGCGAAATGTCCGCTCATCATTATTTCAGAGATAATTATTATTCTGACAGCGGAATGATTCCGTTCTTATTAATTCTTGAATTAATGTCGCTTGAAAATAAACCTTTCAGCGAATTAGTAAATGAAATGATATCTAATTATCCTTGTTCCGGGGAAATAAATACAACGCTTGAGAATCCCTTAGCAAAGGTTGAAGAAATAAAAGCAAAATACAATGACGGAAAAACAGATTATACCGACGGTGTAAGCGTTGAATATGACAACTGGCGTTTTAATGTGCGGATTAGCAATACCGAACCGCTGATAAGATTAAATGTTGAAACCAAGAACGATTATAAATTAATGCAGGAAAAAACCGAAGAATTATTGAATTTAATTAGAAATTAATTGTTATTTCTCAGTATATTCGGTTTAATTATTATTGAACTACGGATTTGATACTCCGTCTAATGAAGAAATTTTAGAAAAGGAGATATAAAAATGGCAGACGAAAAAGAAAGAGCAATTGATGTTGACAGACTGCTTAAAAACAAATTAAAAGCTGTTAGCCCTGCGGCTCTGGAAAACGCTATCGGTAAGGTTGTAAGTGAGTTGGTTGGTGAAGATTATAAGTGCACAATCGGCGAAATTAAATATACAATGTTCAGCGGAGCCGATTTTCATGTAAAAGTTGAAATGACTTATAATCCGGAAGAATAGCTTTAATTATTTTCAGATGAAATAAAAGCAGGAATAAATAATTATTCCTGCTTTTATTTTAAATACATAATATTATTATAGATAATCTATTACAGTAAACTAATAAACTAAATTTTTATGGAAATCTTTCTCAATATATTAATTATTACCGGTAGTATAATATTTTTATGGGGCGGCGCCGTTTGGGTTGTTGAATCCGCTTCTTTAATAGCTAAAAAACTTGGACTCTCAGAACTTGTAATCGGTTTAACGGTAGTAGCTATAGCGACTTCATCGCCGGAGTTTGCGGTGTCAATTACCGCGGCGTTAAAGGGTCAATCGTCAATTTCCGTCGGCAACGTAATCGGATCGAACATTTTTAACCTGGGAATCATTTTAGGCATAGTTGCCATTTTTAAGTCCGTTGATACAAACCGTCAAATAATTTACCGCGACGGATTTTTATTATTTGCCGCGACAATATTGTTATTGGTATTTTTTAGTGATTTCAGGTTAAGTTTTACCGAAGGTGCTCTTCTGTTTGCCACATTAATAGTCTATATCGTAACCTTGATAAAACAGAAACAAAAAATTGATGACGAGATTCCCGAAGGGGAATTCAAATGGTATGACATTCCTAAACTCGCGGCCGGTGTCGCATTTATTATTTTTGCCGCCGATTATCTTGTATTCGGCGCGTCAAACATCGCGCGTATGTTCGGCGTTTCCGATTGGATGATTGGAATCACAATTGTCGCCGCCGGAACTTCGGTGCCCGAACTAGCTACTTCAATGGTAGCTCTGGCAAAAGGCCGGCACGGGATTTCAATCGGTAATTTAATCGGCAGCGATTTGTTTAATGTATTCGGTGTGCTTGGTGTTGCCGCTATGCTGCGCCCGCTTTCTATTATGCAGAATGAATATACAAGCATAATTCTAATGCTTGTTAATGTATTAATTATACTCTTTTTTATGCGCACCGGCTGGCAGATAAAACGTCATGAGGCGGTTATATTAATCCTAATCGCATTTTTAAGATGGTTCTGGGATTTATTTAATTATTAATTCTTCTACAACCAAATCTATTTCTTCCTTTGTATTATAATAATGAGGGGAAAACCTAATCATGCCTTCGCGCAAGGAGCATGAAATATTTTTCTTTTCCAGATTTAGAAAAATTCTTTTTGAGTTTTCGGTTTCTATTGTAACTATACCAGCCAAATTACCGGCAGACACATTATTTAATAATGGTTTTAATCCGGCTTCGTTTAATTTATCAATAAAATATTTTGTGTTGGACAAAACATGACTCTCAACATTATTCATCCCAAACTCTTTAAATAAATTTAACGACTCGTCAAAAGCTGTAATGCCAATCATATTTAATGTTCCGTTCTGATACCTTTCGGCATCTTCACGCAGAGTTAAATTATAATCAAGTAAATTCCACGGATCAACTACCGAAGTCCAGCCTACATTCTTTTGATGTACTAAATCCTGCAGTTTTTTAGATATTACAAAATAGCTTGCGCCCTGCAGTCCCATAAACCATTTATGAGAACCGCCCGTGAATAAATCGATATTACTTTCTTCAACATCAACATTTACTACTCCGCCCCCTTGAATTCCGTCTACAAAAAATAAGATTTCTTTTTGTCTGCATATATCGCCTAATTTTTTTATGTCAATTCTGTACCCGGTTAAAAACTGAACCAGACTTACCGCAATTAATTTTGTTTTGGGAGAAATCAATTTTTCATAATCATCGGCATTTACAATTCCGTTTTGCGATTTAACAAAATCAATTTTAACGCCTAACGGTTTGAGATTTAGAAAAGGATAAACATTTGAAGGGAATTCCAGGTCGTTAAGTATTATCCTGTCGCCTGAGTGCCATTTAATACCTTGTACAATTCCGCTTATTGCGTTGGAAACATTATCAGCCCATGCGATTCTATCGGGGGAAGTTGAAAACATTTCGCTTAATTTATTCTTAGCGTTTTGAGAGGCGTTTAAAGATTTTTCGAAGTTTAAAATCATTTTATGATTTCTTTCTTCGATATATTCAAACAATCTCTCTTTAACCCGGTTTGAAACCGGACCGTTTGAGGCGTGGTTAAAATAAACCTTATTTTCATTGATATGCGGAAACTGCGACCTTACGTCCGATAAGTTCATTTGATTATTTCCCCCGATTTAATAATTATTTTTAATTTTGCCGCTTAAAATCTATAAAAACTTTTACTTTTTTTTCGATAATAAATTGTAATAAGGAATAAATAAAATGAAAACTTTTATAGAATTAGCCAAAAATTTTTACGGAGTTCAAATCCCATTCTTCAAAAGAAAAGGTTTTTTTAATACCGTTATGGAATATTTAGAAAAAAGATATTCAATAGAAACCGCAATTGGAATGGCGATTGAGAAATTGAATTTAAACTAAAAATCCCGGCAGACAAACCGGGATTTTAGTATTAAATTTATTAGGCTATAAGCCGCAATTATTTCTTTGCCAAAATCTCTTCAATTTGATCCATCACGTCATTCATTCTTTTTATTGTAATATCAAAAGCTTCGGAACCCAATGGGTCAATTCCTGCTTTCTTTACTAAATTAACTGGATAATCCGATCCGCCGCCTTTTAAAATTTTGTAATAATTATCAATTGCAGGCTGTCCTTCAGCTTTTATTTTTTCCGAAATGCCGGTAGCGTATATTAACGATGTAGAATACTGAAATACATAATAAGTATAATTTAGAAAATGAGGAATATATGCCCATTCATATTGAATGTAATCATCAACAACACAAGCGCCGTTATCATGCCCGTAATATTTTTTTACAATATTGTAATATATGTCGCTTAAAATTTGGCCTGTAAGCGGTTCATTATTTTCAATTTTTTTGTGAATCTCCAGTTCAAATTCCGCAAAAGAGGTCTGGCGGAATATTGTAGCGCGCAGTAAATCAAGATAACTTCCCAGCAGGAACAATTTTTCTTTTTCGGTTTTCGCGTTTTCAACCATATAATCATTTAGAAAATTTTCATTAATTGTAGAGGCGATTTCGGCTACAAATGTTGCGTACCCCGCATTAACAAAGGGCTGGTTTGTGTTCGAGAAGTAACTGTGCATTGTATGTCCCAGTTCATGAGCCAATGTAGATACGGAATTATAATCGTCGGTCCAATTCATAAGAATAACGGGATGAATGTCGTATGCAGCGCCGTGAGAATAAGCTCCGCTTCTTTTACCGGGAGTAGGATAATAGTCGATCCACCTGTTGTCAAAAGATTTTTTTACGGTACTAACATACTCTTCTCCCAACGGTTTAAATACTTCCAGCAGAAGATTCTGCCCTTCATCAACAGTATAATTCAGTTCCACATTTTCTACAAGCGGAGCGTACAAATCAAAATAATGAAGCGTATCAACGCCTAACATTTTTTTCTTTAAATCAAGGAATCTATGCAATGCCGGGAGATTTTTGTTAACCTGAGTTATTAAATTTTCATAAACCGATATCGGTATGTTATTGCCGTCAAGCGAACTTTCTAATGTTGAATTATACTTTCTAGTTTTAGCGAAAAACCAATCGGTTTTTAATTTACCGGCTAAATTTGCGCCGAACGTATTTTTAAATTTTTCATAACTTTCGAAATTCGCTTCCATTACGTTTTTTCTGTCTTCGCGGTTTGAAGAGCCGCGCCACCTTGAAAAACCCGCAGCGTCAACCGTTACCTGCTCGCCGTTTGAAAGTGTAACCGAGCTATTCGGTTTTTCAGCATTATCAAAAATATTATATACCGATGAATTGTTTGACCGAAGCATTCCGGCCGTGGCAAGCAATGATTCTTCAGCATCTGATAAAGTATGTTCTCTTAAGCGCTGACTGCTTTCAATAAAAAACTTATACTCATTTAATTCGGCTTTTTCATTTATATATTTTTCAATAATTTCAGGGTCAATTGCCAAAAGTTCGGGCGTAATGTATGAAGAAGCCTCGGAAAATTGTGTGCCGAGCGAGCTTGTCTGCTGTACTAATTCCTGGTTTTCGGAAATATTCAGATCTTCATCACCAAGTCTGTATGCATAAACCAAAAGTTTGTAATACTTTTTTCTAAGATCAGTATAATTTGCTAAAGCGTTATAGAGTGTTTCGGAGCTTTCTCCGAGTTTCCCTTTATACATCTTTAATTTAGGGAGTCCGTCTTCAATTTCTTTGCGGCTTTCCTGCCATTCATAATTGCTTTCAAAAAAATCTTTAAGATTCCATTTGTACTTTTCGGGTATGTCGCTTCTTTTCTGGTACTGTTGAGATTTAATTTCAACCGTGATTGATGTCATAATAATTACCGTTAAAATAATTATGAAATAATTTTTCATTACATACTTCCTTCGAATTAATTTTAATTATATACAAATTTAATAAATTTAATCGAATACGTGATATGAATAGAAAGAAAAAAGTATAATTTAAAACACAAAACCTTGAGGGTAAATTAACCGTCAAGGTTTTGTAATCGAGGGGGTCCAACAACTATCTCTTTATCTTACAGGCTATAAGATAAACTTTTCAAAAAAACTTGTATTACTTAGCAAGCATTTGCTGCAGTTTTAACTGCATTTCAATTGACTGTAAATAATACATCCTTACTAATATTATAAATGTCTGATACGTTTTTAATGTCATTTTATTATCTAAATCCCACTATTTCTTCTGTTATTATGATATATAATGACCAACAACCGTACCAAATCAATAATTCCCTTTTTCGCTCAAAATAGAGATTTTTAATATTTATTTTTATGTGTGACCTGTATCAAATGGAGGGACTGTTTTAAAATGAAGCACGGGATAAATTGTCTGATTTTTTCTTATTTATTGGGTGCACAAGAATGGATATTTTACAAATCATTCAATATTTGAGTGTATTGGAGAATATAATCGTTTACATTTTTGAATTTATACTGCATTATATAACGGGGATGATCAAAAACAATTATTTTTTCGAAATAATTTAATTCATTGTTTATTTCTTTCAGATATAAATTATTTTTTTTACCGAGACAAATTACAACGTTTTTATCTGCTCCAAAGCTCAGCTGATTTTTAAATGAATTTATAATTTCATCTTTTAAAGAATTATAAACTTCTTTACTGTCGTAATAGTTAAAATTTTTTCCATTGTTAATTAGTGCAAGAGGATACAAGGCAGTAAGAAAAAATTTCCCGTAAAACTTCTCCGGCCCTCCAAAATTATTAATTAATTTATAAATAAACTTAGATGAAAGTTCTGTTTGTTTATTTAAGTTATTTTTTATTCCGCAGTATTTTTCGAGATTAAATGGATCCGTAAACGCAATTCCCGTTGACCCGCCTCCGAACCTCCCGGGATTAATTCCTACAATAAATATTCTTTGATTCGAATCATTAAAATATTTATCATAGAATTTCGCGACGATTTCGCGCCTTTCTTCCGATTCATAAGGATTAATTACGGAAATTCCCGCCGGAAGTTTAACAGGGTTTTTAAGAGATGTGAAAAAATTTACAGCGCTGCCAGCGAATGTTTTCATAACAAAAAATATTTAATTTATATTTTATGTTTTGGATGGTTTAATAATTTTCAAACATCAGGCTAATTTTCTTCTAACCGGCATTGTCATGCATCTGCAGCCGCCGCCCCCGCGCGATAGTTCTGAACTGTCAATGGTAACAACATATTTGTCGTAATTTTTCAAATCCTTTCTATTTTTAATAACGTCATTTGCTTTAATAATTTCATATCCGTGTTTATTCATTTCTTTTAATGTGTAAACATTGCGGCCGTATCCGAGCAGTTTACCTGGTCCCATTGCAAAAAGATTTGCTCCGCTGTGCCATTGCTCTCTTTCCTGAATCCACGGATCTCCTTTGCCGCCGCAATGAATAGGCTCAATATCAAATTTTAATTTTTTCAGAACTTTTAGAATATCAACCTGCTCGCTAATTTTTACTTCATTTTTTTCAATCTCAATTAAAATTGTTTTAAACTGATTGGGATTCAGAATAACCGGTTCATAAATAAGCACTTCGTTTTTCGAAAGAAAAGTAAAAGTCATATCCAGATGTATAAACGATTCCGGAGAGCGAGGCAGTTCCTGCACAATTATATATTTTATTTTACTATCCGATTTTACTTTTTCAAGAATATAATCGATACCCTGAGCCGATGTACGCATACTGTTGCCAATAATTAATACATCTTCGCGGGCAACCAAAATATCCCCTCCTTCAATTGTAATATTAGGATCAAATTCTATTTTATTAGCGGGATTATAAGTTTTAGCCTGGAACATGGGATGATTAATAAAAATTGTTTCCATTATTAATGCTTCTCTTTTTCTTACCTGGTTGGCCATCGGATTGATTAAAACAAAATCATTAATTGATACCGATGCGTCCCTGGTAAAGAAAAAATTATGAAGCGGTTTTAATGAGAACCTGTCTGTACTTAAGAATTTAGTTAATGTATTACGCTGAAGTTCAACCCCTTCTATTAAGTTTTTTGCGAGAGTATCCGGTTCCATTTCAATAAGTTTTTTCTTGATATGAAACACATTTTCGTTGGAACAAATATTTGTTATTAGGTTTTTCTTTACTGTTTCATTTAACAATATATCTTTTAACAGATCTTTTACTTCAATAGTTAATGCGTGTTTTTCGAGGACCGATTTAAACTGGGAATATTCTCTTGTTGCCTCGGAAAGATTTAAGATATCACTGTATAAAGCCCTTTCAGCGTTTTCAGGAGTCATGTTCTCCACCTCCTGCCCCGGAGAATGAATAATTACAGCTTCCAGTTCGCCGTATTCGGAATTAACATTAATATCCACTTTATCTTTATTATCGATCAGCATAAAATTTCCTATTAAGAATAAAAATATTTACTGCCCGAAAATATAAAAAATAGAGGCTAATTACTTTATAAACTTTATATTATTAATTATTAAGAAGCCGGCAGTTTTTTTAACAACTGCCGAAAGTTAATTCTTATAAAGCAGAATCCGGGATTAAAGTTTTTTAGTCGAATAATGCAGGACGTTTAATATCGGCCAAATGCTTCTTAATTTCTTCAATATGCCTGATATTAGTTCTGTTAGGAGATAGCTGCGGAAGATCATTCAAATCAAAAAAATCTACCGCTAGCGTTTCCTCACTTTTGCACGAATGACCTCCTACAAGGTCGCATAAAAATATTATTTTAAATGCATGGAAAAACTCAAGCGCTCTTCCGTTCCTGTTCGCGTCGAATACTCCGATTACCTTATTAACTTTTACATCAAAGCCGCTTTCTTCTTTAGTCTCTCTTACCGCTACTTGAGACGGATAGTCGCCAACATCAGCCCACCCTCCGGGCATCGCCCAGCATTTGTCATCGGATTCCTGCACCAATAAAATTTTCCCGTCCTTAATTACAGCGCTGCGAACGTCAATTTTTGGTGTTGCGTAACCCGTCTGATTCATTAATACTTTATTTACAGATTCTTTCTCAAGATTTGTATGTTTTTCGACCATTTCTGAAGCTAATTCAATTAGTCTTGTGTTTCTGGCTTTTTCATAATGATTTTCACTAAAGGCCAATCCAATTTGTCCCAACGATTGTATTTCTCTTGCCCATTGAAGCCATTGCGGTTCTTTATTTGTTTCTTTCATATTTACCAACTTTATTAAAAAATATTAAATGCATAAGATTAGAAGCATAAGCAATAAAAATGTTTCATAAATTATTAGTAATAAATCGATTAATAAGTTAACACAAATTCTTTTCAAACAGTTTCTTATAATAAAGTCAAAAATAATACAATCCATTTTATAAACAGTAATTATTAAATTTTTACGGCAGCCTGAATTTTGTTTCCTTCAATAATATTTTCATATTTGGATTAGAATAATTTTTTAATAATCAGTAAAACCAAATATATGATTAAACACATCAGCGTACTGGGATGCGGGTGGCTTGGATACCCGCTGGCAAAATATTTAATTGAAAAAAATTTTAAGATAAACGGATCAACGACAAATCCTTCCAAATTAGATTTTCTTCACAAGAAAGGGATAAAATCATTTTTGATTCAGCTGAATCCTGAATTATTGAGTGCCGGGAAATTCATGAACGCGGAAACTTTAATTATTAATATTCCTCCGCCAAGAGTGGATAATAAAATAGAGTATCATAAAAAACAGATCAGTTCTATATTAAATGAAGCGAGAAAAAGCCGGTTAAATAATATTCTTTTTATAAGTTCAACATCTGTTTACGGCAATAATAATAAAGAAATAACTGAGACCGACGAACTAAATCCCGATACTGAATCGGGCAAAGCCTTGGCGGAAGCTGAAATGCTTTTAACCGGTCAGAATGAAATTAAAATTACAATATTAAGATTCGGCGGATTGCTAGGTTATGACAGGCAGCCAGGCGCTTTTCTTGCGGGGAAAATTAATTTGAAAGACGGAAACGCACCGGTAAATTTAATACATCGGGACGACTGCATTTCCATTATTCATAAAATAATTGAAAATAATATATGGGGTGAAACTTTTAACGCCTGCATGCCCGAACATCCTGAGAAAAAAATATTTTATACAGCCGCCGCTAAGAAATTAAATCTGGATCCTCCTCAATTTATTAATGATGTTAATAGTAATTTTAAGATAATTAACCCTGCAAAACTTATACATACGCTTAATTACAAATTTATATACAGCAATCCAATGGACACTTTATTATGATCTCGCTACTATTAACAATTTTATGTTCATCAAGTATTGCATTAATAATAAAACAAAACAGCGAAAAGAAGGGGGAACCGCTTCTGCTTTTAGCAGGCAATTACCTGGCCGCGGCAATTATTAGCGGGACGCTTTTCATTTTAGAGGATCAATCCAATTACTCAATATTCAGTTTTTTATTCGGCGCCGTTATGGGGGGATTATTTCTTTTTTCGTTTTTTGCTTTTACAAAAGCTGTTGAATCAGCAGGCACTGCTCTGGCTACCGTAAGTTCACGAATATCGGTAATTATTCCGGTGCTTTTATCAATTTTATTTTTTAATGAAATCCCTTCAATTAAAAATATCGCCGGAATATTTCTTGCAATAATTACAATAATTTTTTTCTATTTCTCGTTAAAAACAATGACAGGCAAAACCTTATTAGGCAAAGATTATATGTATCTTTTTATTGTATTAATAGGAATTGGATTGGGCGACTTCGGGATGAAGGTGTTTCAGAATTTAAGCGGCAGAAATGAAGAACCTTTTTTTCTTTTTATGATTTTTTCATTTGCGTTTATTTATACTTCAGTTTTTCTGAAATTAAAAAACATTAGAATTGAAAGTACTACCGCAATGCTGGGAGCAATACTTGGAATTCCCAATATTTTCAGTTCTTATTTTCTTCTCGGCGCCTTATCGGTTCTGCCGGCTATTGTTGTCTATCCGTCTGTGAACATTGGAGTAATATTAGTCACAACTTTTGGCGCGTATTTGATATGGAAAGAAAATATTAACAGGTTCGGGAAAATTGCTTTAGTTACAGGTTTGGCTGCAATACTGTTTTTAAGTTTGTAATAATTTTGTTTAGAGCCGGCAGTCAAAATAATTTATTTAACCCTTCCCATTTTAAAATTATTTAGATTAATAAATTTATATAACGTAAGACTATGAATTATTTTTCTTTATTAAAAACTCATTTACAAACTCAGCGGTTACTCTTCCTTCTTTAATTGCCCAAACAACCAGCGACTGCCCTCTTCTTAAATCACCAGCTGCGAAAACGCCTTCAATATTAGTCATTCTATTTGTATCAGTTTTTACATTGCCCCTGTTATCATATTCAACTTTTAAGTCGTTTAAAAGTTTATTTTTTACCGGACCTAAAAAACCCATTGCAAGAAGCACTAGTTCGGTTTTAATTTCAAATTCTGAACCGGAAATTTCTTTCATATTTCTTCTACCGGTAACGGGATCGGGATCGCTGAATTCTACTCTTACCGCGTGCAGTTTTTGTACATGTCCGTTTTCACCTGAAAATTTCTTTGTAAGAATTCCAAAATCTCTTTCGCATCCTTCGTCATGCGAAGTTGACGACCTTTCAATAAAAGCCCACTGCGGCCATGGATTATCCAAAGTTCTTTCTTTAGGAGGACGCGCGAGAAGTTCATAATTTTTTACGCTTTTAGCTCCTTGCCTGTTAGCGGTTCCAATACAATCCGAGCCGGTATCTCCACCGCCGAGAACAACCACATTTTTATCTTTAGCATTAATAATATTTCCGCCTGTATAATTTGATCCTCTGTTTAATCTATTTTGATTAGGCAGATATTCCATCGCGAAATGGATACCGTTTAAATGTCTTCCTTCAACTGCAAGATCTCTCGCATGTTCTGCCCCGCCGCAAAGCACAACGGATTCATATTCATTTAGTAATTCTTCAGTCGTAATATCCTCGCCGACATTTGTACTTAATTTAAATTCAATTCCTTCATCTTCCATCAAATTTATTCTTCTTTCAACAATTCTTTTTTCAAGTTTGAAATCAGGTATTCCCAGCGATAACAGTCCCCCGGCGAATTCATTTTTTTCAAAAACAGTTACTGTATGTCCGTATTTATTTAATTGATCTGCACAGGCAAGTCCGGCCGGACCTGAACCAACTACTGCAACTTTTTTGCCCGTTCGAAATTTCGGAGGATTTGGTTTAATCCAGCCTTCTTCAAATCCTTTTTCAATTATAGATACTTCAATATTTTTAATTGCAACAGGAGATTCCGTAATTGCGAGAGTGCATGAATTTTCACAAGGAGCGGGACAAACTCTTCCGGTAAATTCAGGAAAATTATTTGTTTTTAATAGTCTTGTTAATGCATCTTTCCATCTATTACTATAAACCAGGTCGTTCCATTCAGGTATTAAATTATCTACCGGACAGCCGCTATGGCAAAAAGGGATTCCGCAATCCATACATCGCGCGGCTTGATCCTTTAATTCAATATCAGGCATCTTAATTGAGAACTCATTCCAGTGAGTAAGCCTGGTTTTAGGATGCTCTTTCTGAAAATCCTTTCTTTTATATTTTACAAATCCTTTTATATCACCCATTGTATCACCATTATTAAATTTTACGCTACTATTTTTCCGCCTTCTTTGGAAGGGTATTCTATTTCTGGTTCCGAATCAATATCGTCTTGTGTTTCAGCAAGAACGCGCTGATAATCTTTCGGGAATACTTTAATAAAATACTTCGATTCTTCTTCCCAGTTATCCAAAATATACGCCGCTACGGAACTACCCGTATAATTTAAATGGCGCTGAATCATATTTCTTAATTCAAGAGTATCTTTTGAGTTTTTTATTTCGAATAAATCAACCATTTCCAAATTGCAGTGATTTTTAAAATTACCGTCCTTTGCCGAATCTCCAGATTTTCTATTTTCTTTTTTATTCCAAACATAAGCTATACCTCCGCTCATTCCGGCCGCAAAGTTCCTCCCCACTTCACCAAGAATCGCGATTCTTCCTCCAGTCATATATTCACAACCGTGATCACCAATTCCTTCGACCACTGCGTTTGCTCCGCTGTTTCGAACCGCGAATCTTTCACCTGCTCTTCCTCTTAAATAAAGTTCGCCTTTTACCGCGCCGTATAAAACAACGTTTCCGGCAATAATATTTTCTTCGGGAATAAAACCTGATTCGTAATGAGGGATAATAATTATTTTTCCGCCCGACAAACCTTTACCAACGTAATCATTTGAATCGCCTTCGAGACGGAATGTAACACCTTTTGATAAAAAAGCGCCGAAACTTTGTCCGGCCGAGCCTTCAAAGTCAACCTGAATTGTGTCCTCTTCTAATCCGGCTAATCCATATTTTAAAGCAATAATTGAACTGAGCATTGTTCCTGTAGTTCTGTTTGTATTGTTTATTAAACAAGCGAACCGGACAGGAATTTTATTATAAATTGCTTTTTTAGATGACTCAATTAATCTGTTATCCAGAATATTCTCTAATTGATTCTCCTGGCGCTCGGAATTATAAAGCGGCACTTTGTAGGGGATGTCAGGTCTGTGCAGCACAGCGGTTAAATCCAGATACTTCGCCTTCCAATGGTCAATTTCTTTGATCTGCTCAAGAAAATCGGAGCGTCCGATAAGCTGATTAAATCTGCGTATACCGAGCGCGGCCATAATTTCTCTAACTTCTTCGGCAATAAAATAGAAATAATTAACAACGTGTTCTGGTTTGCCCATAAAATTTTTACGAAGTTCTTTATCCTGAGTTGCAACTCCAACAGAACAAGTATTCAAATGACATTTACGAAGCATAATACATCCCATTGAAATTAAAGCCGAAGTTGCGAAACCAAACTCATCAGCTCCAAGCATTGCGGTTAATACAACGTCTCTTCCGGTTTTCAGCTGGCCGTCTACCTGTACTCTAATTCTTCTTCTTAAGTCGTTCATTACTAATACTTGCTGTGTTTCGCCAATGCCTAGTTCCATTGGCAGACCCGCATGTTTAATTGAGGTTTGCGGAGAAGCTCCTGTTCCGCCTTCATAACCGCTTATTAAAACATGATCAGCTTTCCCCTTGGAAACACCGGCTGCAATGGTTCCAACGCCGGCTTCGCTTACAAGTTTTACGCTTATGTCGGCTTTGGGATTTGAGTTCTTTAAATCAAAGATCAATTGCGCCAAATCTTCAATTGAATATATGTCATGATGAGGCGGCGGTGATATAAGTCCTACTCCCGGAGTTGTATAACGAGTTTTTGCAATTTCTTCACTAACTTTATGACCGGGAAGCTGCCCGCCTTCACCGGGCTTTGCTCCCTGCGCCATTTTAATTTGAAGCTGATCGGCATTTACAAGATACTCAATTGTAACTCCAAACCGGCCTTGGGCAATTTGTTTGATTCTGCTTTTTCTTAAATCACCGTTTTCATCAATTAAAAATCTTTCAGGATCTTCGCCTCCTTCGCCTGTATTTGAAAATCCGCCCAGCCTGTTCATAGCTATCGCTAATGTTTCATGCGCCTCTTTAGAAATTGATCCGTAGCTCATAGCCCCTGTGGCAAATCTTTTTACAATTTCGGAAGCCGATTCAACATCTTCAATAGGAATTGGTTTTCTGTCTTTAAATTTCAGCAAAGAACGAATTGTTGAAAAATTTGTATCGGATGAATTAACAAACGAAGCGAACTTTTTATAAATCTTATAATCCCCCGACCTAACAGCATGCTGAAGCATTGCGATTGTTTGAGGATTCCATTGATGATACTCGCCTGTTTCGCGCCAGTGATAAAAACCTCCGTCGTCCAATAGTTCATTATTATCATTATTAAAAGCGAAGTCATGACGCATTAAAGACTCTTTCGCAATAATTTTTAGACCTATCCCGCCGAGTCTTGACGGAGTAGCGGTAAAATATTTTTTTATTACTTTTTCATTTAATCCGACTGCTTCAAAAATCTGCGCTCCGCAATACGATTGTATTGTTGATATACCCATTTTAGAAATAATTTTATATAGTCCGGCCGTAGTGGATTTTAGGAAATTCTTTTTAGCCGTATTAGAATCAATATCAGTATTTAAATTATTGCTATTAATTTCGTTTTCAATAATTTCAAAAACCAGGTAAGGATTAATTGCGTTTGCCCCGAAACCAATAAGCACGGCGAAGTGGTGCATTTCTCTGGCTTCGCCTGTTTCAATTACAATGCTTACCTTGGTTCTAGTTCCTCTGCGGATTAAATGATGATGAAGTCCCGCGCAGGCAATAAGCGATGGTACAGCCAAATTATTTTCGTCAACTCCTCTATCAGATAAAACAAGAATTGAACAGCCGTCCGATATTGCTTTGTCCGCTTTTTGAAATAATTCTTTGAGAGATTTTTTTAATCCTTTTTCCATTAATTTTTTATTAAATAGAATAGAAAGAGTTTTAGCTTTTATACCGCTTTCGTTTACAGCTTTTATTTTTTGAATCTGCTCATTATCAATAACGGGTTTGGATAATTTTAATCTTCTGCAGTGAGCCGGAGTTTCATCAAGTAAATTTTGCTCGGCGCCTAATAATACTTCTTCCGACATAATTATCTCTTCGCGAATAGCGTCGATAGGAGGATTAGTGACCTGAGCAAAAAGCTGTTTAAAATAATTAAATAATAATTGAGGCTTTTTACTCAAAACCGCCAGCGGGGTATCCGCGCCCATTGAACCAAGCGCCTCTTTTGCGTCAATAGCCATAGGCGGAATAATCATTTTTATATCTTCGTTTGTGTATCCGAAAGCTTTCTGCTGTTTTACTAAATCTTCTTTTGTAATTGAAGATATTTCATTTTGAAGAGATAGATTATCTACATCCACTAAGTTTTCGTTAAGCCATTTTTTATAAGGTCTCCTATGAATTACCGATTCTTTTATTTCGCTGTCGTCAATCATTCGTCCTTCAAAAGTATCCACAAGGAAAATTTTTCCGGGCTGAAGCCGTCCTTTTTTTAATACGTTATCAGGTTCAATATTTAGGGCTCCTGTTTCGGAAGCCATAATTACTTTATCATCCTTTGTAATCCAGTATCTTGAAGGTCTTAGTCCGTTTCTGTCAAGCACCGACCCTATATATCTTCCGTCGGTAAAAGAAATAGTAGCCGGTCCGTCCCATGGCTCCATTAAACACGAATGATATCTGTAAAACGCTTTTTTGTCCTCATTCATATTATTATCGCCTGTAAACGCTTCGGGAATCATCATCATAACGGCGTGCGGCAATGATCTTCCGGAAGCAACAAGCATTTCGAGAGCATTATCAAAAGCGGCCGAATCACTTTTACTCGGCGCTATAACAGGCAGAATTTTGGGAAGATCATTTCCGAAAATATCCGAGGAAAATTGTTTTTCTCTTACATTAAACCAATTAGTATTTCCTCTCAGAGTATTAATTTCGCCGTTATGAGCAATCATTCTAAAAGGATGCGCAAGCGCCCAGGTTGGGAAAGTATTTGTACTATAGCGGGAATGAACAAGAGCAATTGAAGAAATTAGATCATTTGACGAAAGATCCGGGAAAAAATCTTCGAGTTGTTCTGCCATCAGCTGACCTTTATATATTAATACTTTTGAAGAAAGGCTGCATATATAAAAATAATTTTTTTGCGGAAGGTCAGTTGTTCTGATCTCGAGACCCATTTTTTTTCTAATTACTAAAAGTTTTCTTTCAAAATCTTCAGGCGGGGTAAAATTTCCTCTGCCTATAATAACATGTTTAAATTCCGGCATAACTGATTTTGCGACTTTTCCGATTTTATCTGGATTATGCGGTACATCGCGGAAGCCTAAAAATTTTTGACCTTCCTCATTCGTTACATGTTCGAATATACTTTCAACAATATGCCTGTCGGAAGGAATTGGCGGAAGAAATACTAGTCCAACTCCATAATCTCCTTCTGAAGGTAAATCAATATCAAGTCTTGCGCATTCCTTTCTGAACAAAGGATCAGGCAGCTGTATTGTAATCCCGGCTCCGTCTCCGGTTTCTGGATCGCTTCCGGTTGCTCCGCGATGAGCCATGTTTTTTAGTATTTCAATACCGCTTTTTACAATTGTGTGCGATTTATTCCCTTTAATATCCGCAATAAAACCTACACCGCAGGCATCGTGTTCAAATTCAGGATTGTATAATCCTTGCTTATTAGGAAAATGCATCTTTTCCTCATTTTCTATTTATAATCGTTTGTTGTGTTGACTGAGCCGATTAAACTAAATTATTAACAGCGGCACGTCAGTAAAGAGATGAAGTAACACGTTGTACTTCGGGAAGTTATTCTAAGGTCGTTAGAAAGGAGACTTCCCGAAACTTCAATTTCGCAGGGATCAACCTCGAATTGTATTGAAGCGGTCAATGGCGTTATTTTGCATATCAATTTCATATTCAAACTGCATTATAATATATTTTTGCAAAAATGCAAGAATAGAAAATATTTAAATGTATATAACCTTGTTTCTATTGTATATTTATTTATAATGAAACTCCGAAAACCATATATGCAATTTCTGCTTTTGGATTTATTATAAACGAAGTAAATACAGGTAATTGAAAATCATCGGTAATTTTAATCGATTTACTGGCGGTTACTCCAATATTAATAATCGCTAAATTATCTGATCCGTAATAACCCGGATTATCTTCACTTCCCGGAGTACCTCCGACAAATAAGTCTAAACCCACTTCACCGACAGAGGTTGAATATCCGATTTCGAAATAAATATTATTCCCCACATCATTATGAAAATTATAGTAAGCTGCAATCGAGATTGGTCCGGAATATGCAGCTCCTATTTCTAATGTATGAGCGCCTGCACCTTCGCCGTCAAATTTTCCTATTTTGGTGCCGGCTTCAGGAAAGTAATAATCTGTTAATATTAATCCGAAATCTCCGAAGGAATATCCTACGTAAGCATCAATTTCAAAATTTGCAATATCACTAACATCTTTAACCAAAGCATAGGATCCCCAAAATCCGGCTTCAAACCCAGAGTTGCTGTAAGATAAAGACGGCTGAATATTAGGAGCTTTATTAATTTCCAAACCTCTCCACATATATTTACTTACAATATCGGCACCTAAATTAATTTCTTGAGCATTTAAATTAAAAGAAGAAAAAACAAAAGTGAGAGCTATAAAAACCGCGGTAAAAAATTTATTAATATTTTTCATATAATCCTCTAGAAATGTTAGTATAAAACTATTATAAAAATAATGTTAAATATAAATTTAATTTAAGAATGATTTTTAAAATTAATATCTAGCTTTTTCAAATTCAGGATATGCTTCCATTCCGTGCTCACCGTAATCCAATCCTTCAACTTCTTCTTCCTCGCTTACTCTAATTCCAATTGATTTTTTCAGCGCATACCATAAAAAAGATGTAAACAATAAAATAAAAATACCTACAGACCCTACTCCAACTATTTGAAACCACAATTGTTCAAAACCTGCCTTGCTTCCAAAAATACCTACGGCAAGAGTTCCAAAAATACCGCAGACTAAATGAACAGAAAGAGCACCGACAGGATCATCAATTTTTATTTTGTCGAAAAATATCACTGAAAACACTACAATTATTCCGGCGATAAATCCTATAATTAAAGATTCAAGCGGACTCATTAAATCCGCCCCTGCGGTAATTCCGACCAATCCGGCTAAAATACCGTTTAATACCATTGATATATCAGGCTTCTTCAACAAAATCCATGCGGTTATCATTGCTCCAACCGCTCCTGCGCTGGCTGCCAACGATGTTGTAACAAACACAAGTGAAACAAGTCCGGCATCTGCC